>Ga0208376_1000015_pt1 | contig 46281 bp, 30 predicted proteins | sample CryBogmetaGMA25M_FD_184548 | JGI IMG/M metagenome (GOLD analysis project Ga0208376, IMG submission 184548) | Freshwater microbial communities from Crystal Bog, Wisconsin, USA - MA2.5M (SPAdes) | ecosystem: Environmental > Aquatic > Freshwater > Lake | place: Crystal Bog, Wisconsin, USA...
GTCCCAACAAAGCGCTGTAGGGCAGCGTGGTCGGCAGGCGTCCCCGACTGCGCGATCAGTGGTGCGATGATCGCCGCCAGTGCCCGTGCATCGGGCGAGCGACCAAGGGTATTGAGGTGGCGGATTTGGCTGATCCGCACGCGGGCGGCCTCAACCGGCCAGCCCGCCGCGTCCCAGTCCATTGCCAGATCGTCCCAGGCAGGGAGCAGATCCGCCGTCCCGTGCTGGAGCAGTTCGGCGACGAGCAGGGCGGTACGCGCCGTGAGTGCGCCCCAGTGGGCGCCGCGTGTGGCCAGAGCCGCCTGCGCCTGCTGGAGCAGATCAACAGGCGCAGGCAGATCTTCCCAGCGCACCAGACACCAGCCCAGGGTGAGCTGCGCCCAGGGATAATCGGCGTGATCGGGAGGAAGGGCGGCCAGCAGACGGCGGGCGAGGGTGACAGCGCAGCGGGGACGGCGATCACTGAGGGCAAACAGGCGGGCACAGGGCGGGGGAAGGAGGGTATCGGCATCCATAGGGTGACTTGCATTTCTGAGACGACCCGCGTACGCGGGAGATGATCGATATGATACCGCATTCTGATACGAACGTTCCGGCGATGCGGAGGACTTCATTAGGGGGCACATTAGCGACCAATCGCGTCGTATGCTACCATATCTTCGCGTATGCGTTTATGCGAAGGGGTCGTAGGGTGGAGATAACACGCCGAGATCATGCCCGCACCCTCTGGCAGCAACTGGCACTGCGAAATCAGTGGCAGCTTGTTGTTGATGAGGATGCATTCCTTGATGACGTACTCGCTGAGGACGCGGAACTGTCCATCGGGGCAGATTTGGCGGGACGATTACGGATCGCCGTGCAGCGGGCCTATAGCCTCCTGCTGTACCGTGGGCTGACCAACCGTGACGAGCGTGCGGCCTATGAGATGTGGCTGATGTTCATGCGATTGGCGCTGCGCAGTGGCGTGACATCTACCGAAGTTGATGATTTGGCTCAAGAGTCGGTGGCTCGCGTACTCGCGAAGCTCACGGCCTTGCATACTCCGCAGAGCCTGCTTTCCTGGGCGATGATGCTCTTTCGTACCGTACAGCGCGACCTTCGCTTAAAGCGGCAGGAGTCGTCGTTGACCACAGAAACGGGCGATCTCATCCACGATCCCGCCGACCCTAGCGATCTCGTGATAGAGGTTGAGTCCCGGCTGGCAGAGCAGGAGTTTCGCGATAAGCTCCGTGATCCTGTTCCAAACGATTTGGAACGGCTCACGCTCATCCGCTGTGTTATCTTTGATGATGACCCCCGTGATGTTGCCCGTGACCTCGGCCTCCCGCTGTATCGTACACGTGTGGCGAAATCGCGGGCGCTCCAGCGGTTGCGTACGAACCCTGCGTTTATGTCCTTTATTTATTCACTGGGCGTCACGGAGCCACAGGCAGATCGTGTGATAGGAGTTCACCACAATGAATAAACTCCCCCTTACAACCGCAGAGGCATCCGCACGACTAGCCGTAGCACTAAATACGCGTGATGACCTTCCCTGTGAGGATGCCGAGTCCCTGATCCCGGCGCTGCTAGAGGCAGAGTACGCGGGCAAAGATGTCGCGGGCAATGCCATATATGCTTCCCTCACACAACACTTGGATCACTGCGAGTCCTGTCTCAATCTTTATGCGCAACTCGCCGAAGATCTTGAAGCCGTCGTGGGAGAGGCGAAGGTGTTTCCCTCCATTGCGCCAACTCCACCAGTCTTTTTCTCGGCACCGATTCCTAAGGGCGACCATGTGCTGCTTCAGGTGCTGCGCGGGATCATGCGGCGGTTTACGCTAACATTTGACATCCCTCGTCTTGCCCCCGCTCTCGCTACGCTGAGTGGCATGCAGCGAACGCTCTACTCCGATACACTACACGAGGTTGCGGGTACGCCACTGCTGGCGCTTTCGGCGGGACGTGGCCCGGAAGGAGTGTGGCTCCAGGTGGCGGTGCGCGAGCCTGGACAGAAGACGACGTGGCACATTTGGCTAGATCTGGGTGATCAAACGCTGACCGCCACCACCGATGCCCGTGGTGTCGCCCGGTTCATGCTACCCACAGATGCCTCATTTGGCGAGGTGCGGCTCCACTGTGAGGAACTACCCGCTAGCACCCAGCACGAATGAGATGATGACGCCGACGAGGGCCAGCGCCGCAGGCTCGGCGCGAAGCAACCAGCCGAAGGGGCTATTAGGGAGTATGAACACCACCAAGGGAACCGCGATCATGATCAGCGCCGCCACAATGATAATCGCGACACCCGAGCGGGTATAGATTGAGTCGTCAACTGGCGCAATGGACAGACATGATCGCCATTGGGATCGAGCGATAACATAACTGCCCCCAAGTGCCCCTAGCAGCACCCCGATGAAGAGTACCAGGGGCAACGGGACGGGGAGCAACGCGAGCAGACCCAGCGCCCACAGCGAAACCCACCCGAAGAGTCCGAGTAGCCCGCTCAGCGCATAGCCAAGGTATGCCCCACCCCATTGGGCATACCTCGCCGCACGCAGAACGGGAAGCGATAGATCGTCGCGTCCACGTGCGCCACGCTGTGCGGTGGCGATAATCGCAGGTCCAACCAGTCCAACCCCGATCCAGGCTCCTAGTGGTCGCGCCAGCGCAGCCAGATCAGCCCCGGCGCTGATTGGCCCGATCAGCCAGCGAGACACTCCTCCCGCCAGGAGAACCAACGCCCAAGCCAGCAATGCCCCCCGGAATGTGCGAGTGGCGACAGGCTCGCGGATCGCGGCGTCTATGCGATCCGCAACCTGCGTGTACCACGTTGCCACCTCTGTCTGTCCGCTACCCTGGTACACAACCGGGATACTCCAATCAACCCATCCCTGTGCTGCACGCATCGCTGTGCGGCTGGCAGCCACCGCACGATCAAGGCTGCTCCCTCGCGCAAATTCCTCGTAGAGTACCTGCACAAAAGTGCCAGCAGCCTCCTGCCCGATCTCGCCCTGCATCGCGATCACGGCGGGAATCCCCTGGCGCACCAGGGTGAGTGCAATACTCTCAATTGTGCGCCGCTCACCTTCTACCTGATTGGCAGTATCATCAGTCGCTCCTGTTCGGGGCAGGCTGCCAGAATGACAAGCCTGAAGCACGACGATCTGGAGTTGTGGTGCCAGGGAGAGTAGCGGAACTAGGTCGAAGGCACTCACGCGCTGCACAAAACCATCCCGGTGCGTGAAAATCAGATCGTGGCGCGTCCCGTATCCGGTTGGGCTTTCTTCGCCGTGGCACAGGAGGTGGAGGATTTGCGGGCTGCTGGCTCGCAATCGCTCTTGGATTGCGCTGAGCGTGCCGGAGCCGCTGTACCACGATGTGGCGGCGACCGCCGGTGAGAGTACCTGCTCAAGTGCTGCATGCGTTGTGGCGCTCTCAATAGGACACCCGTCGAGCGGTGCAGCAAGGAATGCCTGTACTGCCAGGGGCTGTGTCAGATAGGGCATCGTCTGGAGACCTGCCCCGCGCACCTGACGCACCAAACTTACGGTCGCATCCTGGAGGAGAAAATCTTCGCCTCCCACCCCAAGGTCACCTTCGCCCGTGATCGGAAGCACCATCAATTCCCATGGCACTGCCAGAAAGATGCGCGTCTCGGCAGTAGTCTCGATCTCGATCCGCAGACGGCACCTGTGGCGCTGTGAACGTCGTAGGGCCACGACAATCCCTTGACGAGCCATCGTAGGCAGCAGATTGACCACTCGCCGTCCAAGCTGCCGCAACTGGGCCGGGTCAGCCGGATGGACGGGTACCCCGACGACTTCCATCTCGTGAATCATCGCAATCTGCTGCTCATACGCCAAACGCAGCGGACGAATGTCATCGCCCGTCATGAGGGTATTGGGCCGTAGGGCAGGGCCACCCAGGAGCGGGATTCCCGGCATATTGAGGGAAACCTGGAATCGCTCCGGGTGCTTCGACGGTAGGATCTGGATCCGCAGAGTCTCTTCAGCGGTAGGAGGTAATGTCATTGCGGCCCTCAAAATTGACAGGAACGCCACGCCGTACCCATCAGACCAACTCATGGGCTACAATCGAACAACGCCGCGATGAAAAAGACTCTGCTCTATCGGCTATCGGCTATTGGTTATCTCATACCAGCCAGACGCCACGCCGCTGCTCCACGATCAGCAGAAAGACGAGATGTTCCGCCACGGCGTTGAGCAGCGCCGCCGGCCATCCATCGAGCGTGTCAGTCGTCTCCCACAGCGCCGCAAGGGCGTGGGCACGGTCGTGGATCAGAGCAGGCAGACGACTATCCGACCAGGTACGTACGGTCTCTAGCGCATGCCAGAGCGGATCGGGGGCAACTCCCTGTGGGATTGAGGCGGCACGCAGGGCCAGCATCGCCGTTGACCAGCGATCTGCCAACAAAACTTGCGCCCCTGTCTCTAGCAGCGCTTGCATCGCGCTGCCGCCAGGGCGGCTGGCCGCATCGGTGATCGCCTTACGATGTCTTCCAATCGCGGATGGCCATGCGGCCGGATCGCTGACAGCCGCGAGCGCGGCGTAGGTCACGATCAGCGGGTGCGGGTGCGGCACCGTCGCACAGAGCCGCAGGAGCCACGCCGCCCCCTCCGCATCCGTGCTCAGCCAGAACAGCACCGGATGCGCCTGTCCACTCCGCATCAGCCGATCCAGCGCCCGCCGTGCCGCGCCCGCCTGGCCCGTGTGCGCAGCAACCTGAACGAGCCAGGAGCCGCCGATCGTGATGTCTGTTGTGCAGATATAAGTAAGTAGCGCAGAGAGACCGGGCATCGGTATCAGGCAAAGCTCATCCAGGCTGACCGGGTGCAAGGCCAGCAGCCGATGGGCTGGCACACCAAGACGAACCGCTAGAGCTAATCCAATACTCAGCGGGGCCTCCCAAAGATAGCTCAGTGGGCGGAGTAACCCGAGTCCCAGACCAATCAGCAGTGGTATGAAGAGTATTGCCTCAGTCTGATGTAGCGGCTCCGAATACCAGATCAGTGTGCTAACCAGGAACGATCCAATAACGCCAACCCAGCGCAGGGTCGGGGGTGTGCTACGCTGTGGCGAGACCAACAGCGCGACGGTGAGAGTGCCGCCGAGCCATATACCTAGCAAGAGCATAACCAACAGGATCACAAGCGGACTGCGCTGGAGATCAGGAAACGCACTGCTGAAAATAAGAGTCAGCTCCAAGGTAGCTGACGGAGCAAAGGAGATCAGCGTGCGTACAAAGCTGAAAGTCAGGCGGGAGCCAGTTGGATAGTCAACGGGGAGGCTGAAAAAAGGCGGAAGAGCGACAAGCAGCGTCAGGGCCAACGCGAAACCAGGGCCAGCAATCAGGCCCACTGAGCCGATGGGAATAAATAAACCCAGAGCCGCAATCAGCCCAGCAGTGACGCCAAGTACCTCTGCAGCCGCCAACCCGGCCCACCGCACCGCACCCGGCCCACCTGCCACAAATGCGGCGAAGCGGGCCGGGCGCAGCAGGGCGTCGAGGATGAGCGTGGGAAGGTGGGGGGGATGCATTATGAGGGTGCATTACTCAACAATTGGCACAAACAGATCCCCAAACGCACGCTGCGTGTAGTCGGGAAGGATCTCGACAATAGCCTCTTCACCCGGCAGACAACCGAAGCGTGGCTGTGGAATAGTGAGCCATTTCGCCAGAGGCCGGATATAGCCGTACAGGTAGCCACGCTTGCTCGTGTTTAGGATGGCGTATGTAACGCTCGCAGGCTTTCGACTAAACATCCCGGTGATCTGCTTGACGACATCGCTACTGTTATCCTTGAAGTGCTTCGGGGGCTTGGCTCCGCAGTCACGCATCAGGCTTTCCAGTACGATGTTAAGATCACCCTCCTGAACGTGCTGCGTGATCCGCTGTGCGAGGTCGTTTTCACCAAGGAAGCGTAACGCTGTCTCGATTCGGCCATCCCGCAGCCACTCCTGCCCACGCGACCAGTGATCGCTTCCCTGTCCCTGGATGCAGTCACAAAGCTTGATCAGATCTGATCGCTGTTTGATCGCGGTGGCGGGATCATCCAGATTGAGCAGATACGGCGGTGTCACCTCGATCTGGATGTTTGTCGTAAGCGTGCCCGCATTCGTCTCCCACCTGAGTGCGCCAAAGTGCTGTCCACGTGGGCTGAGTTTTTCGGTTGTGACCCCGAACTGCACAGTGGCCTGTTGATGGTAGCTTAGTGTGAAGTCAGCGTGCTGTGCCTCAATCGTCAGCCAGGGTTGCTCCGCGTGAACCTTCCCAGTGACGGTTCCGCCGCCCTCGTTGATAATGATGACGTTCTTTCCCACGCGCCTAGAGGATTCGACTTTGCCCAGATTGATCTCGGTTTCCGAGAAGCGGATCTTCGGAGGATTGCTCACCGTGATCATAACCGGGAGTCGCACGCTGCCCCGGTTGGTGTTGATCACCAGTGCGCTCATATACGCCTGCTGCGCATCATCGGTGTTCAGTCGGGCGACATCAATACGTACCAGCATTTGCGTGCTGAGTTCGTTTGGCCTTAGCCTGAAACTGGAGATCGAAGGGGAGACCCAGAGAGACTCTGGAATCACCGATCCGTGGATGTATCCAGGGCTTTGCCGCCGCAGTATGAAGGTTACCGATGGTTGTGTGCCAACCTGGCAGACTCCAAAGTCAACCCCGGTGGGAGTGACCGCAAGATCCTGCGGCGGGATGGGTCGTAGAAATAACTCCAAGGCTGCATCTGCGTCGTTTGGGTAGTGCGCTTGGGCGGCGCGGATTTGGTTCAGCAGATCCTCGTGCTGGTATGCCTCCAGCCAGCGTGTTAGGGCACCAGTCTGGACATGCCGCGTTGCATCGGCCCAAGCCGCGTCACAGATGGCGACAAGTTCCGCAGGATTGTGCAGATGTCGGCCCGTTGTGGGGAACGTCAGCAGGATTGGCGTTCCACAGGAGTGACAGAAGGGCGCGTGGTCGGTGATCGGCAATTCCCCGCATCGCGGACACGGATGCCCGGTACTGATCACCTGGGTTTTTGCTACGATTGGTGTACTAGGAGTTGGCGACGTGGCGCTTCGCGTACTCGCGTCGAGCGCCGCAGCCAAATCTTGGGCCGTCGCATAGCGATCTGCCGGGTTCAAGTGCATCGTCCGGGCAATGATCGGCCCCATCTGTGGACTCATGGCTGAGCCGTCTTGCTGCGGTATGGGGAAGGGCACACCAACCTGTCGGGACGGCACATCGGGCGGTAGTTTGTTGGTCAGCAGGGCGTAGAGTGTGGCCCCCAGCGCATAGATATCCGAACGGGCGTCCGTGCGCGTCGCACCGCCATACTGCTCCGGCGGCGAGAAGTGCTGACTGACGGCCTGCCCCGCCCGCTGCGTGCGCGTGGTTTCGTCGCCAACCTTGGCGATGCCGAAGTCAACCAGATAAATCCCCCCGCTCGTTGCAAGGCGGATGTTGCTGGGTTTAATGTCCCGGTGGATTACCGGAGGGGTCTGGCTGTGCAGGTACACGAGCGCCTCAAGCACCTCGGCAGCCCACACCCGCACCTCATCCTCATCCATCGGGCCACCTCGCTCGTGGAGTACCTGATCGAGATCCTTCCCTGGAATATAGTCCATTACCAAGCAGGGTTGCTCTCCCTCGATAAAGTAATCCGTGACCCGTGGCAAATGAGGGTGGCGCAGGCGCGAGAGCAGGCGCGCCTCATCAAGAAATGCCTGCCGTGCCACCGCATCGGTATCGGTTGTGGCCTTAATGGCGACCGGCGATTGCAGTTCTAGGTGCATGGCAAGGTAAACCGCCCCAAATCCACCCTCGCCAAGCTTATTATCAATGCGATAGCGCCCACCGTTGAGCAGTGCGCCTTGCGGAAAAGTTGGCGTCGATCCGGCCATAGAAACCTCCACCCGTATCAACAACAGCAAATTTGCTGGGAGCGCGGGCAGGACGCCCACGCTCCCAGCTAGTCCGCGTAGGCGGCCTTCGTAAACCTAGCCGGAGCCTTCAGGCTCCCGGCACTCAGTGCAGCGTCACCTCGAAGTTGTCGAAGGTTGTCTGATCGCCCACCCACAGTCCGACACTACCAGTGGAGTGGGTATCATCGCGGACGCTGACGAGCAAATCACCGTCTACGTAAGCGAGGAAGTCTACACCGCGTACATCAATGGTTAGTGTGTGTGGTTTCCCGTCGGCAAGGGCAGCGCTGAAGACTGAACGGGAGAGTTCATTATTGGAGTCATATCCGTTCCAGAAATTTAACCACCAGCAGTTACCGTCCCTACAGTGGAAAGAATAACCGACTTTTCCATCGGATCGAAAGACAATGGCGAATCGCTTACTCGCAACTCGTGTTGTAAGTGTGTAATTATCACTGCCTGGTTTGTAGATAAGGAATCCTTCATTGCCAACAAGTTGCCCATCCACAACTGACAGACCTTTTTTTACAATTTGCCACTTATCGCTCATCGTCACATCAAAGGTGTCGCGGAAGGCTATATCGCTGGCGGGTGCTGCAGTTACGGTTACGTCAGCTTTGCTGGGAGCGGGTGTTGCTGCCGCAGTAGCGGCTGGGTCGGGGGTGGCGCTTGGCGCAAGAGTGGCAGATGGTTCAGGCGTTGGGGTAGTGTTAAGTTCGCGGTTCGCTATGGCCCGCTGCGCCGCGATGTCTTTGTAGTTGGGGGTAATCTCAAGCGCCAGATCAAAGTTCTTGAGCGCATCGCCCCAGACCTTCTCTTTTACGGCGGCTACGCCCTGCTGGTAATATGCCTCGGTCAGCGTCTCGTTCACCTGCCGTAGCCGGTCTGCCGTATCCTTATAGCCCGGTTGTGCGGCGATCAGTTCACGCAGCGCGGTGCGGGCTTGCGCATAGTCAGCCGCCGATTGGTAGGCAACGGCTGCCTGGTACTGGCGCTCGATCTCGGCATCCTGCGCGGTTTTTGTCGCCTGCGCGACGTCGGTCGCTGCCTGACTCGTTGCCTGGATGGAGTCACTGGTTGCTGTTTGTACCGCATCTATCGCCAACTGCGCCACACTCGTTGCCGCCGCATGTGCGTCATTCGTCGCCTGAGCCTCAGCCTGCTGTTGCAGGAAATACCAGTAGCCACCGCCACCGAGGGCTGCGAGGACAAGAATACCGATAACGATTGCCAGAACTGGATTTTTCGCACGAACGTGGCGGGAGGACATAAGAATTTCCTTTCAGATCAGGTCTTGCGGCGCGGCTGCTTACGTTACTATCAGTGGATGGGACATCGGGGCGCTACTACTTCGCAGTGACTTGTATATCGGTTGCCTGCACCTCAGCGTAGCACTTACCAGGATCGCAGCTACCTCGCGAGCCAGCGACGATCATAATCTGAATGGTTTTCACCGCAGTGGGGTTCACACTCGGTAGTCCATTGATGATCTCCTGGCGCAGATTGGCAATGTTGATGTTCTGCCAGCCCTGGCTGAGAAACACAAAACGCGAGGTTCCTGTCGATGTCTGACGAAGATCCGGGTCACTCCCTGGGTAGAGATAGAGGATCTGGCCCAGCTCTTTACCGGGTGCTGGATTGGCCCCGTGGAGCGTAACGATCAGGCCCGCCTGACCGGTACACGATGCGAGAATGCCCTTGCATGGCGTCTCGGCGCTCGGGTTGATCTTTGCGCTGATGCTCACGTTCGTCGAGGAGATCGGAATAGTCTGGTAAATAGCCAAGTAATTGGTTCCATCGTGAACCAGCCGCACAGCCTTACCAGATGACCCCTCAGATGTCGTGATCACCTCCGTCACATTCTGTCCCGTCATCGTACTGCCCGTATCACGCTGCCAGCCGTTCGTCCACTCAAAGGCGAAACTGCCGTTCTGCACAAGGCTTGGGGCAGGAGTCGGCGTAACGGGAGCTGTGGTTGGCCCACTCCCCACACCAGCCAGCGGGGTACCCTGTGCGTTTCGTACGATGATAACAGTGGTAGGTGCAGCGGTTCCCGGCACCTGACAGCCGCTGAGCGCGATCAGTACCCAGAGTAGCACCGATCCCCAAAGGTGGCGTTGTTTCAGTCGCAGCATCATTTTTCCTTAAGACAAGGTTCGCGGATACTTTACAGTTTGGGCACATGTGGTGCGTCCTGTTGCGGTAAATCTGCAATCTAAAATCTGCAATCTGAAATCTTGCCTAAGGGCAACCTGTTATCTTACCCGGTTTCGGCGTATCCTGGATCAGGTTCAGCGTCTGCACCCCACCAAGCTTACCAAGCAGATCACCGAGGGCGGTCTGGGCCGATTGTTCAGCCTTGGAGAGAATACCATACGTACACGCCGCTTTGAGCAGTTCATCGCGGCCCTTCTGCTCGGCGGCTGGCAGCATCGCTGGGTCAATGCCGGGCATGACGCCCTGCTCAGTCACGAGTTGGGTCGAGTGCAGATCCTTACTGACAATATAGGCTGCGGGAACGTGTACCGTCACCTCGCCGCCATTCACCGTCACGTCTGCTTGGCTAATTTGCGACAGATCGATGCCCGCCAGGATCGTCCCTTCAACCTTCAGCACTATTCGTTCGGCGGGCATGAAGCTAAAAAACGGATCCTTCTTGACATCAGTCGTCACATTTGAGTCATACGCAATCGTCACCAGCGTACTCATGCTGCGGATTTGGGAAATGATTGCGGGTGCAGAGGTAACCCGCATCTGACCGCCACTGAGCAAGCGACCAAGCCCCTGGAACGTACCAGGGTTGGTTATGGCCCAGAGGAGACCGAGTACCAGCACCACCGGTGCAACAATCCGCCCTACTGCTCCAAACAGCCACCCAAAGATTCCGCTGAACAGGCTACCAAACAGGCGTAAGATTCCACCGAGAAGAGCGCCGATGATTCTGCCCATGAACCTACCCCCTGGCTACAATGTAGCGATTATGAGCTTGTTCTTCACCGAGATACAGGTAGCGTAGTAATCCCCAGTTCCTTCGCCGCGTAGATGCGGTGTCGCCCATCTGTAATACTCGGTGATCCGTCAGTGGTGCGGTCAACCTTGATCGGGCTCGTCCCGAAGAACAGTTCGTACGTTCGTGTGAAGCTACGCTCATTGCGCCCGGTACCATCATCGTTGCCAATGGCACGATCCAGGGCGTAAAAATCATCCTTGACCGCCCCGGCCCGTACCCACGGCAGCACAACCTCGTTGAGTTGGCGGGTGTGGTGGACTGCATTGTCGTAGGTGATGTTGTGATTCTCAGGCCCAGTGACATCAGGCGGATCGGGCAATTCTGCAACGGGAACCTCGGTGATACCGCCTTGCTCGCTGGCCCGTAGCTTCTCCCGAAATGCGCCGGGAATCTGATCGTAGTTCTGCTGAAAGATCTCGTTGTAGGGTAGAGCTTGCTCGGCACTGTTGGGGGCATCCTGTTGTGCCTCGCCTCGAAGGAACTGATCGAGCCATTCGACACCACGGCGGGCTTCGCTTGTATCACCTGACACGCTGGTCTGATCCGAGGGTTGCTTGTAATCGCTCATGCTGCACCACCCTGATTTTTGTTCTTCCAGTCAATCAGAATACTTAAAATCAACAGTAAAAGCTTTGTCTGATTGAATAGTGAACGTAGCTTTTACCCACATGCTGGTACCATCGCGTCTTGTCATTCCCCGCAGTTGGGCAAAGAGGCGGTTGATTGAACCGGGAATCGGAAAACTATGGCGTTTGGCATCGTGTACTGCAAGATACGAGCCTTGCGTAGTCGTGACGTCATCTTCAAACAACACCTCAACAGAGGCTGCTTGCCACGGCATCGGTATTGCTTGGATGATCGCCTGTCCGATCTGCTGGGTGAGACCTTCAACGGTGGCCGACATAAACTACTCCTCCTTGGAACTCTGATTATAGAAAGTCTTTGTGTAGTAATTATCACCTGACTGATCGATTACTCGATACATCACATCGAATCCCATAGGGCGTCTGGTATCATCTAGATAGACTGGGCTTATCGCCACTTCAACCGCCCCCCCCTGATCGAGTATCTTGTCCCATTCATTTTCCATCGTCTTCCAAGCACCTCTATTCAAGTTCATGTGCTGCGGCACCAAATTAAAGCCGTCCGTCGGCCCATTAAAGCGGGTAGCGATCAGATGTCCACCTTCGTCGTCCTTAAGCCCAAGATGCCCGACCTCCGTCTGTTGTGAGCTTCTGGAACCTGGTTCGTCTTGCAGAAAACCGCCTATCTTGGCAGGTCTACCCTGCTCATCAGTATAAAAACGGTAGCCTTTTTTTTCGTAGACCGCGTTAGGTTTTAACTCATCGAAACGAATCTCAGCATCATCATCTACTTGAATAATTTCATTACGTGATTCGCTGCTTTTTGCATTCAGATCTGCCTTAGCTACACCTAAGTCTTTTGTACTCTGCTGACTATCAGGAAGACCTGCACCCGCATCGTTCAACGCAGTGTCGTTTCCGTCGTTTTTCAGCCGCTGGTTGGTCTGCTCAACACCCTCGCACGCCTGGTTTGTGTCGCCAGGGCCAGTCGCCTGATCAGAGAGTTGCAGCGTATCACTGTTAGTTTCACCTGTGCCTTGCAACAGCAGGTTGATCTGGTCGACACCCTTGCGGGCCTTGCTTGTGTCGCTAGGGCCAGCCACCTGATCAGCGAGTTGCAGCGTGTCACTGTTGGTCTCGCCTGTGCCTTGCAATTGTTGGTTGATCAGATCAACACCCTTGCGGGCCTTGCTTGTGTCGCTGGAACTAGCCGCTTGATCGGATTGGGCTTTATGGTCGCTCGTCATAGAATGGATTACCTTTCGACAAGGTTTAAATCAATCACTAGCGGCGGGTTCGTGGCTATTTTCATAGTAGAGACGCAAGATGTTGCGTCTCTACTGTGCTTGGCTTACACGGAATCAGCGTCAGGTGGCGGCGGCGCAGCAGAAATTGTCGGCTCTTTCAATAAGCGCCCTGCTGCGTCCTCCTCGATCCGACGCTGCCGTTCAAGATCATGGGCGTCAGCGAGTACCTCGATCTCTGGATCAACCTCGCTTGGCATGTTCTCGGTCGGGGTCGCGTGCCGCTCTCTTGGCATAGCTTTTACGTCCAAGACGGTCGCATGCCGTTCATAGGGCCGTATCTGCGCCATCTCTTGCGTGGCCGCCGCTGAACTCGCGACACCGAAGAACAGCGGGAAAGCGATCAGTCCAGCTTCAATCCGGTTCTTGATGGATTGCTTTGGTTCTGCTTTCTCAACGGGCGGTTCAACCTCTTCTTTAGCAGACGTTGTTTCGGGTGATTGGGCGAGTTGTTCACCCGTGATGGCATCATCTCCCTCCGAACTCGCCTCTGTGGACTCGGTCTGCTCACGTGTCTGAAGTTCGGATTGCTCGGTGCTATCGGGTGCGTTCGCTTGGCTGTCATGCTGAAGCCATTGGCTCATCCACTCAACACCCTGGCGCACCTTGTTTGTGTCACCTGGGGTCGTCGCTTGATCGGATGCAGGTTTATGGTCGCTCATGCCTTGTTCCCTCGTTCTGCTTGGGCCTTGCGGAAGGCGTTGCTCCAATGCATGCCGTCAAAACCACGGAAGATCTCGCTGCGTGCCTTCACATGCAGGAAGGCACAGAAGGCGATGCCCTCACGCTGGATGGGATTGCCTTTGCCTGATGCTTGCTCCGCAAGTTGGTCGCTACAGGCGACCAGGTAGGCGATGGTCGTCTCGGGGTGGCTCTCCTTGGTCACGGCGGCGAAGATCGCCTTCACCGCTGACTCGTAGCCCCGCGAGCGGTCGGCGGCAAGCGCCTCACCATCATCGCGGAACCGGCACTGTGCGGGGCAGAGCGCACAACCCTCAAAGGGGAGTAGGCGCATCGGGTTTGACGCATAGAGTGGCTCCATCCGCTTTTGTATCTGCTCATCATCGGGCGCATTGCGCCGCAAGGCGTCCCAGCGCGCACCCTCAATGGTGATGAGCACTGGAGCTTCCATTGCGGTTGCATAGAGGGCGGCTTGGCCCTGTGATAAGCCCGCGACGTGATCTTCCTGAAAGGGCGTGAATCGCATCGCCCGGCCCATCACCTCACGATCTTCTTTCGCCGTCAGGCGGTGCATGAGCTTGAACCCCGTGTTCCCCAACACATCAGGGACGAGCTTGGTGGGCAATTGCTCGGCGATGATAAGACCCTCGCCGTATTTGCGTGTCTCGGCCAACATCTGGGCGAAGGAGGCAGATGCTTGCCCTTTGATGCTGCTCACCTCGGCACTGGCTCCTTCGGGCGCTTGGCCAAGCAACCGATGAGCCTCTTCAACCAGCGTGATGTGTTGCAGACCGCCCTGGCGTTGGCGGGTGGCTTCACAGTGTTCACGTAGCGCCAAAAGGACAAAGGCCGACATGAGCGCCCGATCTTCATCATCGCCGATGTGCCGTAACTCCAGAATGGTTGGCTGCTCCAGCCACATGGCGGCGGGCAGCGACTCGCGGGTCGCCAGGATACGCCCGCAACTGCTCTCGATCAGCGCCTCCACCCGCAGCTTGGTTGCGCCGCGAATGTTGTCACGGACCTCCCCGCTATGCTCAAGCTCGCTATCAACAACTAAGCACAGTTCGGCGTAGAAGTCATAAATCGTGGGGAAGGTTGGGTCGTCATCCTTGCCAGCTTTCCGGCTCGGCCCCCAGCCTGCCCGATAATAGGTGCGCCGCAGCGCCTTGAGGAAGATGCGCGGCAGCGGCTCCCACATAGGCAGTGCCGCCTTGAAGCAGGTCATCAGTGCGGCGATATGTTCGCCTGCGGTGATGTTCTTGGCCATAGCAAAGGGATTCAGCCGGAACGGTGCGACATGCTCGTCTCCAAGAGTGAAGAGGTTGACATGCGGCGTATTGGGGAGCGAGAGCAATGCCCGGTAATCGTTGTGTTCGGCGTTGACCGGCTCCAGCACTAGGAAAGGGATCGGTGGCTTGTTACGCATCAATCCCTCCAGCAAATTCAGGCATGACGTGGTCTTACCGCTACCGGTGGTACCGGCAACCAGCGTATGGCGAGTCAGGTCTTCCAGCTTAATGTGCCAGGGCGTGTGATCCGCACCTTCACCGATAGTGAGCAATTCGGGTGTTCCTTCGATCTTCGGCGGAGCCTGACTAACAAAGGCACCCGAATGAAGTGGGATGCCGATCTCGTCACGGGTGGGCAGGCAGGGTAACTTGAAGACACAACTGGCTTCCTGGACATCAATCAGCGTCGGTAGTCGTGTGAGTTGCTGATAGGCTTTGGCAAGCTCTCCCGCATCGTGTCCCTCCCAATGCTGAGCATGGGGCGCAAACTCAAGCTGATCCAGATTGGTGATCGCCTGACGACGTTCATCACCAATCAGCAACACCTCAGCCGGAAGGTAGGTCGGCGGGGCAGGCTCTTTACTCGCCGTCGTCGCTTGGCTGGTACCCACAATTTCGGCGACGAAGGCTCCCGAGACACTGCGCGGCAGTTCTCCCTGGCTCACAATGTAGCAGCGCCAGAGTAGTGCGTGGTCAAGCTGACGTAACGATTGCTCGTAGATCTCGCCATTAATCTGGGCCTGCGGATCAGGCAGAAAAAGCTCACGTTCTTGGCCAACTTGGCTCTGGAGTTGGGCCTGTTTCTCACCACTGGCCAAACTTGAGGCCATGCCCATACGGCGCGAGTGTTCGCGCCCCTCACCCCCCCGACGTAGCCGCCCGGCAATCGTATTGAGTGCCTGTCGCTCTTCAAGTGCGAGAGTCGCCGGGGCCAGGGCGCTGCTCAACATACATGGTTGTTGGGCCTGGAGCATCGTCTTGCAGAACTCGCGCATTGGGCTGAGTCCCCAGCGTAGCGGGTAGGCTACCGGATGCGTACCGGGAAGGCGGAGCAGTCGGGTTAGCTCGACCCGCTTCTGGATAGTCACGATGCGCTGGCCTTCTTTGATCGGACAGCGGATGTGTTCAAGCATTTGATGGTCACGTACTGGCACTAGCCCGCTACGGTAGAGGTGACGCGGAAAGAGGGCCACAACATCGAGCCAGAGCCGGGATGCCTCCTCCCTGGCCTGGTCAGCGGTTAGCGCAACCCCTTTACCAAGCAGGGCAATGGTCAGACGTCGACCAGGGCGGTCAGGCTGGAAGATGTAGCGGAGATCGAGGGCGCGTGCGTGGGCAAGCTGCGGCTCTTGCTGCGCGAGACCGATCAGCAGCAGGCGCTGCGTATCAAGGACTCTCCGCAGTTGATCCAGCAGATCGACATGCTCGAACTCTGGATAAGAAGAAAGATCTGGGACAGTATCAATCGTGGCGGCGAAAAAACAGTGGTGGGCGGTCTGTCCATTCAAGAGTGAGCTTGGCGTCGGGGATAGTGCGCCAAAGTAGGGTTCAGACGATTCGTTGCTCATCAATTGCCTCTCCCGTCTGATCGAGTACATACTTCAAAAGTGACTGAAAGATCGTCACGTCGCGGCGCTTCGAAGCATCTAGCTTCGATAGACGTACAAGTGGATTGGGGTCAGAATTGATGAGTAATCCCTTTGACATGATCAAGATACCGAAGAGATCGAGGCAGCGACCAAATGGGCGCGCTCCGATCTCTCCCTGCATGTCTTCACACTTTACCAGCAGGTAGGGCTGTTCTTTACTATCGCTGCACCAATCAATGCTAAAGTCAGGGTGCTGCTGCTCATTCAGATCGAGTAGTCTAGTAATCTGCTCACGCATATACGCGGTCGCCTGCCTCCCCAGATACGCAATCTCCGCCGAATCACGATCACTTAAATCAATCAGATCGCCCCAAACCTCGAAGATATCCGCTGATGTTGCACCTTTACCAGGGGTACGATGGGGGTGTTTGATGGGTACCCCATCCGACGGGAGAGCTTTAGAACGGAACGGATTTCTCATGATCTATATACTCCTTTATGCTTGATTCAGATCTATGGACGCATACGATGTAGCAATTGAGGGACGAACGTTACCCCCAGTGCGGCGATAAGTGCAACCAATGGCGCGAGCAGAAAGGTCCATAATACGAGGTTCAGATCGCGGGTCAGCGCCCACGCAAACAGCGCTCCCATCGTGATGTAAAACCCGATCCCAGACATACAACCCGGTCCGCTGACCCAGGTGTTCTCCAGAATCTTACGAACCAACATGCTGAGTAGTAGTTGGACAAAGGCGATACCAATCGTCAGTAGGAAAACTAGGGCTACGCCGGCTACTAGCCATCCCACCAGTCCGGTTCCAAAAAAACCTGTCTGAAGGACGAGATACCAAATATAGCCAATCGCCAACCAGATATGGACGGTCAGTAGCCCAACCGTTATCGTTACCAGTCCTTCTCGATTCTGCTGTGCATGCATCGCAACCTCGCTCATGGGTTCTGCACTAGATAGCTCCTACTCAAGAGGAGCAGCGATACAAAAAAAACATAGCTAGTTGGGGGATGTTATTGCACCTCTATCAGTTGCTCACTCGCCAACACCTGCTCGCCACCTACTGTGACCCACACGCGCACACTATAGACTCCGGGCTGGCCTCGGTAGTCCAGAGGTATTGTCGCGCTGAATGTGCCATTCCCGGCGAGTTGCGGATCAATCGGTGCGTAGATCTCGGCATTGCTTTGGTAGGAGCCAGTGGCGTTCAGTTCATCCAGGCTCATCGGTTGTGGGAAGGGTGCGTAGGTCATGTTAATCAGCGGCACTTCCGCGCCGGGTAGTAGTCGCCCGATTACCGTGATCTGCTCACCAACCTGCCCAGTTTGTGCAAGCGGCTGCATCTCCACATAACGGTCAACAAACTCCTGAACCAGATAGAAACTGCCGGTCTGCGGGTTATAAGCAAAGCCCACACCAACGTGCGTATGGCTGGGCATCAGGATATTGCGCCGGTGACCGGGGCTTTGCATCAGCCCAGCCTCGGCCTGCAAAACCTGTTCGGTGACGTTATCAATCGGCACGGGACGCCCGTCGCTGTAATGTGAGGCCGTCGTGAAGATATTCTCCATCGTCGTATCGGTGCCGCCAGCGCGGATGTAGCGCATTTCAGGGCCATAGCCATCAGGACTCCGGTGGCTGAAGTAGCCCTTGGCAGCCATATCGGCGGCGTGGGCAGCGCCAGCAGTAGCAGCGGTTGCGTCCCAGGCAACCGGCGCAAGCCCGTTGGATTGGCGGTCGGCATTGATTGCGTTGAGCATTGCCTGATCGAGGGCGGGGTCGCGCAGGATCATCTCGGTGCCAGGGATTGCCAGTGTGACGATTGGGGCGGGAAGTGTGGGTATGGCTGAAGGCGTGCGAGGAGGCAACGAGGGTCTTGCCATTGGCTGTAAGGTCGGAGCAGAGGACGCCATTCCGCTCGTTGATACCGCAACCGCCCCCCCCGGTTGATTGCTGGTATCCCATCCGCCTAGCCACAGACCTATCGCCATCAGCACGCCAACGACCCCTAGCGCAGCGAGCGCAAGAGGAAGTGGCAACCTATGCCGAGATGAGCGACCTGTCTTTCTCTGATGCCGTCGTGGTGGACGCCGCTCTGGTGCGCGATGCGATGAACGAAACATAGTATCTCGGTCTTGCAGATCCTTGAGGGAAGACTCAGTAGAGTTAACGCTTCTTCAGCCGTCGGCGATCCATCCCAACCCCTTTCTTTGTCTTGGCAGGCATCTGGGCCAACATACCTCCAGAACCGCCACAGATCGCCAGTCCTACAAAGGAAAACCAGACTCCAGGGCCGAGATGGATCTGAAGCAGATCCAGCAGCGGCATAAACATTCCCGGATCAATACCTAAGGTACGGATGCGCCGCAGCATGAGGAAGAGTATTCCGGCGCTTATAACACTCAAGACCAGCAGAAAAAGTCCAGCGGGTTTCGCAGCCGGGTTCTCAGCAAAGGTCATGGCACCAACGGCAAGTGCGATGATCCCACTCGCTGGTATGGTAAAGAGCGAAAACTGGAACCATGCGCTTGCCATAGGAATCTCAGCGGCTAATGACCAGCCCGTAATGAGGGTCTGTTCTGCAATCATCCGGCGAAGTTCCTGAATCACCCCAGTGCTTTCGAGCTGTCTCATGAGATCTGCCGGGATCAGTGAACCGGCCAATGTTCCTATGAGATCCAGCCCCCCATCCACTGTGATCCACGGCAACGTAAAGAATGCAACAAGCGATACACCGGCTCCAGCCAGCGTCACCGCTGCAATCTGTTGACGTGACCCACCCGCCTGCGCCTGGACGACAAAGAGTATCGCTGCGCCAATAGCGACAGCGCCAAGCAAGATCCATCCGAGCATAACAAATCCCCCTACTGGCCACGACATTATCAGCGAGCCATCCGGCTCGCGATAATTGCGATTCCAAGGACAAAGACGGGTAGCAGCAGCGCACCAATCGCAAGCAGATCAATCCCACCCTGCCAATACAGCACAGGCAACCCCACAAGCATACTGGCCCAGTAGACGATCTGCCCGACCCCACAGCCAGGAAGCGATACAGGGCCAGGTCTTCTTCTGCTCCCCAGCAGCGCATTAACCAGCGGGCGGATAGTGTACTGCAATAAGATAAAAAAGATCGGGCCGGTGACCCATGTCCACACTGGGTCGAGGTAACGCATAAACGTGAGCCAGCCCACCAAAATGGGAACCCCGATGAGTGGGTACACGCGAGCCTGAAACGCCACAAAGCCAGGGACATTATTGCCTTGTCCGCCTATAGCCATAACCCTTACTTCCTTTCTAGAGAATAGGGCGACCACAGCAGGCAGTGCCGCCCACTGCGCGCTACTGTGCAGTCTGGATCGTTACCCCGTAGAGTACGAGGTAGGGGTCATTAAAGTCAACTGTGTGTCTGTTCGGATCTGGCATCATTTCATCGGTTAGCACGATCTTTGTGATGGGGCCAGCATCGGCAGGAATCTGGATCGAGATCACATCGACCCACAGCGCGACCAGTTTCTGGTCGGTGTCAGGTTTCTCCAGAGATGCAAGAGGAATACCTACATGCGGCGTATTCTTTGGATCTATACGTGCATCTACATTTTCCTCATATTCGTCTTTAACCCAGCAATTTGACTCGATACCGCTGCGGCCTTGGCGAATATTCTTACCTACGATAATATTTTCATCCCCCACGGCCTTTTCGTTATTATCCGCATAGATTTTAATACTTCCTAGTTTTGGAAGCTGTTTACGGCTTTCCTTTGACATATCCAAATTACATAGGTTTCGTGCTGAAACAGCCAGATGAACCCAGGTAAGTTTCTGAGTAGGCGAGAGCGTAATAGTTATCGTTGGCTTAGTAATCACGCCGTGGTGGTTTTCGTTCGGGTTTTCTGGGCGACTTTCATAGATTTTAGGACCAAGGAGAAATGGAATTCTGATTTGGGGCCAATTTGGGGGTGGAGAGGCTGGAAATAACCGCTGGTCAAGCAATTTATCCGGGAGATTCTCTACAAAATAGATCGAATTCAGCTTAACACTAGCACACTCTTTAGTCGGCATAGCATAGTAGTCGCGATTAACATCAATGACAGAGTTGTAATCCTGTATCCGCCCGCTATACTCGATCTTGAAGATATCATTTGGCTTATCATCTAAACAGAGCGATTTCATAGATTGAGTACTAGTGTTTGGAGGCGGTATAATCTTTCCAAGCGGGAGATCACTGACCATGAACCCATATAAATTAAGACTGAGAGGGCTTCCAAGATGTTCAATTTCGATGCTTATGAGTGGATTCGTATCTAGTCTTAGTGGATCTAGGGCCAGCACAACTACCTGAGCGCCGGTGTGATCTTTGCGCCAACCACTCCATACACGATATGCGGCACCTGGATTGACGTGCAGTTGCGACTGATGATAGTTTGAGTTGGCAATATTCTCTCCAGGAACAATGTCCTCAGTATAGAAGATTAACTTTTGGGAATTCTTATAGGTGTAGGTAATCCTTGCAACAGCCTCGGAATTATTTGGCGCGCCACTTACCGTAGCCATCAGAAAGAGTGATTTGACATTCGGCTGACTCGATAGGTCGATCCTGATCCATGCCTTCGGGAGACTTGTTGTGAGAAAGTGGCTAATGCCTTCGTTTTTAAGACACCACGGGCCAAAACCTGATGTTGGGAACTCAGGGTATAACGTAGTAGTGATCGTCTCGGTAGTAAAGCCCTCACTTGACACGGGTGAGTTCTGAGACCTGTCGGCAAGACAGATTCCTGTATAGGTTGCGCTTTTGGCCTCCTGTGTGGGCGTAGGAGTCACAGGCGTTGGGGTTGGGGTCGCAGTGATTTGCAGCGTTGGGGTTGCGGTCGGGGTTGCAGTCATTTGCGGCGTTGCGCTGACAGTTAGCGTCGCTATCATTTGCGGCAGTGGGGTGACGGTGAGCGTTGAGGTTACAAGTACTGTCGGAGTAACGGGAGGGTGTGGAGGAACATGAGAAAGAATGTTCAATATGAGAGTGGCGCTTATGAAAACCAAGACCACTATAAATCCGAATAACCAGGATATTAAACGATTTCTGGAAAGAACCTTGAACAAGTTTCGCATAGTATGTCAATTCTGATAATAAGACAATAATCTCATTATGACAAAAAGAATTCCAATAAAAAACATAAAAATAATCGCAAGTATTATTATAAAGGTTATCAATAGTAAAAATAGATCGCTAATCCGTTTTGTATGTGTATCAATATTGTTCGTAATGACGGTAATATCTGGCTTAGTAACGAGATCTGTTGTCGCCTTCGTGATCTCTTCAGTCACAAATTTCGTGGTAGCAATGTCTACTGTCGCCTTCGTGATCTCTTCAGTCACAAACTTCGTGGTAACAATGTCTGCCGTCGCCTTTGCAATATCTGCATCCATCTCCCTTTTGGTTGCAAGATCTTGCGTCTTCTCGGTGATCTTGTCAGTCACAAACTTTGTGGTTGCAAGATCTTCTATCGCTTCTGCGATGGCAGTGGCAAGACTTGCCGTAGTCGCAAGATTTTTCATTGCTCCTTCTATTCCCTCAACTTTGTCTGCGAGTCGTTGAATCTCTGTCAACTGTCTATCCTTTTCCATGAGTTGATTTAGCAATGAGATACTCATCTCTCTCCATTCTTTTCCTGCGTTCTTGTCCACATGAATTCTGTTAATAATATAAGTTAACCCATACCAAGCAATTAGTTTGTCTTTAGGGATGTTTTTGATAAGATCTAAAAACGCCTGATAGCAAATTCTTCGATCTATCGAATTGATAACCCTATTCCATGCAATATCCGTTGATAGATCGGAAGTGTACTCCAAGAGATCTTCGTAAACCTTGGTTTTTTCTTCTTCGAGCAGAGCATATTTCCATTGTATAACTGACCAGCATGTAAGTAGAGTTAGTGGTTTAACACTATTATTAAATCTTGGCCTTTTCATTTTTGATCGCCATATTATCTCTTTGATAATGGCGTCTTTATTTTCAGTAAAAGGATTAGCAAGTCCTAAGATTAATACGATAACCCAAATATGATTAAATGTTTCTTGATCTATTTCACTCGTGGTCAACGCCGTAATTTCATGCCAATATTTGTCATCAAGAGGCTGGGAGAACGTAACGGGTGACCCTCCAGGGATCACTCGGCAAAGCCGAAACGATATTTCTTTTGGATATTTGAGTTTAATTGGATCATAGATTTGTGCAAGGATGGAAGTGCCAATATCCTCATGACGGATCTCAAACGATCCCTTCCAAGGATTTGATAGACTTTGTATTTGGGAAATGGTCGATCTCAAAAAAACAACCCACTCTTTCCTATCTGTAATTCGTAAGTCATGAGCAAGATCATCAAGAAAAGGCTGTTTTTCAGTTTTAAGATCACTAAAATAAACCCGATCATCTTCGATAACGTATTCTCCGCAAACAATAATCTTTACCGAATCAATATCTCTCAGTCTATTCCGAATATAATTACTGAAATGCGAGAATATTGTTTTGATTACAGCAAATGTATTATCGTAGATCGCAAATGTCGCGTAACCTTGGTGGTAATACGTAAATGCATAATCATAAACATCAGACCATGTCGATCCTTGTTTGTCAAAATCTTCAGGCTTGATTCCAAGAACTAGAAAGATCTTACGTGGTCGGAATTTAGAAATACAATAGGGCTGCTCTGATATATCCCAATCTACTAGATCAGGATAGTCTAGCCGCCCACCTGTTTCCAGGTAATCCTTGAGTGGCAGGACTGGGGTTGTTTTTGGGGTTGTTTTTTGTTGTGTACATATCGGATAAACCTCGACATAGGGAATATTGATAGCATCAATGACAGACTTTATATTCGAGTGATCACCTGTGTTCCACTGCTCAATAAACTTGTTGAAGTGTTGAATAAGTCTTTCGCTTCGGTCATCACAGTAAGTTGTTATAACATATACCTTCTTTTGTTTACTATTCTTTTCGTATATCTTTTCAAGACATTCGATATCATGCTTGGTTAACAAACAATCGAGCCATAGAATAATAGTTCTATAATCGGCTTCTTCGAGGTATTTTGTAAATTCCTCCAATCTAATACTTTCATTATCATTAATGAAGAGATGAAAGCCCACCGTACGGGTGTTTCCACTCCAATAGAGAAGGAGTGGGATGTCGATTGACTTCGAGTTTTTATTTGTAGGACTTTTAAATACTCGCTGTAGCTCTTCTGTAGAATTCCATGTTTTGTATTTGTTCGCAAATCTCGCCCCAACCCCAAGTTGCGCTACGTTGCTAAACTCTATCTGATCTCTTTCCTGACCGTCTATATTACAAACATTAACGAATAGAACATCATGGGTTCCTGGTTTCAATTTATCATGAGGGATTAAGATAGTACTCCCAATATCACTTGCACTCACTTGCTCTTGGGTTATCTGTGGGTAATTATTTTTCAATTTCTCCGCGAGTTGGCTTATCATAAAGCCATCATTCCGTTCTTTAATCTCTACATATTCTTGAATAGCATCTAGAATGTGAGTCACAAGATCGCTTGTTTGTCCAGGTTGTAATAGTACCTCTTTACCTACTTCTGAACCTATAATACACATGCCTTTCTCAGCTTTGAAAGTTGTCTCGGTCTTTCCCATAGACTCAACAATGCGGCAAGCAGAAATGGTGACTAACACCTTACCGCATAATTCAGGAGGTTCTATTTGCTCTCCTTGTTCATCAACCGTTTTCTTTAGAAAATTTTTATGAAACCAATTCCTAAGAAATCCATCAGTAAAGCACTTATCTAAAGATAAGATCTTATCTCGTCTTTCTTGTGATCCTTTAGGTTCTTTATCTGGCTGACTATCATATTCATCGCCGGGAACACGTAAAACCCATGTGCTTTCGTGCTGATTCCCATGTCCAGAAAAATGAACCCACAGTAAATCGTTATATCTGTCAAAGTCATTATCCCCAAAAAGCCCTTCAATATTATTTAGATATGACGTAACAAAGGTTACGTCTGAGAAACTTAGTTTGGTAAGACTATCATTGTCATTCAAATGGTTGCTAGTGGCTGATACCACCTGATTGCCATCCAAATCAACATTAGTAAGTGTTACAACACGATCAAAAGCTGGTAATATAGCTTTTGCAAGTTTAGAGATATCGTTATTCACACCCTCCAAGTTAGATAATCCAGTGCCATCATAGTTAGAAACACCGATGAGAACAGCAATTCTCTTCATGGTTTTTTATTCGTCATAGTCATAAAGGTTAAATTTCTTCTAAGCCAAGCTATGCACACGACTGAACGCCATGTGCATAGCTTGATGTCATTTTATTCGTCGCCGATCTTCACAACTTGTGGCTTCTCCATCTGAGGAGAGGCTATGACTATCCTTACTGGATTATCCTTGTTGATTTTCTCGTTGTTGGTCTTCTTATCTCGCAACTCCTTCACCTTTGTCGTCAGAGCGTCAATGACGATTTTTACATGCGGTTCCAAGATTTCGGCAGCTGCGTGAACCGTGATAATCAAGGTTATCCACTGAGCTACCAGATCAGGAGTGCCCATTGGAGTTACCTCACGAGCAGTCACCCCTTCCGATTCGAGCGAACTCACCAAGTTGATAACTCTATCAGTGGGAACATCAACCTTGATACTCTCTGGGATTATACCGACGCTCTCTTTGACAACACTAACTAGGTTGACATACGCTTCCAGCGAGAGCGGCTCTTTTGTCCTGACAGTGATCGTCAGCGGAACCTTCCTTGTGTTGCTCACCTGTGACACTCCTTTCAGTCTTCAGATTCCCAATTTCAGTCGTCCGGCAAGCCCATCGGGCGCGTCAAGGTTGCTGAGTACGTTTCCAAGCCACGCCCGCATCCGGGCCTGGGCCGCACCGATGTCGTAGGCCACCCGACGCACGGTGAAGCTGTGCGCCGTGGTGTCGAGCAGGGCGTAGGCGGCGCGCGGGTCGCCGTCGCGGGGTTGCCCGACGCTGCCTGGGTTTAGGATCATCCGCTCGTGAGCAAAACTGTAGATGCCTTCCCATGCGTCGGTTTTTTCCCAGACGCGGTGCTGTCCGATGTGTCCGTTTGTCTCGCGGAAGATGCGCGGGTAGTGGGTGTGGCCAACCAAGCAGATCTGGCCGTGAAAGAGCTTTGCCTCGTCTGCGGCGTGGATCTCGTGGTCAATATAGTTTCTGATGCCGACTGGTTCTGATGGCGCGGCGTGAACCAGTGTGGCGTGAATCGCTCCGTCAAGCGTGATCTCGATCTTAGTGGGAAGATCGGCAAGCAGCGCACGGGAGTCCTGGTGCAGGTCGGCGCTGGTGCGGTCGAGCGTCACTAATGCTTCGTCGTTAAAGGCGATCCGCTCGGCGCGGCCAAGCAGCCTCCACTCATGGTTACCGGGCAGCCAGATCTGTCGCTCGACGGCGTGACCATCGATCCGACAATGGAGATGACTAACCCGCTTGCGCAGGAGTGCGATGACCGCGTTAGAATCCGGGCCATAGCCGACCGCATCCCCCAAGTAGATCAGTTCGTCGGCACCTTGGCTGGCCAGATCGGCCAGCACGGCGTCGAGTGCCGGTAGGTTGCCGTGGATGTCGCTCAGAATGGCGTAACGCATATTGTCTTAGTACCCAAACAGAGGTAAAAGTGCTATAGCTGGAAAAAGGAACTCGCTGATCCATGCCCAGAGCTTTGGCCCAAAGATGATAGCCAGTATGAGCAGGACTAACAGCAGGACACCGACAACGATGATGCTGGTGCGGCTATCTTGTTCGCCACCCGGAGTATCGGCAGCACGCTTGATCTCGTCGGCCTTTTCGCTGAGGCTCTGGTCAAGCTCGCTGGCCTCAGTTGCCTTACTGCGGGCTTCCGTGTTGTCATTGGCCTCAAGCGCACGAGATGCCTCCTTGAGCAACTCCTCGGCGCGAGATCGTGCTTTTTGGCAGCGCGTTACTGCGCTGTCCTTGCCATCCGGTTGAAGTTTATCGAGTAATTTCTGGGCTTCCTTGCGCTGCTCACGGGCGTTATTGCTAAGGGTGCGAATAGCGACGTGATCATGAGCTAATTCAGCCGGATCTTTCAAGATCTGGATTGCCTGCTGGAATCGGGCGATTGCCTGCGCATAACTTTCCGTAGCGGTCAAGGGTAGCTTGCGCTGTTCGGCTTGGCTGGCCTTAACTTCAGCCGCCCTGCCCTCTGTTAGCAGCCGTTCTCCCTCCTCAGTCGCCTTACTCCACGCGTCAATCTGGTCAATGGTAAAAGCGGGGTTACTCATGTAGCTACTCCTCTTTCTTTCGATACAGGTAATCATGCACTGAAGCGTTTCTCGCGGTCGAGTTGTTCCATCAGATTCTCAGTCTGGCTACGCTGAACCATGATCTGACGCAGCGCGGTGAGGTCGGGAACAGTAAGTTCGGCGCGCCGTAGCGACTCGATTTGCTCGCGGAGGGAGCGGATGATGGCGTGCTGACGCGGGTAGCGCTCGGCGTTGGTGCCTGGCCGTGTGACGGAGGCTACGCGATCCCGATCAATCAAGATCAGGGTCATCTGATAGAGACTTTCTTCTAGGGTACGCAACCGCTCAAACTGGCTCATCAGTTCATTCATATTGCGTGGCTCGCGCTCGATGCCCTGGCGGATCGTCAGACTGATGCGGTTAGCCTCGCTCAGTTCTCTGACATCTTTATCAAAGCGATTGGGCAGACTCTCGATGTTTGTGCGGTCGAGATCGCTGTGAATGTAAGTTCGACTGGAGAAGATGCCCACTCCACGTTCAATATCGAGATCAACCTCTTTGCGATCAATGGCTTCACTGCCCTGCGTCTTACTGCGTAGGGCTGCCCAGCGTTGGCGGGCAGCATTCAGCGCTTCATCTGCCTGCCGACAAAATTGTTCGGCTTCTTTCAGACTTTCTAACGCCTTGTTGAGCGGAGGGTTGATATGTTCGGGTTCGATCTTGCGAAGGGCTTCGATCTCGGCAATTTTTTTGATGATTGAGCTTGGGGTAATGCCACGTTGCCCACCACTATGCAAGTTGAGCATGATCGTCACTTCTTCAACCGTGCGTACCCGCAGTTCAGCGAGTCGTTGCAGTGAGCGATCTAACCCTTTGGCTGCTTCGGGGTCTTGTCCATCGGGCGCAAGTGCCTGGACGGCCCGAAAGTGGCTCATGGCATCAACGATCTGGTCAGCGTGCAGGCTCTGCTCAGCTAAGGCAAATAGTCGCCGTCGCTCAGCGGTGATTAGTTCGTGGTAGAGATGCTGGTATTTGTCGCGCTGCTGCTGTATCTGCTCGCGCTGAAGATCGCCGGGCAGCAGCTCGGGGTCAGCAAGGGCTTTGTCCATCTGCACGATTGCCTTGAGCAGTTCCTCGCGATTCTGGTTGGCCTTAAACTGACTTTCGTGACCCTGAGCAATTTGAACAAGCGCCTCGACCCGTTGGTAGATTTTGCGGGCGACCTCAAGCCGACTGTGTAGTCCGGTGGCACGTTTGGTTATCTCCTCAATGCGCTGCTGCTCAGCCTCGGTAATAGACTGTTCGCATTTCTCGAATAACTTCTTGCGTAATTCCTCTTCAGCCTCGCGCAACGCCAGTTCACCTGTTGCACGGCGGAAGATACCAGGAGGTATCCCTTCTTCAGTTGAGTCCATATTGCTCATCTGGGTAAGGATCTCCGCCCACTGCTCAAGGTTGGTGAGACGCTGCACTTCGCGCCGACGTGCGTCACGTAGCAACGTGAGTTCTGAACTATTGGCACCGGCACCGATACCGGACAATAGCGTGATAACGGTAGTAAATTCACCCTGCTCAAAAGCAGCCTTGGCCTCTGCCAAAATCTTCAGTTGTTTAGCCCGCCGACACAACTCGGTCGTCATTCCATCGTTCAGCTCGCGCTTCTCAACAATTGCCAACTCGTTGAGCGCCGCATCAGGTTGCGGTAGCTCCGTATCGAGAAACTGACGAGCGCGCCGGTGCAGATGATCGCGCCACTTCGTCTTGAGATTCTCCTCGGCCCGGGATACACGCGGGTCGCTGCGCGTCAGTCCCCGCGCTTTCACGATCCACTGGGCCGCAGCTTCGTATTGGGATGCTTCCAGGGAACGGTTGAACTCAGTCAGCACTGTTTCAAGTTGGGTTGCCTGCTCTTTCTTCTCGCCCAGCGACTTTATTCGGCGGTCAATGACAATGATCGCGTCCTTAATCTGTTCGCTGATGTTATGCCGCGCCGCCACATCGCTGATCTCAAGCACCTGATTGGTCAGCTTGCTTAGATCGGGCCTAAATTCATTCAATTCTTTGAGTGTACCGGTATCAGCAAGTTGATCAGACGCGACGAGTACGGTACTCACCTGTTGGGAAATGATGCCATCAAGCAGAGTTCGTGCCTTCTCATTGCCGGGGCGTCGCGAGAGGACGGTACGTGTCTCCTGTTCGGCGGTCTTCAGATCGCCACCTGTCTTAGCGGCCTGTGCCTTCGCCAGCCCAGAAGTAATGACCTGCTCGCCCTGTTTCACCTCTTCGATCAGTGCGCTGGCCTGGGCACGCAGGTTATTGATCACCTCGCTCTGAAACTGCGGCTCAACCTCGCGCACGTGCTTGATCGTCGCCTCAACCCCGGCAACATCATCACGTGAAAAGGCAATCTGGGCTTTGTCGAGCAGGCTCTGGATCGTCGCAGCGGTGCGGGCCTCAAATGCTTCACGGACAGAGCGATCAAGTAGGTCAAGCTGGACGCTGGGCAGGCGATTAGCAACAAGAGACTTTACCTTCTCAACCTGTTTCATCGCCTCGCGGTAGCCGCCCTCGTTGTAGAGCCGCTCGGCCTCGCGGTAGGTGGGAAGAATGCCCTCTAGCAAGCTAGGTAGGCGGAGGATCGCCTCGCGGCGCTCCTCGTAGGATTTGATACCGTCCTTGATCTCGGGGTATTCGAGCAGCAAATTCTGGATACTGGTGATCGCTGTCAGGGTGTCGGGAGGCTGAGGGCCATCACTGACCTTGATCTCCTTTCCCTGGAGTAACGCGATCACCCGCTCATAGCGCGATACCGCATTGTGGAGTGCGCTGACATCGAGGAAGTTACGTCCATCCTCTACCAGACGGTCGGCGGTAGTAGCTTGTTCTTTGCCGACTCGCAGCAGTCGTTCGCGTAATTGCTTGAGCTTATCGGCGATGACCACCGCGAGTTCTTCGCCATCCGGGCCGATCTCAATGCCCTTGATTTGGAGTTCCCGCGCCGCAATGAGTTCGATTTCGATATCCGCGATCTGGCGGGCAGTGACCAACTGCTGGAATTGTTTACGGAAAAGCTCGTAGTCACGTTCAACCGTGGCACGGCGCACCTCGATTTCGCCCCGGCGCATGGCACTCAGGCCACCGGACCCAAGAGCTTGGTCGATACGAGACAGAACTTCTTTATAGTTGCTCGCAGTCGGACTCCGGCGTAGGTATCCCTCGGCCTGAGTCACCAGTTCCTCGGCACGATTGGTCGAGGCTTCCTCAGCGGAGAGTCTTGGCGGGTCGGTGGGTGTACTCATTGGCGGTGTACTCGTAACAGGTACAAAGGGAACTGCGCTAACAGGCGTGTTTTGGCGCTCGCTAATCTGGGTGGCGATCCGGGTGGCTTCACCTTGCCAGCTTTTGTCGGTTTTAAGCGCCGTCGTCACCCGCTCAGCGGCTTCGCGTTCCTCCTTCGATCCGGAAACCTGGAAGAGTGACTGGCCCTCAAGCATTGCCGCCGCCCGCGTGGGATTGTTGTCGATCAGCGCTTGCCGAGCCTCGATCAAGATCCGCTGCCCGACCTCAGCAAGCAGCTTCCGATAGCTCTCACTCTCCTCATCGGAGGGTGCCCCATCACGCGATAGGTCAATCAGTTGCTGGAGGATAACGAGCCGACGCTCCTCGGTACCGGATGTCCCGAACTGCCCGCGTAGGCGAGCAACCCGATCATTGCCCGTATCACGTAATTTCGCCTTATTGATGCCATCGGTCGCATGCTTCGTCAGTTCGTTAAGCCGATCCTTCTCCGGGTCGGTAAGCGAGGAATCAAGCCGTTTTCGCTCGGCAACAAGTTCGAATACCTGGCGGTAATCGTGATCAGCGCCGTCAAAGTTGCGTGCCGCCAGTTTCTTGGCTGCCTCTTCCAGAAGCGTAGTGATCGAGCGGATATCTGTAGTCACAGCCACCACCTATGTGTTATTGTCAAAGCCCATCAACGAACACCGCAGGCAGCCAGCCAGTCTGGCCCTCGTTATATTTCCGATTTTGATCAGCCGCTGTCTCGACCCGTATGAGGTAGACCTTTATGCCGTTTGCCGTCTTGCCTTCAGATAGAATCGATACCGTGTCGCCATTGCCAATCAGTAGGTATTGGTATGGGAATTCTCCGCTACCTGTTGTCGTGGGCCTCGTTACTATATCGTTCAGTGTTTGTTTTGCGAAGAGTGGGGCCAGGGCGCTGCCCTGAGCATCAGCCTCTACCTTTGCATCTTTATCCAATAGATATGCCTTCACCTCTGGCGGGTAGTTTGAGGGTGGTTCAGCCTGTCCCCCATTCATTACCTTCGGCAGTCCCTTCGCCTGCATTGTCTCGATAGTTAGCGTCACAACATCAGGCAGGGTGAGTTTAGGATCTCCCGTGACGAAGGAAATAGTTAGCACAGGAGTCTTGCTGGGTACAAACTGCTTTTTGATATTCTCAAGAAGCATGTCTGTGACTGTGAGCTTGAAGCTGAGGCTTGCGGGTTGGTTGGCTGGGGTTAGGGTTAATTCGATAGGCCCAACCTCTTTGCCATCAGTTTTAAGAGTTGCCTTCCAACCCTGAATTGACTGCATCGTGACGCTTTCAGGCCGCTTAGTGACAGCGAAGGTTACGGTACCGAGGAGATGGAGCGGTAGAGTCTTCGGCTCAAGCGAGATCGCTACAGAAGTGGGTGTGGAATTCTGACTGGGTGTGTCGACCGCTTCTGTTGGTTTGGTATCGGTTGAGGGTACCGTTGTCGTCGCGACGGTCGGAGCCGTTGTCACTACCGTTGTGGTAGCAACGACTGCCTCTTCCGTTGCGGCGGGCGCAACCGTCGCCGTTGGAGGAGTAGCGGTTGGTACCATTGCGATTGCGGTGACAACAATCGTCGGGGCTGGTACGATGATTGGGCTACGCCAAATTTGGAATATCCCCACGAGGGCGACAAGCGTGAGTACTAGGTTGCTCACAATAACGGGCAGCAGCCAACGCGGGAAACCGCCGGTGGGGGCATTCTGCGGTTTGGGATCGTTGCTACCCGGCGAATGGGCATACGTTTTTGCTGGTGGGGTAGTGGTCGGGACAAGGCTACCCAATTGATCTTTGGTGAACGTGTCGGCTGTGGTGGCGGCAAGAATGTGTAGTGCGGTATCGGCATCACCCTTCTCAATCAACCGTTTGGCGCGATTGATTGCCGTATCAGCACTCAGTTCAGGTACGTCTGGCACAGGAGGGCCGCCCATATCCTTATGCAGATCGCGCATGGTCTTTGCAGACTTCACCAGATCAACCAGCTCATTGGAGCGTGAACTGCTACTGTAAATCTGCTCATTCCATGTCCTAGCGATTTGTTCTTCAACCTTCGTGCATCGCTCACGAAAGTCATCGCCCTGCGGCAGAAGATTGATGGTTGGCCAGGGCCATTCGAGCTTGTTGAACCTGTCTCGGAGCCCTTTGGCATCTTCCAATGTATTCATGATGATACTGACCTTTCGGGAGTGCTGAGGTGGGTTTAGCATTTTTCTTGAGTTACGTTTACGCGACATCGGATTGTGTTTCAAGTTTGCTTACTTGAAATCGAGTATGCGGTCTTCCATCGAAGACGAGCCAGACTATCACCAATCCATGCGTCAACTGTTCAACTGACCTTTCGGGAGTGCTGAGGTGGGTTTAGCATTTTTCTTGAGTTACGTTTACGCGACATCGGATTGTGTTTCAAGTTTGCTTACTTGAAATCGAGTATGCGGTCTTCCATCGAAGACGAGCCAGACTATCACCAATCCATGCGTCAACTGTTCAAACCTACTTGGAAAAATCCAAAACTGCTTTGGACTCTCCCGAAAGGTGAGATGATATGCCCTAGCTGATATATAGCGATACTCAATTACTATCGAACTGCAGAACGTAGCAGTTGGTTAAGCATATCCAGATTGCGCGTATCTTCTAAGTTTAGGACATCACGCAGATCCTTGAGTTGGTTGAGTACATTATCAAGCTGTGTTTTCTTTTCTACTCCATCGTTTGATTTGTTGTACTTCTCAAGATACCTCAGCAAATAGCCAATTCTCTTGAGACGATCAAGATGTTTCCGGGCGATCTCACCTATCTCCTTAGGAAAGAGCGTGTTTTCCGGTAGAACTTTCAGCCCATTCACCAATTCCACAATCATTTGATAAAATGAACTGGTTTGGTCAGCTATAGCGAACAATATCGGCAAGCTCGGCAGAGAACGTCCAGGGGTATTATTTGGAGTTGGCAACATATTGGAAAGTTTCTTCAGTGGAAGACGTGGAGTAGTGCTGATGTGCGTTACCAGTATAGGGTATAGCTTATCAAGCTCAGCATAGTAATCGAGATTATCACTCTCCTGTTTGATTGTCGCTGTGAAGGCGGCAGCGATCACCTTCCAGTCCTGTTCCACAAGTGCTTGGCGATACTCCCCTATTTGAGTCTTGGCACTCTCTTCCTGTCGATCAATCTGTTTTTTAGCAGTGATAAGTGCATCACTTCCTGCAAAAACTTCTTTCAATTGGTTTACGTTTTGAGAGCGTTCAGCTATAAGTTCTGGTTCTCTCGTGTCAATCAATACCTGTAGACTAGCGAGCATCTCCCGAGCTTTCGTGAGTACGCCTGCATTGATCAGTTCGTTAAGTTCACTGATCTTTGCGAGAAGGTTCATCTCTCGGCGCTGACCCTTGATCTGCTCCATTTGTGCTGTTAGTTCAGCTTTTATCTCTTTCAGAGTACCTTCAAGATTTTCTAGCTTTGCCTCAGCCTTATGCTGACCACGAGCCTCAATTGCGTGGAATACTGGTTTCAAGATAGGCAGTGCCGCACAGGTACGGGATACAAATTTAGCAAGAATCGTCTCGTTACTGGGATCCAGACTTCCAGCCTCTGTTTCTAGCTCGCGCATGTTCTCCTGTCCGATCAGTTGCCGGATGTGGAAGGTAAGCCAGTGGGTGTACTCTTCATCTGGTGTACTGAGTTCGTGCAAGGCCCGCAATGCCTCGCGGTAGTGCTCTATCGCAGATGTGAGATCCTTGCGTCGCTCGGCGCGGCGGGCTTTAGCAAGTGCCAAATCGGCGGCTTCGCGAGCGCTGCTATCCGTCGCCGCGCTCGCACGGCGCTTCTCGTTCATCTCGTGACGTCGGGTGAGATCTTCGACATACTCGCGCAGATCGGGCCATGCCTTTGCATTGATCAACTCCTGTGCGTCAGGCTCACGACTGCGCTGAACGGCCACTGCTAGTTTGTCAGAGGCCACAGCGGTACGTATCTCGGTCTCGATCACTAACCAACGATACTGCGGCACCTCCGCCAGATCATGCTTCAGCAGATCGATCCGGTCGCTCGCAAGATCAGGCCGCTCAGCGTTCAGGTCAGCGACCATTCTCTCTAAATTGATGCGTGTCGCACGATAGGGATCGCGGTAGTCAATGGCGATCTGCGCCAGCCAGAGTCCGCGCCGTGGGCGAGGGTCACGCTTTCCTGCTTTGGTGTACGCATCATCAAACGTTCTCTTTGCACTAGGAGGATCACCCTCACCCTTAGTCAGGAAATCGAAGCCGAGTGCAATGCTCCGTTCAGGAGCACGGCCCAGACGGGACTCCCCGACTTCGCGTAGTGGGGCACAACGCTCAAGCGCCGCATCCCGCTGGTTCTCCGGTAGACGATTGGTCAGCCGTTCAGCGCGGAACAGGGGGGCCAGGATGTCGACCGAGTCCGCTTTATCACCAACAGCCTCGGCTTTGCCAATCAACCCATTCCAGTCACCCGCACGCTCAAGGCCAAGCTGCTCACGCTCGCGGGCCAGATCACTCAGAATCTGGCTATCTTCTTTGTAGCCCAGATCGAGTGCCTTGGAGATCACGGCGCGCACCCCAGTGGGCAGCGCATCCCAGCGTAGGCCACTCGGCCCGGTGCCAACCACAAAACCCTCGCGGCTAATACCGATCCGCTGGCCGGTATACAGCTCGTAGAGCCGCGCCCCAAAACGTGCCCAATCCCCGGCCACGGCATCTTTTCGCCCTGCAATCTCGCGTGCCACATTCCAGTCAATGATGCGTAGTCGGCCAGCCTTCCAGAAGAGGTTCTGGAGTTTCATATCATCGTAAGTTAGCCCAGATTGGTGGACGCAGACGAGGGCATAGCAAAAGTGATAGGCAATATCCAGCACGGTCTGCTCATCATCGAGCGAACGGCGCTGCCAGTCAACCACCGGATCGATAAGATCGTCCTGGACATTCTGGCCGGTGGCTCGCTCAAGCACAATAAAGCGCAGTCGCCCATTCTCATCAACACCCTTATCGAGCAAGCGCACGGCGTACTGCACATTGGCGGCCTTCTCCGACGTGGCGACCTTGTCCAGCACCCTCGCCTCACGTTCCATCGCCTCATGTCCATCAGCCGGTGCCTTGGCGTGGAGGACTTTGACCACAACCTCCCGCTTGTTCACCGTATCCCAACACAGGTACGCTTGGCCGTAGAGACCGGGATCGCCAAGGGTGTTGGACGACTCGTATGTCCCCTTCTCTCCCGCAAATTGTTCAGACATAAAGGTTCCTCTTATGGCTCAAAAAACGGATCAAGAATAGACTGGATAAGTCCGGCGAGGTCACGGGGGGGCTGGCTACGGGCGGCACGCAGGCTGGCGGGGATGCTCTGCGCCAGCCATATCTCGTACTGGCTTTCGGTAATGTTCGGCAGGATGCGGTCAACCCGCTGGGCCACCGCTGTGATCAAGTCGGCGTCGGCGAGGGTGAAGTGGCGGAGCGCCTCGACCCAGACATCGGGATTGGCCCCAGTGTCGGTGGCAAGGATGCCGCGAAGCGGTGGTAACACGATGACCTGTAGCCCGCTCTGGGTTGGGTCAGGGCCAATCACGCCGGTGAGTAGGGCACGGGCAAAGAGTGCAATACGTTCGGTATCATTCATCGCTGCAACCAGAAATGGATGCAGCGGCTGACGTGCCAGAACGGGCTGGCGCTCAAAGCGAGCCGCAATGGCCTCGTTCAGCGTCACTGCGGAACGAGTTTGTCCGGTCTGATCAAGTTTAGCCGCGTCGGCGATCCAGTCTAGGGCGGGCATGGCACCGCGCTGCAGCGGCGCAATCAGCTCGGCCAGAGCAAGCGCGTGGACGCGATAAGGATCACTGCCATCAAGCTGGTGGTGGTAGCTGTGGGCAATCCCGGCCCGCTGCTGGGCTTCGATCACCTGCGTGTACCAACTCCTATGGGCTGGGCTAGGTGTCGCGATCAGGAAAGTGAAATGCTCGTGCTGGTCGTCAGGCGTGGGCAGATAGCGGATTGCGGGAGAGAGCAACTCGGAGACGAGCTGGCGAGCCAGAAGCGAGGGCTGATCAAGCTCTTCGGCAAGCAGATCAGCGAGGCGCAAATCCCACACCCAACCGTTGAGGGCGGAGGTCGCCGCACGCCAGGCAGCAGCATGCGCCAGGGAAATCTGCTGCTGGCCGTTAATCAGCACCGGCTGCGGGGTGATTGATGTCGTATCGGTGGCCCACGTCCAGTGGATGCGGCTCACCAGCGCATCTGGCCCGACAGATTGCTTTGCGACGAGGTCGGCAACGTGCTGACCAGCGATGTACTGGCGCAGCACGACGATATGACGGCGGCGAGATTCGGCTTGGGGCAGTGCGCATTCGAGGTCAAGGTAGTCGCGTAGGGCAACGACATCGGTGTAGGGCATGCCCCACTCGTGGCGCACAAGGCCGAGGAGTACCTGGGTACGGCGGCGGAATGTCGCAGCTTCCAGCCGCTGTGTGGCAGCAGCGTACTCGATTTTGAGTGTGGTTAGCAGCGTTTGGAGTGTGGCACGGGCCTCGCCCGCGCTGGCCGCAATAGCGGCGGCGGCACCCGCTGCGGTACCCGCCGCAAGCCACTCGATATGTCGGCTCTGGTGTTCCTGCAATTCCTCAAGCGCCCGATCCTGGTCAGGCGAGGTGACATGGCCGAACAGACGCCGCCACCAGCTAGGCCCACTATCCAGTCGGTCGCGGGCCGCCGCAATGTCTGCTGCGGAGATCTGACCTTCGAGAGTATGCCGGTGTCCATCCAAAGCTACAGCAAGGGCTTTTGCCCGCTGTGCCAAGGCATCGGCCATAGCGATTGCGTCACTTAGCACATTGGATGAATCAGATCGGTTAAGAATTGCGGCGAGGGCGGATCGCAGATGTGTACGGAAGCGCTGTTCTGCGTCGTTCGCACGCTGCGTGAGCATATCGCCCAGCGTGCCACCCTGCCCATCCTCACCAAACCAACGTCGCTGAATGTTGGCGTAGACAGTAACAGCACTCAAATTGTCTGTTTTATGTGTCAGCAGTTCGTAGCGTACCTGCCGAGGGAGCGCATCATTAGCGTAACGCGCCAGGATGTCGCGATCTGCTGGTAGCTGAAGGAGTCCCAGGATTATCTCCCGACTAAAGCGTTGATCGGGATTGGCAGTGAATAGCCGGTAGCCGAACACCTGGCTGAGTTCGGCGAGCAATGGCTCGATCCGGGGCATGGTACCGGGGCTAACGAGCCGATCAATGCTGGCAACAAGCAGTGCGTCGGTGGCCTGCTGGAGCAGCGCGGCGGGTGCTAGGTGATAGGTAAAGCTGCCCGCACTACGGTAGAATGCGTGACCAAGGCGCTGCTGGGCCAGACTTACTCGCCCACCGATATTTGCGCGATGTCCCTCCAGAGAGCCACTGGCCGGGCGTTCAAGTTCGGCAATGATCACATCGGCGATCATCGGGTAGAGGCCATGCTCCACTCGAATATTCACGAGTGAGGCGATGTCACGGTCAGCGTTGAGCAAGGCACAGGTATCGAAGAGCCGATTATCTGTCGGTAAACCATCGGTTCCCGCGCCTAATAGCGTAAGGTCAAACGCTGGCGGGTCGGATGGGTTGCGGCCAAAAACGAGTTGGCCGCGCTCAACCGCACGCCAGGCGGCATAGGTTGCTCCCGGCCTGAGATCAGCACTGTCTGGGGTGGGGACAATCAGAAGGGCATGGATCGCAACACTGACCCCGCTCTTGTGGGCGAGGTAGCGGATGGCCTGAGCCATATCGGTGACACCACCGGCACCAAGCGCCTCTCCAAGATTGGCAATGAGATAGATATCGCGGCCCCCACGCAGGCCCAACAGCTCGATCTGCTGTGTTAACTGTTTGGCAACCTCGCGGATAGCGTAGAGCAAACGCAGACGGGCGGCGGCTTGATCATCCAGTCCATCAAGGCTAGACAGCCAAGCGGCAAGCCGTGGGAAGCGCACGGGATCACGCCGAATGAGCGCTTCGATCTGGGCAGATGTATCGCCGAGCCAGATCAGTTCGCCAAGTGCCTCTACCAGTGTCACCTCGCTACTGCCAGACTCCGAATCAGGCGTCAGTACGCTGACCATGGGCTGCGAATCGTCATCTGCAGGGGTGAGATCCAGGGACAACAGGGCGACCGTGTCTCTATGACCAGCAAGAATTTCCTTGAGGTAGGTCAAACTCCAGCGTCCGGCGAGGCCGAGGCCGAGCGCGAGAGCGGGCTGAATCTGTGATTGTGCAGGGGTGGCTCCCCCCATCGCCGGGTGAGTCGGAGGATCGGGTGGCGCGGAAGGTGACACGAGCGGGATGCCACCTGGGGCTGCGAGCGGCATCCCGCGCCGGATCGCTTCACGATTACGCCGACGTAGCAGGAACAGAAACAGTGACAGGAGCAGGAGCAGCAAGAGCAACGGTATCAGACAAGGCCAGATTGAGAACGAATCGTCTGGTGGGGAAGTCCCACCGGGCGGTACAGAAATGGCGCTTGTCGGTGTGGTGCCGGACACAGGTACGGCGGTGGCGCAACCCACAACAACCGCATTCCTAATCTGATCGAGCAGGCCATCTGCCGAGCCGCCGGTGAATACCTGACCACCTGTTGCACTGGAAATCTGAGCAAAGTCAGACTCACCACTACCGTAGCTGATGGGATAAACAAAGATCTTACTCGTGCGAAGTTGGTCAAGCACACTGGTAAGGCGAAGATCATCGCTAGTTCCCAGGACTCCATCACGCCCTGGATCAGGGTCGTGAGCCGGAGCATCGCCAACCAGGATGATGAGGCGGCTGGCGGTATCGCGCCAGCCAATTGCAGCAATATCACCAGCCTCGAACAGTGCCCGAGCATAGCTCTCAGCACCATCACCGCCATCCTGAAGGGGAACCTCAGCGATGCGTTGGCGCACAAGGCGAGCGTCATTTGTAAGCGACTGATTGAGATCCCAGGGCGAATCGCGTGAATTTCCGTAGATGGGGTAATCAGCAAACGAGCCAAACCCAAAGCGACTGTCGGGAATATCAGCCTGCACCGTGGTGATAAGCTGATCGATCTGAGACTTAGCTAAGCTTAACTGCTTTCCCATGCTGCTGGTCACATCAAATAGCAGCAGCACATCCAGTGGGCGGGCACAGGCTCCAGCCTGCGCGTGAGCAGGCACCGGCTCGTACATTGCCAAGGATAGGCACCATGCGATCAGCAGGATTCCGATTGATAGGAGGTTGAAGCAGTGTTGTCTCTGCCGATTCATCAGTATCCCCGCAATGCTCACCGAGTCCAAGTTACGATGCGAGAGAGGCGGTGGGGAGGTTGCGCCTCCCCACCACCAGAACGTGGATGAAGATCTGCCTACTCAACCAAGCTTACTCAACGCGCTGACGATACGCCTATTGAAACCCTCTTCTGTCATATCGCCGTCCTGGAGCATGGCGTAAAACTCCTTGAGGTTCAAAATGTCGCCTTCCTCCAATAGCTGGCCGATCTTCTTAAGAAAGCCCTTCTGCGTAAGATCGCCTTCCTGGAGCATCATGTGGAATTCGCGTAACTTCGCTAGGTTGCCCTCTGCGGTGCCAGATGTCGCGGGCGACGGGTTTATTGGCATAGCCGCCTGCGTTGCAGAGGTCTCGCTTGGCGAAGGAATGACCGTTGATGGTGGTGATGATGTACGCACTGAAGGAGTGTTCTGGGTCTGGCCCGTCCGACGCACATCAATCAGCGGCCCTAGGTCAGGGTCATAGGGCTTGCCGCTATTCTTGAGCCGTGCCTGAAGCCCGCCGAGCATTTCACCGACAAGCAAGCGCATGAGCGAACCAAGATCATGTGTATTCTGGTCGCGGCTCTGACGCATCGGATCGATGTCCTGGTCGATTAGATCCTCGAACATGTTGATCTGGCGATTCCAGTCGCCGCCGCTAACCTCCTGTTCAATCCGATCCAATTCACGGTCGAGCAGTTCAAAGTCGATACTGCGCGTCGAGTTATCGAAGGCTGCCTTGCGGAACGCGAAGGTTTCCATTGCATGGAGGAGTGTGGGCTGAGGTTCAACCGGCGTTAGGTCGAAGATGCCAGAGTTTCGCTTTCCACTGGCACTGGTGAATAGCCGCCAGCAACTCGTGCGTGTATCAACCGCATCAAGGCGGATGAGACGGTAGAGAAAGGCACGAGTGAATCGCCGCACATCATCCAGATTCTCCAACATTGCCGTCAGCGTGTGTGAGAATCGCCGACGCTCCTCTTTGATTGTTGGCAATTGCTGCTCGAAGTGAACCGCGTTGATCTCGGCCGGGAAGATATGGAGCAATCGAGCATCACTACGATACTGATTGTACTCGCGCTCAGCGGTAATATAGGCGTGCAGACCAGCACTAGTGAAGACATCGGCGGTAGAGAGGATCGTACACGTGTAGGGGTTGGAGCTATCGAGCATCTGGTTCTCGCGGGCTGAGGCTCCGATCTGACGTAGCTCGCTGCGAAACTCGCTAAAGTAACTGCGCTGACGACCCTCATTCGCACAGACAAAGTAGCTAATGTCCTGCTCGCCACCGCTGCGCATCGGGTCAATGCGGATCATGGCAGCGCAACTATCACGCAACTTGCGCACTAGGCGTAACGTATCCATCTCGGCCAGACGGTCAGCGATATTCAGCTTCTCACGGAGCGGCTCAAAGTAGCGCCGAGCAGTTGTCGTTAGCATATCAGCGTTGCGCTCGGTTGCACTTTTGCCACTACGTAAGGCCGTGCCTGCAACGGCAAAGCCGCTCAGCGTAAGCTGCTTCACCCCAGTCTGCTCTTCGATGCCCCAGATCATCCCGCTCAGCACCTCAGCGAACTTGCCCTCAGTCTGCGCAGTGTAGAGGTTATTCTCGAAGGTAGCGTCGGTCATATACTCGCGCACGTTTTGAAAGCGAGTTTCCTTTTCCTCACGCTGCGACTGATAGCGCTTTGCACGTGTACTGAGCTGGTGGTACAGTCCAGGGTCATTGATCTCGCCGGTGATGCCAAGGGCCAGCGTATTGACCCAGGCATCAACCGTGGCTTTGAACTCTTCGGTCTCAACGCGCAGCACACGAGTGATCTGCTGGAGGTACTCGAAGAAGAGATCCTTGACTTCGATGTCAATCGCATCCTGTTCAGCCTCGATGTAATTCTCTTGCACCTTTATGGCTGGATGTAGATTTTTGAACCAGATAGTCCAAAATCCTCCCTCAATCCGCTTCTCCATGTCATTGCGTAACAGCGAAGCATTCTCCTGAGCGCGCTGTAGATTACCGTCCTTAGCCCGGCGAGCTTTGATCCGATCAAGGAAGGCACTTAGCTCATTAAAGTAGGAGATTGAGAGATGACTGAGCAACGCCTGGGCCTGACCGAGACGGCCACGCTTTTCCTTCTGATAATCGCGGTTATCGGGTGCAGGGCCATTGAGCAAATTGACTAGATACTCGTGGAGTAGCTTACGGTAGCGTTCGCGGTGAATATCGCGGCATCGCTCAAGTGCCTTCTGGTAGACCCCGCCGACTTTGCGTCCGTCAACTTCATGCCCAAGAAATTCTTCCTTAAAGTCGCGCACACCTCTGATAACCCGACCACAGCCTTCGACTGGGTCGTCGCCCTCGGCAGCGCTGGTTAAAACCCGCGTTGCCACAACAATCTGGAGATCCTCTCGCACCTTATTGGCCAGTTCCTCAACGGTTGGGTCACTCTCAGGGGGAATAATCCACGCCAGCAGTTCACCCGCCTCTAGGTTGGCGACATCGGCAATTGCGGCATCATGATGTAAGCTGCGATTGTCAACGTCGCCTGGCACGCGCTGAATAAAGGCCGTACTAGCCAGACCCTTATCGCTTTTAGATCGCTGGAGGAAAGCTGCCGCCTCTTTCTTCGCATCACCCTCATAGACGAGTACTAGTTGCTTCTGCCCAGCATCGTTGGTCCGCTCCTCAAGGTTAAGCAGATGTCTCGCTAGTAGTTCACTGGCAAAGCGGTAGGAAAGCGAAGTGATAATATCCTCGGTTGGGAGGATTAAGCTGAACGTACCGAGGCTACTGTAGATCGGTACCTTCAGCCGACTCTGCACCTCAGCAATGCGATTGTTCACATTGACATAGTGCTGCGTGTACGTCTCGCCGGTGGTGCCGTCGAGTAGCATCGTAATTGCATCGGCAATTGAGGGGTAAACACCATACTTAGGTGGCACTCCATCGAGTGGCATCCGCTCACGGGTGGCGTCGAGCAGATAACAGTTATCAAACAACTTGCCGTGCTGACCACCGTAAATCGTGTTCAGGTCAGGATTGCTCGGGTTATAGACAATGGGGTACTGCTGGTCAAAGACCAGCATAAAACGGTCAAGCTCACGCATCGCGGCAAAGGCGTTGGGTTGCACCTGATTGGTATTGATGACCGTGTTGAAGGTATTGTGCAGAGCCAAGAAGCCACGAATAGCGTAGCCGGTGCGGATGTGCTTCGCGGCAAACCAACGTGCGAGATGTGCTACATCAATGAACATCCCGGCGCCAGTGCCACCGGCGAGTGATGCGACGATGTAAATTTCGACGGTAACACGCTTCTTATTGGCCGAGATAACATCATTGATCGCTGTTGAAATCTTATTCGTGATCTGAGCACGCACTGACTGTTGCAAGTCGTAAAAAACAGCCATGCGGCCAAAAGGACGTTTCTGACCTGCACCACCTGAGATATCAAAGGCTCGCGAATCAGTGGCCTGTAGGTAGGTCTTTGCTTGAAGCCAGGAACCAATATGAGGATAGTGGCTCTTGTCGCGAATATCGCGACAGATCTGCTCGATATTGCCGCCGAGATAGATAAACTCCGAGCCAGTGTCAAGCTGCGTGTCACCGACACGAACATCCTCCTCCTGCTGCTCACCGTCCCGACTGGCCTTCTCAGTGGTGGTATCAAACGAGAGCAAGCGCACGGTAGCCGGGATCTCCCCGCCGTAGGTATCGAGTAGACTCTTCTTAAGGTACGTGAGTACCCACTTCCCGGTGCCGCCAAGCCCAATGATGACGGCTGGATTTGCAACCTCTGGCATACTGTTCTCCTCACATACGCTAGTGCGAACAAAGATCGCTGGCTGCGTTGAGCAGCGACGACTCGGACGCTATGGCTTCGGCTTGGTTGTAAGATCCTCGTAGACCACCTGGTGGTTATTGCCCAAATCCTGACGATCACCGTGCTTGTTGAAGGTGGCGGTGATCGTACCACCGCCCTTTTTGGCTCGGTAGAGAACTACCTTGACGCCCTGCTGACGGCTGCTTGCATGATGCCAGACCCGCACGCGACGCAAATTCAACGCAATCTGTATGCTTGGTCGCACACGCATCATGACCCAACGTGTGCGCAGGAAACCAAGCAAACGTGCCCTACCCAAAGAAAAGCGGTCCACCTCCTCCCATGTCCGAAATTCGGCTGCATCGCCCGTGACTTTGCGCTGGAAGACCAAAGTCCCCCTGGGGTAGGGTGGAGTTACGACGTAGATGAAGAAGCCAATCAGGGCCAAAAAGAGAGCCAGTGCAATGAGTACGCCGACACGGATCGCAATCTGCACCGCCTGCCACATCTTGCCGGGCTGGCGAGTGAAGACGACGTGTTCTGGAGCCAATTCATAGTGATCACCTAGCTGGGTAGTCGCATTCAACGAGGCGGTAAAGGTATAGGTACCTCCAGCGGCAAGTGTTGTGGGTAGATCGTCTACGACTGCACGAAACAATCCTGGCTTGTCTTCAACTGGACTGAGTGATACATCCCGCGTAAGACCTTCGGGGCCATCGAGCCGTCCATGAACAATCGTCTCAAGTGGTTCGCGGAAGACGCCCTTGGGAGTACCCGGTTTCCCTCCTTGGTTCAGTTGCACCTCAAGGGTTACACCAACCGGGGAGAGGCGATTGTGCATCTCACTCACACCATCATTTTGTGGTGCGGCGATTGACATACAGGGAAGGCGAGGGTCAATTGTGATCGTCTGCCTTGTATCAGTGTAGACCTTGGAATTGTCTGCCAGACTGACCGCGATCTCCAAAGGATAACTACCACCGCTCGATCCAGGCGAAAGATCGCTATCAACATGCCATTTAGTTCGAGTATCATCCACAGGAACCAGAGATCGTTCAATAGGCGTCCCATCAATCGTGATCTTAAGCTTCTGATTGAGCGGATACTCAGGCATCTCGGCGATGGCATTACCATCCTTGTCGTGGTAGGCTACCGAGAGATTGAAAGAGCGACAAGCAGAAGGTACACCACCGAAACGCCCAATTTCGACATCTGTGACGCGAAATAGGCCCTGGATATCGCGGAACTGCGGCGTCACACTCGTACCGATGATCTTGCACGTCCACTCACCCGGTACAGGATTACGGATATTGTAACTTTCGGCAAGATTTGAACGGCTATAGCCCGCTAATGTCACGGTGTCACGGCTAAGTTTATCGCCATTAGGCAGGATGAACTCGGCCTTGCTATTAGTGTCGGGGTACTCAAGAATCAGCGTGAGTGTTGCGAGATAGGGAGCAACCTTAAAGGTCGAGCCGTCACAGGCACGTGGAGGCTTCAGCGGCTCACCCACCGCCTTGCTCGCGATCTCGGCGAAGAACGAGCCGATCCCGCTCGGGGTGCGGATCAATCGGGTACGGCCCGGTGCGATCTGTGCCCAGTATGTTTCATTACGCGACCAGAAGCGGTCGGTCTGATCAAGTCCAAGCACCCAGAGTTCACTATTCGCAAACAGGCTCGCATGATGCTGGCGTAGATTCTCAAAATAGGAGGCAGGATTTTCGAAACTGTAATTGATCGTATCACGTGAAGGAAAGCCATCGGTCAGCAATACGACCACACGCCGCCGCCCGGTCGGCACGGGAGACTCACAGTTCAGCATAGTGCAGGCAACATCGAATGCCCGCGAGAAAGCGGTTTCGCCCAGGTTCTGCGGCTCGCGGGGAAGTTTCGCATCAATATTCGAGCTAATGTTACCCACAGCATCGCGCTGAATCTCAACTCGAGTGAGCGGCACCGCAATTTGTGTACTCGCTGCTGGATTATCGGGGTCGCCACCGAAGAGAATGACGCCAACGTTATGCTCCTCGGGAATCATGTCTGTGGTTTTGCGCTCTGCTTCTTGGGTAACGATCCGATTAAAAATTGGGATAAGACCTTGACTCAGGGCAAGAATCGCGAGATGATCTGGATCGGTTGGAGCGCTGCGTGGGCAATCGGTGGTGTTGCGCGATGTACAACGCGGATCTTTCGCGTTCAGGATGGATCCATTCGACATACTGCCCGACTGATCAACAACAAAGACGATATCTGCACCTGGAGGAACGCTACTCCCTCCCTGTGCACGAGTCTGCGGAGCTACGACGAGCAACCCGATGATCAAGAGCGGCAGGATGAGAGAGAAAAGTTTACGCATAGTACGTTCGTTTCAGGTCGGCCTGACTTCTCAATAACGCAAGCAGCTTGGAGTCAAGCAAATTTGGCATCCATCGTAGCATCGAACACCTGTGTATTGTGAGATGCAACGTACTCCCCCAATTGTCATGAACCAAACTATGTGCGTGATTCGGCGTTAGAGCATTGCTCACCGGCATGAACGATTGGTGGTGGAGCTAGACCACTCACACGGCTATGCAAAATATACCCCTCCAGATCATTGCGCTGCACCCGCCAGCTCTTGCCGATCTTGAAGGCGGGCAGTCTTCCGGTGCCGCACCAGCGGCAAATGGTGGCTCGGCTGACTCGCAGGTAGTCGGCGATCTCATCAACCGTGAGGACGTCGCGCATTGTTTGTAGTTCGGCCATGGACACCTGCTTTCCTGTCACCACACCACACTGGGCGGTTTGCTGGTAGCGTGTATCAGCAGAGCTGATCTACCGGTCGCTTATTTAGTACCAATCTCGTGCTGAGATCGCTTGCCGCACGTTGGGTGCATAAACTGTCACTTGTCACATATCCTTCTATTCGCTACAATTGGTCGCAGTGCCTCTGCTATGCGCTTGTTTCATGTGAGCAGGCGAGTGGTGAAACGTATCGCTGTGATATTTCCGAGCACATGGCATCGTGAAAGTTCACCCGACTCAATCACGATGATCAGTTTTCGGCTCTCTCGATGTTGTACGACAAGAATGCCAGGAAGCGGAGTACGGTATGAACCAGGGGGATGCGCTCATAGGCGTAAACTTTAGGTGTATTCATCATCGCAGAAGGCATCAGTATGCGGTATAGTGCCTTCAGTCGGATATCGCGGGCGACGGTCGAGCCAGGCGCGCACCGTGGTTTCTTGATGCGGACGGT
>Ga0208376_1000017_pt1 | contig 44163 bp, 19 predicted proteins | sample CryBogmetaGMA25M_FD_184548 | JGI IMG/M metagenome (GOLD analysis project Ga0208376, IMG submission 184548) | Freshwater microbial communities from Crystal Bog, Wisconsin, USA - MA2.5M (SPAdes) | ecosystem: Environmental > Aquatic > Freshwater > Lake | place: Crystal Bog, Wisconsin, USA...
AGCGGCGTTCTTTAGGTCTTGGTGAGGCTGCCGCAACAAGGCGATATACAAGCCCGACAATTACACCTTGAGCATCACGGGCATGGCTTCGCACCCATTCATCAAGTTGATTCTCGGTTAGTAGGCTATTGCGAAGCATTGGACACTACTCCTCGTTATTCTACTACTGTCCCCAAGCGGGAAGCGGCGTTCTTTAGGTCTTGGTGAGGCTGCCGCAACAAGGCGATATACAAGCCCGACAATTACACCTTGAGCATCACGGGCATGGCTTCGCACCCATTCATCAAGTTGATTCTCGGTTAGTAGGCTGTTGCGAAGCATTGGACACTACTCCTCGTTGTTCTACATTTCTCGTTATTAGGGTATTAGGGATGTTGCCATTTCCCACATCCAAGCGGCGGGCAGCACGTTGTGGGCCGGCGAGGTGAAACGCGCGTCGGCAGAGTACCCGCCCTCGTGGCGGCGAATGGCAATTTCAATCTCGGCGTCAGGCATAGCTACTCACTACTCAGCAGCATTCCTGTGCATTGCTGAGATCATTGTCCAGTTATGAACCACGCCCCTCCAGGCAGGGCCAGACATGGCGCTGTTCGAACTGGGCCAGGCGCCAGAGTGGTTGGACTGCCGCCCAGGTTCGGTTAAGCGCGCTTTGAGAAATTGCGATCGTCGCGTCCTCATAGAGTCCGAACAACGAGCGCATTACATAGTCGAGGAGCCGGGGTGATACGGTCGGCGTTCTGAGCAGATAGTCTCGGATCGCCTCACCGCGTGCGAAGTAGTTACGGGTCAGTTCTTTAGGGGTAGTGGCTTTGGGAAGATCGAGATCAGCGGTGGCCTTGAACATATTGCTGGTAGTGTAATGTTGGTTCAGTGCTGACGCATCGGCGCCGTGCGCGAGATCAAGCAGGTGTTCGTAGGCAGGCGCGATCAGGCTGGATTGGATTAAGCGCGTTGGGGCTATGGTTAGCCAGCGCTGGATGTCTTCAATGTAGGGGATAAGCTGCTTGGTGTTATCGACGGGGTCGTTGGCAGGATAGGGCTGGTTATTAACTGTTTGGCGAAATTGACCGAAGGAGCCACGCTTGAGTTGAAGCTGACACCGTCGCTTAACTTCAGGCAAGAGTTTGCTCGATAGCCAGTCGTAGGTTTGAAGTACTGTCCATTGACCTCTGGCACCAACATGCTGATGCCAGTTTGCCTCATCTGCGTCTCGATCAAAGAGCATGCCGCCCTCAGGCAGCATATAGGCCAGATGTTTGAGATCTGCTTCGGTAAACAGCACGCCTATCTCAATATGGCTTAGTGCGGCAATGTGAACATGATCTCCGCGCCTATGGCCGATACAGAATCCTGGCCTCCAGAATTCAAATGTGCGCCACTCGGGATCAGGCCCTGGCTCCTGCCAGTGGTGTTCATTAGTAAAGCGCCAGATTTGTTTCCAGAATGGAGTTTTGATTGAAGTTAGGTAGAAGGCAAGATCTCCGTCGTGTCGCACCAACGGGAAATCCCAGGACTCCAGGGTATCCTCGGCTGCCATCATCACGTCACGATAGACGCCAGCAAAATGATCGATACAGGCGCACAGATCCTGTGCCTCCTGTGATGAGAGTAGGGTCTCCATGTCGCCAATACGTACACGGTAGGAGTCCTCACTCTCGCGCTCAATGAAGCGGCGGGTATCCCAGGTGATCTCAGAGCCAATGCCAACCATCAGGGTGCGCAGGATCGCAGCGTGATCGAGGTGAAGGCGCAGGCCACGCCGCAGGATGTAACTGAAGGTAATCTCGCAACTCCCGCCAGCCAGACAGAGCGGTAGCTCTCCTTCGATTTGCACCTTGGCCCGCGCAACCCGTAGCCAGCGACCATCGCGCTCCTCGGTCTCAGCGAAGTCGTCTTGGGCGAGGATCTCCTGGATATCGGGATGGGCACGCAGCGCCTGCTCCAGACGAATGAATCGCTCGTAGGTGAGTTCGTTAATCAGGCTGGAATGGAGTGCGATCACGCTCTCGTAGCCAAGTAGAGTTACCAATTCTTGTGCTGTCTGAGGCTCGGTGAGAGCCGTGATAACGTGATCGAAAATGGGCTCATCTGGATCAAAACGTCGTCGGCGAAGGATCTTCAGTCGAACGCCGTTCGTCACCACCAGCAGAATCGGTCGTAGTTGTTCGCTATACCATTGGCATTGGGCGATGGCGCTGTCCAGATTGTCAACACTGGTGCGCTTCGCCTCGACGATGACTAGGGTGTTCCCCACAGTTTGGGCGGCAGGGTCGGCAGTAGCAAAGTACACCTGATCTACCTCGTGCCTGCGGCCCTTGCTGCCAGTAGTAAGGATGATCGGATATTTCCCACGCCGGTTTTGCTCGGGATAGCCGAGCAGCCGAAGGAGCGGGAGTACGCATTTGGTCTCCACATCGTCTTCGGTGTAAAACCCGGCGGGGTCGTAGCTACCTAGCCAGGTGAGGAGTTCGGTGGACGGTGAAGGCATGCAGGTATCGACTCTACTGTTTATCGGATCGAACACTCCTATGCGCTCAGGATTGCCCAGCAGGGAGCACAATCCTCGCCAGGATGTCGCCAACATAGCTCGCGCGCTCATCACTTTGGAAGTAGACATTGCGCACCTTGAAGTCGCCGATGCTCATCGGGCCGGCCCCTGCATTCCAGTGCTCCACCTCTTTGTAGGGCGTTGGGGCGACAATGAACGAGTTGAGGACTATCTCAGGGTCGCCGAGTCGGTGTTCCACATCTTTGATAGTACGGTAGAAGCTGATCTTAGGGTCGTCGGGGCCGCGCAGGTTGCGCAGGCCCTTCGGATCAACAAAGGTCACGTACTGCTTATCACCGTAGAGCAGCCAGAGAATGAAGTCGGGGTAGAAGTTGCCAGCCTCGAAGAAGCCGATACCTTTCCCCCGACTCTGGTTGCGCAGTAGGTAGAGTTCCTTGTCGGCGAAGAACGTGTTGTTTGCCTTGTGGAACGCCCGCAGGTGCAGCACGAAGTCACGCTCGCCCTCATTCAGCGCCACCGGCTTGACCTCGACCAGCTTGCTATCGAGGTAGACCAGCGGCTCATACAGGTGGCGATTGAACAGCAGCGCCTCGAAATTATTGCTCCCGACCTTCAGCGGCCTGAGCTTGCCTTTGAGGATGTCTGCCTTCAGATCCGTGATCTGTGCAATCAGGTCGGTCTCAGAGGGCTCGATCAAGAAGCTGTATTCCTTGATCAGGTTCGGGTTACGCTCGGGGTCGAGATCCAGGTCGCGGTACTCCAGATGCGGTGCCTCGTACTCGCTCTTCTTATACTTGTAGAAGGTGTCGCAGTACTTCTTCAGCAGCGCGACGGCGATCTCTTGCCACACGCGCACCTGGCTCAAGCTGCGTAGCTCCAGCACCTCGGGCGGGATGCTGAGCTTGTACCAGTCCGGGTGCTCCAGTAGGTCGCTGATACCCGCGCGGGTGATGTTCAGGTTGTACCAGGACTTCTCGTTCTTGAAGCGCAGTAGCTCGAAGAGGATTGCGTCGAAGTCCATGAAGGCGAGCTGTTCTCGGCCGAGCGTCGCCTCGTTCTTGTTCACCGCGTCGCCGTTGCTGCGCGCCCCGGTGCTGCGCTGGCTCTCGATCTTCGGGTACCAGTCGATCGAGACGCTGGCTGGCCGCCGCATGCCGCTGACCCGTCCCAATGTCGGTCGCTCTCCCTGCTTCTTGAAGTCGATACCGTCTTTTACGGCGATGACGCGCAGGCGCGGCAGGCTAGCAAAAGGCCTGATGGTCGGCAGGGTGAGAGACACCCGATTGGTACTCGATGGCAGCCCCTCATCCTCTAGGTACTTACGGAACTCGGCCATGTAGCTGGCGCGCACGCCGAAGATATTCAGCGTCTCCAGGCAGTCGATATTCTTTGGGGCCGGAATGCGTAGCTCATCCTGCACCTTGCGGCTGCGCTTGAGCCCGAAGCCGTAGCCTTTGAGCCGCACGCCACGCCCAAAGAGCTGGATGATCTGTGAACCCTCAGACTGCCCTACGTTCATCAGTCCCATGCTGCTGACCCGCCAGCTGCTCCAGCCCTCGGTGAACTTCTTCGAGCCGATCAGCATGTTTACCGGCGAGTTGACCTCGTCGATGCGCCGGAAGAGCGAGCCGGCGAACTCTGGTTCGCTCACCGCCAGCGGCTCGGGCTCGCCCCGCGCGACGGCGACTTCGTTGGTGCGCTCGATCTCCTTGATCAGCCCCGCTGCGTCGCCGATGTTGATCACGCCGAACGGCTCGCTCGTGCCGACCCGCAGCCCGACTTCACCGTCAACGCCTTTCAGGTTCTCGACGTGCAGCAGGCCCGCCGCCGGTGCGTCGAAGACCACACGCAGCAGATCGCTATAGATCTGCTCGGCGCTTAGCTTGCGACTGATCAGGTAGCTGAAGCTATTGGCGAAGATTTCGCGCTTGCCCTCGTCGAGCAATCCCGCTTGGCCGCTCAGCAGCCGCTCGATGCGCCGGATGACCGCGTTGCGCTGCTGGGGGCGAACCACCGCAGCGAGGAATTGCAGGATGTCGACCACGTCCGACACGTCGCGCTTTGAAGTGCTCTTAGTGACGCTGCCTCCGACAAAGACCATCAGTGGTTGGGCGAGCAGGTAAGGCGCGAAGGCGTCTGGTCGTTCGCGGTAGAGCCGGAGTTGCTGGTAGAAGGCCAGCAGTCCACCTGTTAGGTAGTTCAAGCGCACGTCATCTTGCGAGTCATCGTTCAGGTTGAAGATGGCGTAGTCTTTGCCGTAGCCGTCGCGGTAGAAGTATTTGTAGGAGTAGTCGAAGATGATACACTTCGCGTACTCCTCGGTTAGGGCTGCGTCTTTGACCGCCTTCATTGCCTGGCCAAAGGTGGCCGAGTACTCGAAGGAGAAGCCCTGCTCGACCAGGGCGCGGCGCTTGGACATCCAGTCCTCGCCGCCTGATCCGCGGTGACCCTCATCGACCAGTACCAGATTGTTGCCCTCAAATGCCTCCACCGCTACGGTCTTGACGCCCGAGTCGTCGCGCAGTTTGTTGATGTCAATGATCTCGATCGACTGGCTGGTGAAGAGCTTGCCGCCATCCTTGCGGAACAGTTCGGCATCCATACCAGAGCGTCCAAACTCGTCGCGATGCTGGAATGAGAGGCCCTCGTTGGGCGTGAGCAGGATGATCCGGTTGAGCTCGTGGGTGCGCCCATGCCGATTCAGGTAGTGTCGATATTGCAGGATGTTGACGTGCATCTGGAGGGTTTTGCCCGAGCCGGTGGCCTGCCAGAAGGCCAGTTTGCGCAGATCGTCCAGATTGTAGGCGGCCACCTGGTCGCCGGGGTCTTTGCCGACGCTAAAGGCCGCAGCCTGGGCTATGAGTATATCGCGCAACGCCTCTGCGTCGCGGAAGTAGCGGTCGAGGTAGATCTCGCTGAACAGCAGCGCCAGATACTGGAAGTACTTCATCGAGATCGGCTGGCCGACGTCCAGTTCGCGGCGTTCCACAATCTGCTTCCAGTGGCGCACGATGTTCTCGTCGTACTCGCGCAGCACGGTCGGGCTAAGCGATGTGCGGAGGCCCGGCAGCCCGGCCAGGGGGGCGAGGAATTTGGTATTGTTATCCTCGGTGTAGCCCTCGTAGTCCGGGTCTTTGAGCAGGTCGGTCAGTTTCTCGAAGTCGGCCACGCCAAAGAGGCTGAGCAGCCAGTGGTTGAGCACCAGGCGCTTGTCGAGGCCGAGGGTTGGCTGCGACCGAGCTTTGGCGGTTGCTTTTGGGACGCGCGGGGCGCGGTTGCTGCGTGGTGGCATGGTGCTACTCCCTATACTACATCCCGCACGTCGAACATCAGCCGCTGGAATTCTTGCTCGGTCAGGCGCACCTTCCAGGTCTCGTCGTCGCGGCGCAGGTTCTCCAGGTTGTTGTCGCCGTTGACGTAGATCAGGTCGAACTCCTGGTCGCGGGGGGTGTAGTCTTGCTTCTGGAAGAAGGTGTTGAGCTTGTCATTCGGCAGCTTCGCCACGTCGCGCCAGATGATCAGCACTCGCTGGCCCTCCGGGTTTAGCCCCTGCACCGTTACCACGTCGCGGACGGTGTCGATCTGGCGCACGCGCAGGCCGAGCAGGTAGTTGAAGGTCTCGACCAGATCCACAGCGGTGTCGCGGGTCTCGCCGACGCTGCCGGCGGCGATCTTCAGGGTGTAGTCGAAGGGGTGGGCGAAGGCGGCGATGTTGAGTAGCGAGGCGCTGCCACGGCTCTCGATGTCGAGCATGTAGCGCAGCATGTAGTCCTCGCGCAGCTCAGGCTCGCGCCCTAGCAATTCGGTCTGTAGTTGGCTACGCTGCATGTCCAGGTTGTTCAGCGCGTCCTCGTAGCTCTCCAGCCGGATGTACTTCAGCAGGTGGCTGGAGCCTGCGCGACTGACTGGCTTGCCGTCCTTCCAATCCTTCGAGTAGATCACTTTGAGGGTGCGCGGCTTTGTGACAGCATTAAAGTACTCGCCCATCTCAACGAGAACATACTTGCGCTTGCCGCCATCCTCGCGATTCAGGTTGATGACGGCATGACCAGTGCTACCAGAGCCCGCAAAACAGTCCACAATGAAGCTATCTTGATTGGCCGCATGCAAGATAAAGCGCGAGACAAAGTTTGCGTGCTTAGGAGCCAGGAAAACACCAGACCGTCCAAAGAGTGCAGAGGTCTGTTTTTCACCATCCGAATAATCCTGGAACACACTCTTGCCGATATTTGTCTCAACTTCGTGAAGCATACGCTTCAATCGGGGAACTTTTTTTTCATCGATTCCCCAAGCAATTCGATGATCACTATCAAGCGAAATAAAACTACGTCTATCTAGTGAAACCTCATCATTGTTATAGGCGAATTTCCATCCGCTCTTTGGATGAGGGCAGGGTTTGCCAGTAACAGGATGAAGTGGTCGATAAAAGCGCCAATTCGGACTTAACGGATCATATGTACTGGCAGATTGTTTTGTGGCAGGCATGGACGCATCACCTGCTTGCCAAATCCAAATCTTGGCCTGCACTTTACTAGCATCAGTTTCTGATACTAAGCGACCTTGTTTGTCTCGATATTCGGCTCGACTGTAGTTATACAAGCCCTTCCAAGAATCATTACCTCTTTCAGATTCCCAATCAGGTTCTTCTGACTCGCTCTCAGCACGAGACTCGATGCGATGGTGTTCGTAGAGCGCACGAAGGGCCGCCTCAATTTGTGAAACTGGTGGATAATCCTTATTAAGTCTCTCAACCAACTCCATGACCTCTTGGAATCCTGGCTTTGGCTCACGAAACATACCACGATCTTGTTCAACAACTACCCGATCCTTTGCATAGACTTCCACGTATTCATGATTCGTTGAGTAGTTTGGTGCCTGACCGTTGTTTGTATTCATCGACCATATGAGTTCTTCAATTCGATTTTCAGCTCCAAAGACATCATCCATAACGTATTCGAGTATTGAGCGCTCCACTTTGTCGATACTAACAAAAATCGCGCCGTTCATGTTTAACAGCGATTCGAGTAAAACAAGTCTGTCTCGCATCAAGCTGGCCCATGAAGAATGGCGATAATTATTCTTGTAAAGTATCGAGCTACTTCCAGTGTTGTACGGCGGGTCAATATACACGCACTTTACCTGCTCACGGTATCGCTCCTGGAGTAGATTGAGCGCCTGAAAGTTATCGCTGTGAACCAGCAGTCCATCAAGCTGGGCGTCGAGATCATCGAAGCTGGCCAGCAGGCGCGCCTTGAAGGACGGCGAGAAGAGCCGGGTATCAAGTACCAAGAAGGGGTTGGACTTCAGAAAAGCCACCGTCAGCGGGACACTGTAGTTGGGCGACGCAGTAGTGTTGACGAGCTCATCAATCGCAAACAGGCGCACCCACTCCTCACGCTGGGCATTATTGGCGGCGATCTCAGCGTAGAGCTCCTCGGGAACGCGGTCGAGGGTCACGCAGTAGTTGGTTTCGACGACAAACTTCTTCTTTAACCAGAGGCGTTTCTGGAACTCCTCAAGTTGGGCGAGCATGTCGATGATCTTGCGAGCGATCCGGCGCACGGCGCGCACCTTGGCCAGGTACTGCTCGACGCGGGGCGCGGTATCCTCCTCAATATCATCGAGCAGCATCACCTCGCTCTTGATAAAGAAGTCTAGCAGCCTGTCGGAGAGAGTGGGGTTTAGGGCGTCACAGAGCCATATTCCAAAAAAGCCGATTTGGCTTTGTGATGCGCTATTCACGGTTCTCTCCGACAAACTGCTAGCTCGCGGCGCAGGAAGCCGCCCAGATCCTTGTGGATGAAATAATCGAAGCTGTTGCGGGCGCTGTAGTCGGTCAGATGCTTTTCCAGAAGGGTGCGGCTGGTGTCCTTCTCAGTGGGGGCCTTGGTCTGTAGGCATTCACGCCATGCAGCAAAATCCGACTCGGCCAGTTCCAGGATCTGCGCAGCCGCAGCTTTGTTTAGCGTAGCCTGCTTCTCGGTGTCGATACGGTAGACAAAGCGGATCAGCAGCTCGCTATCTTCCTCGACCAGCGGCTCATGCTTAAGCAGCACAAAGCGGCGCTCTTTGCCGCTGGCGGCCTTGTTATTGTTCTGCTCGCTATCGGCCTCGGTCAGCTTGAAGTGGACGCGCCGACCATCGGGCAGCTTGAAGACATAGTCGCGGAAGTACTCGCTGCTCTTGATGTAGTACTGGTCGGCATTGGCCCAGTGCAGCTTGACCTCCTCGCCCTCGTAGGGTAGGGCGTAGACATCCTTCTTGTAGCGGCGCAGGGCCATGTAGTCGCCGTCCTTATAGTAGCGCCTGAAGAAGGTGGCCAGCAGCGAGAAGACCTCGTCCTCCAGCGCGGCCGGATCATCGGCGGTGTCCAGCCGCTCGCGCAGCGCTTTCACCTTGGGCAGAGACTCAGGATCGGCACCAAGCGCCTCAGCCTGCTGGATCGACTTGGCGAGATCGGCCTCAATCCCAGCTCGCTCGCCGCTGCCAACCTTGCCCAGCTCGGCGCGCACCTGGGGCAGCAGATCCGCGTCGAGAAAGCGCTGGATCTCGGCGCGCTTCGAGTTCATAATTCGGTAGATGCCGAAGTCGAGCTCGGCAAACTCGAACATGAACAGCTCGGCGAGCAGGTTGCGCAGCTTCGTGATATTGCTGGCCATAAACAGCTCCGTAGGGCTAGTGGGCCGGTCTAGACAACCGCCCAACGAATAGTAAATAGGGTTTCGACAGCGGTGCGTCGGCTCAGGCGCCGCTCCAGGGCGCTGATCAGATGATCGCGCCGATCCTTAATCTCATCCTCGACTTCGAAGATCCTCTGGCGCTGCCGACGTTGGAGCCGCTCCAGTTCGCGGAGCTTCTCCTGGATGGCGTGCTGCTCATCCAGGTTCGTGGCGAGACGGGCCTGGCGATTCAAAGCCTTAATCTGGGCCTTCGTATCAGTGAGATCTTTCTCAGCAGCTAGCACCATATCATCGGCCCAGCGCTCCAAACGATCACGTTCCTGCTGGAACAGACGGTTGTTATGTTCAAGCGAGCGAGCAATGGTCGCCTCGCTGTGACGACGCGCCTCACGCTCCAAACGTTCGGCGACTATAGGCGATATGTTATCCAGGGTCTCAGTGGTTGCCGCACAACGAAAGAGTTTCTCGCTTGTTTCCTGATCCAGTGTAGCGCCGGAGAACGAGAAAGCTGAGAAGAGTAGATACTCCTCACGCTCGTAGGTTTCTACCGTTAGCCGTCGAAGCGTAAGCCAACCGGAAAGGCCGCGCAATGCCTCAACAGCGGCGATCCGTGTCGGATGGCTACTGACATCGAATCGCAATATAGCCAAGGGTGTAGGCAGACTGCGAGCGCACTCTAGCAGAAAGGCACCCAGTGGGTGCGAAAGCCGATAGATTTGCACATCACTGGCTAATTCCTGATCTTTCGCGATCAGTCGGTAGTGTCCGCCTAGCAGATCCGGACGTGGCGGCATGTCCAGATGGAAACTCAGGTTTGGCTCATCGAACTGGGCCAGTTCACGCAACATATAGCGGGTGAGCATCCAGAAAAGCCTGCCTATGTGATCGAGTTGGGCACGGGCGTTGTCGAGCTGGAGTCGCAGGCGGGCATGGACATCCTCATCGAAATGCTCTAGCAGCGCACGACGTGTGGCGTTCATTCGCGCTGAGATCACCGCATCCATCTCGGCGCGCAGCCCCAGGAAGGCGGAATCAATGGCATCAGGAGTGCGGCAGGTCTGATAGATGGCAAGGATGCGTTTCTCGAAGTCCACCCCCGACTCGATCGTGCCCAACACCTCATCCGAGGCGCCGAAAACGCCGCTGAAGAGCTGAAACTTCTCGGTGAGCAACTCCAGAACGCGTCTGTCAGCAGCATTGCGCTCATTCAGAAAGTTAATCACTACCACATCGTGCTGTTGGCCATAGCGGTGGCAGCGGCCGATCCGCTGCTCGATGCGCTGGGGGTTCCAGGGCAGATCGTAATTGATCACTAGCGAGCAGAACTGCAGGTTAATACCCTCGGCGGCAGCCTCGGTGGCGATCATAATATCGGCATGATCACGGAAATGCTCGACCAGAGCGGTGCGGATATCGATAGCGCGCGAACCGCTCAGGCGGCTGCTGCCCGCGTTCACAGTGAGCCAGCGGTCAAATACAGCTCTCGCGTCGGCATCGCTGTTGGTGCCATTGAAAAGCAGCACCCGGCCCGCATGGCCGCTGGCCTCCAGGAAGGTCTTCAGATACTCCTGAGTGCGCCGCGACTCGGTAAAGATAAGCGCCTTGCGCCGCGCCCCCATGCGGGCCAACTCGGTGAACCCGACGTCGAGGGCAATCAGCAGCGCGCGGGACTTGGTATCGACGCCGATGCTGCGCGCCCAGAGGATATAGCGCTCTAATTCGGTAATCTCGACGCTCAAGCGCGCTCGATCAACCGCTGGCTCAGGAGGCGATGGTTGGCTTTCGTCAGGTTCAGCCTCTAGCTCATCGAGGTACTCATCATCGAACTCCTCGTGGTTCAGTAGATCCTCGGTGAGGTTGGTCGGCGGGGGCAAACCATCACGGATCGTGATCAAGCGGTCGCGCATCGTCTCCAGCGTCCCCGCGATCGCCTGTGATGAGGAGGCAAGCAGCTTTCGCAGGATGAGGGTTGTCAGCGATCGCTGGCGGCTCGGGATTGCGTAGGTATCCTCACGGGAAAGGAAAGCCGATATCGCCTCATAGAAACGATGCTCATCATCGCCAGGACGAAATGGTCGCGTGATCGGGCGGCGCTCAGTATAGCGTACGTACTCCTGCACTTGGTTGCGTAGCGTGCGCTTATAGAAAGGCCGTAACCGTTCGCGTAGATCTTCCAGGTCGCTCCCCTGTCGCATATACTGGGCACGGAAGGAGCTGACATCGCCAAAGATACGCTCGTCGATGAGCATCGAGAGACCGTATAGTTCTAGCAGAGAGTTCTGTAGCGGAGTGGCTGTAAGCAGCACCTTGCGACTATCAGCGAGTGCTACTCGCAGGCGCTGACCCATCCGATTATTCGGGCGATAGGCGTTACGCAGCTTGTGGGCCTCATCGATGACCACTAGATCCCAACCGACGGCACCAATCTCAGTTTGCATGGTGCTGGCGAAGTTGAGGGACGTGATCACCACTGCATCTGTAACAAGCGGTTGCGACTCACCATCGCGCCGCATCTGCCGGTAGGTAGGTGCGTCCAGCACCAGAGTTGGCAGGTTAAACTTCTCAGCCAGTTCCAGACTCCACTGTTTGCGTAATGAGGCAGGGCAGATTACGAGCAAGCGCCGACGTCGCTCAGCCCAGAGCTGACAGAGGATCAACCCTGCCTCAATCGTCTTCCCTAGCAGCCTGTCGGAGAGAGTGGGGTTTAGGGCGTCACAGAGCCATATTCCAAAAAAGCCGATTTGGCTTTGTGATGCGCTATTCACGGTTCTCTCCGACAAACTGCTAGGCCAACCTCATCGGCCAGCAGCACCCCCTTGCTTAGCGGTGAGCGCAGCGCAAAGAGAGCCGCCTCGATCTGGTGAGGGTTCAGGTCGACGTTGGCGTCGAAGAGCGCCATCGATAGCCGGTCGACATCGGAAGCTGGGCGCTGACGGGTTAGCTCATGGGCAATGTAGCGGGCGTGGTAGGGTGTTGTCATTGAGTGAAGATCAACGAGCAGGAGAGATGAATCACATCTCAGTCAAGCATCGCATGAGCTACAGGCATCAAGATAGTAATGGCATCTACGACCAAGATCGTCGTGGTTACCGGCGAAAGCGGACAATATTTAACCCGGTTGTGGGGCAGAGCGGATACAGGGCAATCGCATCATACGACTCCGTGTAAGGATTTTCGCCCGATACCGTGTAAAATTATCCGGACACATGGAGCTTATTCTCTCTGAACAGCGATGGCGATGACGCACATGGCTATGCTACGCACATGCAGGAGGGCCGGATCTATACCTAATCTCTACCTCATACCGTATGATGCGATTGCCCTAAGAGCGGATACGCTGCATCTTGCGAATGAGTTTCGGGGATGCTAGAATAGCGGAGTCCAGCATAAACGAATATCGTGTAGCAGAACCCACTCAGAGCTTGGCGGCACGGGTGGGTTTTGTGCATGCTGGCGACAGTATAGCATTGTACGTGGGGATTGCATATCCCCATACGCGCATGCGCGCATGTTTCTAGATCACTGTTCAGCAGCGCCTAATAATTCTGTAACCTGAGAGACGGGCTTCTTATGAAGCGGCCAGTATTGATGGCTCGTATTGACACCGCATGCCCGTACTCCTATACTTCGCGCTAAGACCACGGCCAGCCCATCTCTGTGGTGCGACGGTAATCGCCGCCACGCCACCCGGACCAGCGCACCGCGACCGTGCGCTCCGATTGCGCAGACGCTCACGAAAGCCAGGCGCGGTGTCGGCGTCAGCCGTGAACCGGCCAAGCGAAGCTGCAAGGATACTCGGCCTCGGCACTGGGGCAAGGAAAAACCACCGGCAACGGTGGCTCACAGCGCTTCGCACGCGCGGCGTGCAATCATGTCCTAGACGCGACTCATACCTCCGCCAGGAGAGCCGGCCCCTTTTGGGGCCTTTTTTGTATGCCCGCCTTTTACTCGGGGCTGAGCAGGGAATCAACAGGCACGCCAAAGAGATCGGCGACCCGCAATAGGAGATCGACAGAGGGTAGCTTCTTGCCGCTCTCCAGAAAGCTAACATGCGCCTGGGCAGCGAGTCCCAGTTGATCGGCTAACTGGGCCTGGGTGTTGCCTGTCTCGATGCGGAGCTGCGCGAGGCGTGGGCCAAAGGAGTGTGCGCTACGTGCTGATGTGCTACTTTCACGTTGGTACTCTTCGGCAGCATCGGCAGGCAGTCGATCCTGAATGAGGTATTCGACCCTGACTGCGAAGATCTCGGCGACAGTCACAATCATCTCAAGCGAGGGATCGAAGCGACCCGCCTCCAAATTACTGACGTGGGCATGGGATGCGAGTTGCAGGCGCTGAGCCAGTTCTACCTGGGTCAATTGGCTGCGCGTGCGCAGGTAGCGTAGCTTCAGACCGAAGATCTGGCCCATAGACTCCCGCATGGGGAGTCGCTTGACAGCAAGAACATACGCACCTTATAATGTTTGTGCTGGTTATAAACCGCACCAGAGGTGGGAGCCTTCCATCTGGCCGACTCCCCAGTCCGTGGATGGAAGGGCTCCCCTACCTCGGTTCGCGTTGCTCATTGTAGCATCTCTCTTCCCCACCAACGCACAGCCTCACCTCCCTTGCGGAGAGTATGCCTCTTTCCGAGGCCAGACTGCCCTTGCAGATCAAGGAGCGCCCATGTCTGGCCCGGTCTTCGTGATAGACGCCGGAGGCACGCCGTTGATGCCGATGTCATCCGCCTACGCACGCAAGCTCTTGCGTGAAGGCAAAGCCCAGCGCCTCGCTCATTCGGCATTCACGGTCATCCAGTTGTCCCGGCGCGTTGAGCAACCGAAGCTACGACCAGTAGTCGCTGCTCTACGGCTTCATCTCCGCACCGCTGAACTCTTCCTGCTCACGGAAGATCAGCAGACAGTGCGACCGTTCCTCCGTGTCATCATTGACCTCCACACCGACCTGCCGCGCCGACTGAGGCGGCGGGCGGGGCATCGGCGACGACGCCACGCTCGGCAACGCTATCACGCCCTTGTACGTCATGGGCGACCATTCAAGCTCCGCCGCCCCAGCCTGCTCCGTTCTGCCTGGGGTACAGTGATGCTTCAGGCGCGCACGAGGCGATCAATGTCCGTGCGTCGGACGACACATGCCACTCCCCTCCTCATCTGGCGTGCTCAGGCGATCATCCGCACGCTCCGTGCGCTGCGTCGGCTGATGCCGCTCAGCCACATCCTCCTGCTCGATGGTCGGCTGAATAGCACCCACCACGAGTATCGTCCACCGACGCCAGTGGGGCGGCGCGGGCACCTTATCAACGCCTATGGCGTCCGCAATGACCAGGGCAAGCTGGTACCAATCTGCGCGTTCTGTGGCGCAACCGATGGATTCATTGAGGTCGAACACCTCCGACCGGTAAGCCGTGGTGGCACCGAAGCTTGGGAGAACCTGGCCCTGGCCTGTCAGAACTGCAACCAATGCAAGGGCTCCCAAATACCTGAGGAGGCCGGAATGCATCTGCTGCTTTACCATAGTCTGCGCAGCCAGCATCGTGGCCGACTACGACCGTACATTGACGGCACGCAGCGTGCCCTGCGCAGCGGGCTTCACAATTCTGGGATGGTGCTCGTCGGCCCGAGTGCTGCCGATCAATCTATCTTGTCGCAGGATGCAATGAACGATGCTTTCGCCGCATGCTTTGCTCATCCACCCGCATCAGCGCCAGTCGTCGCCTACCCCGTGCCACGCCCGCGCAAGCAGAGATTCTCCTCGCGTAACTACCCGTTGGGTGCGTCGCCACGTACAGATCAGGTGCGGGTCGATCAGACCTTCAAACGAAAGGTTCGGGTTAACCGTGGCCTATGGCTCAATCGTGGGGGTAGGCGCACATCTCTTCAGGTCGTACCATTGGAAGATGCGGCGCGGCACGTGGATGGAGGGCTGCTAATCGAACCTGGGATGCTCTGCGCTGCGACCCGCGCTGGCGTAGGAGTGACCGGGGTTGTCTCAGCGATTCATACGAGTGGGAGGCTCACCTTACGCACGGCAGTATCTGCCACGCGTGAGGCCGTCGTCTGGAATGCGGTTGTCGTGAGCCCACGGCGTGAACTCCGTGTACTCAGCACCGATAGGGTGGTGTTTGTATGGCCGCCCAAGAGTATACGTGAGCCAATGAGGGAGCAGGTAAGCGATGAGTGATCCGCAGGTGTCGAAAGCCGAGAAGAGAGAACTTCCCCCCGCAGACCGTGTCGAGAAAGAGCTACTTCGCCGCTTTACGATGCGGTGGAGACCCGTCATCCTTACCTTCGAGCTAAAAATCCGCACGCCAAGCGCGATCAAGAGCACACGGATGATCCGGACGGCGAGCTTTGTGACCAACCTTAAATCGCGGATTTTGGAGCACTACAGAGAGGACTACCTCCACCCGCGATCTGATGGGGCGATTGCGCTCGTATTGAGCGTGCTTGGGAGTGACTCAAATCGCTCAAATCTGATTGGTGCGCGTATTTATAGCGAGTTTGTGGCCCAGTCGCTGAACGATCATCGCTTTGCGGCGCGCATCTTTGATGGCACCTGCCGCGCTGCCGCCACGATGATGATCACTTGGGTACAGACTATTGCCTCATTTATTGAGAGACGAGAGGCAGTTGAGCCTGCGAAGAAGAAGCGGAAGAAGCCATCCGACGTCCTTGAAGGCCTGACGATGGAAGACCTCTATGCCGGCTGGCGTCGCCAGGCCCAGCTCTATGAGTACGCAGCAGCGACCATTATTCCTTTTGGCCGCCATAAAGGCACACGGCTCGATGAGATCGGACGCCGGGAGGCGCGCTGGCTGATCAGCCGGCTGCTCCCGAAGGCGGATCTGGAGCGCACGCTGACATACATCAACCAGCTGCTCGAAGAGAGCGGGAGTCTCGCCGATGATGCGCTTTTTGCCCCACATCCCTACAAAACAGACGACCGCCATAAGCGGTCACTCCATGCGCGTCGGCTGATTCAGCGGGTAATCGACCCAATGAGTACGTCTGAGCCAACACTCCTTGGGTTGCTCCAGGCGGATGAATTAGCGGTGCTGCGAGACGAGCTTCAGGAACAGATCACCACCGGCGCAGTGCGTGATCACAAACTCGATCTTTCGGGTCTACAAGAAACGCTGGCCGAGACGATTGCGGCCTCTGAAGATCTTGAAACCCTGCATGATGCCTTTGAAACCTTCCTCTATGGCAAGCCGATGAACTACCCGTCGATTGCGGAGGTGGATGCGGAGGGTGGGCACCCGATCCAGGCAGGAGCCGACTACCAGTCCCGTCTCACATGGTTTCGCCCGAACCCTGATCGACTGGGCGATGCCGAGAAGTACGCCGATGAGCGCCGGGAGGCCCTCGCGAGGGAGCATCTGGAGCGAGCGAGTGGTCGCCTTCGAGCGCCAAAGGTGCAGCCGATCCCCTTCGTCGGAACCATTAAGCCATCGACAGAAGATAAAGCGACACGTTTTCGTGATTGTGCGCTGTTCTTCGACGAGGAAACGGGCGAGTATGTGTTCATTGCGATGCTCCGAGGAGAGGCTGACTCACTCAGCAATGAGGAGATCACCCAGCGGAAAGCCCTGCCGCAAAGTGCGGAACGTTGGGGGAAGCTTCGCTACGCCAACTTCCCGTTGCACTCCTTCCAGATGCCCCCGCGTGCGGCACTTGAGATATACCCACTGGAGTGGGGCGAGACATCCGCGCGCAGCCGCTTTCTGCGCACGCGCGCCCCGATACTGAAGGCACTGATTGCGTACCAACGACACGCTCAGGAGGAGTTATTTGAAGTTGCGTGCGCAGATGGTCAGAGCGACACGGAGGCGCTGAGAGCGAGCCTTGCCATTGAGCCAGTATTCACAACCGCGAAGATTGTGACCCGCCCAAAGGCTGATGGGAAAGCTGAGTTTTTTGTGCAGATCACCGTAAAGCCTCCCGCGGTACAACGCCGCGATCCCGCGACCAGTGTGATCGGGATACACGAACACCGCGACGGGTATAGCTATGCGATTATCGGGCTTGATGGCAAACCGCTGCGCGGTCTAGATGGTGAGGAGCAAGTCGGTGACATCCTGACACCGGCTCACGTCGACCCGACTCTCGGTGCCCGGAAGAGCAAGAATTACGCGCACGAAGTGGCGAATGCGATCATTCGCCAGGCGGAGGGAGCACTCCTCGGCGTGCAGGACACAGGATACCGGAAAGCCACGAGCGATCTGTCTCGCGAGCGCAACCGCGAGATCTTTCAGCGGCCATCCACGCGTGTCGTGGCTATCCTTGATTACAAAGCGCGCCATGCAGGTATACCTGCGCCTTTACTCGTCCGTAATGTATCGTCTTCACGCGACTGTGGCGCATGCGGCGTGCGGCTACCGAAAGGCACGAGCGGGGTGAGGAAGGAGTATCGGGCGGCCTGCCCGAAGTGTACGCAGGTTTGTCCCATAGGCTCGGAAGACGCTGAGATCTCCTGCCCCTCATGCCAGTTCACGTGGAGATCCCGATGGCACGACACATCAACGCACTATTCCTTTCGCTGTCCCCGGTGCGTAGCTCCCGCACGGCCAGCCCACCACAATACCGCAATCGTTGTGGCGCAGGAGACGTTACGAAGGCTGCAGTGGCGCGCCGAGCATTAGGAAGAAGCCGAGGCAAATGACTAGAACATTCTGGAACCTGTGCGCTTCCGCACAGTACACATCGCCACGAGCATCTCGTCTCCATGTGTGTACCGCGAGCCCCTGGTCGTCGGCCAGGCACTCCCAGAGAGTGCGCGAGGAAGTCTAAGTCGTTGGTCGGTGGTAATAGTTGCATGACCCACCACAACCCGCTATGATGGAGTGGCCTGCCTTCGGGCAGGCCATCCTTACTTCCGAGGGTGTGCGCCCCAGCATCGACCATCGATCCTGGAGCCAAAAAAATGTCCGACGCGCTTCCGTCGGCTGCGCGGTGTGTACGCTGAGACCATTTTCGCAACTCGGGCCTGTTTTTGAGCAAAAAACGAGTTGCGAGAAAAGAGCGCAATTCTGGCCGATTTCATGGCTTTCCAAAGCCATGAAATTCAGGGTTGCAGTGGTATCAGCGCGCCAGAGGGCAGTGGAAGCGCAGGAGCGTCCGCCGAAGACCGCGATCTTCGGGGAGTTGCAGTGGTATCAGCGCGCCAGAGGGCAGTGGAAGTACGCATCTCATCACCTGAGAGACGAAACAACTAGGTTGCAGTGGTATCAGCGTGCCCCCATACCGATGCCCGGTATACGTCATCACTCTCCTCTACTCCGGGCTGCGCCCGAGGTAGACTAGGTCAGCGAGATCATCGCTACCCAGGTCGGCGAAGAAGCGCTCCTCGAAGAGCATCGCCTCCAGGCGTGGGTTGGCCTTGACCAGCGTGCGGACCTCGTCGCGTGTGCTGGCACCCGGCAACTGGCGGGCGACCTGCTCTAGCTCGACCAGCAGCTGCGGCCGACGTACCACTTCGGTGTAGATGGCCGGGAAGCTGCTCTGGATGACCACCAGCTTGGCCAGTTGGACGGGGTGTAGGCTACGACCACGCGCCCGGCGCAGGGCTAGACCAAGGCGGAAACTGCCGTAGGTGCGCTTGAGCTTGCGCGGGTTGCGCAGCAGACCCCGCGACATTACGCGGGCCACCCGCCCGGCGTCATCGCCCTGTAGCCCCTCAAGGACACCCAGGCGCGTCTGGAGAAAGTGTTCAATCACCACTGGGTCGAGCGAGGGGATGTCGAAGGGCACCTGGATGATCTTCTCCAGGTAATCGCGCTCGCCGATGGGCATGATGCCTGCACCACCGGCGCGGGCGGCTGCCGCCGCGTCGAGGGCGAAGGGTGTGTAGCGCACGCGGATGCCGTGCTCGATCACCTCGCGGTCAACGCCGAGGATGAAGACGCAGCCCTGGATGTCGAGGAAGACCTTGACCGCCTCTAGTACGCCGACGGCCTGCTCGGGCAGGCAGCGGTCGAGATCGTCAATGAAGATCACCAGCCGGTAGCCGGCCAACAGCGACCACTCCTCCAGCAGGGCCTTGAGCTGCTGGTAGAACTGCTCCAGCGAACGCACCTGCTCGCTGTAGATCTTCGAGCGCTCGCGGCGGATGGCGCGGGTGAGCGAGTCGACATCCTCGCCCTTGCCGGCCTCGCCCTGGGCCGATTTGACTACCTCATCCAGCCCGTTGACCACCAGGCCAGCCACGGGAATTCCGGCCAGGCCGAGTCGGATGGCGCTACGCAAGCTGGCCTTGGTGGCCTCAGGCCAGTTGATCTGAATGTTCCCCACCTTCTCGCGCTCGACGCTGTGGTAGAGGCTGGCCACCAGGTCGTCGAGGCGCTGCTCCAGGGCTGGCCGTGCGGCCTGGAAGTCGCTGGGGATGCTGGTACCGCTGGCCTGGGCGCGGCGCGTGACCAGCGTGCGTAGGCGCTCGGGGTCGCCCAGCACGCGGGCGCGGATCTCCTCGATCACGCTGATCAGCAGCGCCCGCCAGAGTGCGTCGCCCTGGGCGTAGCGCCAGGCGTCAAACCAGATCGGCAGGCAGACCGGCGACTGATCGAGGTGGTCGGCGATCATGCCCATGAGGCTCGTTTTACCGCTGCCCCACGCCCCGAAGACCCCGATGGTGAGCGGCGTGTCCGCAACCTCCGAGTCCCGGATGATCTCCAGCAGGGCCTCGACCGAGGGCGTGAATCCCAGCTCGTCCACCTTCGCCCGCTGGTCACTGTAGCTCTGGGTTGGCATTGTTGGTCTCTCCTTAATCGCCGAAGGGGCAATACTTCGCCCTGCAAATACCACAAAAATATGCGCGATCCGCGCTGCGCGCGGCTGGGGAAGGGTCTCCCTTCCCCAGCCCCCATCCCGGTGGGCCTCGTCCCATCTATGCCCTACCGAACCCGAGATGCAGGAAGATCAGAACACAGAAGACAGGATTCAGGACCCAGGACGGGGCCGGGGAGAACAACTGGCGACCCGCAACCCGATATTGACGTAGCGGGCGCGCGGATGACTGACGTAGCGATACGACCCCCGCGTGAATTGCTTGTCCCAATAAAATGCTCCACCGCGCATACATCTGTTATCCTCACCCTCCAGGTATACCGCGTCCCACTCGTCCTCGTTCAGATTGTACGGATAGGGTTTGCCATACTTGGTCGCACACCACTCCCAGACATTTCCGGCCATATCCTCCGCCCCATAGGGACTAGCCCCATCGGGGAAGCTGCCAACCGGCGAGGAGCGGTTCAGGCCAAGCTCCTTGCTATTACAGCGTCCTGACTCCCACTGGTTTCCCCAGGGGTAGATCAAGCCATGCGTGCCACGAGCCGCCTTCTCCCATTGAGCTTCAGTCGGTAGCCGGTAGTCGGCACCCGTCTGCGCACTGAGCCAGCGGCAGTAGGCCACCGCCTCGTGCCAAGTTATCTCGGTAATCGGTAGGTTGTTCTCACCAGGGCCGGGGTCGTGCCAGCGCACCGGCTCGCGTGGTCGGGCGTCTGAGTTGCGGCGGAAAGGGAGCCATCGCCGCCGTTGTGGCTGGTATCTGTATTCCCCAACCTTGCCGCTGACATACCTCCAGCCATCTTTTGTCCAGTACTCAGGCTGTTGGTAGGCACCCGACTCGGCAAAGACCCGCCACTGGGCCACCGTCACCGGGTAACGCCCGATCCAGTAGGTCGGCAGATCCAGGGTGTGCTTTTGTTCGCCCTCGCCCATCACGAAATCGCCTTTAAGCACCTCGATCAGATCGGGCAGCCAGCCCGCGCCCTGGAAGCGCGGGTCATATGGGGCGATGGCGGTGCCGACGGCGAGGCGCGGGCGATAGTCGGGGTCGCCGGTGGCAACGGAGAGCAGGCAACCTTGAATAACTGGGTCAGCGGCGGCAGGGGCGAGCAGCTCACAGGCGCGGATGCGGAGGGCCGGGGCGGCAGATATGGTTGCGGCGCGAATAATCTGCTCGCGGCATGTATCCAGGGTTGGGCTACCGCGCAGGCTATCGAGCAGGGTCAGCAGGCCCTCACCGGCGCGCTCATCGAGGACTTCCGGCGGGGCGTCGAATAAGCCACGCAGGGCGGTGCGAACGCGGGCCTGGGTCGCCTGGTCGGGCGGGTTACGTGGGCGCTCGTAGAGACACCAGCCGGCCAACAGGGTTGCGCGGGGTGTAGCATGGATCAGCAGAAACTCGACCACCGGGCGAGCGGCGTGGCTGGCGGCGTAGAAGCGGATCACTTCCTGCCAATCATCGTTCTCCCAGCGCTGGAGCAGTAACTTCTCGTAACGATTCTCATGCTCACTGCCTTTATCGCGGGCCACCATCTGGCCGACGGCCTGGGCGGCCAGAAACTCCTGGATGCTCTTGTGGGCAAACTGGATGGGCGCGTCCAGGCTATCGGCGTCGCTCTCGCCCTGGAGCAAGCCGCCGCGCTCGCCCAGCTCAGCGAGCCAGTAGCCGGTCTGCTCGCGGCAAGATCGCTCTAGCTCGGGGCCGCGTGGCGCACCGCGCTCGGCGAGAATTTCGCGCAGGCTGCCGGCTACTACCTCGGCGGCGCGACGGCGGCTGATCAGCAGGTAGGCATCAACGCCCTCACGGACAGCAGCGCGACCAATATGCTGCTCACCTGACTGAGTGAACATGGCCCAGGCCAACTCGGCGGCCAGGCGCAGCTTCTCGTCTTTGTTCAGGCTGGCGCGGCCATCGGAGGGCGTGGCCGGTTTCTCGCCAGCCACACGCATGCGCTGGAGTTCCCATCGCTCTAGCAGGTAGTCCACAGCCAGTTCGTAGACTCGGTAGCGCTCCTCGGGCAGCTCGCCGCTCTCCTGGACATAATCAATACCGATGATCAGGGCGAGCAGCAGCGGGGCGCGGCTCAGTTCCATGAGGCTGGCGCTGCGTTGGAGGCGCTCGGCCAGGCCCTGGGCGCGCTGCGTTGGCTGCCAGTCGGGGGTGCGCTCGCGGGCGTGGATGGCGGTGTAGCGAGCCGTGATCAGGTTATGGATCTCGGCACGGCTGAGCGGGGCCACATCGCGCCGCTCGAAATCGGCGTCAAGCTGGCCCTCGTAGCCAATCGGCCGGCTGGTGACGACGATATGGTTGCGCCGTCTGCGGCTCAAGCGCTCCAGATCGCGGATGCGTGCGGCCATGGTGTCGCGGGCAGTTTCCTCGCGCAGCTCGTCAAAGCCATCAATGAGGAGGATACAGCCGCCTTGCGACAGACGGTGCGTGAACCAGCCGGGCCGACAACTGCGGCGCAGATCGGGGCCGAGGATCTGGCCGAGGGCCTGCTGGTAAGAGTCGAGCAGCGGGCGGTCAGGCCAGTCGGGGCAATGGCGAGCAAGCTGGCGCAGTGGGATGAAGATCGGGAAGAGCGGCTGCGGCCAGCCGTAGACATCGCGAACGCGATTGCCCTGGGCCAACGAGGAGCGGCCAATCTTCTCACTGGCGCAGATCAGGGCAATATGGCGCAGCAGGGTGGTCTTGCCGCTGCCGGGGCCACCGAGGATGAGCAGGCGCGGGCTGGCCCAGATCGCGCCGCCGGGGCTGTTCGATGGGCTGGTGCAGGCGCTACGCTCGCGCCACCAGCGAAAGAGACGCCCACGCCAAGAGAAATCAGGAAACAGATCATCAGCCTCTTCCTGGGCACCCCGTCTGGGTCGTTCAACGTCGGGATCGACCGCCATCCCCGGCACCTCCAGGCGCAAGAGGGCGAATGCCTTGATCAGCTCGATGTTGCGCAGGTTCTCGCGAGTGATCAGCGCCGGCAGTTCGCGCTCACGCTCGCGCAGGGCGTTAAGGTAGACGGTTCCAAAGCGTCCCCAGCGCGGCAGCAGGCCGAGCAGCGTGCGCCGGGCACTGGCAAGACCACCGGCGCTGCGCAGGAACGCCACCAGCAGCACCGCGATGATCAGCAGCAGTGTGAGCAAGAGCCAGTTGTTACGGAGCCAGTCGAGCATCGCGTATTTCCCGATAAGGTGCCTCGGCCCCGACGGTCGACGGGGTGCCCGCCTACTGGCGGGGGCCGGGGCGGTGTATCTTTGGCCAGTCGGCATGTGCCGATGGCCAGGAACCGGCCTGTCGTTCTCCCGTCGGAGCCGCGCCGTCGCCCGTAGGCGATCGGCTCCTCTAGCCCCGGCGACCCGCAGAACGATTGGCGACCCGCAACCCGATATTGTCGTTGCGGTTGCGCGGATGATTGTCGTTGCGATACGACCCCCGCGTTCCACGGCGAGCAACCCGCCCGCCGCGCCACCTTTCGGTGGGTCGGCCGGTCCCTCTACCCAGGCGCAGGCGCCCGTGATAGCGTGTCAATGCGGCGCAGCCAGCCGCCGAGCAGGCGGCCAATCTCGGCGCTGCGCCGGGAGATCTCCTCGTACTGAGCAAACGAGAGGAGCTGAAGGTCACGGGCGAGCCGAGCCAGGATACGCAACTCGGCTAGGGCGGCATCGGCCTCGCGCAGCAATTCCGGGCCGCTGTCGGGCCGCTTCGCGGCGCGCAGCAGCAGTCGCTGCAGCTCAAAGGCGACCTCAGGCATACGCCGGGCCATGCCACTGCGATGGGTGCGAGGGAACTGCCCAGCTAGCGGCAGTAAGAAGTGTAGCAGATCGTAGGTTTGGGTAAAGATTGGCGACTCGCCGCTCATCGGGTTGCTCCAGCGATAAACGGGTGCGCCCGCAGCAGGCGTGAGCGCAGACGATAGGTGTCGGCATGTTTGGCGTGGGCAATCCAGCTCTGGAGCGACTGGCGCACTTTCTCGGCGCTGAGCCTGCCGACGTGGTAGGCGTGTTGCTGGCGGCGCAGTCGGCGGACGAAGAGGCGAACATTCCCCTGGCGTAGACGCCGATGGGTAGTGAAGAGGCGATAGCCGACAAATTCTATGCCCTCGTCGGCCTGGTAGAGCCGTGTCTTGATCGGGTGCAGGCACAGACGAAGTGTGGCCATGCGCTCGGCGAGGGCAGTTCGGGCAGTATGAAGCGTGGCTTTATCGTTAGCGAAAATCAGGATGTCGTCACAATAACGCACGTGGGGCAGGCGCAACTCGCGCTGGAGCAACACGTCGACCGGATGCAGGTAGACATTGGCCCAGAACTGGCTGGTCAGGTTGCCGATCGGCAGGCCACGCGGGCGCAGGGCGGCGAAAAGGTCGTCGCCGGGGAAGAGCTGAAGCGTGTACTCGCTGGCCAGCACCCTGTCGCCACCCGCCATAATGCGACGGCAAAGATCGAGCGTGGGCCGACAGGCGATGTGACGGGTGAGTAGGCCATCGAGGGCCTGGTGGTCGATTGAGGGGAAGAACTGGGACACATCGGCCTTGAGGACATAGCGGTGGCGACGCAGTAGCTCTTGGGCATGGTCGGCGGCGCGGTGAGTACCCTTGCCGATGCGGCAGGCATAGCTGGCGTTGGAGAAGCGGGCCTCCCAGATCGGCTCGATGATCTGAACGAGAGCGTGGTGGACGACCCGGTCGCGGAAGGGTGCCGCACTAATCTTGCGCCGTTTCGGCTCGCGGATGAAGAAGGAGTGGTAGCCGCTGGGCCGATAGCTGCCCGCCAGCAGTTCGCGCTCTAGGCGCAGCAGATTTGCCTCCAGGTCGCGCTCGAAGGCGGCCACATCGGGCCGACGACGCTTGCCACGCCGCGCCTCCTGCCACGCTCGGTGCAAGTTGGCGAAGCTGGCGATCTGGGGGAACAGGCCATTGTATACTCTGCACGGGTTAAAGCTAGACATTTCGTAAAGGGGCGGTTTAGCTTATCACGATGCGGAAAACCTGCGCTATACGTATGTCCAAGAATCAGCCGTGCGGAGTATAGCTCTTTGGCATGGCGTGATTCTTAAAAATTAGCGATTCCGCGCTGCGCGCGTCTGGGGAAGGGCCACCCTTCCCCAGACCCCATCCGGCAGAACACAGAACACAGGATTCAGGACCCAGGACGGGGCCGGGGAGAACAACGGGCGACCCGCAACCCGATATTGACGTTGCGGCAGCGCGGAAGAGTGACGTAGCGATACGACCCCCGCGTCGCTTGCTGATCTTTCCAGTAAGCCCCACCACGTAGCTTCCTGCCATCCTCACCCTCCAAATACGCTGCATCCCACTCATCCTCATGTACATCATAAGGGTAGGACTTACGATACTTCGTCACACACCACTCCCAGATATTCCCAGCCATATCCTCGGCACCGTAGGGACTAGCTCCGGCGGGAAAACTGCCCACCGGCGAGGTACGGCCCAGGCCAAGCTCCTTGCTGTTACATAGCCCCTGCTGCCAATTATTACCCCAGGGGTAGATGAGACCCTGGGGGCCACGGGCGGCCTTCTCCCACTGAGCTTCAGTCGGTAGCTGGTAATCATCGCCAGTCTTCGCGCTCAGCCAGCGGCAGTAGGCCACCGCCTCGTGCCAGGTGATCTCGGTAATTGGCAGGTTATCATCGCCAGTCTCCGGGCCTCCCCAGCGCACTGGTTTGCACGGCCTTTGTACTGGCTTGCGGCGGAAGAGCGACCAGCGCCGCTGGGGTGGGCTGAGAGCCATCATAGTACTTGTTCCACTCACATACTCCCATCCAGCATCCGTCCAGTACTCACGAGCCTTATAGCCACCATCGGCCACAAAGACTCGCCACTGAGCTACCGTCACCGGGTAGCGCCCGATCCAGTAGGTTGGCAAATCAAGGCTATGCTGGGGCTTCTCGTCATCGTCGGCCTCTTCATCATCATTAGACGACCCCATCACAAATGGCCCAGCGGGCACCTCGACCATCTCGGGTAGCCAGCCCGCGCCCTAGAAGCGCGGGTCGTACCTAGCAAGCAGGGATCCGGCGGCAAGACGCGGTCGGCAATCCTGCTCACGATCCAGCAGGTTGAGCAGGATCGTTTGGAGCGCCTCTGGTACAGGAATAACCTGCGGACGCCGGGGAGTCCGGCTTCTCACCCCACCAATCTTATCCAGAAATCGCCGATCAGTTTCGATAATACTTGACGCAGCGCGTGCGGGTTTCCGAGTGGCCTGGTCAATCTTCTCCAAGAAACGCCGATCAGCTTCGGCAACGCTCAAATGAGCGCGCTTGGGTTTCCGATTCGCCTGGTTAATCTTCTCCAGAACACGCTGATCTGCCTCGGCGACGCTCGAATCTGGTTCGCGATGCAGCCCGTCAATCTCGGCAACAAGCTCAATTGTTTTGGCCCGCAGCACGGGGAGCGGCGCGCTCTGGATAGCTGCAAGCAGCACCTGGCGCTTGGGCAGGACGGGGCGCTCCTCAAGCTGGCGCAGGGCTTCCAGGGCGTCTTCTTCGCTCACATCGGCCCGTGTAAAGGCCATGGCATGCAGGCGATCCAGGACGGACTGCTGCAATTCCTCACTCAGGCTGATTGGCCGCTCCAGCAGCACCGCCCCGGCCAGGAGATCGCTAGTCGGGCTAGCCTGGGCCAGCAGGTGACGCACAATTGGTGTAGCATCGTGGCTGGCGGCGTAGAGCAGCAGCACCTCGCGCCAGGCCGGGCGATCCCAGCGGGCGATGATCCGGCTTAGGCGGCGTTCGCCATCCTCGCTGGCGGCGGCACGGGCGGCCAAGTACTCCTGAAAGGTCAGGTGGGCAAACTGTACCTCGACCTCGTTGGTACCCGGCACATTGCCTAACTCCTGCAGCACACCACCGCGCTGGCCGAGATCCTGGAGCCAGCGCTCTGCTTCGGAGCGGGCGTGGATCAGCCGGGCCTCGCCAGTCTTCTCGGGAGCAAAGCCAGGGATGCGTGGCAGCACCTCGGCTAGCTTATCTTTGGCGAAGTCGCCGCGTACCACCGCAAAAGCGCGGGGGTCGGCACCGTCACCAACCTGCTCAAACATCATCCAAGCCAGCTCGCGCAACAGGCGCAACTTCTCGTCCAGCTTCAGGTCGCTGCGCTCATCGGTTGGCTCCATGCCATAGCCAAGCTCCTTGCGCCGCTCCCAGTCGCGCACGAGCAGGCGCAGGGCCTCCTCGTAGAGCCGGTAGCGCTCCTCGGGAAGCTGAAGCCCCTTGCCGCGATGGTCGTAGTGCAGAGCCACAGTGAGCGAAAGCAATAGCGGGTTACGGCTCAGTCGGCGCAGGCCGGGGTTAGTGGAGAGCCGATCAACCAGATTCGTAGCCTGCTGAGCGGGGTTCCAGCTCAAGTTCGGGTGCATGGCGCGTCGCTCGCTGGCGGCGATCGCCTGGTAGCGGGCACGGACAAAGGCGGCGGCACGATTATCATCGAGGTTTTCAACCCGTCTGCGCGCATAGTCGTAGCCATCGAGTTGGCCCTCGTAGCCGACGATCCGCGAGGTGACAACGAAGCGATTAGGACGGCGATTCGGACCACCTGGCAGCGCGGCGATCAGACGGGCGACCTGGGTACGCGCGTTCACATCGCGCAGCTCGTCGAAGGCATCAAGCAGCACCAGGCAGCCGCCCCTTTCGAGGTGTCGGGAGAAGAAACGCGAGTCGCAGGCGCGCAGATTGAGCCCGAGGAGCGGGCCGAGCTTCTGGCTGTAGCAGCCGAGCAGATCAACCTGGTCGCGGCCCAGGTTCAGGGCGCGCAGCGGGATGTAGATCGGGAAGGGGCACTTGGGCCAGCCATAGAGGTCTCGCACACGCGGCTCGCCTTTTCTACGGGCACTGCCGCGCCGCTCGCGGGCGCAGATAGTGGCGATATGACGCAACAGGGTAGTCTTGCCACAGCCGGGGTCGCCCCGGATGAGCAGCCGCAGGTTGGCCCAGATCTCCGCACCAGGCGATCCATCTTCGGCGAGACACTGGCTGCGCCGGTGCTCCCACTCCAGTAGATCAGTCAGAACATCAGTGTCGGCGACAAGCCAGCCGTGGAGCCAGCGGGCGATGAAGAACCAGGCCACAGCCAGGGCCAGGGCCAGGGCAATACGCCACCAACCGGAACGCCAATCCCCAGCCAGCGAACTGATCAGCCAGAAGGCGGCGGCAATCAGGATGCAAAGAGTGATCGCCTGGGCGAGTGACCAGAGGCCCCAGTAGATAAGTTGCTCCTGCCATCTCTTTCTGACTCGATTGACTTTGTTAGGAAAACGCCTATCGGATGCTGCTACCTCACGGGACAATTCGCTAGGCTGAGAAGGTATCTTTGCAACTTGATTGATCTTCTCAAGAAAACGCCTATCGGCTGCAGTTACCTCACGGGGCGATACGACAAGACGAGGCGCTGGAACTACCCTCGGGCGTGGCCCTGGAGCTATCTCCACTTTCTCAAGAAAGCGTCGGTCGAGCGCAGCGATCTCAGATAGCGATAGCTCGTCGCCTTTAGGCGTGTGCAATGGCTCATCCTGATCAGCGCTCAGGGTAAGCGGGCTAAACGCCTCAAACAGACGCAGGTCGGCAGCCTCACTGACCGCAAGCAGGGCGGGGGTCTTGCCGAGGGCCTGCTCCAGCGCCTCCAGATAGCTGCGCTCAACACCCTTATCAGGCCGAGGAAGTGCATTCAGCAGCAAGCGACGGATCGCCTCGGCGTCAAGATACCGGTTGATCGCCAGCGCGATGACCGCCGACACGATGGCAACCAGCAGTAGGATCGTGCAGATGAGTGGAAGGAGGAGTGGGTTATTGAACATCGCGTTCTCGGCGGGAGGTGTGGGAAGAGCGGAACACAGGCCGAGCGCGGATCAGAATGTATCAGCGCGGCTGCCGCAAGTATAGCCTACACGTGTAGGGCAGAGCAATAACGAGGAAGGTGAGAAAGGGCAGTAGGCGAGATCGGAATGCCGATACCACGATAGACGACACTGACGACCAAGGCGATGAATCGCCTGCCTAAGTGGCTGGCATTGCGATGCGCTTAGTCCTGCTTTTCAGAGGAAGTGTAAGCGGTTTCTGGCGGGAGAATCTGGATTTCCGCCAGAACTTGCAAGCGTTGCTCTTCTGCTGGCTCGCCCGATGACCAGAAATATAAAGTGTCACTTTGCGATTATGCGCTCCTCAGGCTTTTCTAAGAGCCGCCCCAAAGATGCGAATTTCGTGGCTTTTGTGGCAATTATGGAAAATGGCAAAACTTCCTGATAATGTTTTACATCATCATTTCTTGGCTTTGGGAAACGCTGCAATGACCGCTATACTCCTTTCTGACAATCGTTATACTCCTTTCTGACATTGGGCATCAGATCGGTGTGGATCTCGGCGTAGGTCGCACAGCGGGTCTGGCGCTGCCAACCGATCCGGACCACCACATCATAGCCATAGGTGGTGGCAGGCAGCGCGACCTGTTGGCCTGCGGCCGAGCGGAGTCGCATCGTGGTGCCCGCACACTGCGGATCGGCACAGCATGCCGGGCGACTGGCGACCGAGCACACCCCGGCGAGGGTCTGAATGGTTTTGTCCCACAGGAAATAGTTGGCGAGCATCAGCGAACCTCCACAGACGGGGCATGCCGACAACTCCGGATGGTAGATGATGCGCTCGGTCGGATATAATCGCTTCGGGGGCTTCATCGGTTCCTCCTTGTCTGGATACGATCCGATGATACCCCCATTCAGCTCACAGGGTTACTTCTGCGGTATTGCGAAAGAATAATTAAGGTTTCAATCCGCCGTGCGGATCTCTGTTTGGTTGAAGCCCGCCCGCAGGCGCTGGACTTCGGGTTCGACCCGGTTTCAATCCGCCGTGCGGATCTCTGTTTGGTTGAAGCAAGGAAGAAGACGGCGATGGGACAAGGCCAAATACGGTTTCAATCCGCCGTGCGGATCTCTGTTTGGTTGAAGGATCTCGTCGAGATGCGAGAGACCGAGCCAGCCGAGGTTTCAATCCGCCGTGCGGATCTCTGTTTGGTTGAAGTTTAACCCTGCCGCCCTTACCCTTAGAAGCCGGAAGTTTCAATCCGCCGTGCGGATCTCTGTTTGGTTGAAGGCGCGGATCGCATCGCCGCTGCCTACTCGCTGGAGGTTTCAATCCGCCGTGCGGATCGCTGTTTGGTTGAAGGCGCGGATCGCATCGCCGCTGCCTACTCGCTGGAGGTTTCAATCCGCCGTGCGGATCGCTGTTTGGTTGAAGTTGGATGAAATTCCAATGGCATTCGGCCCGTAGCGAGTTTCAATCCGCCGTGCGGATCGCTGTTTGGTTGAAGCGGGGGCGGCATATGATCGCCCGATGCTGTGGAGGCAAGTTTCAATCCGCCGTGCGGATCGCTGTTTGGTTGAAGTCTGCTGTTGATGCTTAATCCAACCGCGTCGTCTGTTTCAATCCGCCGTGCGGATCGCTGTTTGGTTGAAGCTGATCTGCCCCACGAGAGGGCTGGCCAACGCCACGTTTCAATCCGCCGTGCGGATCGCTGTTTGGTTGAAGGGCGATTGGAACCCTCGCATCTAATCCTGCAAATTAGTTTCAATCCGCCGTGCGGATCGCTGTTTGGTTGAAGCCTGCGTTCGTGGCGTATCCACAGGAGACCGGCGGTTTCAATCCGCCGTGCGGATCGCTGTTTGGTTGAAGCTGTGCCGACTAGGACGCGCCAGCCGTCACCTTGAGTTTCAATCCGCCGTGCGGATCGCTGTTTGGTTGAAGGTGCTTCTTCGCCTTTTTCCAGTAGGGATGGAGGATGTTTCAATCCGCCGTGCGGATCGCTGTTTGGTTGAAGGTAACCAAACGAGTCAGCACTGCTCCTGAGTATCCGGTTTCAATCCGCCGTGCGGATCGCTGTTTGGTTGAAGTCGTTCCGTTTTCCCCTCAAAGCCACGTAGCGGGCGTTTCAATCCGCCGTGCGGATCGCTGTTTGGTTGAAGGGGGAGAGAAGATGATCGACTTTGCAGACATCATTAGAGTTTCAATCCGCCGTGCGGATCGCTGTTTGGTTGAAGCCTATCATTCCATAGTGTATCCGTGGCTTATTCGTGTTTCAATCCGCCGTGCGGATCGCTGTTTGGTTGAAGTTGGATTATGCGCGTGAGTCTTCGGCGGTGGCTGCTCTCGTTTCAATCCGCCGTGCGGATCGCTGTTTGGTTGAAGCATTTCATGCCGCACAGCAGTTAGCTTCTTCGATACGTTTCAATCCGCCGTGCGGATCGCTGTTTGGTTGAAGGTGGTCGCCATTACGGGCGATTTAGGCAGTGGCAAGTTTCAATCCGCCGTGCGGATCGCTGTTTGGTTGAAGGTCACGATTCGGAATCATTGCCCGCAGACAATGAGCGTTTCAATCCGCCGTGCGGATCGCTGTTTGGTTGAAGCGAATGCGCGGCCCGCGATCTACTTTTATGATAGGAGTTTCAATCCGCCGTGCGGATCGCTGTTTGGTTGAAGCTCCTGTCAATATGCCGCAAACTTGTAGTATCGAGGGTTTCAATCCGCCGTGCGGATCGCTGTTTGGTTGAAGCACGTTGCCACACATAGCGAAACGAGCAATAAGCGTTTCAATCCGCCGTGCGGATCGCTGTTTGGTTGAAGCTGACTTAGATGTGACAAAACGAGAACCCAACTTGTTTCAATCCGCCGTGCGGATCGCTGTTTGGTTGAAGGATAGGAAAATGTAAAGAGTAAAAATGTATGATATGAGTTTCAATCCGCCGTGCGGATCGCTGTTTGGTTGAAGCTGGATTGAGATGCAGACTGCGCTGGGGAAAATGTCAGGTTTCAATCCGCCGTGCGGATCGCTGTTTGGTTGAAGCGAAGCCAAATCGCGCCCGCACCAGGTGGAGAACCCGGTTTCAATCCGCCGTGCGGATCGCTGTTTGGTTGAAGAGAGCCAGCCCCAAAGTTGAAAGCTGTGTATCAGACGTTTCAATCCGCCGTGCGGATCGCTGTTTGGTTGAAGGTGGGTATCATCTGCGACCTCAGCGACCGCAGGGCTGTTTCAATCCGCCGTGCGGATCGCTGTTTGGTTGAAGACACGCCCTGGTGAAGCTCAATTCGGCGACGTTCGGAGTTTCAATCCGCCGTGCGGATCGCTGTTTGGTTGAAGTTGCACTCCATGATGCGGCGATGGCGTTTGACTACAGTTTCAATCCGCCGTGCGGATCGCTGTTTGGTTGAAGCGCAGTCCATCAAACTTATACGCATATTCGTCCCAGTTTCAATCCGCCGTGCGGATCGCTGTTTGGTTGAAGTGGCTAATTTGCGCTGTTCGGGTGGTAGCGCATGGGTTTCAATCCGCCGTGCGGATCGCTGTTTGGTTGAAGCGATCCTCGTCGAGTACTCCGCGAACAAAGGGCAAGTTTCAATCCGCCGTGCGGATCGCTGTTTGGTTGAAGTCCATCTAGAGGGGCGGGATTGGAACTTAGAGAGTTGTTTCAATCCGCCGTGCGGATCGCTGTTTGGTTGAAGAACGGGACATACGAGTACAGAGTATCTGTGGGATCGTTTCAATCCGCCGTGCGGATCGCTGTTTGGTTGAAGTATACTGATGCTGGATGAGTTTTTCGCAATGATGGCCGTTTCAATCCGCCGTGCGGATCGCTGTTTGGTTGAAGAGGAGAAGGAGACGGAGATAACGGATTACAGACCAGGTTTCAATCCGCCGTGCGGATCGCTGTTTGGTTGAAGCTCGATACGCCTACGGCGTCCTGACGGTGGGCGATGTTTCAATCCGCCGTGCGGATCGCTGTTTGGTTGAAGTCGGACTCGGCCACACCCTAGCCGAGCTGGAGTCGGTTTCAATCCGCCGTGCGGATCGCTGTTTGGTTGAAGGAGCTGATAGCGAAGCTGCTCACGTCAGAAAGACTTGTTTCAATCCGCCGTGCGGATCGCTGTTTGGTTGAAGGGACGTATCAACGCCGTGATCGCCGGAGGCGCAATCGTGTTTCAATCCGCCGTGCGGATCGCTGTTTGGTTGAAGCAGTAGCTGTTTTCTTAGGCCAGCGGTGAGTCCTGTGTTTCAATCCGCCGTGCGGATCGCTGTTTGGTTGAAGGAGGTGCGTACCCTCCTCCTCTGCGGCCACTGGAGTTAGTTTCAATCCGCCGTGCGGATCGCTGTTTGGTTGAAGGCGGAGATCGAGGCCCGCCGCGCTGCTGCGGAGTAGTGTTTCAATCCGCCGTGCGGATCGCTGTTTGGTTGAAGCTCTCCGCGATAAGCAGAAGAAGCGTAATTTCCACGGTTTCAATCCGCCGTGCGGATCGCTGTTTGGTTGAAGGCGAGGTGCCCGTCGTCAGATGTGAGGTCGGCGTAGTTTCAATCCGCCGTGCGGATCGCTGTTTGGTTGAAGTGCCGCCTTGCGGGTCATAGATGTCAGGTGCCATGTTTCAATCCGCCGTGCGGATCGCTGTTTGGTTGAAGTAGGCGTCATGTCATACTCTGCCCTAGACTTAGATCCGCGTTTCAATCCGCCGTGCGGATCGCTGTTTGGTTGAAGATGTGAATTGGAAGATCCTCAATCTCACCGCTGTCAAGTTTCAATCCGCCGTGCGGATCGCTGTTTGGTTGAAGACGCGGCGGGACGGATCGTCCTACGATATGAAGCAGGTTTCAATCCGCCGTGCGGATCGCTGTTTGGTTGAAGATAAGTTGGACGGCACGGGCGCAAGCGGCGGCGCCCTCGTTTCAATCCGCCGTGCGGATCGCTGTTTGGTTGAAGGCTTCCGCCTCTGAGGACGTGACATCGTGACGACCCTGTTTCAATCCGCCGTGCGGATCGCTGTTTGGTTGAAGTGCCTCTGGCGACGTAAGGATCGAAGGAACAGCAAGTTTCAATCCGCCGTGCGGATCGCTGTTTGGTTGAAGTCGTCTTGGCCAGCATGTCTTGTGCTCCCACCAGCAAGGTTTCAATCCGCCGTGCGGATCGCTGTTTGGTTGAAGGATACCCCTTGGCAGCGGCTGCGGTGTATACCGCCTCGTTTCAATCCGCCGTGCGGATCGCTGTTTGGTTGAAGCTGCGTCGGCTGCGCCTCCGTCTGGAGGCAGGGGCGGGTTTCAATCCGCCGTGCGGATCGCTGTTTGGTTGAAGCGAAGACGGATCGGCGGCGAGGCTGTTCAGCCCGCGTTTCAATCCGCCGTGCGGATCGCTGTTTGGTTGAAGATTTGGGAGGCTGATCCGAGCTCGTCGCAGCTCAGTTTCAATCCGCCGTGCGGATCGCTGTTTGGTTGAAGCTTTTTTAATTTTCATCTTGGTTTGACGTTGCTTGGTTTCAATCCGCCGTGCGGATCGCTGTTTGGTTGAAGACGTTGCAAAGCCACCGAAACGCTCTACACACTGTGTTTCAATCCGCCGTGCGGATCGCTGTTTGGTTGAAGTTGAAACGAATACAACTTCTTGCGCCGTTTCATCAGCGGTTTCAATCCGCCGTGCGGATCGCTGTTTGGTTGAAGGACACGATGATCGCCGCGCCAACGCGCAAAGAGAAGTTTCAATCCGCCGTGCGGATCGCTGTTTGGTTGAAGTTGTCGCTCATGCGCAGGCAAGGAGTCGGCAATGAGCGTTTCAATCCGCCGTGCGGATCGCTGTTTGGTTGAAGGCGCTCATGCCGGTGTGTGTGGGTCTAATAAATCCGAGTTTCAATCCGCCGTGCGGATCGCTGTTTGGTTGAAGGCGAGAGCGGCTGATCGCCCCCGCGATCTCGACCAGGTTTCAATCCGCCGTGCGGATCGCTGTTTGGTTGAAGGCCTTAATTTCGTCCAGCTTCTGATTAGCTATCAGTTTCAATCCGCCGTGCGGATCGCTGTTTGGTTGAAGGTAGGTCGTGCCCAGACTCATCGTGAGATAGTCGGTTTCAATCCGCCGTGCGGATCGCTGTTTGGTTGAAGAAACCGTGCGTTACTTCTAACGCACGAACCGAACCGTTTCAATCCGCCGTGCGGATCGCTGTTTGGTTGAAGTCACTGAACGCCAATTAAGGGAGGAAATCGTGACGTTTCAATCCGCCGTGCGGATCGCTGTTTGGTTGAAGTGCGGCCTACAAGAGCGAACTGGCGGCGGCGGGGTGGTTTCAATCCGCCGTGCGGATCGCTGTTTGGTTGAAGCGCCTTGAAGCCACTGGCGTGCTGCACCTGGCGCAGGTTTCAATCCGCCGTGCGGATCGCTGTTTGGTTGAAGTGGGGTTATTCCATTCGTATATCGGGTTCTTCCCGTGTTTCAATCCGCCGTGCGGATCGCTGTTTGGTTGAAGCCCAACGGGATCGCGGTGGTACTCGAAGGTAGCCGCGTTTCAATCCGCCGTGCGGATCGCTGTTTGGTTGAAGAAGATAGCCTGAGCGATGAACGCAATCAACAGCGCGTGTTTCAATCCGCCGTGCGGATCGCTGTTTGGTTGAAGTGGTGGGGGATGCGCTGGGCGGGCTGGCGAGCATGATGTTTCAATCCGCCGTGCGGATCGCTGTTTGGTTGAAGCGCCGCAAGCTGGGCATCTGAGAGCGGCTCCTTCTCGTTTCAATCCGCCGTGCGGATCGCTGTTTGGTTGAAGGAGGGCTATCATCGTCGGAGTGGGCACACATCTCCGGTTTCAATCCGCCGTGCGGATCGCTGTTTGGTTGAAGACGCAGGTTGCCGCCGACTTGCCGATACAGCCACGCGTTTCAATCCGCCGTGCGGATCGCTGTTTGGTTGAAGACGCCGCACGTCTTCTCGTCTTCCGCTGTGCGCCAGTTTCAATCCGCCGTGCGGATCGCTGTTTGGTTGAAGCGGCGCATCAATCGGGCCTACGCCGCCATTGCGAGGTTTCAATCCGCCGTGCGGATCGCTGTTTGGTTGAAGGAGTGCAAAACAGACTGAAGAACTGGCGATTCTCGCGTTTCAATCCGCCGTGCGGATCGCTGTTTGGTTGAAGTCGTATCATGCTGCACAGCAGTTAGCTTCTTCGATACGTTTCAATCCGCCGTGCGGATCGCTGTTTGGTTGAAGCTCTGCGCAATTCATCAACGATGCGCTGTGCGGCGTGTTTCAATCCGCCGTGCGGATCGCTGTTTGGTTGAAGGCATCAGGGACGGGCGCAGGCTTTGAGGAGATCAGGTTTCAATCCGCCGTGCGGATCGCTGTTTGGTTGAAGTTGAATTCGCTAACGGTACAACAGTCGGAGTAGATGTTTCAATCCGCCGTGCGGATCGCTGTTTGGTTGAAGGGCGGTGTTGGCTGACTGTGATTAGTTTTTTTAGATGTTTCAATCCGCCGTGCGGATCGCTGTTTGGTTGAAGGCGATCCCGGCCAATCGGCCCTGTCGAGGTTGGGGGTTTCAATCCGCCGTGCGGATCGCTGTTTGGTTGAAGGATGGATGCGCAGTCAACAACCTTTAACGGCATGATGTCCGTTTCAATCCGCCGTGCGGATCGCTGTTTGGTTGAAGGTGTTGCCGGGACACCTCGATAGCCTACACCGGCGAGTTTCAATCCGCCGTGCGGATCGCTGTTTGGTTGAAGTCACCGTATCGGGCCGCGAGACAATCCAGACCGTGTTTCAATCCGCCGTGCGGATCGCTGTTTGGTTGAAGATCTATGCGAACGAGTTAACGACATCTTACATGCAGTTTCAATCCGCCGTGCGGATCGCTGTTTGGTTGAAGAGGAAGCTAAAATGGCAGCACAAACCACCGCAATGTTTCAATCCGCCGTGCGGATCGCTGTTTGGTTGAAGACTACGCGGAACAATCAAAACAGCCTCAAGAAGAAGGTTTCAATCCGCCGTGCGGATCGCTGTTTGGTTGAAGTGGACAGAGACGCCTGGGCCGACGGGGACGCACATCGTTTCAATCCGCCGTGCGGATCGCTGTTTGGTTGAAGTTCTGTATCTCTCCCCGACAACCGCCGGTGGCCTGACAAGGTTTCAATCCGCCGTGCGGATCGCTGTTTGGTTGAAGCATCCCGACGTTTCAGCGCATCCGCCTCATCCAACGGTTTCAATCCGCCGTGCGGATCGCTGTTTGGTTGAAGCCTTTTGAACGCCTGAGAATGGCGCACAGTGCGAGTTTCAATCCGCCGTGCGGATCGCTGTTTGGTTGAAGACACCAAATACAAAACCGCTAGGGCCATCATAACAGTTTCAATCCGCCGTGCGGATCGCTGTTTGGTTGAAGGCGTCAACGATAACGGCGATGGCTTTCTGAACGACCCGTTTCAATCCGCCGTGCGGATCGCTGTTTGGTTGAAGCTCGCGGGAAGATGCCGAGAGCGCCGCCTACCGCGACAAGTTTCAATCCGCCGTGCGGATCGCTGTTTGGTTGAAGGGGCGAGACGGCGATGATCGCCTCGCGGTCGAGCAGGTTTCAATCCGCCGTGCGGATCGCTGTTTGGTTGAAGTATTCGTGGGGGGGCGCTGCCCCGTGGGCCAGTCGGTGTTTCAATCCGCCGTGCGGATCGCTGTTTGGTTGAAGAGGCTCCGAGCGTGGCCAGTTCCTCATCAATCAGTGAGTTTCAATCCGCCGTGCGGATCGCTGTTTGGTTGAAGCATTACGGAAATGCCCCTATGAGCAGCATCTTTGATGTTTCAATCCGCCGTGCGGATCGCTGTTTGGTTGAAGTGCTCGGCCAGAGCGGGCCACCGTCGCGGTTGGCAAAGTTTCAATCCGCCGTGCGGATCGCTGTTTGGTTGAAGGGTACCCGCATCGTGTGGGGCGCACTATGTCCATAGGTTTCAATCCGCCGTGCGGATCGCTGTTTGGTTGAAGGCGGTGGCCAGCGACTCGGCGGTGCCCTGCTGATGTTTCAATCCGCCGTGCGGATCGCTGTTTGGTTGAAGGCTATCGGCACGCTGGCGAGCAACCCGGCAAACTAGTTTCAATCCGCCGTGCGGATCGCTGTTTGGTTGAAGATGACGGCGGATTTGTGACCGTATCGTGTGAGAAGGTTTCAATCCGCCGTGCGGATCGCTGTTTGGTTGAAGTTTGGATGACGCCGCCCGCGTGGTAGCCGAGCTACGGTTTCAATCCGCCGTGCGGATCGCTGTTTGGTTGAAGTCGAGTTAAAGGCGACACAAAGAAAGGAATGCTCATGGTTTCAATCCGCCGTGCGGATCGCTGTTTGGTTGAAGAAGGGCAAGACAAAACGCCAGCGGGTACAGTTTGATGTTTCAATCCGCCGTGCGGATCGCTGTTTGGTTGAAGGGGGGTGCATGTTCCACATTGAGTCACAGAGAACGAGTTTCAATCCGCCGTGCGGATCGCTGTTTGGTTGAAGGCTAATGGCGACGGTGACAAAGCGAAATAGGGAGTAGTTTCAATCCGCCGTGCGGATCGCTGTTTGGTTGAAGGTGTGTCATACGCACATCTACGCGAACGAGTTAACGTTTCAATCCGCCGTGCGGATCGCTGTTTGGTTGAAGATAGACGATCCGCGATACTTCACGCCACTGGGAAGTTTCAATCCGCCGTGCGGATCGCTGTTTGGTTGAAGCTCTCAGCACATTCTTGTAGGCGTCCCGGTCGGTGCCGTTTCAATCCGCCGTGCGGATCGCTGTTTGGTTGAAGCGGGGGACGTATGGCAGTCGTGGCGAGAGATCTTGCAGTTTCAATCCGCCGTGCGGATCGCTGTTTGGTTGAAGGGATGGGCCATATCAGGCAGACCCTGGGAGCTGTGTTTCAATCCGCCGTGCGGATCGCTGTTTGGTTGAAGTCTGTGCGTGATAGCCGTAGCGCGGCAAAGTTGTCGTTTCAATCCGCCGTGCGGATCGCTGTTTGGTTGAAGTCGGTCGTGTGTGTGGTGCGTCGGTCGCTGTATTCGTTTCAATCCGCCGTGCGGATCGCTGTTTGGTTGAAGTGTGGTCCACTCGTCCCCCCCCCAGAATCAGCAAGTTTCAATCCGCCGTGCGGATCGCTGTTTGGTTGAAGCCTGTCAATATGCCGCAAACGTGCAGTATTGAAGTTCCGTGTTTCAATCCGCCGTGCGGATCGCTGTTTGGTTGAAGTACGGTCAACGACTCACTGGCGCGACGGAATCATGATCGTTTCAATCCGCCGTGCGGATCGCTGTTTGGTTGAAGGTGGCATGGGGAGTCTGTGAGCGACTGGTGATTACGGTTTCAATCCGCCGTGCGGATCGCTGTTTGGTTGAAGGCCGCCAGCTTCTTCACGAGCATGATCCAGTGGGCCGTTTCAATCCGCCGTGCGGATCGCTGTTTGGTTGAAGTCACTTTAGCCGCACAAACCGGGCAGCTCCAAACCGGTTTCAATCCGCCGTGCGGATCGCTGTTTGGTTGAAGGAGGAGCTGCGTCGGCGACCTGGTGGAGTAGACGCCGTTTCAATCCGCCGTGCGGATCGCTGTTTGGTTGAAGGCGGTGGCCAGCGACTCGGCGGTGCCCTGCTGATGTTTCAATCCGCCGTGCGGATCGCTGTTTGGTTGAAGGCTATCGGCACGCTGGCGAGCAACCCGGCAAACTAGTTTCAATCCGCCGTGCGGATCGCTGTTTGGTTGAAGATGACGGCGGATTTGTGACCGTATCGTGTGAGAAGGTTTCAATCCGCCGTGCGGATCGCTGTTTGGTTGAAGTTTGGATGACGCCGCCCGCGTGGTAGCCGAGCTACGGTTTCAATCCGCCGTGCGGATCGCTGTTTGGTTGAAGTCGAGTTAAAGGCGACACAAAGAAAGGAATGCTCATGGTTTCAATCCGCCGTGCGGATCGCTGTTTGGTTGAAGAAGGGCAAGACAAAACGCCAGCGGGTACAGTTTGATGTTTCAATCCGCCGTGCGGATCGCTGTTTGGTTGAAGGGGGGTGCATGTTCCACATTGAGTCACAGAGAACGAGTTTCAATCCGCCGTGCGGATCGCTGTTTGGTTGAAGGCTAATGGCGACGGTGACAAAGCGAAATAGGGAGTAGTTTCAATCCGCCGTGCGGATCGCTGTTTGGTTGAAGGTGTGTCATACGCACATCTACGCGAACGAGTTAACGTTTCAATCCGCCGTGCGGATCGCTGTTTGGTTGAAGATAGACGATCCGCGATACTTCACGCCACTGGGAAGTTTCAATCCGCCGTGCGGATCGCTGTTTGGTTGAAGCTCTCAGCACATTCTTGTAGGCGTCCCGGTCGGTGCCGTTTCAATCCGCCGTGCGGATCGCTGTTTGGTTGAAGCGGGGGACGTATGGCAGTCGTGGCGAGAGATCTTGCAGTTTCAATCCGCCGTGCGGATCGCTGTTTGGTTGAAGGGATGGGCCATATCAGGCAGACCCTGGGAGCTGTGTTTCAATCCGCCGTGCGGATCGCTGTTTGGTTGAAGTCTGTGCGTGATAGCCGTAGCGCGGCAAAGTTGTCGTTTCAATCCGCCGTGCGGATCGCTGTTTGGTTGAAGTCGGTCGTGTGTGTGGTGCGTCGGTCGCTGTATTCGTTTCAATCCGCCGTGCGGATCGCTGTTTGGTTGAAGTGTGGTCCACTCGTCCCCCCCCCAGAATCAGCAAGTTTCAATCCGCCGTGCGGATCGCTGTTTGGTTGAAGCCTGTCAATATGCCGCAAACGTGCAGTATTGAAGTTCCGTGTTTCAATCCGCCGTGCGGATCGCTGTTTGGTTGAAGTACGGTCAACGACTCACTGGCGCGACGGAATCATGATCGTTTCAATCCGCCGTGCGGATCGCTGTTTGGTTGAAGGTGGCATGGGGAGTCTGTGAGCGACTGGTGATTACGGTTTCAATCCGCCGTGCGGATCGCTGTTTGGTTGAAGGCCGCCAGCTTCTTCACGAGCATGATCCAGTGGGCCGTTTCAATCCGCCGTGCGGATCGCTGTTTGGTTGAAGTCACTTTAGCCGCACAAACCGGGCAGCTCCAAACCGGTTTCAATCCGCCGTGCGGATCGCTGTTTGGTTGAAGGAGGAGCTGCGTCGGCGACCTGGTGGAGTAGACGCCGTTTCAATCCGCCGTGCGGATCGCTGTTTGGTTGAAGTCCATCGCTTCGTACTTAAGCCGCGTGCGATACACTGTTTCAATCCGCCGTGCGGATCGCTGTTTGGTTGAAGATTATTCACTCAATAAATGATTCTCTGTGGCGATGTTTCAATCCGCCGTGCGGATCGCTGTTTGGTTGAAGTGGTTGGCGATTTGCAATTGTCGCCAAGCTGGCGATGTTTCAATCCGCCGTGCGGATCGCTGTTTGGTTGAAGCGGCTGCCGTGCGGAAGGTGATCTTCGCCTTGTTCTCGTTTCAATCCGCCGTGCGGATCGCTGTTTGGTTGAAGCGCTCGCCCATCGCCTTGGTCGCCCGTTCAACGCGATGTTTCAATCCGCCGTGCGGATCGCTGTTTGGTTGAAGTGGCTGTCGGCATCCACACCGAACAGCACCGGCACCGTTTCAATCCGCCGTGCGGATCGCTGTTTGGTTGAAGGACACGCTTCGACATCAGCGATGCTACGGCACACGTCGTTTCAATCCGCCGTGCGGATCGCTGTTTGGTTGAAGTGATCGTCAGCGCCGGAGCATCGTTGGTCACGGGCTTGTTTCAATCCGCCGTGCGGATCGCTGTTTGGTTGAAGCATGTGGAGCCGTCTGTGGACATTTCAAGCCGCGCATCGTTTCAATCCGCCGTGCGGATCGCTGTTTGGTTGAAGTCACAATCCAGTGCAATGAGTATCGCGCCGATATAGTTTCAATCCGCCGTGCGGATCGCTGTTTGGTTGAAGCTCTCCAACATCTTCAGCAACGCGGGCAACCCGCAGTTTCAATCCGCCGTGCGGATCGCTGTTTGGTTGAAGGCCGTCGCCCTCTCACCTTGCGCCTGTCCCTTGCAGTTTCAATCCGCCGTGCGGATCGCTGTTTGGTTGAAGTCAAACGCGCTCACAGCTCTCACGGGTACGCGGCGCGTTTCAATCCGCCGTGCGGATCGCTGTTTGGTTGAAGTCGGCACGGGACGCGCTGGTGAGGCTGGAGGCGCAGTTTCAATCCGCCGTGCGGATCGCTGTTTGGTTGAAGTTTGGCGTCTAGGGCGTCTGAATCTCAGTCAGAGTTTCAATCCGCCGTGCGGATCGCTGTTTGGTTGAAGTCCACGAATCTACCACCGATACGACGGATACTGGACTTCGTTTCAATCCGCCGTGCGGATCGCTGTTTGGTTGAAGCTGAACATGCCTCGCCCCCGCACGTAATATGGCTGTTTCAATCCGCCGTGCGGATCGCTGTTTGGTTGAAGCTAGAAAAGCTGCTGCTCAAAGAGGAAGCAGATTGTTTCAATCCGCCGTGCGGATCGCTGTTTGGTTGAAGATCGGCGATAGCCGCGTCTTTGTCCGGCCCCTCGTAGTTTCAATCTGCCGTGCGGATCGCTGTTTGGTTGAAGGTGGTCGCCATCACAGGTGATCTAGGTAGTGGTAAGTTTCAATCCGCCGTGCGGATCGCTGTTTGGTTGAAGTTAATGACTAGCTAAGGGGAATATCACCATGAAGAAGTTTCAATCCGCCGTGCGGATCGCTGTTTGGTTGAAGCATGACAAAGCCAACACCGATTGTATAGACGACGTTTCAATCCGCCGTGCGGATCGCTGTTTGGTTGAAGGCGCCGGAAGCGGGCCGCATGACGAACAAGGAGAGAGTTTCAATCCGCCGTGCGGATCGCTGTTTGGTTGAAGCTGGCCGCTGTCCAGGTGCCACCGCTGTTGCTGCTGTTTCAATCCGCCGTGCGGATCGCTGTTTGGTTGAAGGAGAGGAGCCATCGCAATAATCCTGTGATGTAAGTGTTTCAATCCGCCGTGCGGATCGCTGTTTGGTTGAAGAGGGTCAACGCTGGCGAAGTGGGGATCGGCAAGGCAGTTTCAATCCGCCGTGCGGATCGCTGTTTGGTTGAAGGCAGAAAGCCACAGTGGCGGCCCTGGAAGCCTCCCTGTTTCAATCCGCCGTGCGGATCGCTGTTTGGTTGAAGCTGTCGGCTGCCGTTTAGCTCTCTAATCCCAACGATTGGTTTCAATCCGCCGTGCGGATCGCTGTTTGGTTGAAGTTCCGCTCGTTCGGTACAAGCTGCTCACTGGCTACGTTTCAATCCGCCGTGCGGATCGCTGTTTGGTTGAAGTGCTCAAGGAGTAATTCGCCGTTTGGTCCGTAAATGGTTTCAATCCGCCGTGCGGATCGCTGTTTGGTTGAAGCCTGGATATGCGCCGGGGCGGGCGAGCAGAAGATTGGTTTCAATCCGCCGTGCGGATCGCTGTTTGGTTGAAGCTATGTGCTGTCGTATTACAAAATATGTATGCCGTACAGTTTCAATCCGCCGTGCGGATCGCTGTTTGGTTGAAGCGCGTACTGGTGCTCGCAGTGCGAGTACTGGCACCTGTTTCAATCCGCCGTGCGGATCGCTGTTTGGTTGAAGGCTACGTGCATGTCGGGACATAGCCACGCCCGACAGTTTCAATCCGCCGTGCGGATCGCTGTTTGGTTGAAGTCGGCCAATAGCCGAGGGCGGTGGTGGTAGATGAGTTTCAATCCGCCGTGCGGATCGCTGTTTGGTTGAAGGCGACCTACAGGAGGGCTGGGTAAACCCGCTCACCGGGTTTCAATCCGCCGTGCGGATCGCTGTTTGGTTGAAGTCGCGTCAGCGTCAGTTTCAGCGGCGGCAAAGACTCGTTTCAATCCGCCGTGCGGATCGCTGTTTGGTTGAAGGTTGTGGCCAGAGGCGCGGATCGTCGGCGCAGAGATGAGGTTTCAATCCGCCGTGCGGATCGCTGTTTGGTTGAAGCGGATAGGTCACCGCCTGCGCCGCGCCGTTGAGGAGTTTCAATCCGCCGTGCGGATCGCTGTTTGGTTGAAGCTGAGCGATATTCGGGCCGCCGCTGAGGAGAGGGAGACGTTTCAATCCGCCGTGCGGATCGCTGTTTGGTTGAAGATCGGCTTCCCGCCGACTGAAACCGAATGCGAGCCTAGTTTCAATCCGCCGTGCGGATCGCTGTTTGGTTGAAGGTCACGTCAACGGAGTAGGGGATGGTCATCTTGCTTGTTTCAATCCGCCGTGCGGATCGCTGTTTGGTTGAAGCTGTGATATTTCTATCACTTGTTGGAATTATAGCATAGTTTCAATCCGCCGTGCGGATCGCTGTTTGGTTGAACAGGGCTGATGCAAAGTCACGCGCCCCCTCTCCCCCTGCCCCCTCTCCCACGGGGGGAGAGGGGGTATTCCGCATCAGAAAGATGTCCGGCTCCCC
>Ga0208376_1000020_pt1 | contig 41824 bp, 39 predicted proteins | sample CryBogmetaGMA25M_FD_184548 | JGI IMG/M metagenome (GOLD analysis project Ga0208376, IMG submission 184548) | Freshwater microbial communities from Crystal Bog, Wisconsin, USA - MA2.5M (SPAdes) | ecosystem: Environmental > Aquatic > Freshwater > Lake | place: Crystal Bog, Wisconsin, USA...
GCCCCCTGCCCCCGTCTACCCCCACGCCCGGCTCGATGGCTGGCGTCCGCAGTTGCCCTGCTACCTCATTCACACTACGCCGGAGTTTCACGAGATTATCCGGGCTAACCTACACCGTGCGCCGCTGTTCAGCGGGGTGATCGAGGGCGTCGGCCCGCGCTACTGTCCGAGCATCGAGGACAAAATCGTGCGCTTCGCCGACAAGGAGCGTCACGGGCTGTTCCTGGAACCTGAGGGTTGGGGCACCAGCGAGGTCTATGTCCAGGGCTGCAACACCTCGCTGCCCGAGGATGTGCAGTGGGCCATGCTGCGCACTATCCCGGCCCTGCGCAACGTGGAGTTAACGCGGGTGGGCTACGCCATTGAGTACGATGCTGTAGCCACCGGCGAGGTGGGGGCCGACCTCCAGGCCCGCCGGATGCCGGGGCTGTTCTTGGCTGGCCAGATTAACGGCACCACCGGATACGAGGAGGCTGCCGCCCAGGGGCTGATGGCCGGGATCAACGCGGTCCGCTATGTTCGTAACGAGTCTGCCATCATCCTCGGGCGTGACCAAGCGTACATTGGGGTACTGCTTGACGACCTGGTGACCAAGGAGATCCGCGAGCCATACCGCATGTTTACGTCGCGGGCAGAACACCGCCTACTTCTGCGCAGCGATAACGCCGACCTGCGGCTGACGCCCCTGGCCCGCGAGTTGGGTCTGGTGGATGCATATCGCGCCGAGGCGGTGGAGCGCAAGCGTGAGCAGAGCGCCGACCTGCGGGCGCACCTGGAGGGATGGCGGATCTTTCCCTCGGCTGCCATCAACGCGGCCCTTGGCGCGGCTAACGTGGAACCGCTCAGCCAGCCAATGAGCGCCTTTGAACTGTTGGCCCGGCCCAACCTGCGCTATGATCAACTTCAGATCGCCCTCGGCCTACCCGATGCGCCCCCGGTCGTGATCGAGCAGGTGGAGATTGAGTCAAAGTACGGCGGCTACATCAACCGCCAGCGCCGCGAGGTGGCTCGTCTGCACAAGATGGACAGCCGTCGCATCCCGCCCGACCTCGATTACACAGTCATCTCCGGCCTGCGTAATGAAGCCCGCCAGGTACTCGCACGCTTCCGCCCAGCCACCCTCGGTCAGGCCGGGCGGCTCGCCGGGATCACCCCGGCGGATGTGACGATTATTCTGTTTGCCCTGGAGCGCGGGCAGGAGGCGGGAGGCGGGAGGCAGGAGGCAGGAGGCGGGAGGCAGGAGGCAGGAGGCGGGAGGCAGGAGGCAGGAGGCGGGAGGCAGGAGGCAGGAGGCGGGAAGAATTAGTTACATCTGCCACCTGCCACCTGCCACCTGCCACCTGCCTCCGAACCTATCCCTGAAATAGCCGCACAGCGTTCTGTAGCCCCTGCTCGTAGGCGTCAATCAGCGTGTCCAGCTTGTGGTCGGCCTCGATGTCAATCTGCTGGAGCTGCGGGTGGGCGTCGAACCAAGCCACGGTGCGGGCGATCCCGACCTTAAATGGCGTTGTGGCCAGGTAGCCCGGTACGAAGCGGCGGATCTTGCTGTTGTCAAAAATCACGCTGGAACACTTGTCGCCGATCAGGCTGCCGGTCATGTCGGGCAGGCAGGCGCAGATGAAGTCGGCGGCGATGTGGATAATTCGCGGCTGGACGCCCGCCGCCACCGCTGTGGCCGTGTAGATCTGATCCCAGGTGAGAGCCTCGTCGGAGGTGATGTGGAAAGCGTGGCCGATAGCCTGCTGATGACCGAGCAGCCCGACAAATCCTTTGGCGAAGTCGCTGTTGTGGGTGACCGGCCAGAGCGAACTGCCGTCGCCGGGGACAATTACTGGGCGACCCTGGCGCATGCGGGCGATGATGGTGTAGGGCTTCTGCCAACTGTTCATCACCAGGGGGATCTGGGTGTCGCCATACGTCAGCGAGGGCCGCACAATCGTTACCGGAAAGCCATCGTCGCGCAGGGCGCGCATCAGGCGATCCTCGCAGGCGATCTTGTCCCGTGAGTATTGCCAGTAGGGGTTCGCCAGGGGCGTACTCTCGGTGACGAGATAGTGTCCGCCGGGGCGCTGGTAGGCACTGGCCGAACTGATGAAGATGTACTGGTCTGTTTGTCCGCTAAACAGGGCCATGTCGCGCTCGATCTGATCGGGCGTGAAGGCGATCCAGTTCACCACGACATCAAAGCGCAGCCCGGCCAATGCGGACTCCATACTCTCGCGGTTATTCACGTCGGCAATGATCGCTGTCGCCCCGGCTGGCGTATCAGCGTGCTGGCCACGGTTGAGCAGAAACACGTCAATCCCGCGCTCCAGGGCCAGTTGCGTACACGCGCTGCTGATCAGGCCCGTTCCACCGATAAAGAGTACTTTCATAATTTTGCTCCTTAGACAAGGTTTCAGGTGCGAGGTTTCAGGTTTCAGGTCAAGCGTATCAAGATGGCACATTCTAGCCTGAACTGTAAAGTAGTTGCGAACCATGTCTTAGACAAGGTTCACTGACACTTGGTAGTTTGGGTACATGCGGCGCGTCCTATTGCAGCAAATCTGCAATCTAAAATCTGCAATCTAAAATCTGCAATCTAAAATCTTGTTCTACGCCGGATAGATCAGCACCCGCTCGGGGCTGAGTTGCACGGTGAGCGGCCCGTCGTCGAGAAGTTCGGCCATGTCCAGGTCGAGGGGCAGTCCGCCCGACATAATCAGGCGTACCCGATAGTGCCGCCCGCGAAATTGGGCCGATTCCCGCGTACCGCTGAGTCTGTTCTGTTCACCACGGCTGGGCGTATGATCCGTCGCATCGGGCGCGATCACCGCCATCGCCGCCGTCCCCGCCGCCAGGTCACTCATCGCTACCCCGTAGAGATCGCCGAGGGCGGTGGCGATCCTCCCCTCCCCAAGGTATGTTCCCGGCACTCCGTTGCGTAAGCCCAGAAAGCGTGCCGCCCACAGGCTCGCCGGGTGCCGGTAGATCGCCTCCGGCGGGCCGAATTGCTCCAGCCGACCGGCGTTCAGCAGGGCGACGTGGTCGGCTAGGGCAAACGCCTCTTCCTGATCGTGAGTAACATATATTGCCATGACACCCACCCGGCGCAGCACGGTGCGTAGTTCGTCCTGGAGCCGCTCGCGCAGCTCGCGGTCGAGGGCCGCCAGTGGCTCGTCGAGCATCAGCAGACGTGGGGCAGGGGCCAGAGCGCGGGCCAGGGCCACGCGCTGGCGTTCGCCCCCCGACAGCTCGAAGACCCGCCGCCGACCGTAGCCCACGAGCCCCACCAGATCAAGAATCTCCGCTACTCGCACCGCAATCTGCACGCGGCTCAGCCCGTGCATACGTAGCCCGAAGGCCACGTTGGCCGCCACATCCATGTGCGGGAAGAGTGCGTAGTCCTGAAACATCATCCCGAAGCCGCGCAGGTGGGATGGTACGCCGTCAATGCGTGTGCCCCCAAACAGGATCTCGCCCCTGTCGGCCCGCTCTAGCCCAGCCACCACCCGCAGCAGCGTGGTCTTGCCGCAGCCCGAGGGGCCAAGCAGGGCGGTGATCGTCCCCGCCGCCAGTTCCAGGCTCACCCCGCGCAGCACCTCGGTGTCGGCGTACGACTTGTGGATCTGAGAAATTGTGAGCATTGGCTATATATATGCCAGAAACTCGATCACCTTCTCAGCCCCCACACGCGGCGGGAAGAGTTCTGGCTGCGTGCGGTACTTGAGCAGCATTTCCTGAATATAGCCCGCGCTCTGCGCAAAATCGTCGTTTGCCAGGATCTGCCGCACCGCGCCCAGCAGCGTCCGTGGCGTACACTGATCGCGCCGCAGCACCAGCCCGCAGCCCCGCCGCACCATCGCCTCAAGATTGTACTGCTGCTCGCTGAACATCGGCACGCCAACAAAGGGCGTCCCCGCGAACAGGGTGCTATAGACCGTACCCTGCCCGCCGTGGATGACAGCCACATCGGCGAGGGCGGCGATATCAACTGCCGGGAAGAATTTCTCGATGATCACATTAGCGGGAATATTTCCGAACTCAGATTTCTCGATGATCGTGGTGGTTGCCACAAAGACATCGTAGGGCTGATTGGCGAAGGCCGCGACGATTGACTTGAACAGCGCGGGGCTGCCCGAGGAGCCCATCGAGAAGAAGATCACCGGCCGCCCGGGCTTCCGCTGAAAAGATCGCATTGACTCGGGCATCGGGATGGGGTACTCCATCAGCAGTGGGCCGCAGAACTCGTAGCTGGGAGGCAGATCGTCAAGCTCGGGGAAGAGTTCGGGCGCGTCCGAGAGCAGGTTGAAGTCGCCCCGAAAGATGCTCAGGGTACTCTCAAAACGCCCGATACCCCATTTGAGCGCGACCTTATTCCATGCGTTGAGCTTAAAAGGGAAGTGCAGCGGGGCGATATTGGCGACCCAGTTACGCAGCGGGGGTGGTGCCAAGGCCATCCACGGGCGCTTGACAAACAGCCCGTGGGGCGACGTTCCCAGCCCGGACTGAAAGTACGGTTCCGATACGGCTGCGGAGAGTACCCAGACTAGGGGCACGCCCATGACCCGTGTCGAGATACGGATGCTGGGGCGGAACCCCGTGATCACCACATCGGGACGGATCTGCTTGAGGAGCTCGACCTCGGCGGCGATAAACGTAGACAGTTCCGCCGGCGCGATCCAGTTCATGCCGTACTCGTCCACATTGTGCATCTGCCGGAAATTCTGGTCGTTCATCCACAACGAGTCGTACTCGATGAAGACGCGCCGACAGGGAATGTCCGCGAAGAGGTAATCGTAGCGCCCATCGCCAAGCACAACCACCTCATGCCCCATCTCGGAGAAGGCGCGTGCAAAGCTCGCCATACGATGGCTCTCGGCAAGATCCACCATCTCTGGCGCAACCAAGATCGTCTTCTGGGACATAAAGATCGCTCCTCACAAGAAATGTTATCACCCCTGAGCGAAGCGAGAATCTTTGCGTCTTTGCGCCTTTGCGTCAAAACATATGCTTGTTTGACGCAAAGACGCAAAGACGCAGAGAGGGGGCGCGGAATGTTCCTCGTTCCTAATACTGGATCAGCGAAAAAATGGGGCAGGGGGCGAGCTTCTCGCGGCCATTGAGGAAGGTCAGTTCAATGACAAAAGCCAGCTCAACCACCGTGCCGCCGGCCTGCTCGATCAGTTGCTTGGCCGCCACAATCGTGCCGCCCGTAGCCAGCAGATCGTCAATCACCAACACTTGCGCCCCAGGTTCAAAGGCGTCGCGGTGGATCTCCAGCTTGTTCGTACCGTACTCCAGGGCGTACTCCACCTGGTAAGTGTCAGCAGGCAGCTTGCCCGGCTTGCGGACGGGTACCAGCCCCACGCCGAGGTTGAGGGCCAGCGGCGCGCCGAAGATGAACCCGCGTGACTCGATGCCCGCCACCGCCGTGATCCCACGGTTGCGGTAGCGATCTGTTAGGATGGTAATGACCTGCTGGAAAGCTGGCCCATTACCGATCAGTGTTGTAATATCCTTAAAGTTGATACCGGGGAGTGGAAAGTCAGGGATGTTGCGAACGAGGTCGGCAAGCTCAGGACTCGACATAAGACCTCCGAGGCTGTCATACAATTTCGTGCGACCATTATACCGCCTCTTCTCCGCAGGTTTGCGCTGCCCCCTAACGTCCTTATAATATAATAATGAAAAAGGTAAAAAGGTGACACGCACAATGCCTATGTATCAAGTGGCGACATCGCAGCCGCCCGATCTCATCGCAGTGCTGCACGAGATATGGCCTGGCATCTCGGATATACTCGCCGATCTTGATGGCGATCGAACCTCCGAAGTGCGGGTTGACCATTTACACCATATCGCATCGCTTTGGTACGAGCAGGGCGGCGCGGCAGAGGTTCTCGCTGAACTCGGCATAACGCTCGCCTCCCGGCTGCATCTCTCCCAGGGTCTAGTGGTCAGCGAGCTGCTGCTTGCCTACGGGGCTGCCCAGGAAGAGCAGCGCACGCGCGAGTGGGAGGCTCGCCTGCTCGCCCGCGCCTCTGAGCTTGATGGACTCCACCGCATTATCTCCGCCGCGAACTCGACCCTCGACCTCGATACGTCGCTCCAGACAGTGGTTGAAACAGTTGCGCAGGTGGTGGGTGTGCAGGCTTGCTCGGTCTACCTCTACGACAAGCACCGTGATGAGTTGGTGCTGCGGGCGGTACTGGGGCTGAACGATGCTGCGGTTGGCCAAGTGGTGACAAAGCTCGGCACCGGGGTAACGGGCTGGGCCGCCCAACTCGGCCATCCCGTCTCGGTGCGCGATGTCTGGCAAGAGCCGCGTTTTAACGTAGAGCCGCAGCTTGGTGAGGAACCCTTCCGCTCTATCCTGGCCGTGCCGATTGTCCTCTTTAGCGCCGAGCGCTTCCAGTTCAGCGCCGATAAGCTCCAGGGCGTGATCAGCGTACAAACAGTTGGCCCGCGCGACTTTTCGCAGGAGGAGATCAGCTTTGTTGAGGTAGCTGCCGGTGAGTTGGCTTTTTTTATTGCCAACGCCCAGCTCTACCAACAGACCGACGAGCGCCTGCACCAGAAGCTACGCGAGTTGACGACGCTTCAGCAGGTGAGCAAGAGTATTGCCGAGCAGATTGGCCTGCGCGATGTGCTTAACCTGATCACCGAGAAGGCCGTGGAACTGGCCCAGGCTGATCGCGCATCAATCTTTCAAATGAGCGAGGATGGAGATCTGCATCTGGTGGCCAGCCACGGCGGTGAGGGTGACGGCGTGCGCAACTTCATTATTCAGACCGTGCGCGACAGTCGGCCCCTCGCGGTGATGAACGCCTACCAGGATGCACGCTTCCCCGACTTGGCCCAGGTGGCCGCCCGCGAAAATTTTCACTCGCTCTTCTGTATGCCGTTGCGCGCCCGCGAGCGCACCATTGGCGGGATCTGCCTGTATAAGTCTGAGCTACATCTGTTCGACTACGAGCAAGTGCGTCTGCTCAGCACCTTCGCCGACGAAGCCGCCATCGCTATTGAGAATGCCCGCCTTTACGACGAGAGCCAGCGCGCCCTGATGATTAAGTCGGCCCTGCTCCAAGAGATGCACCACCGCGTGCGTAATAACCTCCAGACGATCTCGGCCCTGCTGGCCATGCAGTTGCGCCGGGTCGAGCCAAGTAGCCAGGGGGCTAAGGCGCTGCGCGAGAGCGCCGCACGCATCCAGTCAATTGCCGCTATCCATAACCTGCTCTCCCGCGAGGATGTGGGCATCACCACCGTAAGCGCCGTGACCCGCCAAGTGGTTGAGAGTGCCCAGTCCACGCTGGTGATGAACGATAACACAGTACGTTTCACGATTACCGGCGAACCGGTACGGGTTGGCTCACGTGATGCGACCGTGCTGGCGCTAGTGATCAACGAACTGATCAGCAACGCCCTCACGCATGGATTAGCTGCCGAGGGCGGGCGCGTGGAGATTGTCTCGTGTCTCACCGATGGCATTATCATTATTGATGTTCGTGACGACGGGCCAATCCACCCGCCACCGCCCACTAGCCATAGCAGCGGCCTCGGATTACAGATCATCGAGACTCTGGTTAACGAGGATCTTGGCGGCAACTTTCAGCTTCTGCGCGAGGAGAGCGGTGAGTGGATGTGCGCCCGTGTACGCTTTCCTCAGCGGGTGATCACCGAAGAGTAGCGGCGATGCACCTCATGGATGATTCGTAAGTAGAGACATCTGGGCTGAGGGAGATATCCATTGGTCATTTTTTCACAACCGCAAAGGTTAAAGAATCATTACCTATTGCAAACACAAATTTGTTATATAATAGATACATTCCAGGAATACGGTCAAACGAGATTTCTGTCGGTGGGCGCTCTCGTAGCGCCTGTTTTTCCGCCATCGTTGCAAAAACACAGGAAGTGCTATGGCAGCAGTTGTTCTCAATGGGCGAGCGCTGGCCCGCGAGCTGCGCGAAGATCTGAGTCTGCGTGTGGCGGCTTATGTGGCCCAGCATAACCATACGCCGACGCTCGGGGTGATCCATGTCTACGGCGACAAGTCGGCTGAGCGCTACGTACGCAATCTGCAGGTGTCTTGCAACCGCGTGGGGATGAACTTCAAGTACTATCTGCTGCACCATACGGCTACGCAGCGGGAGCTTGAGAATGCCATCTACACGTTCAGCTCCGATGACAGTGTTGACGGCGTCCTCATCCAGATGCCCCTTCCAGCCAAGTACGATAGCGCGGCAGCGGTATCTCGCCTCGATCATCGCAAAGATATTGACGGCGTCCATCCGATCAACGTCGGTCTGCTGAACCAGGGCAAGCCGAGCCTGGTGCCAAACACGCCAGCCGGAGGCATGCTGATCCTTCAGCGTTACGGGATCGAGGTTGCCGGTCGTGATGTGGCAATGATCGGGCGCAGCGCGATTGTGGGTGGCCCCATGTCAACAATGCTGCTCAACGCAGAGGCGACGGTCGAGATCTGCCACCGTGCCACGCGCAATCTGGCCGATAAGGTGCGCCGCGCCGATATTGTGGTGACGGCGGCCGGTAAGGTTGACCTGGTGACGGGTGATATGCTCAAGCCCGGCGCGACGGTGATTGACTTCGGTATTAACGTTCGCCCCGACGGGACAATATGCGGCGATGTTAATTACGCGAGTGCCTCTGAGGTGGCCGGTGCCATCACCCCTGTCCCCGGTGGCACTGGCCCGGTGACGACGATGGTGCTGCTCGATAACGTACTTAAGGCAGCGATTGCGACTCATACCGACACTCCTGATGCTGTGTAGGCGCCCGTAAGTCTGATGGTGGGCGAGTGGCGGCAAAACCGCCACCGCCCACCATGAGGCTCACGTGTACACGATGCACTCACATCAACAGTGGTCTCTCCTGCACATTGTCGCTATCGTCGGGCTGCTGCTCCTCTGTGGCGTTCGTATCGTCGTCGTAATCGCCGGTGCCGCCACAGTTCTGCCCCTGGGTGGCGACGCACGATCTTACATCGCTGCCTCACAGGCCATTCTTCATGGGCTGCCCCCGATAGGTGCAAACGGTGCGCCATTTTTGCCTGAGGCCGGCCCCGATATCCCCGTCTACCTCTATCCCCCCTTCCTTGCCCTGATGATTGTTCCGCTGGCGGTGCTGCCCTACCCGCTATCGCTGTACCTTTGGCTCATCCTCGTCGTCGCAATGACCGCGCTGCTGATCCCGATGCTGCGGCATCTGGTTGGCTGGGGCGCTGCTACCTGTGGGGTTCTCTTCTTCCTGCCCACATGGGAGTCGCTCTGGCTAGGCCAGATCAATGCGATGGTCGCTGTTATCCTGACACTTGCGCTGATCTCACTCGGGCAGCGCAAGAATGGCGTGCCGGGCATCGCCCTTGCCCTTGGTGCGCTTCTAAAAATAACCCCCGCGCTGAGCTTTCTTGTCCTCGTTATCCACCGACGCTGGCGCAGTGTGGGCGTTGCCACGATCACGGCGCTAGGTGTTATCGCCCTATCACTTCCGGTTGTCTCGCTTGATGTGTGGTATCGTGGATCGCTCTACGCGCTGACGAGTACCTGGACATCCCCCTTGCTGCTCTCGTGGACAGCACTATTGCGCAACCAGACCGGTGTGATCGGCAGCGTTGGCCCCGTAGCCCTCAGCACGCTTATGCTGGTTGTTACCGCCAAGCGCAGTATGCATACTCCCCTCCACCTGGGCCTCGCCGCAACTTACCTGCTGCCACTGCTCATCTCTGGGATTATCTGGCACTACACGGCACTGCTGGCATTACCTGCGCTGAGCGTCTTGTGGCAACACAACCGCAGAGGCCGCATGATCGCCCTCGTTACATGGGCGTCAATCTCGTTAATCGGCGGCATCCTCCAGCCGATTATGCTCACGCTCTGCTGGTGGGTATGTTGCTGGCCAGGGTTGCTTGAACCCCCAGCGGCGACATCACCTCTCACTCAACAATAGCGATACTCATGCTATACTCTGCGCAACAGAGAGCCTGATCTTGCGCGTATAGCAATCCTCTTGGAGTCGTGAGGAGGAGTCAAGGCTTTAGCCGACTGAAGCCTTGGCTCCTCCTTCACTATTGGGATAGGACTGGCTGTATAGCGAGGGGCGGGTTTTGTGCGTGCGTTTTTATCACGCGAGGAGGATGAGGTGACCCAAAATATTCTTCACCGGAATAATATTAAGATTTTTGGCAAGGGCACGCAGCCCATGATATTCGCACACGGTTTTGGCTGTGACCAGCGGTTCTGGCGTTTTGTGGCACCGGCGTTCGAGAACGAATACAAGATTGTTCTCTTTGACCATGTGGGCTCCGGGATGTCCGATCGCCAGGAATATGATTCGGAACGCTACAGTAGCCTAACGGGCTACGCGCAGGATGTGATTGATATCTGCAAGACCCTGGAATTGACCGATGTTATCTTCGTTGGGCATTCGGTGAGCAGCATGATTGGTATCTTGGCATCCATCCAGGAACCCGGCATCTTTAGCCGTCTCGTCTTTATCGGAGCATCGCCGAGCTACCTCAATGATCCGCCAGATTATATTGGCGGTTTTGAGCAGGCAGATATTGACGGGTTGCTCGATATGATGGAGAAAAACTACATCGGGTGGGCGGGCTATCTTGCTCCTGTCGCTATGAAAAATGCAGATCGGCCTGAGCTGGCATACGAGCTTGAGACGAGCTTCACCTCGACAAACCACGCCATCATGTGCCAGTTCGCGTCGGTCACGTTCTATTCTGATTTTCGGGACGACCTGCCAAAGATGAGTACACCGTCGCTGATCTTGCAGCCATCTGAGGATGCGTTTGTGCCGCTCCACGTAGCGGAGTATCTCCACCACCAACTGACACATAGCACGCTGATGTGGATGCAGGCCACAGGACATTTTCCCCATCTGAGTTCTCCCGATGAGACGATACAGATGATAAAAGCGTACCTGCCCGCTGTTCACATCACGTGAGGCCGTGGACATGGAACCCCTCGACGATCTCCTTAACATGGCTCCCTGCGGGTTCCTTTCGACAACCAATTCCGGAATCATCCTGGTCGCTAACATTACGTTGCTAGAGATGATTGGTCACGAGTTGACCAGCTTGCAGGGACGACATATTGAGACACTATTACCGATGATTGGTCGCCTCCTGTATCACACGCATCTTGTCCCGCTCTTGGTGATGCAGGGCAAGGTGGAGGAGGCCGTTCTCGCACTCCAGTTGCAGCGTGGAGGCACTCTGCCGGTACTGGTCAACGCGGTGCGACGCGAACGTAGGGAGAAGATCGTTCACGATTGGGTCTTCATGCCTATGCACCTGCGGACACAGTACGAGGATCAGATTTTGCGCGCCAAGAAGGCTGCTGACGAGGCGACTCGTCTCCAGATTCAGGCCAATGCCGCGCTGGTAGAAGCGCGGGCAGCTTTAGAGATTAAGCAGGCCGAACTTGTGGAGGCAAACGCTCGACTCGAAGCTCTCGCCACCCTGGATTCACTAACCGGGTTGAAGAATCGGCGTGTCTTTCAAGAACAGCTTGATTTTCAGATTGCACTTGCCACACGGACAGGAGCCTCGCTCTCGGTTCTCATCCTTGATGTAGATCACTTCAAACACATTAATGATACCTTCGGACACCCGACGGGAGATCTGTATTTGCAGTTGCTGGCCAGAATCTTGCAACACAATTCACGAGATGTTGATATTGTGGCCCGCTACGGCGGTGAGGAGTTTGCGCTTACTTTGCTGAATACGAACCAGATTGATGCGATGAGTGTGGCTGAGAAACTCCGCAGGGCAGTAGAGGCTGCATCGTGGCCGAATACGGCGATCACTATCAGTATCGGCATCTCGACGCTGTCGGAGGACGTACACGATCAGTCGCATCTTCTCTCCTCCGCAGATCGGGCGCTCTATCTGTCGAAGGAGCGTGGGCGAAACAGAGTGACGCATGCCTATGATATGGAACACAACGTGATTCAATGAACGACGTTATCCACGGGCTGCGCGAGTGCGGGCTGACGCTCGCCTACCACACAATCGTTACGCTACGCGACCGGCTGCGACGTATGGTCAATCCGACCACACTCGGCGTGCGTACAGTGGTCACTCGCGATGGGCGGATCCTGATGGTGCGTCACCGCAGCGGCGCGTCACCCTGGAGCCTCCCCGGCGGCGGCGTCAGTCGTGGCGAGAATCTGGCAGCGGCGGCCCTGCGCGAGGTGCGTGAGGAGGGCGGCTGCGTGGTGCAGGTCGAGCATCTGCTCGGCATGTACTGCCAGTGCGATCAGGGACTGAACAACTACATCGCCGTCTTTGTGTGTGTGACAACGGAGGATACTCGCCCGCCTGTGGGCGATCTGGAGATCGTGGACGCGCACTTTTTCTTGCCGCAGGATCTCCCCGCTACCGCCGAGGCTGGCTCCCTGCGCCGCATCGCCGAGTTTCGCCGTGGTCTCGTTGGCCTGTCTACGTCGTGGTAGGAGATTCCCATGCCCTATACGCCAATTATCGCCACCTTGGGCTACGTCCTTTCACCCGACGGGCGCTCGGTGCTGATGATTCATCGCAACGCTCGCCCCGGCGACGCACATCTTGGCAAGTATAATGGACTGGGCGGTAAGGTCGAACCCGCCGAGGACGTGGTGAGCGGGATGCGCCGCGAGTTGCGCGAGGAAGCTATGATCGAGGTCACCGCCCTCACTCTGCGCGGCACGGTTAGCTGGCCGGGTTTTGGCTCGCAAGGCGAGGATTGGCTTGGCTTTCTGTTTCTGATCACGGCCTTCTCCGGCGATCCGCCCATACGCAACAGCGAGGGCGATCTGGAGTGGGTGCCCATCGAGCGTATGCTCGATCTGCCGCTCTGGCCAGGAGACCACTACTTTCTCCCGCTGGTCTTCAGCACCGACCCGCGCCAGTTCCACGGGGTAATGCCCTACCAGGATGGGCAGCCCGTGAGTTGGAGCTATAGCCTGATCTGATTTTTGATTTTTGATTGTAGATTGAGGTGCAATCTGCAATCTGCAATCTGTAATCAAAAATCGCTGGAGGTCGCCGATGGACTGGATGCTCATCACGGGTATTGTGGCTGTTGGCCTGCTGCTGGCCGTGATCGTGCTGGTGATGCTGAACCGGGCCTGGGGCAATTTCCCTGGGCCGATATCCGGTATTCCGTCTGATCAGCCACTACCTTCCCGCGCAGCGGCACCCTCTGCGCCGCTGGACAATGCGTTAGAGGAGATGACGCCGAATGGTGGGATGGTGCCGGTGAATCATCCGCTGCTGCGCCGGGCGGTGATGGCGGCCTTGGAGCGCGGCGGTAGCCCCTACGCGCTCTATTTCATCCGTGACGGCGAGGCGGTTTATCTGATACCCAGCCGCATCGCCGACCCGCAGCAGCGCGAGCAACTGACGCGCTTGTTCACCGCGATGGATAGCACGAGCAATGGTGAGGGGTTGCCATCGCTTGGCGAGGCTATCCGTATGATTCAGGAGATGGGGAAGAAGTAGAGGATGGCTGACTATAATCTGCAATCTGCAATATAAGGAATGACACGATGCTCGATATTAAGCTGATCCGTGAATACCCCGAGGTGGTGCGTGCGGGAATCCGCCGACGCGGGGACGATCCGGCCCAGGTGGATGCGCTGCTGGCCGTGGATGAGCGCCGCAGGGCGCTGATCACGCAGGTGGAGGCGCTCAAGGCGGAGCGGAATGCGGTCTCGAAGGAGATTAGCAAGCTGAAGAACCCGGCGGAGCGCGAAGGGAAGATCGCCGCCTCACGCGAACTAGGCGAGCGGATCGCCGAGTTGGATAGGCAGGCCGCTGAGGCTGAGGCCGAGTTTAACCAGATGCTGCTCTGGCTGCCGAATCTGCCCCACGCTGATGTGCCTGACGGCACCACCGAACACGATAATATTGTCGTCCGCACCGAGGGCCAGCCGCGTGAGTTTGCGTTTACGCCCAAGCCGCACTGGGAGTTGGGCGAGTCCCTGGACATCATTGATTTTGAGCGCGGCGTGAAGCTCAGCGGCAGCCGTTTTTTTGTCCTCAAGGGCGCGGGTGCCCGCCTCCAGCGCGCCCTCATCACCTGGATGCTTGATGTTCACACCCAGCAGCACGGCTACCGCGAGATCGCCCCGCCCTATGTAGTCAAGGCGGAGGTGCTGGTTGGCACGGGCAATCTGCCGCGCTTTGGCGAGAACCTCTTTAAGATCGAGGGTGCCGACCTCACGCTCATCCCGACGGCGGAGGTGCCGGTGACGAACCTCTACCGCGATGAGATCTTAGAGGTCAGCCAGTTGCCGATCTACCACGTGGCCTACACGCCCTGCTGGCGCAACGAGCAGATGAGCGCGGGCCGTGATGTGCGCGGGATCAAGCGTGTCTATCAGTTCGATAAGGTCGAGATGGTCAAGTTCGTCACACCCGAGACGAGCTATGCCGAGCTGACCACGCTGATTGATAACGCCGAGGATATTTGTAAGGCGCTGCACGTTCCCTACCGACTGCTGCGGCTCTGCACCGCCGACTTAGGCACGGCGACGATGAAGTTTGATCTGGAGCTGTGGGCACCGGGGGTGCAGGAGTGGCTGGAGGTCAGCTCTTGCTCGAATTTTGAGGCGTACCAGTCACGGCGGGCCAACCTACGCTACCGACCTGAACCGGGCGCAAAGCCCGAGTTTCTGCACACGCTGAACGGTTCGGGTCTGGCCCTGCCACGGGTGATGATTGCGATCATCGAGAACTACCAGCAAGCCGACGGCACTATTGTGATCCCCGAGGTGCTGCGGCCCTATATGGGCGGCATCGAGGTAATCCGCTAGGAACGCTATGACCACTTGTACTAACCACTCCGGCTGCGGGCCGGGCTGCGCCTGCGGCTGCCCCTACACGGGTATGGCCGAGGGCGAGCGGATCGAGCAGATCGCCGAGGTTGAGCAGCGTCACCCTGGCCGGTGGCTGGCCTTTGTCATCCCGCCCGGTGAGGACGAGTATGCCCCCGAGCGGGGTATGCTCGTGGCCTCCAGCGCAGACGATAACGAGGTCTGGGATGCGGTCGCCCGCGTCACCTCCAACCAGATCGTCCATGTGTACTACAACGGCCCGCTGGAGAGTTACCTGGCCTGGGCGGATGGCGTGTAGGGTTGTACTGCATTTTCCTCAATCTGCAATCTGCAATCCTCTACAGAATGAGCCCCTGGCTCTCTAGCCAAAAGCGCAGGTAGGAGAAAATGGTGAGGATGATCAGGGTGGGGATGATCGCCACAGTGGCAGGGCGGGCGAGCTGGCGGATGCTGGTGATCGAACCTTCGTAGCCCATAAACAGGCTCGTGAGTAGCAGCGCGACCATATACAGGACGCCGGTGATGCCGAAGAAGGCAGTAAAGGCCAAGGGCCAGAACATAATCCCCAGGTTGGCGTAGATTGCGGCGAGGGCCAGCAGGTTAATGGCCATGATCCCCAACAGTTCCCACCACGTTCCCAGCACCGGCACCGTATCATCCACGTTCTTGCGCAGGGTCATATTCAGTACGATGTGCAGCAGCACGGCGATACCGATGCCCATGCCCATACCGGTGAGCGTGCGCAGGAAATTATCGGGCGTGTAGAGGTGGGGCTGGCCGATATCCACAAACAGGGAGTTGAAGCCGTCCACGCCCATGATTACGGTGAAAAGGATGAGGATGGTCGTGATCGGCCAGGGCGGAATGCGCCCGGCGCGGGCGCGACCGATGGCGTAGATGTAGCCCAGGGTGAGCAGGAAGCTCATGTAGATCCCGCTGTTGCGGGCGCAGAGCGGGAACTGAACGCCGCCGAGGAAGATGTTGTGTTCCTGGGCGCAGACGCCGTGGACGACGGCGTACATCTTCCACTGAAGCGGGACACCGGGGCTAAAGATCAGAGTCAGTAGCAGCACGGCACCGGCACCGGCGAACATCCAGCGCCAGGGCGTCTCGCGGCGCATGCGACCCTCGACCTGGGCCATGCGCTCGTGGTCTTCGCGCTCCTGGCGCTTGGCGATCTGCTGCTGGGCCTGACGAATCACGTCGTCTGGGGCATTCTCACTCATCGCAGATCTTCCAGGTGTTTGGCCAGGAGTGTCGGTGAGAGTGCGCCCATCTGCTTACTGCTGATCGTCCCGTCGCTGTTGATGAAGTAGGTAATCGGCAGGCTGGTGGCCCCGTAGCGGTCGCCAATGTCGCCGGCAATGTTGGCGATCAGGGGGAACGTGACACCGACCTCGTTGCCAAATGTCGCGATGACATCCGGGGCTTCGTTGCGGTTCACAGCGAGTACCACGAGATTGTCGCCGTTCGCCTTCGCGGTCTGCTGAAACTCGGGCATCTCCTCGCGGCAGGGCGTACACCAAGTGGCCCAGAAGTTCAGTAGCACACGCTTACCGCGCAGTTCACTGAGCTTGTGGACGCTGCCATCGGCCAAGGTATAGCTGAAGTCGGGAGCGGCTTGACCTTCGGCGGGGCGTCCGCTGCCGCTGTCAATCATGGCGCTCTCGGTAGCCAGAGTGACGTTTCCGGCCTGGATGGTGGGGACTGTGGTAGGCGGGCGTGGGCCACACGCGGCTAGGGCCAGGGCGACAAGACCTAGGGCAACGGTAGAACTGAGGGTTCGCAAGATTGGCTTCATAAAACCATTATAGCGCAGGAACAACCCACGCCCGACCGCAAAACGGTCGGGCGTGGGTTGTTCCTGCGCTGTTACTTACGAACTGAGAACTTACGGCTGGGCCGGGGGCGGGCCGCCGGGGCCGCCGTGACCACGGCCCTGGGGCGGGGTGGTGCTGGCGTGAACGGCGGTGGCGGTGAAGGCACCGGCGCTGTCGGTGGTGCCTTCGGCGCGGATGAACTGACCGGCGACGATGGCGCTCAGGCTAGAGGTCGTACCATCGAGGTCGTAGGTTGTGCTGCTCGTGATCTGGATGGTCTGGCTCTGGCTATCGCGGCCCGTGACGGTAATGGCGGTAGCGCTGACGCTGGCGACCTGTCCACCGGCGCGGGTGCCGTCATTCTTGCCGGGGCCGTCGGGGCGACCGGGCCCCTGGGGCGGGGTGGTGCTGGCGTGAACGGCGGTGGCGGTGAAGGCTCCGGCGCTGTCGGTGGTGCCTTCGGCGCGGATGAACTGGCCGGCGGCGATGGCACTCAGGCTAGAGGTCTTACCGTCGAGGTCGTAGGTTGTGCTGCTTGTGATCAAGATGGATTGACTCTGGCTATCGCGGCCCGTGACAGTAATGGCGGTATCGCTGACACTGGCGACCTGGCCACCGGCGCGGGTGCCGTCGTTCTTGCCGGGGCCGTCGGGGCGACCGGAACAGTCTTGCTGGATCGAACTGGTTTGCGCATTCTGCGCTGCCAAGACGTTTGCGGTGCCCTGCATTGCGCCAAATGTGAGGACAGCCCCCAGCGCAGCCGACATGGTGATGGTTACGAAACGCTTCATCGGGATGCTCCTTCGTGTGTATCATTCGTTCGTTGCCACCTGTATGGTTGACGATGTTGATATCGTCGGTGACATACACACTCTACCCGGCGGGCGTTTAGAAGCTGTGCAGATTTGTTTGGGTTGTCGTCAGGATGTGGGGTAGGGGCAGGCTAACCGTGAAGGTGGTACCCTGGCTCAGTTCGCTCGTGACGCTGATCGTGCCACCGTGGGCCTCGACAATTGATCGCACGATAGCCAGACCCAGGCCCGATCCACCAGTTTCCTGCTGGCGCGAGGCATCGGCCCGGTAGAAGCGCTCAAAAATATTCGGCAGGTGTTCAGCGGCGATACCGCTGCCGCTATCGGCCACGCTGAGTGTAAGCTGGTCTGCGGTCACACTGGCGCTTAGGCAAATCGTGCCACCAGGGGGCGTGTAGCGCAGAGCGTTGCTCACCAAATTACCCAGGGCACGACTCATGCGCTCGTAGTCTACAGTGACCTCAGGCAGTGAGTCAGGGGCGCGTGTCACTAGACTCACACCGGCATGATCCGCCGTATGCCCGTAGGTCTCAGCGACGTGGGCGAGGATCTGGATTGGCTCGATGGGTCGGCACTGAAGCGGCAATTCACCCGCATCAGCCAGCGAAAGGGTGTGAAGATCCTCCACGAGACGCTGGAGAATCTGGGTCTCATCGTAGAGCATGGTAAAACGCTCGGTCGTGGGCTTTAGAACCTGATCGCGCAGCGACTCAAGGTAACCCGAGATCACCGTCAGAGGAGTGCGCAGATCGTGGGCGATGTCGGCGGTCATCTGGCGGCGAAGCTGGTTGGCGTGGGCGAGGTCGGCGCTCATGTGATTAAACTGGGTGGCCAGGATGCCCAGTTCGTCGCGGGAGCGCACAACCACCTGCTGACCAGGCCCACCGGCGGCGATCTGCCGGGCGGCGGTGGTCAGTTCGCGCAGGGGCTGGGTGATCAGGCGGGCCAGAAGGGTACCGAGGATAAGAGCGATACCGGCGGTAGCGGCGGCGGCGATGGTCAGGGCTGCGCCGGTGCTGGCCAAATAGCGGGCCTGGGCCGGGTCGCGGATGGCGTCGCCGCCAGGAGTGATCACCACCGCGATTATCTGGCCGTCGCTCATCACGGACGTACCTGCGGCGAGATCGCCTTGCCGCATATGATCACCGATCTTGTAACTCTGGGCCGGGATGATCACCGTACCCGTTGCATCGGTCAATCCAAAGCGGATGGTCAGCGGATCATCGTGGGGTGGGATACCACCGGGGGGCAGATCGTTAGGCGGGCGGTGGTTACTGCGCTCGCTGATCCACTGGCTGATGTTGTCGAGACTGCCGTTTGTGACGTAGTAGTCAAGCACTCGATTGGCAAAGAAGTTGCGCTGCTGGCCAATCACAAAGGCGTCAAACTGCGAGCTGACAAACTGGCGCACGAAGATCGCAGACAGCACGGCACCTGTCAAGCTGGTGAGAAGGAAGGCCAGCACGAGCTTTGAGCTGAGTGATCGCATACGATGCGCCTTAACTATACGCAACAGGAAGCCCTGTCTACGGATCAACCCGACAGCGGTAGCCGACGCCAAAGACCGTCTCGACATAACGTGGTTGGGCGGAATCAGGCTCCATCTTCTTGCGAATATTGCGGATGTGAACATCAATCGTCCGTTCAACGCCCTCGTAGTCGTTGCCCTGGAGCCGCTCCAAAAGCTGCTCGCGGGTGAAGACGCGCCCCGGCGACTCCATCAGGATAGCCAGCAACTCAAATTCCGAAGGAGTCAGGGTGATCGCCCGGTCGCCCGCGCTAACGCCACGGGTGGCTTTGTCCAGAGTTAGATCGCCTACGCGCAGCAGTTCTTCGGGGGCTGTCGCCTCGGGCGAGGTGCGTCGCAGCACTGCGCGGACACGGGCCAGCAGTTCGTGCATACCGAAGGGCTTGGTCACATAATCGTCAGCTCCCAACTCCAGACCAACCACCTTATCGGACTCCGCCACGCGAGCGGTGAGCATGATAATGGGGATGGTATGCTTTCGACGAAAAACCTTCATAAACTCAAAGCCGTCGAGGTTCGGCATCATCACATCGAGCAAGATGAGATCAGGCCGCTCGCGGCTAGCCACAATCAGTGCCTCGGCCCCGTCGCTGGCGGTGATCACGCGAAACCCGTTCTCACTCAGGTAATCTTTGAGCAGCGCCCGCACATTGGCGTGGTCATCCACCGCCAGAATTGTCTTCGCCATTGGTTCCTCCACACAATAATCTCTCCCAAGTGTAGCAACCCCGTGTTCAGAATTGGTATAGGCGCGGGGTAGAACCAGGGTTGTTGCACAGTCAATGTGCCCCCTCACCCCCCAACCCCCTCTCCCAGAACGGGAGAGGGGGAGTGGATCGCTCTCTGTTGCAGAAATCTCCCCTCTCCCCCGGTGGGAGAGGGGCAGGGGGTGAGGGGCAAGGATGGCACGAGATTGGCTTATTCAAAAAGTATTGGCGTTAGCTCCTGCGGTTCATGACATGCACGATCTGTGAACGGCGGAAAGCGATCACGACGCGCTCGGTGTGGTAGCGAGATTGGGCTCTGGTGAAGATCACCCCGTCGTAACCGTTGCGATCCAGCCACCACTCGGCGGCAGGCTCGGACTCCATCGCCATGCCCAGATTATGAGCCTCGGCGCGGATCTGTGTGATCTGGCGAGTCCATACGGCCAGATCGCAGATGTAGGGGCGCAGTAGGCGTACCCGGTAGCGTTCGCCCGCGCCGAAATTGATAATGCTTGAAGGGATGACGCCGTGCAGTCGCGACTCGATCATGCCGACCGGGGTGAGGGTGATCCCGCGCCCGACCGGAGTATGCTCCTGGGATAGGGGGATCGTGGCGTTCACGTGGTAGAGTCCGGTGGTCTGGCCGCCTTTGGCCCAGAGTTCGGCCTCCGACTCACTCATACTGGGAACGTGATCATCATAGTCGGAGACGCGAGGTATACGTGGCGGGGCCATGATCTGGATCTGAGGTATGGAGATTGCTGGACAAACAACACCGTCGGAGCCGACCCACACGGACTCTTGCAGGGTCATGGGCGCATCGTGGAGGGCTAGGTAGCGAAAGCCACGCCGCTCGCGACCCTCCCTCCCGCGTGACTCAGCGCCGATGCGGGCGCGCAGACGGAGGCCACCCCCGCAGCCAGCGGTAGGGAACCACTCTACGGTGGCGCTAAAACGAAAAATCGCTCGCCCATCGGGCTGATTCTGTCTCCCATCAGCTCGCCAGCCCTTGCCAATCAGTCCGCTCCATCCGCCCGTCACGGCGCGTAGCGGCGCGTAGAGAGCCAGCACCACATCGGGGCCGGGCGGCTCATCGAGGACCCACAGACCGGGCGGGATGGCCCCCGAGGTGGGCAGACGCACCGTTCCGCCGATGACGCTCTGCTCAACCCCCGCGTTGCCGAGGCGCACAGTCGGAGCAGGCCGACCTTTGGAATGTGGGGGCGACGGCACAGGCACGAGATCGGGTGACACCGTTCCGTGAGGGGTGACATCGCCGCCGCACTCGATGCAGAAGCGTGGTTGTCCCGACGGCAGGGGTACTCCACAATGGTGGCAGAACTTTGGCCAGTTGGAGAGCTGTGCTTCATCGCTCATCGTTACACCTACCTCACATCCTCAGGATGTGGACTATGTTAGAGTGGCAGCCCTCACCCCACAAGCCCAAATAAACTCCTGATCCGCCCAAGCAGGTTCGGCTGGCTCATCTCGGTTGTGGTTGCGGCGCTGGCCGTAGCAGCGAGGACGCTCTGGCGCTGGGTTGCCCGGCGCTCAAGCACGGAACTCAGACCCTCGGCCAGGGCCGGGTTGCGCTCGATCAGCGGGCCAATCGCGTCGCGCCGCACCAACAGGGCTTCGGTATCCTCGACGGCAACTACCGTGGCCCGCCGGGGCAACCCTGTCAGCAGAGCCAGTTCACCAAAGAAGTCACCTGTAGTCAACTCATTCACCACCACCGCCGCGCCTCCCTGTTCATCTGCGGCCTCGACCCGCACCCGCCCACGGCGTACCACATAGAGGGTGTCATCCATGTCGCCCTGACGCACGAGGATCTCGCCCCGTGCGAATGTCTGTCTCCGGGCGTGTTCTGCCAGACTCGCCAACTCCTCAGAGCTAAGCAGGCTGAACAGCTCAACGGCGGACAGGGCGGCAGTAGCTCGCTCGTGTTCGCGGGCCTCGTTGTCGGCACGGTGGTGCGGGTCGGCTGGGTGCATGAACAGATCACGCGACGGTGTCGGCAGGCTGAACCCGGCCCGGTGCAGGTAATACCATGCGCTGGTCATCACCGCATCGCGTGTCTCGACATAGCGGTCAAAGTCGCGCATCCAGAACTTAATGTCGTAGGTTACGCTATATTCACCGTAGGCAATCAAGCGAATGCCGGGCGGCGGGTCGCTCAGGACACCCTCAGCGGCGCGAGCGGCGGTAGCCAGTACCTCCTTCACCTGGTTCGGCGGGTGATCGGGACCGAGGGCGATCTGCACATGGAGCGCCTGGATGGGCGAAATCAGTGTGTAGTTGGCGATCTGAGCCTGGGCCAGATTTGCGTTTGGCACAATAATGTGAGTGTTATCCACCGTCACCATGCGCGTGGCTCGCCAGCTCATCTCCAACACCTTGGCGGTCTGGTTGTCGAAAAATAGCCAGTCGCCAGAGGCGAAGGGCCGCTCGATCTGGAGGGCGATCCCGGCCACCACATTCTTGAGCAGATCCTGGAGAGCCAAACCGATCACCGCCGAGACGACAGTGGACGAGATCAGCAGGGAGTTGAGCTGCACACCAAAGATCTGGTTGACGGCGATAACAATCAGGGCGATCAGGGCCAGCCCGCGCATAATATCGCGGGCCAGACGCGGCACCGACACACCCCGGTGCATCAGGGCACGTTCGATCAGCAGATCTTCAATCAGATCGAAAGCGATATAGCCCCAGGCCACCATCAGCGTGGTCACCAGCAGATCACGAGGCCAGCCTCGCGGCAGCAGCCCCTCGCCGTCGAGCAGCAGGGCCGCGCCAAGCAGCACGGTGGCAGCCAGGTAGATCAGGCTGAGGGAGCGCAAGCGAGGCGAGCCGCGCAGCATGCGGCGGATCACGATCAGGAGCAGGACAACGATGCTGGCGATGACTACGGGAATGAGTGCCATGAAGGGCGCGAGAGTCTGAAGCACAGGGCATACCTTCGATTTTGGGCGGCGGGTTGTGCGGGAATTATACCCTGTCTGCCGAGGTATGCTACACTTGTATATGTATTCATAAGCAGCACAGAGGTCGTTTGATGGGTCGCGGACGTTATCCTGCCCGGCTTGAGGTCTCTCCTCCCCCGCCCGAAGTCGCGGCGCGTTACCTGCTCATCTGGCCGGGCCACGAGATTTACGCTCGCCCCGAGGCTTTTCCGCCCATCAGTTCGCCGGGACTCTTCGGCGACGACCGGCCCCTAGAGATTGATATTGGCTGCGCCACTGGCGAACTGGCCTGTACCCTGGCCGCTGCCCGCCCCGATGCCAACTATTTGGGGGTGGACATCTCCCTGAAACCGCTTTATCGTGCGGTGGATGTGGCGGCAGATCGTAGGCTCCCCAACCTGCGCTTTCTCCAGATTGACATGCTCCTGGCCTACCAGCACATCCCTTCCCGATCGCTACGGGCGGCCTATATCCACTTTCCGGCCCCGCTGCTGCGCAATCGCCATCGCAAGCAGCGCCTGATCTCCCCGGCTCTGCTCACCCATATGCAACGTGCCCTGATCCCCGGCGGTACCCTCAGCTTCATCACCGACCAGGAAGATCTCTCCGCCGAGCTGCTGCGCCTGTTGACCGCCGCCCCCGGTCTGCGCCTGCGCACCCCCGCCGAGTACGAGATCGGCTTCTCCGACCTGCTAAAATCGCACTACCATCGTCGCTGGGAGGCCAAAGGTCGCTCCATCTTGCGCGTTGAGCTTGAAAATGCACGGGCGGATGGCGATCATAACAGAAGTGTCAGCCACACGACAGGTTCATGTAACGAAGGTGCGGTATGATATAGCTGCGGGTGAGATGTTTATCCTCCATGTACACCGCAGTACGGGATACACAACACCCACGTTCTCCGCTCTGGATTGGATATCGGCGCGGAACAGCCCCACCGTCATCGTATCACCGCTTCGCACGCGCACTGGCGCACGGGCTGACCGGTATCCACAGAAAGGACCCCGCTGTGACCGAGATAGATATCGAGGGCATGAGCGTTTCGGACCTGGAGCATCTGCGTGATGCTGTCAACCAGCGTCTGCTGGAGTTGCGCTACAGCAATCGGCACACCCTCCCCGAGCTGCTGCGGATGCTCGAAGATCTCAAGGTTGCGCTGAACGACCAGGGGAAAGAGTGGCGCTCGCTTGAACGTTGGCAATGGATGGACGGACAGATCCGCTTTTGGCTAAATCCGACCGACCAGATTCGCTATCAGTCCGGCTGGTACACCATCAATGAGCTGCTGCTCTGGTCGCGTAACCGTGGCCCGGTTCTCGTCCCCGAGGAGGAGAGCCTTGAGGAAGAACCCTGGACGGATGTGGGCGGTGTCCGTATTCGCTGGCTTCCCGACGGCACGATGGAGCGTTTGTAATACCAGAGGGGTGAGCGCCCACGGCGCTCACCCCTCTAAGTTATCGTGTAGGGGAGGGATAGAGAGGAAACACTCTGTCCCTCCCTTCGCTGTATGTGGCCTTACGCAAGGCGTCAGGTATCAGGTGCCAGGTTTTAGCGTGCGCCGTTCGTGGTGGGCGATTCAGCGCCCAAGCGGGTGAATCCGCCACTACGAACTGTAAACCTGACATTCTGACCCCTGACCCCTTGTCTTAGGCATCGCTAACCTGGGGCCAGGAGCGGCGGCGCATATGAGCGCGGGTGTAGGCCACCGCTTCGGCGCGATCTTTGAGCTGAAGCTGGCGGATGGCCTCGCCGGTATGATATTTGATCGCCCGCTCGCTGTAGCCAAGCAGGCGGCCAATCTCTTTATAGGTATTCCCCTGGGCCAGCAGAGTGAGGATGCGGATCTGATGGTGCGTGAGCATACTGGAGGGATCCGGCTGGTGGGTATCATCCTGACGCATCTGACTGGCTAGAGCACCAAGCACGCGCTGGGCCAGCACAGGTGAGAGGGCCGCCTCACCACGCATCAGGCCGAGGATATACTCGCTCAGCCGGTCAATATCAACATTCTTGAGCAGGTAGCCTGCTGCGCCGTGGCGCACCGCCTCGAAAAGCGTGGCGTCGTCCTCGGCCATCGTGAGCATGACGATCCGTGCATCGGGCCGCTCATCCATAATGGCGCTGGTGGCTTCCAGGCCACCCATCTCGGGCATTTCCACATCCATCAGGATGATGTCGGGATGGAGCGTACGGGCCTGCTCAATTGCCGCCCGACCGCTGCTGGCCATCCCGGCAATGGTGAAACCACGGCTGATCAGCAGGCGCTTGATCACTTTAAGGAAGACTTCATTGTCATCCACCAGCAACAGGCAGATGTTCCCGCGTGAAGAAGTATCGCCAGACGGCGGGCGGATCTGGGCAAGTGGCTGTGACGTGGGTGTGTTGAGGCTGCGCTGGAGCAAATCAACAGTACGCTGTACCTCCAACGGGTCGGTGGGGTAGAGTAGGGCGCTCTGGGTGATCAGGCCGACCAGTTCGCCTGCGGGGCCAACCACAATGATCCGGCGCACGTGGGCGCGATCCATAGCTTGGTGAACATCCCAGAGCGTGGCATCTGGGGCGATGCTGATCAGTTGCGGGGCCAGGATCTGATGGGCCAAGGTGGTGGCGAGGTTCATCTGCGCGGCGTGGGCGCGGGCGATGTCACGTTCCGTGATCAGGCCGAGGGGCAGTGGTCTATCACCCGCGCCTGGCGTGACGATCACTACACAGCTCACCTTATACTCGTCCATGATACGGGCAACCCCGATCAGGGGCTGGTCGGCCCTAGCGGTGATCGGATCTGTTGCCATCACCTCCGCCGCCGTGCGCAAATGCATGAGCATCGCCGGAGTAATCGCGGCGCAGATACTCTCGTGCGAGATCACCCCGGCAATCTGGCCCTCATCGCTAATGGCCACCAAATGGTGGATCTGGTGCTGCACGAGCAGCCGCAGGGCAGCTACGATACCCTCGGGGTGGCTGTGGGAGATCGTGATGATCGGGTGGCCCTGCAGTACATTGTCCGATGCGGCCCCACTCACTGCCAGGTGAACGATGTCACGCATTGTGAAGACATGGGTGAGTTGCCCGTTGGCGCGGATCAGGGCGCATGTTGCACCGTGCTGATTGAGCTGTGCCAGCACCATGCTAACCGGGGTTTCCTGGTCAACAATGAGCGGATCGGTATTCGTAACCTCAGCAAGGCTAGGAAGGAAAGCGGATCCGTATGATACGTTCATGCTGCTCACGACAGGGTTAGAAACACGAAAAGCGGAGTAGGTGATGTGCGGAAAAGCGCTGGGGCACATCGCGGTAAAATGCGCAGACGACTACTATACATTCTACATGCACCGTGATGATTGCGCTACCTCTCTTCGCGAAGGTACCTCAATATGACCGGCAACTGTGAGAGCATTCCTTTGAAAGAGGCAAAACGTGACAACAGCAGAGCGGATCGCGCCGACAGGACGAACGCGCATGGGGATGGCGCAGATCACGGCGGCGGCGCTGATCTGGGGAACAATCGGGGTAGCGGTGAGCCTGCTTTACCGGCTGGCCCCCGCCGATCCGCTGGGGGTGGGGTTTCTACGCCTGCTGATCTCGGCCCCGGCCCTGCTCATTCTCGGGCAGGTAGTGGTGGGGCCCGGCTTCTTACGGGTGCGCCGTGCCGACCTGGGGGTAATCGCGCTGATGGGCGTGGCCTTTGCGTCTTACCAAGTCTGTTATTTCGCTGCCATTCCTCGCTTGGGGGTGGCGGCCGCCGTGATGATCAATATCTGTAGTGCGCCCGTGATCACGGCGTTGCTGTCCCGCGTATTCCTCGGCGAGCGCCTGGGTCGGGCGGCGCTCCTGGCTATGGGTGGCGCGGTGGTGGGTACGGGCCTGCTGATAGGCGGGGTGCCGCAGGCGGGCGATACGGTCACCCTGCTGAGCGGCGCGGCCCTGGCCCTGGGCGCGGGCCTCTCCTATAGCGTAGTAACAATGACGGGACGGGCTGTGGCCGCCCGCTATCACCCGCTCCAGCCCATTGCTCTGGCTTTTAGCCTGGGGGCGCTGCTCCTGGCCCCCCTGGCCCTGAGCAACGGCCTGTACTTGGCCTACCCGCCGGCTGGCTGGGGCATTCTGCTCTACCTGGGCCTAGTGCCCACCACCGCAGCCTACATACTCTACCTGCGCGGACTCAGCACCACATCAGCGACCGTATCCACCACTCTTGCGCTGCTTGAACCCCTCGGCTCAACGATCCTGGCCGTCCTCTTCCTTGGCGAACATCTGGCCCCCCTCGGTATCGTCGGTGCCGCGATCCTTCTGGCGAGCATGGGGCTGTTGTACACAAAGGCATAGCGAGAGGTCTGGAGAGAGCAAAGCTCTCTCCAGACCTCTCGCTATGCTTTCCTGGCGCGGTAGCGCCGGATCAGCGCATTGGTCGAGCTATCGTGATGCAGTTCGGGTTCGCCCTCGGCGCGCAGCGCGAGGACAATCCGACCGGCCAGCACCTTGCCAAGCTCCACGCCCCACTGGTCGAACGAGCCAATGTCCCAGATCACGCCCTGGGTGAAGACGCTATGCTCGTAGAGGGCTACCAGCGCCCCAAGCACTGCCGGGGTGAGCTTTTCTGCCAGGATGGTGCTGGTCGGGTGGTTACCGGGGAAGGTGCGGTGAGGCACCAGCCATGCCGCCGTTCCATCAGACGCCACCTCCTCAGCCGTTTTGCCGAAGGCCAGGGCTTCGCTCTGAGCGAACATATTGGCCATCAGGAGATCGTGGTGGTCGCCCAGGGGGTTCAGGCTCTTGCAGAATCCGATCAGATCGCACGGGAAGAGCTTCGTACCCTGATGGATGAGCTGATAGAACGAGTGCTGACCGTTCGTTCCTGGTTTCCCCCAGTAGATCGCCCCGGTCTGGTAATCCACCTCAGCTCCGCTCAGGGTCACCCGCTTGCCGTTACTCTCCATCGTAAGCTGCTGGAGGTAGCCGGGGAAGCGGCTCAGGTACTGGTCGTAGGGCAGCACGGCCACGGTATCGGCGTCGAAGAAACTGCTATACCAGACGCTCAGCAGGCCCATGAGGGCAGGCAGATTCTGAGCCAGGGGTGCGCTGCGGAAATGCTCGTCCATCGCACGGGCACCGGCCAGAATCTGGCGGAAGCCCTCCGGCCCGAGGGCGATCATCGTCGAGAGACCAATGGCCGAGTTCATCGAGTAGCGTCCGCCCACCCAGTCCCAGAAGCCAAACATGTTTGCGACATCAATGCCAAACTTAGACACCTCGGCGGCATTGGTGGAGACGGCAACGAAATGCTTGGCCACAGCCGCGTTATCGCCGAGGGCGGCCAGCAGCCATGCCCGCGCACTGCGGGCGTTGGTCATTGTCTCCAGAGTGGTGAAGGTCTTTGAGGCGACGATGAAGAGCGTGCTAGCCGGATCGAGGTCGCGTACCGTCTCCGTGAAGTCTGTGCCATCTACATTTGAGACAAAGCGGAAGGCGATGTCGCGCTGGCTATAGTGACGTAGCGCCCGGTAGGCCATCATCGGGCCGAGGTCGGAGCCGCCGATACCGATGTTGACCACCGCACGGATGCGCTGGCCCGTGTGCCCCAGCCATTCGCCCGTCCGCACACGATCACTGAAGTCGGCCATACGGTCAAGAACCGCATGAACATCAGGGACAACATTATGCCCATCAACAAAAATGACCGCATCGCGGGGGGCACGCAGGGCGGTGTGCAGCACAGCACGGCCCTCGGTGATGTTAATCTTCTCGCCGCTGAACATGGCATCAGCCCGCCCCGACAGGTCGCAGGCATCAGCGAGCCGCACCAACAGGCCGAGGGTCTCATCGGTAACGCGGTGCTTTGAGTAGTCGAGGAAGAGGCCGGCGGCCTCGGCAGTGAGCCGCTCGCCGCGCCCAGGGTCCGCTGCGAACAGATCGCGCAAATGCGCCTTACCGACCGTCTTGTAATGCTCGGCCAAGGCTCGCCACTCGGGGCGGGCCGTGAGGCTCCGGCTAGGGATGCTCATAACTTTTCCTCATGCTTCTGGGGACTCTCGATGTACTCACATCAGCATACAGCCACGAGAAACAACGCAGGCATACCGTGGTCGCTGATGATGCGTTGCGCCCCAAGCGTGCAGCATACATCTGACCGATACGTGCGTGGGCTGTGCGAACCCCATCATACCGCACCTACGCAAGCGGCGACGTGGCGTAGTGTAGACACCATACACCCGATCCCAGAGAGAAATTCCAGACTTCTTTCTGTGCGGGTATCGGGATAGGTTACGATATTGCTTCTGTCCCATTGCGAAAAAGGCTATTTCCAAGAAAACGCTAGACAGACTCTGCTCTCGGTACTATAATTGGCGTCATCGTCACCTGCGTAACGATCCGTCCCCGCAATAAAGCCCCAACGGGGCGTCGGTTGTGTCGGACAAACGAGAAACAGGCGTTGATGGCTGGGCCTCAAGGCCCCGTAGATGGTATCTTCCCCTCACAATTGAGGAGCAGAACACGAGGAGGCATTTCATGGCAAGTCCGCAGGATGTGAGCAGCACGGCCCCGAAGAGCGGCGATCTGATCGAGGCAGTCACGGCCATCGGTAACAACATTTCACGTGTGGGCCTTGCAGTCGTAACCGCGCCGACCTATTTCCTTCCGGAAAAATCCCGCACGGATGTGGTCTCGGCAACGAGTAATCTCTTCAACATGGTCGGCGCACTTCACCTGAGTATCTTCAAGACGGTCGTTACCGGCCTTGGCACGGTGACACGCGATCTCAGCAAGGCTGTCTCCGATACGTCGGCCCAGTTGGCACCCAAAAAGTAACGCGGAGGGCCTACGGGCTCCTGTTTTTGGCTCGCACACCGCATGGCGCGAAGCTCACCAGAGTCTCGCGCCATTTGGTGTGTTCCGGGGGAACGCACGCATTGAGGCATAATGTGCAACGAAACCCAAACTCCAGCAGAAAGTGGCAGCAATGATGTACACTGAGCGCGCCCGCGAGACGCTCTATGCATGGGTGAAGACCGAAAGCCTGCGCAAGCACTGCGAGGCGGTGGCCGCATGCATGGGCTACTTCGCCGAGAAGACCGGTGCCAATGCAGATCTGTGGATCGCTGTGGGGCTGTTGCACGATCTTGATTACGAGCAATACCCCGATATGCCTGCCGAGGGACCCGAGACCACTGCGCTCTCCCACGCCCTGATTGATGGGGCAGCCCTGCCCGATCCCCTGCCCGGTCATCCTTTCGTGGGTGTTGCCTACCTGCGTGAGCAGGGCTGGTCGCCCGATGTGCTGCGCGCTATCCTCAGCCACGCCGACTACAGCGGCATTCTGCCCGAGTCAGCGATGGAGCGCACGCTCTACGCGGTGGACGAACTGAGCGGATTCGTCACCGCCGTCACGCTGGTGCGCCCCGACAAGAGCGTCTATACGGTAGAAGTGCCGTCAGTACGCAAAAAAATGAAGGACAAGGCGTTTGCAGCGAAGGTCAGCCGCGAGGGGATCGCTCACGGTGCCGAGGTGATCGGCATGCCCCTGGAGACTCTGATCGCTGAGGTGATTGCGGCCCTGCGTGCCTCTGCCGAGCGGCTGGGGATCGCGGGGACAGGGGCGGACAGGACGTAGGATGTAGGAGGCAGGAGGCAGGAGGCGACCGAATGCAGGTTACTGTGGTGAAGGTGGGCGGAAATGAGCTTGACGATCCGGCCTTCCTTGATAAACTGAGCGCGGCGGTGATGGGATTCGACGGGCCGATGATCCTCGTCCATGGCGGAGGTAAGGAGATCAGCGCCGCACTGAGCCATTACGATGTCCACAGCAATTTTATTGGTGGGCTGCGCGTCACTTCGCCAGAGGCGATGGCGATCATGCAGATGGTCGTCTGCGGGACGATCAACAAACGGGTGGTGGGCCGACTGGTGTCCGACGGTGTTCGGGCGATTGGCCTGAGCGGGATCGATCTGGCGCTGCTGGGCTGCGTGCCGCAGCGACCAGGCGGCACTGATCTCGGGCGGGTCGGCCTGATCACCCGCGTGGACGTAGCAGCTATCCAGGCCATGATTGGCCTAGGTTGGCTGCCGGTCTTCGCACCGGTGGCCCGTGGCGAAAACGATGGGCTGAGCTATAACGTGAACGCTGACCAGGTGGCCCAGGCTATTGCCGGGGTCTTCGTCGGGGCCGAACTCCTCTTTGTGAGCAATGTACCGGGGGTAATCCTGGGCGGGCACGTGGCTCCGCAGCTCGGTCGGGCCGACGTGGTGGCGGCAATCGCATCAGGCGAGATCAGCGGTGGCATGATCCCCAAAGTACAAGCCGCCCTAGACGCCTTGGATGCCGGGGCTACCACAGCGCGGATCACCAATCTGGCCGGGTTTAGCACCGGCGGCACACGTATTTTATGATTGCGGATTGGAGATTGCCGATTGTGGATTGCAGCACCTCTGTCAATCCAAAATCCAAAATCCAAAATCCAAAATCCGCAATTCTATGAGCGACGAGGGCGACATCTTCCGCTCACTTGAGCCTCGGCAGCATGCCGAGGTCGAGCGACAGATCATCTATAGCAGCTATCCCAGCGGGCATATCTTCCACGTACCGAACGAGGTTGGCCAGCAGCTCTTTGTGCTGCGCTCGGGCCGGGTGCGTGTCTACAAGCTCTCGCCCGAGAACCGCGCCCTGACGCTCATGGTGCTGGAGCCGCCAACGATTTTTGGCGAGATGACTCTGGTGGGCCAGTGGGTTCATGATACCTGCGCCGAGGGGATGATCGAATGCGTGGTCGGGGTGATCGGTCGCGATGCGCTACGCCAGATCCTCACGCGCCACCCTCAGGTGGCCCTCGCCTTTATGGAACTGATGGGCCAGCGGCTGCGGGCGATGGAAAATAAGCTCGCCGACATCGCCTTTAAGAGCGTCCCCCAGCGCCTCGCCACCGTCTTGCTGAGCCTCTCCGGCATCGTCCCAGGCCAGCCCGTCGGCACCAGCCCGCCAAGTGTTGTGCGCTACACCCACCAGCAGCTCGCCGAGATGATCGGCTCCTACCGCGAGACGATCACCAAGGCCATCGGCGAGTTCCGCGAGGCCGGACTGATCCGCATTGAGGATGATGCGATCTGGCTTACAGATCTGGCTCAGCTTCAGCGGATGGCGAATAGCTAGGTAGAGATAAAATTCCTACATCCCTTCCAATCCTACGCTCCTAGCTGGCGAAACAGATCCTCATACAGCTCGGCGGTCTTCTCGGTGCTGAATCTCGTCGCTACCTCGGCCCGTGGCCGCACGTAGCGGTCGCGGTTAGCGAGGATGGAAAGGATAGCCTCGGCGAGGGCGGCGCTATCGCCAATCGGCACGACCTCGCCCATGCCTGTCTGGATCACCGGCTGGCGCACGCCGGGTAGGGCGCTGGCAACCGATGGCGTGCCGCAGAGCATCGCCTCAACCTGGACAAGGCCGAAGGTCTCGGTGGAGTTGAGCGAGGGCACGATGATCATGTCGAGGTTTGGAAAGAACGTGGCCATATCAGAGGGACCGAGGGTGCCCAGGAACGTCCAGTGGTTGCGGAAACGCTCGAAGAGCGGGGCCAGATGCCGGGCGTATGCCTCCTCACCAAGGACATTCTCGTAGGGGCCGGCAAAAAGTACCCTGGCGTTGGGGTAGATACTGAGGATGCGCGGCAGGGCGTTGAGCAAAACCTCGACCCCCTTCTCGGCGGCGAGGCGAGCAGCCATGCCAATGACCGGGCCACGGATGTTCCAGCGCTCGCGAAATCCGGCGATGTCGTCGGTGCTGGCGGGGGCTACCTCAACCGGCGGCGGGATGACGACGATCTTGTCGCGGAAGCGCCGCAGAAATGGCGAGTGGTCGGCGAAGTCCTGGGTATAGGCGACGACGCGGGTTGCAAGCATTCCCGCCGAAATATTCGCCGCATCAACCACATGGTTGGCAACACGATTCATCAGTCCAGGCGGAAGCAGGAGATCACTGTGGTAGGTGAGTACCACCGGCTGGCGCAGCAGACGCCCGCGCAGGGCTAGACCAGGCGCGTCGAACTGCGGCAGATGCAGGCTCATCGCATCGTGCTGAAAGGCCAGGACGTTAGACAGCAGGCCGAAGGAGGGCATAATCACGCCCTTCGAGATGCGGGCGGCCACCGGGGCGCGCACAACCCGCACGCCATCCATCAGTTCGTGGCGTGGCAGGCTTGGGTCGTACTGCGAGGTAAGCACCGTAACGCTATGTCCACGACGGACGAGAGCGGCAGCCAGGCGCTGCACATAAATCGTCAGCCCGCTCGTATAGGGGCGATAGTAGGTGAGAGCGCAGAGAATTCGCATAGAACCACGTTTCAGGTGCGAGGTTTCGGGTTCCAGATCGAAGCCGAACCTTGGCGGCGCACACAAATGCCGAAGGGCGAGAGGCAACCCCACAGATGATCTGCGGGGTCCCCCGCCCTTCGGCGTGAGATGGAGGCGACGGCCGGAATCGAACCGGCGAGTGGCGGTTTTGCAGACCGCTGCATTACCACTTTGCTACGTCGCCCTAGCGCCGCGCATTGTAGCACAGCGCCGCAGGGCGTGCAAGCGAGGGAGTCCCCTATTTCGTGCGCCCACCTCCTTGAGCATCTTTCTCCACAACCCCGGTCCAGATCATCTCGCCATCGCTGTACATCGCTGCGCGCACGATATTGTAGAGCATCTCGTCGCTGATCGGAATGCTTTTATCCCCCACCAGCTTCGTGATAATCTGGGCGACCGCTGTCGCACGCACCTCAGCCTCTGCCAAACCCTTCTCACGGATAGCAATTGCCTCCTTCTTCGCCTCATGTTCGGCATTCTTTATCTCGAAATCCTTATTGCGCGTCCTAAACGTAATAATATCGCTGTCAATGGTGACGTTCTCGAACACGATGTCGTGAACCCTCAGCCCCCACTTCTGTGTGCGACGGTCTACATCAACCCTGATCTGATCTGCCAGTGCCTTGCGGTTGAGGTTGATGGCGTAGGGGTCGTCCTCAATCCTCAAAGGAATGGGGAACGGTGTCACCAACTGGAGCCCTGCATCAGACTCCACTTGGCCTTGCCATTTCCAGATCCACTCACGGATCATATCGTCGAGAATATATTCCAGAGCCTTATTCAAGATCTGAATCCACAGCTCTGGGTTGTCCGGCTTCAGCTTCTCAGTCTCATCGAGATCCTTAATGCGGCGTTTAATGAAGGCATACGGGCTGGACTCGATTTGATTACCTTCATCGGTAGACGCCGCCCCATATGTCTGCTCCCTCTGACGACCCCGGAAGAAGAGTGCGGGGTAGAGCCAGCTACAGAAGTTTTTGGCCACCAGCCGGTAGACAACGCGCACCCTTATGCTCTTGATTTGCCTGAGACGTAACGTCCTCGTATCAATCGAATCAACCGAAAACTTATGGCGAAGCATGTAGTTCGGCATCATCGCCTCGACCGTATGAAAGTAGGGGATGTAGAGGTAAAACCCGTGTTCAAACGTCTCGACGCTGTTGAAGATATCTCTACGAGCAACAAAGGTGTTTCGCTCAACCCGCCGAAACCCAGCGCCGAGGAGCAGCAGCAGGAGCGGAAATCCGAGCACAAAGACAGCGATAAATGACAGGAACTGACTCTGTCCTGCCTGCGAACTCGCAAAAGCGGCGGAGACAAAGACAAGTGCGATCAGCATCAGGGCAGGAACAAACCGTCTTGTGTTACTCATAGGGGCTTCCTGAAATACTCATAGGGAAAGTTACCATAATTATACTCACGAACGTAGAGATGTCTACCTATGTTTGGTAGCAGATAGGGTATGCGCGGAACAGACGATTTTTCTTTTATGATGTGGTACTATGCGCGGGGGGCGAGGGTGAGGGCGAAAGGAGCCACTGATGTCTCTGCCGATCAGTCGTATCACGGTTTATAAGCATGGGGTGGGCTACTTCGAGCGGCGCGGGCCGCTGAGTGGAGAGAGCCTACGACTCACCTTCGCTCGCGAGGCGATGGATGATGTGCTGAAGAGTTTGGTGGCCCTGGATCTGGGCGCGGGCCAGGTGCAGAGCATTGATTTTGAGACGCCTGAAGATCGTGCGGCGATGCTTGAGCGCGGCAGTATCCATCTCTCCGACCGGCAGAGTATGCTCGATCTGCTACGCGACTTGCGCGGTCGTCGGGTGCGGCTGGTACTCGACTCCGAGGGCGAGATTACACTAGAGGGTCTGATCGTTGGGGTGGACTACGAGGAGAGCGAGCCACTGCATCGAGCAATAGTGTCGCTCTATGATGCGGAGACGCGCCACGTATGCGCCCTGCCCCTGGCCGAACTGGCTCGCGTAGACATCCTTGATGATGCTGCCGCCGCCGACTTGGGCTACTTCCTCAAAACCGCCCAGAGCGAGGAGGATCGTCGTAGCGCGACCATCCACCTCAGCCCCGGCGACCACGATTTGCTGATTGGCTACATCGCCCCGGCCCCGGCCTGGCGGGTGAGTTATCGGCTGCTGTTTGAGGAGGCAGGAGGCGGGGCGCAGGAGGCGGGCAGCAGGACGCAGGTAGCAGGAGGCGGGGCGCAGGACGCAGGACAAGAGGTAGGTCTGCCTCCTGCCACCGGCCCCCTGCCTCCTGCCTCCCAGCGGCATGCCTCCTGCCTCCTGCAAGGCTGGGGTATCTTTGATAACCAGCTTGATGAGGATCTGGAGGGCGTGGATCTCACCCTGGTGGCCGGGATGCCGATCTCATTCCGCTACCGACTCTACGAGCCGCACACGCCGGAGCGACCGTTGGTTGAGGACGAGGAACGCACCGTGGGCGCACCGATCTTCTTCGATGCCGCGCCCCAAGCTCCCCCAGCCGCCGATATGATGTCCTTTGGTGTAGCGGCAGCAGCGCCCTCACCCGCGCCCGCTGCGGTTAGATCGAGCAAAGCCGCCTCTTTCTCGCTCCGTGATGTCGAGGAGTCGGTGGAGGTCAGCAGCGTTGCGGGCGATGATCGCGGTGCCCTGTTCGCCTACCACGTGGGCCACCCGGTCAGCGTGGCTCGTGGCCAGTCGGCGATGGTGCCGATTGTCAGCCGGCGTCTGCCCGCCCGCCGCGATCTGCTCTATAACCAGGCCAAACTGCCGGCGCACCCGGTGGCATCCCTGCGGCTGACCAACGAGACCGGCCTGACTCTGGAGCGCGGCCCGGTGACGGTGCTTGACGCGGGTGATTATGCGGGTGAGGCGGTGCTTTCGTTTACGCGGGCCGGCGGCGAGCTGATTGTGCCCTACGCCGTAGAGTTGGGGATCACCGTGAACGAGCAGAGCCGCAGCGAGCGCCGCCTGCGCACGGTACATATCCGCAACGAGTTTCTGGTGTATGAAGAATACGACCTGCGCATCCGCAGCTATGACCTGGTGAGCGGGCTGGATCGTCCCACCGACGTGATGATCGAGCAGCCGCGCCTGGCCCACTATGAACTGGCCGATACTCGCGCCCCCGACGAGGAGAGCGCCGGTTTCGCCCGCTGGCGGGTGGTCTGCCCGGCACAGGCCCGGACGAAGTTCGCCGTCACCGAGCGGCGGCTGGTGAGTCGTCAGGAGCAAGTGCGTGGACTGACTGGCCCACGGCTGAAGGATCTGCTGCGCGGCGGTCTGCTCGATGCCACGGTCGGGAAGGTTCTTGAGCAGGTGCTGGATCTCTACCGCCAGATTGAGGTAGCCCAGACCGGCCTGCGGCAGATCGAGCAGGAGCGTGAGGCGATCTACAAGCAGCAGCGCCAGATCCAGGGCAATCTCCAGCCCCTCGGTCGTGAGGGTGATGAGGGAACTCTGCGCAAGCGTTATGTGACAACCCTCGGCCAACTGGAGGACTCACTCACGCAGATCGCCACCCGCGAACAGGATCTCCGTCAGACGATCACACGCCTGGAGACGCAGGTGGTGGATCGGCTTGCGCAGATCACGCCAAGCTGAGAGACACTATGCGCCAACGACCGTTTGATCTGCGCAGCTTCGCGCTGATCGTCAGCCTAACCGCCGTCGGCGCGGCCTGGGCGATCTATAACCTGTTGCTGGCCGGTTCGATCCGCAACGAGTCCACCATGCGCTCTCTGATCTGGGTGGTGTGTGCGACCCCGTGTGCGGTTCTGATCGGCTGGCTCATCGCCCGACGGCGCGAGGTGGGGCTGGCCTTCGCCTGCTGCTTCAGCCTCTACTTCTTCAGTTTCTTTATCGCCCAGCGCATCGAGTCGCTGTTCCTCAGCTCCGAGCAGGCGGCGGCTGGCGGTCACAGCATCTATTTCTGGGTCATGATCGGCATGCACCTAGCGGCTGGGGTGGGGCTGGCGATCTGGAGGGCGCTGAAGTAGGGGCTGTTCACTAGGTTACGTCAAAGTTCCTCAGGTACCCGGTCGCCCAGCGACTGAAGTCGCGGGCTAGATTCTGCGAAGCCCGCCTGCGCGGGCTACCCAAGTCCGCGCAGGCGGGCTTCGTCCCATAGAGCCGGGGGCTTCAGCCCCCGGCGGCAGTCCCTACAGTATTGACACTATGAATCGTGGTACGCTTTCTGATCTGCGTAACTGTGACGGCATTGCGGTCGGGCTCTGTCTTCTGGTTGCCGGTGCGCTCTTTGCTGTCTTCCGCAATCACGGGTTCGACGACCCCTATATCACCTATCGCTACGCAGCGAACGTGGCCTCCGGCCAAGGTTTTGTCTATAACCCTGGGCTGAAGGTGCTAAGTACGACGGCCCCGCTCTACGCGCTGCTGCTGGTTCCGGCGGCGATCATCGGGCTTGATCTGCCATTGGTCAGCAACCTAATCTGTTGCCTGAGCATCGGCGCGGGCGGGCTGGCGATCTGGCGTCTGGGGCGAAGCTGGGACGATCCGCTGGCCGGGTTTGTGGCGGCGATGTTCTACATGCTGTCGCCGTTTCAGATGCCCACAATGGGGGCCGAGACGAGCTTCGTGCTGGCGCTGGTACTCTGGGCGTTTGTGGCCGCGTCTGGCACACACTGGCGGAGAGTTACGGTGCTGCTGGGAATCGCCACGGTAGCCCGTGCCGATACGGTGCTGGCGGGGTTGGTGATTGCGCTCATCCTGGTGGCGGGGCGTGTCCGGTTGAAAAGATTAACGTGGCGCAGCCTGCCGTGGAGCGCGGCTGCGATCTACGCGCTGCTGCTCGCACCGTGGCTGATCTTTGCCCAGGCGTATTATGGCAGCCCCATCCCGGTGACACTGGCGGCCAAGCGTCATCAGATGCAGATCGTGGGCAGCCGCAGCTTTGGCCAGGGACTGATAGATCGAGCCATCAGTCTGTGGGAACTTCCCGCTTATCGGCTGCTGCTCATCCTCGCCTTGGTCGGAGTCCTTTATAGCCTGCTCCGGCGGCGCTCCGCCCTGGGAGTGTTGGGCTGGGCCGCGCTCTATGGTCTGGCCTACACCCTGCTGGGCGTCACGAGCTATTTTTGGTACTACAGCCCGATCTTCCTGGGCCTGATCATCGCAGCGGCCCTGGGGGTATCGGCAGTATCGGCGGTTGCCCAGCGCATAATCCGCCTGCGCACCGCCGGGGGGGTTGGACTGGTTCTGGCCGCCATCGTTCTCGCTGCTGAGCTTCTCGATCTCGCCAGTCTGTCGCTACGGCCCGACTCACGCCTGGTGATCTACCACGAGATTGGCGACTGGCTGGCGCAGAACACACCCGTCGAGTCCACCGTCGGCACCCTCGATGTCGGGATTATCGGCTACTACAGCCGGCGGCAGATCGTTGATTTTGCCGGACTGATCCAGCCCGAGGTGGCGACCCTGTTTGACTCGCAGCACGGCTACCTGGAGGCGGCCAACTGGGCGACACGGCGTTACCGACCAGATTACCTCGTGCTGAAAGAGGCACTGCCGCTGCTCTCGTTCGCGCCCGATCTCGGCGCACGCTGCGTGGCCCTGGCCGATTTCTCCGCTGCGCGGCCCACTGAGCCGATGACGATCTACCAGTGCAGCTGGGATGATCCGTAGAGTTCTTCATCGTCATGATGCCAAAAATGCCAGCTTTGCTGGCATTTTTGGCATCATGACGATGATTTTCAGGGCGTTAGCCCCTGGTTTTCGATGGGAGCGACTCGCGGCGGCGGGCGATACGGCGCAGGTGTGAGCGGCGCACCACTAGCTTCCACCAGAGCTGGATGAGTTGTACGCCGGTGCGCCAGAGCCGGGGGAAGTTGAAAAACTGACTCTGGCCGTAGGTGCGGTGGTAGTGGTGAACTGGAACCTCGGCGAAACGGAACTGGGCGTCCTGAAGCTTCTTTACCAGCTCCAGGCAGATCGTCCCACTGTCGGACTCAAGGTCAATCACATCGAAGACCTCGCGCCGGATAAGGCGGAAATCGCAGTCTACATCGCGCAACTGGAAGCTGAAGAGTAGCTTGACCATATGGTGGTAGATCCGCCCAATGATCTTGCGGTGGAACGGGTCGCCACGGTCAATTTTCCAGCCATTAACGATGTCAATATCATCGGTGAGGGCCGGGATGAGCAGCTTGATCTCGCGTGGGTCATACTGGGCATCGCCATCGGTGTAGAAGATGAGATCTTTGGTGGCGCTAGCGAACCCGACACGCAGTGCGCCGCCGTAGCCGAGCGCCTTGCGGTGGGTGAAGACGCGCAGGTGCTCGTAGTGGCTGTTCAGCGACTCAAGCACATCAACGGTATAGTCGGTACTACCGTTCTCCACCACGATCACCTCATAGTCATCGGTAATCTCTTCCAATGCGCCGATGACGCTGACAATCATACTCCCAATCGTGCCAGCGTCGTTGCAGGCCGGGAAGAATGCGGTGATACTCGGTCGATCTCTCATGAACCATGTTCCTCTTACGATGGTGTTCCGCAGTATGTGCCACACGTAGCGGCGAGCGATTATAGCATAGGAGTGAGATAGCGCATTAAGTCTCTAGAAAACGCTTCGCTGCCGCGAGGAAGGCGTTGCCTACGGCACCATCAGCTACGCGATGATCAAAAGTGAGCGAGAGGTAGCACATGGGCTTGATCGCAATGGCGTCCACTGTGCCGTAGCTCACGACTACGGGCCGTTTGACGATAGCCCCGACGCCGAGGATGCCTGACTGGGGCTGGTTGATAATGGGGGTGGCGAAGAGGCTGCCGCTGGTGCCGTGGTTTGTCAGTGTGAAGGTGCCGCCTTGAGTCTCGTCGGGCCGCAACTGGTGAGTGCGAACACGTTCAACGAGATCTCCCAGACTGCGGGCGAGGCCGAGCAGATTTCGCTCGTCGGCATCGTGCAGTACCGGCACGATCAGCCCTTCGGGGAGCGATACCGCGACGCCGATGTGCGTGCGCCGATGAAGGATGATCCCTTCAGGGCTAAAACTTCCGTTCAGCAGTGGGGCTGCCTGGAGCCCCGCCAGTGCGGCCTGGATAAAGTAGGGTGTGAAGGTCAGCCGCACGCCCTGGGCCGCGAAGGTGTCCCGGCTGGCGGTGCGGTGGGCCACCACCCGACTCAGATCAACCTCAATCACAGCGGTGACGTGGGGTGCGGTGCGGATGGATCGCTCCATATGCTCGGCGATGGCCCGGCGCATGGGACTAAGCGGGATGAGCTCGGCGTCATTAGGAACCGAGGGCTGAGGGCTGAGGGCTGAGGGCTGAGGGCTGAGGGCTGAGGATGTAGGCGCAGACACCGATTCCTCGATTTTGGCGATGGCATGCAGAACGTCCTGTTTCGTCACCCGGCCATTCTGTCCGCTACCCGTGATCTGGGCCGGGTTGAGGCGATTCTCGGCCAGCAGACGAGCAACCACCGGCGAGAGGAAAGGACTCTGGCCGGTATCCGCAGGAACGATGCGGGCGAGGAGTGTGCCGACGCGCACCGTCTCGCCCTCGGCCACGATCAGCTCCAGGAGCGTGCCAGACACCGGCGAGGGTAGTTCGGTGTCCACTTTATCGGTTACGATCTCCAACAGCGGCTCGTACTTCTGGACGGTCTCGCCGGGCCGCTTCAGCCAGCGCCCAATGGTTCCCTCAGTGACGCTCTCGCCGAACTGAGGCATTCTGATCTCTGTGGTCATAGTATCCCATTCCCGTAGGATCGAAGGTCACGCATCGAAGCCCATTGCCCGTAGAAACACCTCAACTGCTTTGGGGTCAAAATGTGTTCCAGCCTGCCCACGGATGTAGTCAACCACTTTTTCGATGGGCCATCCCGCACGGTACGGGCGATCGGAGCGTAGCGCGTCCCATACATCTGTAACAGCAAAGAGCCGCGCCGACAGCGGGATCTCCTCACCCACGAGACCGCGTGGGTAGCCACTGCCATCCCATTTTTCGTGGTGACAGAACGGAATATCGAGGGCCGGGCGCAGAAAGGGGATCGGCGCAAGCATGTCATAGGCGTACTGCGGATGACGGCGCATGATTACCCACTCCTCCTCCGTCAGCTTGCCGGGCTTGAGCAGGATCGCGTCCGGGATTCCAAGCTTGCCAACATCGTGCAACAGAGCCCCACGGCGCACATGGGTAAGCTCGGGGTCAACAATGCCCGCCGCATGGGCCAGCCGCACAGTCATCTCAGTGACTCGCAGGGAATGACCCTCCGTCTCCTTGTCGCGCAGGTCGAGAGCGTACACCCAGCCCTCAATCGTCGCATCATAACTGAGGAGCAGATCCGCGTGCGCCTGTTGGAGTGCGGCGCGCTCATTGAGCAGGCTGTGATAGCGGTTGAGGCGGGTGATGGTCTTCACCCGTGCGCGCAACTCGGCGCGATTGAAGGGCTTAGTAATAAAATCGTCGGCCCCAACCTCGATCCCGCGCAGGCGTGAGTTAGCATCATCCAGAGCCGTGACCATGATCACCGGCACTTCGGCCAGATACGGGTCGGCGCGCAGGCGCTCGCAGACTTCAAACCCGTCCATACCCGGCATCATCACATCCAGCAGGATCACGTCTGGAGTAAGTGCGGTGGCCTGGCGCAGTGCCTCCGGGCCGTCGGCGGCAAACGCCAGAGTATAGCCCTGCCCCTCCAGCAGATCTTCCAACGTCTCACGCCCCATAATATTATCATCAACAATAAGAACAGTACTCATCGGGGACATCTAAACCACCTCGTTATGCTCAATACCTTCGCCAATTATCCAGTGAGCGAGTCCACGGGGAGCGGATGGATACGCCCAAGCCCCGCGACATGCGCC
>Ga0208376_1000021_pt1 | contig 40833 bp, 38 predicted proteins | sample CryBogmetaGMA25M_FD_184548 | JGI IMG/M metagenome (GOLD analysis project Ga0208376, IMG submission 184548) | Freshwater microbial communities from Crystal Bog, Wisconsin, USA - MA2.5M (SPAdes) | ecosystem: Environmental > Aquatic > Freshwater > Lake | place: Crystal Bog, Wisconsin, USA...
GCACTGGCGCGGCGCACCCCCCGGCTGCGGTGGGTGAACCAGGCGAATTCGGCGTAGTTGTTATCGCGTCGACTGATGCGGTCGTAGGCGAAGCCGGTGGCCAGCAGGGCCTCGGCCACGCCAGCACAGTTGCTCACCCGCATTGGGCTGCCATTGCGCCAGGCCCCCAGCCCCGGTGCCGCCCAGCAGAGTTCCTCGCTGGCGGGCATGGCCAGGGCACCGAGCAGGGGCAGGCCGCGCCAGAGCAGGCCCACCGAGGTGGCGAACACCGGGAAGCCGTGGGCGTAGTTGGTGGTGCCATCGAGGGGATCGACACACCACTCCAGGTCCCCCTGGCCACTGCGACGTCCGCTCTCCTCGGCGAGGACCGGCAGACCGGGGGTCTCGGCCTCCAGCAGGGCGAGAACGGCGGCTTCAGCAGCCAGATCGGCCTCGGTGACCAGATTGCCGGCGGCTCCCTTCTCCCGGATCTGCTCGAGCTGGCCGAAGTGGTGGCGCAGGACCCCGGCCCCGGCCTCGGCAGCTCGGCGGGCAACGGCGGCGAGCCGTTCAATCTCGGCCCCGCTCAGTCCGGAGCCCTCCAGGGCCTGGTCGGAAAGACGCATGGATGCTCAGGGATGGCTGTCGCTCACGCTGGCATCCGGATGGGCCTGCCGGGTAGCCACAAGTTGCTCATTCCTCATCGAGGGGCAGACCGGCCCGCACGCGGCCCCGGCCGAAATGCCGACCGAACTGCAGGTCATAGACCTCATCCTCGTCCTGGGTCTCCACCTCCAGGGGCCCGGTGGCCCGGGCGACGCAGAGCAACCCGTAGCCCTTGCTGCGGGTCTCGCGAGAGAGGCCAAGGGCCTCGCGCTGGTCGATGGAGCCCGAGAGCACCCGCACCGCGCAGGCGGTGCAGCAGCCGTTGCGACAACTGAACGGCAAAGGATCGCCCTGGGCCTCGAAGCTGCGCAGGATGTAGTCACCTTCTGCCACCTCGTGGCGGATGGTGCGGTTGGCCTGGCGCCAGTGAACCGTGATCGGGAAGGTGCGCGTCATCAGACTCGAAGCGGCCCGACGGGACCGGAGCACAGGATCGGGGAGGGGATGACCCCCTGCTACATTGACACCCGAGTGCCCCATTTAGCCCCTGGAGAGGTGGCCGAGTGGTCGAAGGCGCAGCACTGGAAATGCTGTATAGGGGCAACTCTATCGAGGGTTCGAATCCCTCCCTCTCCGTACCGCCAGCCGGCCCCAGGGCCGGCTTTTTTCATGCCCTTAAAGGCGACCCTGCAGCCATCGCTGCGGGGTCGTGGAGCGGGATTGGACCTGCAGATTAAACTCAGCCGAAACGACCGCTCACGTAATCAAGGGTGAGTTGCTGGCCGGGTGCATTGAAGATTTTTTCGGTTTCATTGTACTCAACCAGGTAGCCCACCTTACCGCTGCCACCATCGACTGCCTCGGCGTTGAAGAAAGCGGTGCGATCGGACACACGCACTGCCTGCTGCATGTTGTGGGTAACGATGACAATCGTGTAGCTGCGCTTGAGCTCGTGCATCGTCTCCTCAATCTTGAGGGTGGAAATCGGATCCAGGGCCGAACAGGGCTCGTCCATCAGAATCACCTCGGGCTCGGTGGCAATCGCCCTGGCAATGCAGAGACGCTGCTGCTGACCGCCGGAAAGAGCCAGGCCGCTCATCTTCAGCTTGTCCTTACACTCGTCCCAGACAGCGGCCTTGCGCAGGGAGCGCTCGACCAACTCATCCATGTCGCCCTGGTAACCATTAATGCGGGCCCCGAAGGCGATGTTTTCATAAATCGTCTTAGGGAAAGGATTCGGCTTCTGAAACACCATGCCGATGCGACGCCGTACCTCCACCGGGTCAATCCGCGGCTGATAGAGGTCCTGGCCATCGAAAACAACCCGCCCCTTGAGGCTGCAGCCCGGCACCAGATCATTCATCCGGTTCAGGGAGCGAAGCACCGTGCTTTTCCCACATCCCGATGGACCGATGAAAGCTGTCACCTGGCCGCGAGGAATGTCCATAAAGACATTGCGAACAGCCTCGAAACTGCCGTAAGAAATACTGACATTCTCGAGAGACATGCAAATGTCAGAGCCTTCCTGACCTTGGGTGCCAGCTGCGCTGCCGGGATAGGCGGAGGGAGCGGAAGTCATCGCTGTCAGAAGCTCGAAAGGAAAGGGGTTGGATTGAAGGAGCGAGTCCAGATGGAAGAGGAATACCGATCAGGAGCTGGAGGCGCGACTGATCCAGCGGGTCAGCAGATTGGCACCCAGGATCATGATCACCAGCACAAAGGAGGCTGCCCAGGCCAGTTCGTTCTGGGCGGGATAGGGCATGATCGCGAAATTGAAGATCAGCACCGACATCGTGGCGATCGGATTGAGCAGGCCATCGGGCCAGAATGGCGAGAACAGGGCCGTGAAGATCAACGGAGCCGTCTCGCCGGCGGCCCTGGCGATCGCCAACACCACCCCGGTGGCAATCGGCGTGAAGGCGGCCGGGAGCACCACCCTGGAAATCGTCACAAAACGGGAGGCGCCGACGCCGTAGGAACCCCAGCGCAGCTCCTGGGGCACCAGCCGCAATCCCTCATCGGTGGTCTTGATGACGGTGGGCAACATGAGCACCGCCAGGGCGATGCCGCCGGCGATGGCGCTATAGCTCTGCCCGCCCAGCACCCGGGTGGCCACCACCAGCCCATAAACGAACACACCACTGATGATCGAGGGCACACCTGCCAGCACGTCATTGCTGAAGCGCACGAGCTGGGCGAACCAGCCGGCGCGGGAGTACTCGGAGAGATAGATGCCACCGCCGACTCCCACCGGAATGGCAATCGCCGAGGCGATCAGGGTGACGATGACAGTGCCGATCAGGGCATTGCCGATGCCACCCCCCTCCAGGCCGGGGGCCGGCGGCAGGTCGGTGAAGAGGCGCAGGCTGATCAGGCGCCCCCCCTGAATCAGCACATGCACCAGCACCAGCACCAAGGGGAGCACGGCGATGATCGCGAACGCTGCGATCACCAGGGTGCCCACCAGGTTCAGGCGGTTACGGACCAGGGCAGGGTTGTAGGTCAGGGTTCGCCGCTGGAAGGCAGACGGGGGACTTGGAACAACCATCTCAGTAACGCAGGGAAAGCTTGCGGACCACCCACTGGGCCATGACGTTGACCAGGAAGGTGAGCACCATGAGGATCAGGGCCGAGTACATCAGGGCCGACACCTGAATGCCATCGGCTTCTCCGAACTGGTTGGCCAGCATTGAGGCGATCGTGTTGCCTGGCGCCAACAACGAAAGGTTGAAGTTGACGGAATTACCGATGATCATCGTGACCGCCATGGTTTCGCCCATGGCGCGGCCAAGGGCCAGCATGACGCCACCGATGATCGCCGAAACCGCCGCCGGCAGAATGATGTTCAAAATCGCCCCCCAACGGGTGGTGCCGACGCCATAGGCGCCCTGGCGGAGCTCGATCGGCACCTGATTGAGGGCATCACGAGAAATAGCGGTGATGATCGGCAGCACCATCACCACCAGGATCAGGATTGCCGGAGCCATGCCGGGACCCTGGGGAATGGTGCTGAACAGGGGCGTCCAGCCGAGCACGTTATGAAGCAGGGTGAGGGCGGGGCGGATTGCCGGCTCCATCACAAAGATCGCCCAGAGGCCGAGCACCACCGAAGGGATCGCCGCCAGCAGCTCCACCATCAGGCCAATCGCCTCGCGAAGCCAGACCGGAATCAGGTCTTCGGTGATGAAAATGGCGGTGCCGACCCCAAGGGGCACGGCGATCAGCAGCGACAGCATCGATGTGACGATGGTGCCGTAGATGGCGGTGAAGGCGCCGTAGTCGCCGTTGACGGGATCCCAGGACGAGGTGACCAGGAAACCCAGGCCGAAACTGGCGATCGCCTCCTGGGCACCATGGAACACCGTGATCAGGATGCCCAGCAGCAGCGTTGCGACGCCGGCGGCCAGGATCAGGGTGAGCGATTGGAAACCGGAGTCGACGGCCTTCTCAGCGGCGGGTCGCCGCCGCAGGGTGAAGGGATCGCTCGAGAGGCCTAGCTGGGCGTCTGGGGGCATGCGGCGCAAAAGCAAAGGCCTACCGCTCTTCAATGTAGGAAGCACGCCGACGGATCCGATTAAGCCTCGTTAAAGGCTGGAGTGGGTGCCCCTGGCCTTGCCTGGTCGGTAGCTTGGGGGCCCAGGCAGGTTTCCGGCAGATTTCATGGGGCGGATCGTGGGTATCGACCTGGGCACCACCAATTCGGTGGTGGCCGTGCTTGAAGGCGGTCGTCCCCAGGTGATCGCCAGCGCCGAAGGGGGCCGCACCACCCCATCGGTGGTGGGCTTCAACCGCGACCGCGAACTGCTGGTGGGCCAGCTGGCCCGCCGCCAGCTCGTGCTCAATCCCCGCAACAGCTTCGCCAATCTCAAGCGCTTCGTGGGGCGCAACTGGGACGAGCTGGAAGACAGCAGCCTGGGGGTGCCCTACACCGTGCGCGCCAACGACCAGGGCAACGTGCGGGTGGTCTGCCCCGCCACCGAACGGGAGTACGCCCCTGAGGAGCTGGTGGCCAGCATCCTGCGCAAGCTGGTGGACGATGCCACCACCTATCTGGGGGAGCCGGTGGAGGCGGCGGTGATCACCGTGCCCGCCTACTTCAACGACGCCCAGCGCCAGGCCACCCGTGATGCCGGCCGGCTGGCGGGCATCAGCGTCGAGCGGATCCTCAATGAGCCAACGGCGGCGGCGCTGGCCTACGGCTTCGATCGCAGCACCGTCAAGCGGGTGCTGGTGTTCGACCTGGGTGGCGGCACCTTCGACGTCTCGGTGCTGCGCATCGCCAACGGCGTCTTCGATGTGAAAGCCACCAGCGGCGACACCCAGCTCGGCGGCAACGACTGGGACCGGCGCATCGTCGACTGGCTGGCCGATGGCTTCCTCAAGGAGCACGGCATCGATCTGCGCCGCGACCGGCAAGCCCTGCAGCGCCTCACCGAAGCGGCCGAGAAGGCCAAGATCGAACTCTCTGGCGTGCAGAGCACGCCGATCTCGCTGCCGTTCATCGCCACCGGCGGCGAGGGCCCACTCCACATCGAGACCACCCTGGAGCGCCATGTCCTTGAGGGCCTCTGCCCCGACCTGCTGGACCGGCTGCTGAGGCCGGTGCAGCGGGCCCTGCGCGATGCCTCCCTCAGCGCGGACGCCATCGACGACGTGGTGCTGGTGGGCGGCTCCACCCGCATGCCGATGGTGCAGGAGATGGTGCGCACCCTGATCCCCCGGGAGCCCTGCCAGTCGGTGAACCCCGATGAGGTGGTGGCGATCGGAGCCGCCGTGCAGGCCGGCATCCTCACCGGCGAGCTGCGGGATCTGATGCTCAACGACGTCACCCCCCTGTCGCTGGGCCTGGAAACGATCGGCGGGGTGACGAAGGTGCTCATTCCCCGCAACACGCCGATTCCCGTCCGCAAGTCGGATGTGTTCAGCACCTCGGCCGCCAACCAGAGTTCGGTGGAGATCCATGTGCTCCAGGGAGAACGGGAGATGGCTGAGGGCAACAAGAGCCTCGGCCGCTTCCGGCTATCGGGTATCCCGCCCGCCCCCCGCGGGGTTCCCCAGGTGCAGGTGTCCTTCGACATCGATGCCAACGGACTGCTGCAGGTTTCCGCCACGGATCGCACCACCGGTCGCCAGCAGAGCGTGAGCATTCAGGGCGGCTCCAACCTCAGCGAGGACGAGATCAACCGCTTGCTGGAGGAGGCCCAGCTGAAGGCGGCGGAAGATCGTCGCAAGCGGGCCGACATCGACCGGCGCAACCGCGCCCAGACCCTGGTCGGGCAGGCGGAGCGCCGGCTGCGGGACGCGGCGCTGGAACTGGGACCCTACGGGGCCGAACGGCAGCAGCGAGCGGTGGAACTGGCCCTGCGGGATGTGCAGGATGTGCTGGCGGCTGGCGATGAGGCCGAGCTCGAACTGGCGGTCAGCGGGCTGCAGGAGGCCCTGTTCGGCCTGAACCGCCGCCTGATGAGTGAGCGTCAGGCGGAGAGTGGCCCCCTGCAGGGCCTGAAGAACACTCTGGGGTCCCTGAAGGACGAACTGTTCGCCGACGACGACTGGGACGACTGGGACGGACGGGAACGCAACGACCCCTGGGCCGGCCCGCCCCGGCGCGGCCCGGCCCGCGATCGCTTCGGCACTGACCGGTTTGACATGGACCGGGTTGGTTCTGACCGTTTTGGCTCTGACCGCGACGGCCCGGAGCGCTTCGGCCGGGACCCCTGGCCCGAGCAGCGACCTGGCCAGGAGCTGGATGGGGGCTGGCGCGCGCCCGCCCGCGGTTCGGCTGCGCCTGGCCCCGCCAGGGCTCGCCCCGGCAGCGATCTGGGCGCCTATGACCACGATGACCCCTGGGCCGAGCGTTGACGCCGGTGAGCCGTTTCGACTCCAATTCCGACGGCGCCATGGCGGCCGCCCCCGCCACTGCCCTCGATTACTGGCAGATCCTTGAGCTGGAGCCAGGCGCCGACGCCACCAGCCTGAAAAGGGCCTTCCGCCAGCAGGCCCGCCGCTGGCATCCCGACCTCAACGGCAATGATCCGGTGGCCGAGGAGCGCTTCAAACGGGTCAATGAGGCCTATGCCGTGCTCTCGGATCCAGCGCGGCGGCGGGCCTGGGAGGCCGGTGAGGAATCGGCGGAAGCGGCCGGCGCCGCAGGCGATCCCTTCGCCAGCGGCTTCCCCCGTTTTGAGGATTACCTCGACGCCCTGTTCGGTGAGCGGCGGCGATCCCAGGCCCGGGACGACGGTTACGGCCAGGACGGGGAGGAAGCGGAAGCACGCCGGCCCCAGGCCGCAGCCCAGGGCCGGCGGCAGGAGGAGGTGGACCGGGGAGCCGATCGGCCGGAGCCGGATCGCGAGGACGCGGCGCGGGCCAGCGGCGGGGATGTGGCGGCGCGGCCGGCCTCGCCGCCACCGACCCAGGCCGGCAGCGATCACGAAAGCCTGGTGGAGCTCAGCCCCGACCAGGCCCTCAGCGGCAGCCGGGTGGAACTGGAACTCAGCGGCGGCATGGTGGTGGAGGTCTGGACTCCGCCCATGGCCGGGGACGGCTGGCGGCTGCGGCTGGCCGGCGTGGCCCCCGGTGGCGCAGATCACTTTCTGCAACTGCGGGTGCGTACCCCGGAAGGATTGCGGATCGACGGACTGCGGGTGCTGTATCAACTGGATCTGCCCCCAGCCGATGCGGTCCTCGGCTGCCAGGTGGCGATCCCCACCCTGGAGGGACCGGTGCGGCTGAGGGTGCCGCCTGGCTCCTCCAGCGGCCGCCTGCTGCGGCTGCGGGGCCGGGGCCAGCGCCACGGTGACCAGCGCGGCGACCAGCTGGTGGAAGTGCGGATCGTGGTCAATGCCGAGCTAGGCGAAGCCGAGGAGGCCCTCTATCGCCGCTTGCGGGAACTCGAAGACCACCATGGGTGACACACTGACTGCCAGCGACAGCCCAGCCCCGTGACGGCAGCCGATCCCACCATGCCGGTCCATGTGCTCCTCTTCGACGCCGGCAGCGACCAGGAAGGCATCCATTCCCTCGAACTCGGGGGCCACACCGTGGTGTTGTTGTTCGAGGAGCGGGACGACGCCGACCGTTACGCCGGCCTGCTCGAAGCCCAGGACTTCCCGGTGCCCAGCGTCGAGACCCTGGCACGGGGCGATCTGGAGCAGTTCTGCAAGGAGGCCGGCTATGAGGCGCGCTTCGTGCCGGCCGGCTTCCTGCCCCGCAGCGAGGAGGATCGCCTGATGATCGCCCCACCGGAGCGCAACATGGACCTCAGCCACTGGAAGGAGCAGGGCGAGGACGACGGCCCGGCGGGTGCCGCCCCGCAACCCGCCGGCGACAGCGATCCCGAACTGGAAGCCTTCCGCCGCCGGCTGGAGGGACTGCTGTGAGCGGCAACGGCGGGGTCGATCGTGGCCACCTGCTCACCGAGCAGGCCAATCCCCTCAGCGAAGCGCTGGACACCCTCAGCACTGCCGAGATGGTGCAGCTGTTCTGCGAAAACGATCTCGAGCCCCAACGGGCCGTGTCCGCGGCCGCTCCGGCCCTCACCCTGGCGATCGAGGCGATTGCGGCCCGATTGGCGGCCGGCGGGCGCCTCTTCTACCTGGGGGCCGGCACCTCAGGACGCCTGGGGGTGCTCGATGCGGCCGAATGTCCGCCCACCTTCTGCACCCCGCCCGAGTTGGTGCAGGGGGTGCTGGCCGGTGGGGCGCCGGCGTTGCTGCGCAGTTCCGAGGGCCTGGAGGATCTGAGCGCAGCGGGCCGAGAGGACCTAGAGGCGCGCGGCTTCGGGCCGGCCGATGCCCTGGTGGGGATCGCCGCCGGCGGCACCACCCCCTACGTGCTGGGCGGCCTGGAACACGCCCGTTCGCTCGGGGCGCTCGGCATCGCCCTGGCCTGCGTCAGCGCCGACCAGGTGGCGATGCCCTGCGACATCGACATCCGGCTGCTCACCGGGCCGGAACTGGTCACCGGATCCACCCGTCTGAAGGCCGGAACCGCCACGAAAATGGCCCTCAACATCCTCTCCACCGGGGTGATGGTGAAGCTGGGCAAGGTGCACGGCAACCGCATGGTGGACGTGGCGGTCACCAACAGCAAGCTGGAAGACCGGGCCCTGCGCATTCTCCGTGATCTGGCCGGCGTGGATCGCCAGGAGGGCGGCTTGCTGCTGACGGCCGCCGGCGGTTCGGTGAAACTGGCGTTGCTGATGAGCTTGACCGGCCTGGAGGCGACGGCGGCCCAGCGGCATCTGACGGACCATGGCCCCTCCCTGCGGGCGGCGCTGGCGGCCGCTCCTCAGCCGTTGAACGGCCCCCAGTAGGGGCTGGTGAACAGCTCCGTGCGACGACGGGCCTCATCCGGCACGGCCGCTGCGGGAGTCATCAAGGCGTGGCGCAGGGCATGGTGGGCCTCGCTAGGCGGCCGAAGGGCCGCCACCCGCTCGGCGGCCAGGGCCACGATCTGCTGGGCCAGGGTGGCGTTGGCCCGCAGGTTGTCGAGCACCATCTCCACCGTCACCGAAGCGTGCTGCTGGTGCCAGCAGTCGTAGTCAGTGACCATTGCCAGGGTGCTGTAGGCCATTTCGGCCTCCCGGGCCAGGCGGGCCTCGGTGTGGTTGGTCATCCCGATCACATCACAGCCCCAGCTGCGATAGAGCTGGGATTCCGCCCGGGTGGAGAAGGCCGGACCCTCCATGCAGAGGTAGGTGCCGCCGCGGTGAAGCTGGCGGCCCTGGGGCATCAGGCTGTCACCCACATCCGCCAGGATGCGGCTGAGCACGCCGCAGAAGGGATCGGCGGCGGTGACATGGGCCACCAGCCCCTCCCCGAAGAAGCTGAGGGGGCGCTGGTGGGTGCGATCGATGAATTGATCGGGGACCAGCATGTCGAGGGGGCGTACATGCTCCTGGAGCGAACCGACCGCCGACACCGAAAGGATCCAGCGGACACCGAGGTGGCGCAGCGCCCAGAGGTTGGCCCTGTAGGGCACCTCGGTGGGGGTCAGGCTGTGGTGGCGGCCGTGCCGGGCCAGGAACACCGCTTCAACGCTGCCGATCCGGCCGATCCGCAGGCTGTCGGAGGGGCTGCCGTAGGGGGTTTCGATCTCGACTTCACGGACCTCCTCAAGGGCCTCCATGGCATAGAGGCCACTGCCTCCGAGCACCCCAAGGCGGGCCTGGCTGAGGTCGAGGCTGACAGCACTGCTCATCGGACCCATCGTCATCTTGCAGCTTGTCTATCGCATGGATGGCACCGGCGCCGCCCGGGCCCCACTCCACCGCCGGCCTGCCAGGATTGGAACCACAATCGCAAGCAGCGCCGTGACCAAGGCCGTGATGGACACCGACGCCGGCACGATCCACCTGGAACTGTTCGACGCCGACGCCCCGGGCACGGTGGCCAATTTCGTGAAGCTCGCCGGCGATGGCTTCTACGACGGCCTGGCCTTCCACCGGGTCATTGAGGGTTTCATGGCCCAGGGGGGCTGCCCCAACAGCCGCGAAGGGGCCAGGGGGGCAGCCGGTACCGGCGGTCCCGGTTACACCATCCCCTGTGAGATCAACAAGAACAAGCATGTGGGCGGCAGCCTGTCGATGGCCCACGCAGGCCGTAACACCGGCGGCAGTCAGTTCTTCCTCTGCCATGGCCCCCAGCCCCACCTGGATGGCCAGCACACCGTGTTCGGCCACACCGCCGATCTCGATGTGGTGCTGAAGCTGCGCAATGGCAGCCGGATCAACAAGGTGACGATCGAGGCCTGAGGCCGCAACGCCCCTCAGCGCCAGACGATGAACGCCCCCGGCTGCAGGGTCAGCCTGGGGCAGCTGCCGCTGGCCCTGGTGTCGAGGTCCACCAGGTTGCGGAGTTCAGGCTCCATGGTCACGCTCGGATGGCTCACCCGTTGGGCATCCGGGGCCAGCAGCAGAGAAAGGCGGCCGGTGCCAGCACGGCTGAGCAGTTGCTGGAGGGTGGCCGCCAGGTCTCCGGCACTGAGTTGGCGCCCCTGCGGCCCCCCCAGCAGAACCGCCAGCTGCGGCTGATCCAGCAGGGCCAGCAGGCGGGAGTCCCCCTCCAACTCCAGCAGCAGCCCCCGACCGGCCGCCCAGTCCTGCAGGCGGGCGAAGTCCTCGGTGGCGATCGGGCCGTCAGCGTCGCCATGCCAGGCCAGCACCGCCGTCAGCCCGTGGGCCTCCTCCTCCATCAGGTGGCCCAGCTTGATGCGCTTCACCTGCAGATAGGCGGCATTGTGCTGGCCGGGATCCATCACCAGCGGCACCCGGTCTTCCACCTGCAGGCCGTAGCCGCCGAGGCCGGCGATCTTGCGTGGATTGTTGGTGATCAGGCGCAGGCGCTGAATGCCCAGATCACTGAGGATCTGGGCGCCGACCCCGTAGTTGCGCAGGTCGGCGGCGAAGCCGAGGCGCTCGTTGGCCTCCACCGTGTCGAGGCCACCGTCCTGCAGGGAGTAGGCCCGCAGCTTGTTGACCAGGCCGATGCCCCTCCCCTCCTGACGCAGGTAGACCACCACGCCTTCCCCTTCCTGCTGGATCATCCGCAGGGCCGCTTCCAGCTGGGGGCGACAGTCACAGCGCAGGGAACCGAAGGCGTCACCAGTGAGGCATTCCGAATGGACCCGCACCAGCACGGGTCCGGCAGCCCGCTCCGGATGGCCCTTGACGATCGCCACGTGCTCGCTGCCATCGAGCTCATTGCGATAGCCGATCGCCCGGAACTGGCCAAAGGCGCTGGGTAGGGCCGCCTCCGCCTGGCGGCGCACGAACCGTTCCGTGTCGAGCCGATAACGGATCAGGTCGGCGATCGAGATCAACCGCAACCCATGCTGGCGGGCGTAGGCCAGCAACTGGGGCAGCCGGGCCATGGAGCCATCGGCATTCTGGATCTCACAGATCACCCCGGCGGGATAGAGCCCGGCCAGGCGGGCCAGATCCACGGCCGCCTCCGTATGACCGGCCCGCTTGAGCACGCCGCCGCCCCGCGCCCGCAGCGGGAAAATGTGGCCAGGGCGCCGCAGATCCGCCGGACGGCTGGCCGGATGGATCGCCACCTGGATCGTGCGGGCCCGGTCCTCAGCGGAGATGCCGGTGCTGACTCCGTTCTCCGGGCCGGCATCGACGCTGACGGTGAAGGCTGTCTGGTTGCTGTCGGTGTTGCGGTCCACCATCAGCGGTAGATCCAGCTCATCAAGTCGCTCCCCCTCCATCGCCAGGCAGATCAGGCCCCGCGCCTCGGTGGCCATGAAGTTGATCTGCTGGGGGGTGGCGAACTGGGCCGCGCAGATCAGATCGCCCTCGTTCTCACGGTTTTCGTCGTCCACCACGACGATCGAATCGCCGTTGCGAATGGCCGCCAGGGCATCGGCGATGGCATCGAAGACGATCGGCTCGCTGCTGCCGGGCGGCTCGCTGCTGCCAGGCGGCTCGGTGCTGTCAGCGCCGCTGGGGGAGCTGCTGAGCCTGGAGAGGGGGATCAAGGGGATGTCGATGGGTCGCGCGTCGGGTCGCGGCACTTGGTCGGAGGAAGCAGGCGGGGCAAGGGCCCCAACATCCTTTATAGAGCCCGGTACGATCGGCCGACTCTTCAGCTCCGGCATGGCAGGCAAGCGCGTCGCGGTGATCGGGGCCAGTGGCTACGGCGGTCTGCAGACCCTGCGGCTGCTGCATGCCCATCCCGACCTCCAGGTGACCTTCCTCGGGGGCGAGCGCAGCAGCGGCAAGCGCTGGAGTGAACTGGTGCCGTTTCTGCCCCTGGAGCAGGATCTGGTGGTCCAGAGTCCGGATGCCGAGGGGATCGCCGCCGCCGCCGATCTGGCGGTGCTCAGCCTGCCCAACGGTCTGGCCGCCGGCCTGGCTCCGGCCCTGCTGGAGCGCGGCGTGAAGGTGGTGGACCTCTCCGCGGACTTCCGCTACCGCTCCCTGGCCCAGTGGCAGGAGGTTTACAAGAGTGAGGCCGCCCTGCTCGATCGGCGCGACGGCGACCTCTGCGCCGAAGCCGTCTACGGACTGGTGGAGTGGGAGGAGGCCCGGATCCGCCAGGCCCGGCTGGTGGCGGCCCCGGGCTGTTTCCCCACCGCCAGCCTGCTGGCGTTGCTGCCATTCCTCAAGCAGGGGTTGATCGAATGCGGCGGCATCGTCATCGATGCCAAGACCGGCACCTCCGGCGGCGGCCGGGCGGCCAAGGAACACCTGCTGTTGGCCGAGGCCTCCGAAGCTGTGGCGCCCTACGGCGTGGTCGGCCATCGCCACACCAGTGAGATCGAGCAGCAGGCCTCCCTGGCGGCCGGCCAAGAGATCCAGCTGCAGTTCACGCCGCACCTGATGCCGATGGTGCGGGGACTGCTGGCCACCGTCTACGGGCGCCTGCGCGACCCGGGCCTCACCGCCGACGACTGCACGACCCTGCTCCAGGCGGCCTATCGCCACTGCCCCACGGTGCGGGTGCTGCCGGTGGGAACCTACCCCTCCACCAAGTGGGTGCGGCAGACGAACGCCTGCCTGCTGTCGGTGCAGGTGGACAAACGCACCGGCCAGCTGATCGTGATCAGCGCCATCGACAACCTGATCAAGGGTCAGGCGGGCCAGGGGGTGCAATGCCTGAATCTGATGGCGGGCCTGCCGGCGGGCACCGGCCTGCCGCTTGTGCCCTTCTATCCCTAAGAGCCCTGCAGGCGCTCAGCGGCCAGGGCCACCGCCAGGGGCAGGATCCGGTGCTCCTGCGCCTGGATCCGACGGGCCAGGCTGGCGTGGTCGTCGCCGGCCTGCACCGGCACCGCCGCCTGGGCGAGGATCGGACCGGCATCCACCTCGGCGGCCACCAGATGGGCGGTGCAGCCCGCCAGCCGCACCCCGGCCGCCAGGGCCTGGCCCACCCCGTCCACGCCCCGGAAACTGGGTAACAGCGAGGGATGGATGTTCACCAGCCGCTCCGGGAAGGCCTCGATCAGCACCGGCGTGACGATTCGCATCCAGCCGGCCATCACCACCAGATCCACCCGTTCCGCCCGGAAGCGCTCGATCAGGCTCCTGTCGAGCTGCTCCCGGTCCGGCTGGAGGCGGTGGTCCAGCAGGCAGCAGGGAACTCCGAGGCGCTCGGCCCGCTGCTGGGCGCCGCAGCCGGCGTTGTTGACCACCAGCAGCACCACCTCGGCGGCCAGCGGCCCCTGCCGGCAGGCGGCCACCAGGGCCTCGAAATTGCTGCCATTGCCGGAGGCCATCACCCCGAGACGCAGCGAGGCCGGGCCGGACGGCCAGGGCTGTGACAACGGCCACTGGACAGCGGTGCCGAGATCGCTAGGTTCTCCAGCAGCAGGCATTGCATCCGTGTCCCATCTCTCCATCCTGCCAACGGTGCTGCGTGATGCCGACACCCTGGCCGCCAGCCTGCAGGCCCTCGGACTGGAACCCAGCAAAGGAGGGCTGCTGGAGGGCTTCGCCGCCGAGCGGGAGCCGGTGGAGCTGCAGGTGCGGCTGGCGGACGGCGAGGTGCTCGGCTGGGCCCGCCAGGCCGATGGCTCCCTGGCCCTGGTGGGTGACCTGCAGCGCCTGAGCCGCTGCCGCGGCCTGCAGGAGCTGATCGGGCGGATCACCCGCGGCTATGCCGCCCGCCGCGCCCTGGCCGCGGCAGAGCTGCAGTTCAGTGGAGCCACGATCGAGCTGCAACCCTGATGCCGGCACCGCTGCTGGCACTGGATCTGAGGGAACCGCAGCAGCACCTGGTCCGGGCCAGCCTCCGTTTCACTCCCAGCCGGCGCCAGCTGCAGCTGCAGCTGCCCGGCTGGACCCCCGGCAGCTACCTGATCCGCGATTATGTGCGCCAACTGGAGGGGTTCGAGCTGCTGGCCGCCGGCCGGCCCATCACCCTGGAGCGGACGGGGGTGGCCCACTGGAGCGCCCTGCTGCCCGACCTGCAACCCCTGGAGCTGCGCTGGCGGCTGCTGGCCACCGAACTGACGGTTCGGACCTGCCACCTCAACGGCGACCACGGCTTTCTGGCCCTGGCGGCGGTGGTGCCGGAGCTGGACGGCCTGCGCTGGCAGGCCCACAGACTGACGTTGCAGCTGCCAGCGGACTGGCAGGCCTGGGTTCCCCTGCCGCGCCAGCCGGACGGCCACTGGCTCGCCGCCGATTACGACGCCCTCATCGATGCGCCGATCGAGGCGGGACCGCTCCAGGAACACGCCTTCAAGGTGGCGGGGGTGCCGCACCGCTGGGTGAGCTGGGGAGGGGACCCGGTCGCGGGCGATCCAGCCTGGCTGGCGGATGTGGAGCGCATCTGCCTGACCTGCTGCCGGCTGATGGGGGAACCGGCGCCGGCGGCGGCGGATTACCTGTTCGTGCTGCACCTGCTCGAACAGGGCTACGGAGGCCTTGAACACGACAACAGCTGCGTGCTGCAGTACGGCCGGCGGGCACTGGCGCGGCCGGAAGGCCGCCGCAAGCTGCTGCAGCTGGTGGCCCATGAATACCTGCACCAATGGAATGTGCGCCGCCTGCGGCCGGCCGAACTGGCGCCGATCGACTACGGCCGGCCGACGATCATTCCAACCCTCTGGTTTGCCGAAGGGGTGACCAGCTACTACGACCAACTGATCCCCCTGGCGGCGGGAATCAGCGGCGAGTCCGAGCTCCTTGAAGATCTCGGCAGCGACCTGAGCCGCTATCGCCTTACCCCCGGCCGACGGGTGCAGAGTCTTCGCGAAAGCAGCCAGGAAGCCTGGGTGAAGCTTTATCGCCAGGATGCCTATTCCGGCGATGCCCAGATCAGCTACTACCTGAAGGGAGCCGTGCTGGCCCTCATTCTCGATCTGCATCTGCGCCGCCATGGCTCGGCCCTTTGCGTGGTGCTGCAGCAGCTCTGGCACAGCCACGGCCGGCATCGGCGCGGCTACCGCGAAGTGGATCTGTTTGCTGCATTCAGCAGTCAGGCGGCCGATCTGTCCACCCTGCTACCGCAATGGCTGGATCAGCACGATGATCCCCCTGTCGATGATTACCTGGCCGATGTGGGCCTGCAGCTGTTGGCTGAAACCTCAGGGCATGCAAACGCAGGTTGGGATCTGGAGAGCAGCCAAGGCCGTGTGCGCCTGCGGCGGGTAAGCCGCCAGGGAGCCGCCGAGCGCGCCGGTCTGGAGGTCGGCGATGAACTGCTGGCCATCAACGGCGAGCGCCTGGTCAGCCCTGAGCTGGCGGCCGGGCTGATCGACCCCGCAACGGAGGTGGAACTGCTGTTCTGTCGCGATGGCCGCGTCCGCACCACCCTGCTGGATCCCGGCGAACCCGCCCTGGAACGCTGGCAGCTGCGCAGCGATCCCGGCGCCGACCCCACGCGGATCGCCGCCCGGCAGCGCTGGCTGAGCCTGCTGCCATGAATGCCCAGATCCGGCCGGTGCTTGTGGCCATGGCAGGGGCCGTTCTGCTCAGTACCGGTGCCCTGGTCTGGCTGGGCCGGGATCTACTGCAGGGCCGGGATCAGAACAGCAGCCAATCGCCCCTGCTCGATCTGCTCGAAGATGTGCGCAGGACGCCACCGAGCCGCCAACCGAGGCGGCCGCCGGCACCGCCCCGGATCAGCACCTGGCAGCAGCCCCAGGCCCATGCCTGCCCTGCCCTGGACCCCGCCATGACCCAGCGGCTGCAGACGTTGCTGGCCCGGCTGCCCGTCAGCGTCGAACGGGTGAGGATCCATCCCACCAATTACGGCCATCGCTACGCCCAGGATGCCTTCGGCAACCCCGTGGATCCCACCCCGAAGGTGGTCGTGCTGCACGAAACGGTCTACGGCATCGACTCGGCGATCAACACCTTCATCACACCCCATCCCCGCGATGAGGATCAGGTGAGCTATCACACCCTGATCGGCCAGAACGGCCGGGTGGTCCAACTCGTGGATCCCGCCTATCGCGCCTTCGGGGCTGGCAACTCAGCGTTCAACGGCCAGTGGGTGGTCACCAATCCGAAGGTGGGGGGATCGATCAACAATTTCGCCCTGCATCTCAGCCTGGAAACGCCCCCCGATGGCGAGAACACCGCCGCCGAACACAGTGGATACACCCAGGCCCAGTACGACGCCCTGGCCGTGGTGCTGACGGACTGGATGCGGCGCTTCAACATTCCCCCCGACCAGATCACCACCCACCAACATGTGGACCTGGCCGGAGAACGTTCCGATCCGCGTAGTTTCAACTGGCTTGAACTGCGCGCCCGACTGGCAGCCCTGGGGGTGATCTGCTGAGCCGCCGGTGCAGGGTTCAGATCAGCGGTGCGGGCTGGGGCCGGCGGGTGCCGTAAATCAGGGCATGCAGTTCAGGGTCCTGCATGTGGCGCAGGATGCGGCCGGGATAATCGAGTTTGCCATTGTGCAAATAGGCCAGCGTGGCCAGGGCCTTGGCATCCCGGGGGGAGCCACTGGCCATGAACACCCGGCTGTGATTCATGCCGAGGGCGAGCCGCAGCCTGGCGAACTTGCCCACCAGCAACCGCACATTGCGATCCGGATCGAGCAGCTGCTGGCGGGCCTGATCCCGCTGCTCTGGGGTGGCATCGGCTGGTAGCAGGCCCTGTTTGACCATTTCACCGAGGCCAAGCTGGGCCGGACCATGGGTGCTGAACAGGCCGGAACGGGCCGCGATCGGGTTGTCCTCACCGGGTTTGGCATGGCGCATCTCATCGAAGAGCACCGCCGCCACCAGCATCGGGTTGATCGCCCGCCTGGCACTCTCGTGAAGGATCACCGGCCGCAGCTCCTCCAGCCGGCCGAGGGTGTGCGTACGCAGGGGCTCGAAGTGATCGATACCCTCACTGAACAGCTGGGCCAGCCGGGGCTGGGGCCCGTGCACTCCGAAACGGCGGTTGAGCTCGGCCAGCTCTGCGGACGTGAAGTCGAGGGGATCGGGGCGTTGGCCCTCTGAGGTGGACACCCCCGGGTCGGAGCCATTGCTGCTGACGCTGCCCACCAGGGCAGGATCACCACTGAGCACAGCCTGACTGCTGATCGGCTGGCTGGAGGCGACCGCCACGGCCAGGGCCGACAGCATGGTGAACACACCGATCTGCAACAGGTGTGGAGATCTCGGGCCTGGGGATCTCAGCGGTGCCACCTTGTTAACAAAATCAAAAAGAATTTTAATGGCCATGGTCAAGCCCCCCCCGCCGGCTGGAGCCTCGGCTGCGGCGACCTCAGTGCCCGCCTGATGTTCCGGGAGGAGTACGGCTAGGGTGACGGGGCCCGGAATCAGCCCGTTCAGGCCCCATGACCCCAGACGCGCCGTCGCTTCCTTCCCTCGACGGCCACGACACCCTCGGGCTGTGGCAACGCTTCTGTCAGATGCTCTGGTACGACGCCGGCCTGGGCTTCTGGCTGGACGTCAGCCGCATGGGTCTGGAGCAGGCGGATCTCAAGGAGCTTGAGCCAGGCTTTCAGCGGGCCTTTGCCGCGATGGCGGCCCTTGAGGGCGGCGCCATCGCCAATCCCGATGAGCAGCGCCAGGTGGGCCATTACTGGCTGCGGGCGCCCCAGCTGGCCCCCAGTCCGGCGGTGGCCGACCACATCAGCGGCGAAGTGGAGCGGATCGTCGCCTTCGCCGAGGCGGTGCGCCAGGGCAGCAGCACCAGCCCCGTCGGTGGCCCCTTCACGGATGTGCTCTGGATCGGCATCGGCGGTTCCGGTCTCGGGCCGCTGTTGATGATCCGCGCCCTGCAGGAGGAGGGCCGCGGGCTGCCCTTCCATTTCATCGACAACGTCGATCCCCAGGGGATCAGCCGCACCCTGGCGGCCCTCGGTGCGCGCCTGGCCACCACCCTGGTGGTGGTCGTCAGCAAGTCCGGGGGCACCCCCGAGCCCCGCATCGGCATGGAGCAGGTGCGCGCCCGGCTGGAGGCCGGCGGCGGGCAGTGGGCCCGCCAGGCGGTGGCGGTGACGATGCTCGGCAGCGCCCTGGATCAACGGGCCGAAGCCGAAGGCTGGCTCGCCCGTTTCGACATGTTCGACTGGGTCGGCGGTCGCACCAGCATCACCAGCGCCGTGGGCCTGCTGCCCGGGGCCCTGATCGGCGCCGATGTGCATGCCTTCCTCGAAGGCGCCTCCACCATGGACGGCCTGACCCGGCGGCAGGACCTGCTCGCCAACCCCGCTGCCCTGCTCGCCGCCGCCTGGTACCGGGCCGGCGGCGGCCGTGGCCGCCGCGACATGGTGGTGCTGCCCTACCGCGACCGTCTGGAGGTCTTCAGCCGTTATCTCCAGCAGTTGGTGATGGAATCACTCGGCAAGAAGCTCAGCCGCGACGGTGAGGTGGTGCACCAGGGCATCGCCGTCTACGGCAACAAGGGTTCCACCGACCAGCACGCCTACGTTCAGCAGCTTCGCGATGGCGTGGACAACTTCTTCGTGACCTTCATCGAGGCCCTTGATGAACCGGCGGACATCGCCGCCGTGGCCGGCGAGAATCCCGCCGATTTCCTCGCAGGATTTCTGCAGGGCACCCGCACGGCCCTCTGCGAAAGCGACCGCCAGAGCCTGACCATCACCCTGACCCGCTTCGATGCCCGCAGCCTTGGCGCCCTGATCGCCCTGTTCGAGAGGGCCGTGGGTCTGTATGCCGAACTGGTGAACATCAACGCCTACGACCAACCCGGTGTGGAAGCGGGCAAAAAGGCAGCCGCCGGCATCCTTGCGGAGCAGGCACGGCTGGAGACCCTGCTGGCCGATGGCCAGGCCCGCGATCTGGCGACCATCCAAGAGGCCCTGGGTCTGGCCAGCCCCGAACCGCTGTTCTGGATCCTGCGCCACCTCTGTGCCGGCCGGGGCTACAGCGCCAGCGGCGACTGGGGCCAACCGGAAAGCCTGAGCTTCCTGCGGTCCTGAGCGGTGCTGGTTCTGGCCAGGTGCTCAGGCCTGCAGCCCGACCCAGGCGAGGTGGGGCCGCCGGAACTCAGTCCTCGTCGTCGTTGCCGCCGACAGGCACCAGGCGGATCTGCTTCTTGCCCAGCTTGATCTCGAATTCGTCACCGGGCTGGAGGCCGAGCTGGGCGGTATAGGCCTTGCCGACCAGGAGATTGCCGTTGAACTGCACCTTGGTGAGGTAGCTGAGGTGACGCCCGGGACGGCGGGGGGCCCGACCGGCCCCATCGCCAAGACTCACCCCCTTCGCCTCCAGCAGCGCCTCGTAGAAGGCGGTGAAGTTGAGGCGCTCACTGCCATCCTTCTTGGTACTCACGTAGCCGCAGCCGCGAACGAGATCAGACTTGGAGGCATCGCCCAGTTCCTTGATCTTGGCAAGCAGTTCAGCGCCGGTGAGCATGATCGGATGAATGATTCTCATCACAACCTTACCAAAGAAGGTCCCTGAAGCCATCGCTTCAGGCAGGGCCGCCACCAACAGACAATGCCCCCAGGAATCGACTCAGCCGATCACCGCCGGCGGCGGCGGGAGCCCAGGAGCATCAGGAATCCATCAACAAGCCGTAAAGGTCCTAGGATCGGACCAGTTGGCCCTGCGGCTTGAAGGTCACCCATCTCGGCGACGACCACATGGTCTGCCTCTCATCCGACGAGGTGGCCCTGCTGGTGGACATGTGCCACGCAGCGCTCATTTCCGGCCACCTGAGTGCCGATCAGGACACGCCCCACCGGCTGCGGCGCTTCATGGGCGAGGTGCAGCTCTCCCTGTTCGACACGGCCCAGGCGGTGTGGCAGAGCAAGCGCAACCAGCCGAAAGTGGGCTGAGCCCTGCCGGGCACCACCTCAGCCGCCGGGACCGAGGGCGGCCAGCCAGACCGCCAGGGCCGCCAAGCGCTCAGGTCGCAGCCGGTAGTGGATCCAGCGCCCCTGCTGGCGATCGGCCAGGAGGCCCGCCCGGCGGAGCACACCAAGGTGGAAGGAGAGCCTGGACTGGGCCAGGCCGAGATCCGCCGTCAATTCGCACACGCAACGCTCGCCACTGCCCAGGGACTCAATCACCCGCAGGCGGATCGGATCAGCCAGGGCCCGCAGTAGCAGCCGGGCCTCCTCCTGAGCGATCGGCCGAGGAGCCGCCGTTAACCGGGTCATAAACCCAACAATTCTTGTTGATGCGAGCCTAGGCGAGGTCTGCGCCTTAGGCGATGAAGATCGGGATCAATGGCTTCGGCCGCATCGGCAGGCTGGTCTTCAGGGCCCTGTGGGGACGGCCAGATGTCGAGATCGTTCACATCAATGACAACCAGGGCGACGCCCCCGCCGCCGCCCACCTGCTCAGCTTCGATTCGGTGCACGGCCGCTGGCAGCCGGCGCCGATCACGGCCGACGCCGGCGGTTTCCGCATCGGCGAGCAGTGGGTGGGCTGCACCCAGGAGCAGGATCCCACCGCCGTCCCCTGGCGGCAGGCCGGCGTGGAGATGGTGCTCGAATGCAGCGGCCAACTACGCACCCCCCCCACCCTGGAGCCCTATTTCGATCGGCTCGGGCTGCGCCGGGTGGTGGTGGCCGCCCCGGTGAAAGGGATGGTCGCCGGTGAGGAGGCCCTCAATGTGGTGTACGGCATCAATCACCACCTGGTGGATCCGCAGCGGCATCGGCTGCTGACCGCCGCTTCCTGCACCACCAACTGCCTGGCGCCGATCGTGAAGGTGGTGCAGGAGAACTTCGGCATCCGCCATGGGGCGATCACCACCCTGCATGACGTCACCAACACCCAGGTGGTGGTGGATGCCTTCCGCAGCGACCTGCGGCGCTCCCGTTCCTGTCTGCAGAGCCTGATCCCCACCAGCACCGGCTCGGCCCGGGCGATCGGCCTGATCTTCCCGGAGCTGCAGGGGCGGCTCAACGGCCATGCCGTGCGGGTGCCGCTGCTGAATGCCTCGCTCACCGATGCGGTGTTCGAACTGGAGCGCTCGATCAGTGTGGAAGAGGCGAACCGGGCCTTCGCCGCCGCCGCCGCCGGCAGCCTTGAGGGCATCCTCGGTTTCGAAACCCGGCCGCTGGTATCGGTCGACTACGTCAACGATCCCCGTAGCGCCATTGTTGATGGCCTTTCAACCATGGTCGTGAACGGCAGCCAGCTCAAAATTTATGCCTGGTACGACAACGAATGGGGTTACAGCTGCCGAATGGCGGATCTGGTCTGCCATCTGATCCGGCTGGACGGTCAGTGAACCGGAAGATGTGATGCGCCGGCCCCTCTCAGCTCTCCAGCAATACGGAATCGTCACTGGTGCCTACTGGGCCTTCACGCTCACCGATGGGGCCCTGCGCATGCTGGTGGTCTTCCACTTTCACCAGCTGGGTTACAGCAGTCTTGAGATTGCCTTTCTTTTTCTGTTCTATGAATTCTTCGGGATCGTCACCAATCTCTATGGCGGCTGGCTGGGGGCCCGCTACGGCCTCGGCCTGACGCTCAAGGCCGGAATGGCGCTGCAGATCCTGGCGCTGCTGATGCTGGTGCCGGTGGCGGCCAGCTGGCCGAAGCTGGTGTCGGTGATCTACGTGATGGCGGCCCAGGCGATCAGCGGCATCGCCAAGGACCTCAACAAGATGAGCGCCAAGAGCGCCATCAAGACGGTCGTGCCCCAGACACCGGGCCAGGAGGCCAGCGGCGAGCAGCGGCTGTTCCGCTGGGTGGCGATCCTCACGGGCTCCAAGAACGCCCTCAAGGGCGTGGGCTTCTTTCTCGGCGGCCTGCTGCTGGCCACGCTCGGCTTCGCCGGATCGGTGGCGGCCCTGGCCGGTGCCCTGGCCCTCAGCCTGCTGGCCACCCTGGCCCTGCCGGCCGGAATGGGCGTGATGAAACAGAAGCCGGGATTCAGCAGTCTCTTCTCCCGACGACCGGGCCTCAACTGGCTCTCCCTGGCGCGGTTGTTTCTGTTCGCGGCGAGGGATGTCTGGTTCGTGGTGGCGCTGCCGGTGTTCCTGGAAGCCACCCTCGGCTGGAGCTTCTGGGAGGTGGGTGGCTTCATGGGGTTGTGGGTGATCGGCTACGGCCTCATCCAGGGAGCGGCCCCGGCCCTGCGGCGCAGCTGGGGCAGCCACGGCGCTCCGGGCCCCGCAGCGGTGCAGTTCTGGAGTGCGGTTCTTGCAGGGATTCCAGCCCTGATCGCCGTCGGGCTCTGGCGTGACGACCAGCACCCGGCCCTGGTGATCACGGCGGGTCTGGCGGCCTTCGGCTTCGTCTTCGCCATGAATTCATCGATCCACAGCTACATGGTGCTCGCCGATGCCGTCAGCCTGAATGTCGGCTTCTATTACATGGCCAATGCCGCCGGCCGATTGCTCGGCACCCTGCTCTCCGGCTGGATCTACCTGCTGGGGGCCATGCAGGCCTGCCTCTGGGGCTCGGCCCTGCTGGTGGGTCTGTCCTGGCTAACCAGCCTGCAACTGCCAGCGCCGGATCGGCGCCCTCCGGCGGCAGGCGCCGGCTGCTGAGTGCCCTGGAGGCTTGCCGCCACGGGCCTCAGCCCTGCTCCGGCGACGGCGCTTCGCTTGTGAGCGCCAACAGGGTCTTCACCATCAGGCGCATCGTCCGGCGATTGCCGCCGGCGGCACGCCAGCGCTCGATCCACTCCAGCAGTGGCGAGGTCCCAGAGGCCTGATCGGCGGCATCAGGGGCGTCGTGGCCAGCTGCGGGCGCAACGCCAAGCCTGGCCAGGAAAGCCATGGCGTCATCCAGACACGACGCACCGTCACCGAAACCATCCAGCAGCGGATCCAGGGCCGCCAGCAGGGTTTCCAGCTCGGCGGGCTGCAACCGGGGCAGGGCTTCGGAACGCCCGTCGGGATCGGGCAGCGAATCAGGCATCAGGGCAGCGGGCAGAACGAACAGGACAGGCGGGTGACCGCTGGCAGTGGCGAGGACGGGCGGGGAGTGGCGGAACGAAGAACCAGATGGCGCCGGGATCAGTCCCCGATGGCATGGGCAGCATCGTGGCGCAGGGAGGCCGCAGCTGCGCACCAGCTTGCCGCGTTCCCTCAGGGCTGGCCCGTGGGCACGGCGACCAGATGGTGAATGGCATGGATCACCACGCCCCAGAGTTCCGCCTGCTCCAGCGGCACCGGTGGCGTACAACCATCGCTGGCCTCCAGCCGGAATCCCCCCGCGCCGCACCGCAGGCGCCGGTGGATGAATGCGCCGGCTTCCAGGGCCACCACCAGCCGGCCGGGCCGGGGCGCCAGACTGCGGTCGATCACCAGCAGATCACCATCCATAATGCCGTCACCAGCCATGGCATCGCCCCGTACCCGCATCAGATAGGTGGACAAGGGCGAGGGGATCAGCTCGCGATTCAGGTCGATTCGCGCCTCCACATAATCGTCAGCAGGACTGGGGAAGCCAGCCGGAACCGCCTCAAGCGCCAGGGGACAGAACCGCTCAGCCAGGGGCTGGCGCAGGGCCACCGGCAGGGCAGCAGGCATGACCAGATGCAAGGCAGCAGGCATGACCAGCGGCAGGAGAAGAGGACAGGCAGGCAAGGAGCGGCAAAGCGGCAGCCGGGGGACCGGCGGGAATGGCGGCAGGGAGAACGGGAGCCGCCCGGGGCCAAGCCGGACGCCACGTCCAGACAACACTCTTCAGTGGTACATCGATACTACAACGTCCAGGACGTGGCGGCACTCGGCCGGCGGGGATCAGTCGGCCGGAAGCGTTCCAGGGCTGCCCAGGCCCCAGAGATTCCAGGGGATTCGTGTGCCCATCCGCTGACAAGTGCGATCCCGGAGCATCCACATCACGGAACATGAAGCGCAGTTCCGCGAAGCGCAGGTGCATGGCTAACCAAAATCCGATGGCAAGTCTGGCTGCCCTGAGCCTGCGTCAGTTGCGCGAGCTGGCCCGCACCCTGGGCATCAGCCGCTACAGCAGCCAGAGTCGTGAAGGCTTGGCTGAAGCCATCGGCCAGCGGTCCAGCAGCGATCCCGAAGGATCCCGCACTCTCGACCTCCAGGCGATCGAAGCCGAACTGGCCCCCGCCGCCAGGCCCGCCGCTGAAACCAGGGTCGTCTTCCTCCCACGCGATCCCCAGTGGGCTTACGTCTTCTGGGAAATCTCCGACTCCGACCGCAGCGACGCCCTCGCCGCCGGCGCCTCCCAGCTCTGCCTCCGCGTCGCCGATGTCACCGGCCTCGCCCCTGGCTCCTCCCACCCCCACACCCTCCAGGAGGTCGTCGTCGATTCCCACGCCACCGAGTGGTACCTACCCGTTCCCCTCTCCGACCGCGATTACCGCGTTGAGCTCGGCTACCGCAACGGCGGCCATCCCGCCGGCGGCTGGATCTCCCTCGCCTTCTCCTCCATCGCCCGCGTTCCGGCCCTCCATCCCTCCGAGCAGATCCTCGATCAGTTCGTTCCCTTCTCCCTCGACACCCCCATCCCCTCCACACTCCCGGCCAGCTCGCCGGCTGCTCCCGCCGATTCCGCTCTCCACGAGCGCCTCTACCAGAGCGCTACCGCTGGCTGGAGACGCCTCGGCCGCGGTTCTGAAGCCTTCCATGAGCTCGACCACGACCGCGCCGATTCCGATTCCCTCCATGCCTCCGGTGCTGGTCTCTGGGCTTCCGGACGCTCCGAATCCGGCGCCGGTATCGCCGCTCGCCAGCGCTCCTTCTGGCTCGTCGCCGACGCCGAACTCATCGTTTACGGCGCCACCGATCCCGCTGCACGCCTCACCATCGGCGGTGAAGAGGTGCCCCTCTCCTCCGACGGCACCTTCCGCGTTCAGGTCCCCTTCCGCGACGGCCAGCAGCTCTATCCCATCGAGGCCGTCGCAGCCGATGGCGAACAGCGACGCAACATCACCCTCGAATTCAAGCGTTCCACGCCTGAGGACAACAGCAACCCGGCCAGCCAGGCCCGGGCGGAGTGGTTCTGATGGACACCTCCAGCGGCAACGGCGCCGTCCTGCGCTCCATCGTGGCTCTCACCCCCATGGCCGGAGCCATCACCTTTCCCCTGGTGGTGCCGCTGCTGATGGTCCGGGTCAGCATCGCTTCGGGCGTCATCGCCGCCGTGCTGATCGGCACCCTCTGGTTCGTGGCGATGCTGCGCACCTCCGAAATGCCCGGCCACTCCTGAGTTGACCTGAGCCGGGAACCCTGACCAGGGTCCGCTTGCAGGGAGACCAGGCCCATGGCGCGCAGCCCCGCACCTTGCCCAGCCCAGGGCCCACCGGAGTGCCCATCGCTGTGGGCATCGCTGTGGATCCGGCTGGCCTTGCTCGCAGGCCTGGCCCTGCTCAGCGGCTGCGGCAACGCCAGTGCCAGCCTCAGCGGCGGCCGGCCCGAGACCCTCCCCCTGCCCAACGGCATCCGGGTGGCCTTCAACCACCACGCCAGCCAGCGCTACCGGAGCCCGGTGAGCGGTCGCTGGCGCCAGGGCGACGACCTCGAGGCCCTGATCCTGGAGGCGATCGCCGCAGCCCGCAGCGACATTCAGGTGGCGGTCCAGGAATTGTCGCTGCCGCAGGTGGCCCGGGCGCTGGTGGACAGCCAGGCGCGGGGGGTGCGGGTGCGGGTGGTGCTGGAAAACACCTACAGCAGCCCCTGGAGCGACCAGCATCCAGCGGCTCTGGCCCCCCACCAGCGCCATCGGCTAGCCCAACTGCAGGCCCTTGGCCAGGGAGATGCCATCGCCATCCTCCAGCAGGGCGGTGTACCCATGCTCGATGACACCGCCGATGGCAGCGCCGGCACCGGCCTCATGCACCACAAGTTCATGGTGGTCGACAAACACATCGTGGTGACAGGCTCCGCCAACTTCAGTCCGTCCTGCATCCACGGGGATCCGGACGACCCCCGCAGCCGCGGCAACGTCAATCACCTGCTGCGCTTCGAGAGTGCGGAACTGGCCCAGCACTTCGAGAAGGAATTCGAGCGGATGTGGGGCGATGGCCCCGGAGGGGCGCCGGACAGTCGTTTCGGGCTGGCCAAGGGGGGCGGCGCGGCCCAGCGGGTGGAGGTGGCCGGCACCCCGGTGGAGGTGCTGTTCGCCCCCCACCGCCGCGATGATCCCGCCAACGGCCTGGCCTGGCTGGAGGGGCAGCTCGGCGGCGTGCGCCAACGCCTGGACCTGGCCCTGTTCGTCTTCTCCGCCCAGAACCTCACGGATCGCCTCGCCGAACTGCGCCAACGGGGCGTGCGGATCCGGCTGCTCGCCGATCCTGGCTTCGCCAACCGTGCCTTCAGCGAGACCCTCGACCTGCTGGCCCTGACGATGCCGGACCATCGTTGCCGGCTTGAAGCCGGCAACCACCCCTGGAGCCAGGGGCTGGAAGGGGTAGGTACCCCCCAGCTGGCCGGCGGCGACAAGCTCCACCACAAATTCGCCGTGCTGGACGGGAAAAGCGTGATCACGGGCAGCTTCAACTGGAGCCCCTCCGCTGCCCATCAGAACGATGAGACGCTGCTACGGATCGACTCGCCCCTGCTGGCCCGCCATTTCCAGGCGGAAATGGACCGGCTCTGGCGTGGGGCCGAACTGGGGGTAAGCGGCAGGCTGCAACGCAAATTGCAGCGCCAGAGAAGCAGATGCGGCAGGGGCATGGCCCCGGTTGAGCGGGACAGCGCGTCTACGATTCGGTGAAGACCTTGCTGGAGTTCGGATGGATCCGGTGCCCACGTCCCGTATCGATTCATCACGCCTGGACGCCATCAACCTGATGCTGCGGGATCTGCACACCCGCCATGACGAGATCCGTCACAAGGCCGCGTTCCGGGGCTGCACGGCAGAACTGCTGACCCTGCAGCAGGAGCTGGTGGATTACCTGCTCAACAAGAAACACTCCCTGCTGGGGGTGGAGCCGGGCAGCACCGACGACAACCTCAACTACAACTCCTTCACCTGAGGACAGGCCGGCCATGGGCTCAGCCAGCGCCCGGGTGCTGATCGCCGGAGCCGGGCCGGCGGGCGCCAGCCTGGCCCTGCTCCTGGCCCGGCAGGGCATCGCCGTCGAGCTGGTGGAGGCCAGCCCCAGCTTCTCGCGCCAGTTCCGTGGCGACGCGCTGATGCCCAGTGGCCTGGAGGCCCTGGAGCTGATGGGCCTGCTGCCCCTGCCGGCCAGTGTTCACCAACGGCCGCTGCGGGGCTGGAGCTTCTGGCTGGAGGGCAGGGCGCTGTTCGAGGTCGCCGAACCGATGGACAGCTCCCGGACGTGCATGCTGATCCATCAGGGGGAACTGCTGGAAGCCCTGGTGGCGGAAGTGGCCCGCCAGCCCGGGGCCCACCTGCTGAGCGGTCGGCCGATCGTCGGGCTGCTCCGCAACCGCGACCGGGTGACCGGGGTGGAACTCAGTGACGGCACCCAGCTGCGGGCCGACCTGGTGGTGGGCTGCGACGGCCGCCACTCGCTGCTGCGCCAGCAGGCGGGTCTGGTGCTGGAGGAACAGCCGGCCCAGCTGGACGTGCTCTGGTTCCACATCGCCGCCAGCGCCAGCGACGAGCTGAGCCACTGGCTTCAGGGCCGTTTTGTGACGATCGTGGGCGGCGGCTGCAGTTTCGCCCTGTTCGAAGCGGCCGCTGGGGGAGTGCAGCTGGGCTGGGCCGTCGAACCGGGAGGCCTGCGACCGCAACCGGCCAGCTGGCCGGAGTTCTGGGCCGCCAGGGCCCCACGCCAGGTGGCCGGAAGCCTGCGGCGGATCCCGCCCACGGCCGTGCGCGGACCTGTGCATCTGCCGGTGCGGGTGGGCCTGGCCAGGAATTGGCATGTCCCGGGCCTGTTGCTGCTGGGAGATGCCGCCCATCCCATGAGTCCCCTGCGGGCCCAGGGCATCAACATGGCCCTGCGGGATGCCCTGACCGCTGGCCGTCAGCTGCTGCCGCTGCTACGCCAGGGGGATGGGGCCGCCCTGGATGCGGGCCTGGCCGCCGTGGCCGACTCCCGGCTGCCGGAGATCGAACTGATGCAGGCCCTGCAGCGCCGCGAGGCCCTGCGGGCTGAACGCCTGCAGGGCCAGGGCTGGCTGCGGGGTCTGCTGGCCGGCAGCGCGCCATGGAGCGGTCCCTGGCTGGCGCGTCACTGGAGCGCGGACCAGCGCCAGCTGCGCTCGGGACTGGCGGAAACCACCGCCATGATGGAGGCCCTTGCCACACTGCCATGGTCAGGAAACGCGCCGGCCGCTCCTCCCTGAACCCCGCCCTCGGAGCCATCAGTGCCGCGATCCTGGGGCTAGTGCCACCCATCGCGATCCAGGCCGCCACCGCTGCGGACGACTTCCCCTCCTCCGAGCTGTTCAGAAATCTCCAGCTGACAACCCTGGCCTGCGGCCGGGACAACAGCAGCGCCCCCTGTGAGCAGGCGCGGAGCCAGGCGGACCGTCTGCTGGATCATCCCCGCCTGCCTGCCCTCTGCAAGGACACGCTCTGGACGGTCCGCCAGAAGGCGCGGGTGGCGAGCGTCAACAGCCTGGAACGTCGGGAGACAATCGACCGGGCTGCCCGGGATCTGCCCCTGCTCTGCCGTCAGAAGGTCCAGCCAGCAAGCCGACCGGAAGAGCAACGGCCGCCAGGATCAGGCAGCGGCGTGGGCAGCGGTGGCTCAGGCAGTGGTGGCTCCGGCGGCGGCGGCCAGCCTGGGTTCAATTTCGGGGCACCCAGCCGCTGAGGAGGCCACCGGCCTGCGTTAGGGAACTGGGACGGGCGCACCGCTCAGCTCAAGAATGCTGCGGGCGGTCTCATCCATGAACGACAGGCTCATCGGTGTCACCACCGCCGCCCGATCGGCGAGCTCACAGAGGGACCCGTGCTGGGCCGAGGCTTCACAACTGGAGGACAGCTCCAACAGGGCCTTGGTGAGCTTGCCGCGCAGACAGGATTCGGCTCCTCCGCGTTCCAGCACGGTGCTGGCAGCTTGCTGGCTGAGTTGCACCGCCTGGCCGTAGGGCATCGCCTTCGCGGCGCCCATCACCGCCGCCCGGACCGGGAGCAGCGGCAGGATCAGACCGACAAGGCCAGCCAGGAGACTGATCCAGGCCCCGCGACGCAAGGCAGAGGCGAGGGGGCGCCGCCTCAGGACGGCACGCGAAAAGTTGGGATGGGCCATGGCTGCAGGCTAGGCAGATCCCGGCCTGGCGTCAGGAGATGCCCGGGCCACAGGAAGATTCCCCAACCGTGCTGGACAGCACGGGGAGCAGGAAGCTGCAGGGCTAATTTGGTGCCACCATCGCCCCCACAGGGAACCACCGATGACCAGTAGCGCCGGCAGTGTGCGCCAGGTGAACCTTTCCCAGCCCTTCACGGATCAGAAGCCCGGCACCTCCGGCCTGCGCAAGAGCAGCCAGCAGTTCCAAATCCCCCACTACCTGGAAAGCTTCATCGAGGCGAGCCTGCGGGTGCTGCCGGGTGTCGAGGGGGGCACCCTGGTGGTCGGCGGCGACGGCCGCTACGGCAACCGCCAGGCCATCGACGTGATCGCCCGGATGGCGGCTGCCCATGGCATCAGCACCCTGGTGACCACCACCGGAGGCATTCTCTCCACTCCGGCCGCCTCCAATCTGATCCGCCAGCGGGGGGCGATCGGCGGCATCATCCTTTCGGCCAGCCATAACCCCGGCGGCCCGGACGGTGACTTCGGCGTGAAGATCAACGGCGCCAATGGCGGGCCGGCCCCGGAGTCGATCACCGATGCCGTTTATGCCGTCACCCGCGACCTGGAGGGCTATCGGATCATGGAGGCCGAGGCCCTGGATCTGGCGGTGCCGGGTAGGACTCAGATCGGCGCCATGGCGGTCGAGATCATCGACGGGGTCGATGACTACATCGAGCTGATGCAGAAGTTGTTCGACTTCGATCGCATCGCTGCCCTTCTGCGCGGTGATTTCCGCCTGGCCTTCGATGCGATGCACGCCGTCACCGGGCCCTATGCCAGCCGCCTGTTCGAGGGAGTGCTGGGGGCATCAGCCGGAACGGTACGCCATGGCATCCCCCTGGAGGATTTCGGCGGAGGTCATCCGGATCCCAACCTCACCTATGCCAACGAACTGGCCGAGCTGTTGCTGCAGGGCGACAGTTACGACTTCGGCAGCGCCTGTGACGGCGATGGTGACCGCAACATGATTCTGGGGCGGCACTGCTTCGTGAACCCCAGCGACAGCCTTGCCGTGCTGACGGCCAATGCCACGCTGGCCCCTGGCTACGCCGATGGCCTCGCCGGGGTGGCCCGCTCCATGCCCACCAGCGCCGCCGCCGATGTGGTGGCCAAGGAGCTGGGCATCGGCTGCTTCGAAACTCCAACCGGCTGGAAGTTCTTCGGCAATCTGCTCGATGCGGGCCGGATCACCCTTTGCGGCGAGGAGAGTTTCGGCACCGGCAGCAACCACATTCGCGAAAAGGATGGGCTCTGGGCCGTGCTGTTCTGGCTGCAGATCCTGGCGGTGCGCGAGTGCCCGGTGGCGGAGGTGATGGCCAAGCACTGGCATCGCTTCGGCCGGCACTACTACTCCAGGCATGATTACGAGGCGATCGCCAGCGATGCCGCCGCCGGTCTCTACGACCGGATGAAGAGCCTGCTGCCGTCCCTGGCGGGTCAAAGCTTTGCAGGCCGCAGCATCAGCACCGCCGACGATTTTGCCTATACCGATCCTGTGGATGGTTCGGTGAGCAGCGGCCAGGGGCTGAGGTTGTTGCTCAACGACGGCAGCCGGGTGGTGCTGCGACTTTCCGGCACCGGCACCCAGGGGGCAACCCTGAGGGTGTATCTGGAAAGCTACGTGGCCCCGGGCGGAGACCTCAACCAGGATCCCCAGAGTGCCCTCGCCGGAATGATCACAGCCATCGATCAACTGGCGGAGATCCGCCAGCGAACGGGGATGGAACGGCCCACCGTCATTACCTGATTCAGGGGGTGATGTCGGCGGAAGCCGGCGGTTCTGGGGACTCGGGGAACCAGCGGGCCTCCAGATGCTTCACCACCACGTAGAAGGGGGGGACAACCCCCAGGGAAAGGATCGTGGCCACCAGCAGACCACCAAAAATCACGGTGCCGATCGCCTGCTGACTGTTGGCCCCCGCCGTGCTGGCGACGACCAGCGGCAGGAAACCGGCCAGGGCGGCAATTGAGGTCATCAAGATCGGCCGCAGGCGCGATTCGGCCGAAAGCACAGCCGCCTGGGCTGCCGTCATGCCGGCCTGCATGTGCTGTTCAGCCACCTCAACGATCAAGATGCCGTTCTTAGCTGCCAGACCGATCAGAGTCACCAGACCAACCTGGGCATAGATATTCAAGTCGATTGATCGCAGCGCCAGGAAAGCGAGGGCACCGAGCATTGCCAGCGGAACCGTGGTGAGGATGATCATTGGTGTCACATAGCTTTCGTATTGGGCGGAAAGCACCAGATACACCACAAGCACCCCAAGGCCGAACACTAGAACGGTGGCATTTCCTGCAGATAGCTGAAGCGAAGCAAGGCCAGTGAAGCTGTAATTGATGTTGTTGAAATTCAGGCTCTTGAACACCTCCTGAATCTTGTCGAGGGCCTGACCGGAGCTCTTGCCATTGCCCTCAGCCCCCTGGACCAGAATGGTGCGGTAGAGGTTGTAATGGCTGATCACAGGCGGGGCGCTGCTCAGCTGGGTATCCGCAAATTCAGAAACCTGCACCATTTTGTTATCGCGGCTACGTACGTAGTAGCTAAGGAGATCCTGAAGGCTGCCTCTGTTTGCCGCCTGGGACTGCACATAAATGTTGCGTACCTGGCCGTTTTCGTAGGTGAGACCGGAGTAGTTGCCGCCGGCAAGGACGGCGATAGTCTGCATCGCCTGCTGGAAATCAACGTTGAGGGCACCCATGATCTCGCGATCAATCGAGAGGCCAAAGGCGGGAGCACTCGGAATGAACTGGGTATAAACCTGCGAGAAGAAGTCACTGGCCGTAGCCGCTGCAACCAGCTGCTGGGCCATTTCATTGAGATCGGTGAAGCTGTAGGCGCCGTTGCTGAGATCGTTGAACTGGAAATAGAAGCCGCCCTGGGCCGAGAAGCCTGGAATGGCCGGTGGCTGGGCCGCCCGGGCCAGCCCCGAACTCAGTAAGGAGAGCTTCTGATTGAGACGGCTAACAATCGCATCGGCCTTCTGGTCAGGCTTGCTGCGGTCATGCAACGGCGATAGGCCAAAGAGGAACACCCCTTGGTCGGAGCTAGAACCGTTGAATCCATAACCGCTGACCACAGAGGCGGCGATGATGTCTTCTTCTTCGTTGAGAGCCTTGGCGATTTGCTTGGAAACCAGTTGGGTCTGGCTGAGGGATGCACCATTCTGCAACTGGAAGATGCCCATCCCATAGCCCTGATCCTCCTGGGGAATGAAGGCGGAGGGCAGGGCGGAAAAGGCGTATCCGGTGAGAACGATACCGCCGCCGAGGGCCACCAGGATCAGCCGGCGTTTGCGGATTAGGAATTCAACCAAAGACGCATAACCCTTTTCCAGTCGGGCAAAAAAACGATTGAAGCGATCAAAGACAAAGCCCAGATTGGCACCTGCCAACAGGCCGATGGCAACACCAAGTGGGTAGGCAAGCTGGCCAAAGGAGGCAGAGCTGAAACGTCCGAACGCCAGTCCCACGACCAACCCGCCGATGATGCCGACCAGGCGGGAGGGGGGAGGCGATTTCTCACTTCTCAGCAACAGACCCGAAAGCATGGGCGAGAAGGTGAGGGCATTGAAGGCAGAAATGGCAATGGAGAACGCAATGGTGAGAGCGAATTGGCGATAGATGATGCCGATTCCCCCCGGATAAAACGCCACCGGCACGAAGACGGCCATCAGCACAAGCGCAGTGGCGATCAGGGCACCGATCAGTTCGCCCATGCACTCCATGGCTGCTTCCCGGGGTCGCATTCCCTTCTCGAGATTTTTAGCCACAGCCTCAATCACCACAATCGCATCATCTACCACCAATCCCGTAGCCAGAACAAGGCCCAGCAAGGTCAGCTGATTGATGGAGAATCCGAAGATCTTGATGAAGGCGAACGTACCCACCAGGGAAATAGGTATGGCCAGACTTGGCACCACAGTTGCGCGCCAGTCCTGTAGGAATATATAAAGAATAACCAGCACCAACACGATGGCAAGGCCAAGGGCATCAACCACCCCTTCCACGGCGGATTCGATGAATTGACCGACGTTATAGATCTCGGCAACGCTCACACCGGGGGGCACCGAAGACTTGAATTCCTCCATCACCTTGGTGACCTGCTCGGACACATCCAAAGCATTGCTTTCCGGCGTCTGGAAGATGGCCAGCGTCAATGCTGGATAACCCTCCTTGCTGATGGCCCGCTGGGCGTAGGTGGTGGTTCCGTAGGTGGCCTTACCCACATCGCTGAGGGTCAATAAGTTGCCCTTGGGTGAGCGCCCCACAATCAGCTTGTTTAGATCATCAATCGAAACAAGATTACCATTATTCTCCACCAGGATCGGATAGGCGAATTTCTGATCGCCCCCTGCAGGCGGCCCGCCGACGATGCCACCAATGGCCACGCTGTTCTGACGCTTGACAGCCTCAACAATCTGGTCAGCAGTCAGGCTGTTTGCCGCAAGCTTGTCCGGGTCAATGAACAACCAGAATGCCGGTGTGCTGCCCCCAAGTACATTGACATTGGCAACACCGGGCACCCGCTCAAGCTGGAAATTGACATTCTGATAGATCAATCCATTCAGGTATTCAGCCGTATACTGCCCCTGGGTTGATGTAACCTGATAAGCCATCAAGATTGAGGGTGTACTCTGCATGACAGACACCCCGGTCGCCTGAACCTGCTGGGGCAACTGAGGCATTGCCAACGACACCCTGTTCTGGACGTTGACCTGGTCAATATTGATATCAGTACCTTCGTCGAAATACACCTGGATAAGGCTCTGACCAGTCATATTGCTGGTAGAGGAGATGTAGCTCGCCCCTGGCACACCGTTGATCTGTTGCTCGATCGGGTTGGTCACCGCCTGCTCGGTGACCACGGAATTGGCGCCGCCATAATTGGCAGTCACCTGAATCAGAGGCGGGGCAATGTTGGGGAGATTTTCAATCGAGAGACTGGGTATGGCAATCAGCCCCACCAGCACGATCAGAATGCTGCAGACGGTGGTGAGGACCGGCCGCTTGATGAAATTGTCGGAGAACGACATGGCGGAATCCTCAGTTGGCGGGGGGCATGCCAGCAATCCGCACCGGCATGCCGGAGCGGAGCAGGGCTGTGTTGCTTACCACCACCTGATCCCCACGTTTCAAGCCAGCCAACACTGGATAGACATTATTCTGCAGTACACCAAGTTTCACCATGGTCTGCACCACGATCGGGGTACTACCAGGCATTTTTTCTAAAGCCTGCTTCTGGGTGTCAGGCACCTGGGGATTGGCCTTGATCGCGGGCAGCACCTGCCTCAGCGACAGAACCCTATAGACAAAAGGCGTCTGGGCCTGCATCATCACAGACTGCACAGGAACGCCAAGCTGATCAGAGATGCCAGTGATGATCCGGTTGCGGACATACTGACCTGTCTTGAGAATGCCGGTCAAATTGGGAAATTCAGCCTTGACCAAAACGGTGTTCGGCGAGCTCTGATCCGTGTTGGTGCCGTAATAGGGGGAGATGAACACCACCCGGCCGACGCCTCGCACCGGCGGTTGCCCCTGGCTCTCCACCTGCACTGGCAGTCCGAGCCTCACCTGGGAGGCCTGGGTGGCCGGCACGTCCATCAATGTCCAAAGACTGGAATTATTGACAATCCCCGTGATTGCCTGCCCCTTGTGCACATAATCCCCCAACTTGACCGAATCAAGATTTCCCACCTCACCATCGATCGGTGCCGTCACGAATTTATAGCCCAGGGTGGCAGCATTAGCCCTCACCTGCTGGCGGCTCTGGATCGCCTGGGTAACATAAAAGTCCCTATCTTTTGTGGAAACAGCCCCCTGTTCATTCAGGAAAATATAACGCTGGGCATTGACCGCATTCTTGATGGCTTCCGCTTTGCTGGCATCGAGGGCCGCCGCTTCCTGAATGTTGTCGAGCACCAGGATCGGCTGACCGGCCTTCACCCGTTGCCCCTGGGCAGCCAGGATGCGAACCACCCGGCCATCCGCCTCGGGACGCATCACCACATTGGAGGTCGATTCGATGCGGCTGATCACATCGATCCCGGGGGCGAAGCGCCCCACATCAACCAGGGCCGTCTGCACCGTCAACGGTTGTTTTTTAGTGGTTTCCTGACTGCTGCAAGCCGCCATCAGCAGCGCAACCAACAGTGTGATTGGAGGGACGGTCCGGCGCACTGGGAGGCTTCGTATGCAGGCAAGTTACCGGAAAAGGCCGGCTTCCAGGAGCAGGCGCTCGACCCTCAGGGACGGACCGTCACAGGCATGCCGTGCCGGAGCATGAACAGATTCGAGGTGATCACCCGCTCGCCAGCCTCCACTCCAGCCAGAACGGGATAGCGATTTCCCTGAAGCCCACCGAGCCGCACCGGCGTCTGCAGGGCAAAACGGCTGGACGCCGGCAGACGTCGCAAGGAAGCCAGATCCACCCGCCCCGGGCGCCGCTCCAGAGCGGCGCGATCACCGACGACATAGACAAAGCTTTGCCCCGCCAGCTGGCTGACCGCGCTGAACGGTACCGCCGGTTGCCGGCGCTCCTCCAGAACGAGCCGGCTCCTGAGGCGCAGGCCATCGCGGAGACTGCCGTCGCGGTTGTCGAAGGCGGCCTTGACCAGCACCGCCTGGGTGCCCGGCACCACCTGCGGGTCCAGGGAGACAACCGGCGCCTGGGTGAGCACCCGCCCGCTGCCGGGATCGAGCAGGGCCACCGGCTGACCGAGGCGCAGACGGGCGGAGGCCACCGCTGGCACCTCCACCCGGGCCATCAGGCGGTCGTTGCGGATGAGGCTGGCCAGGGATGCACCGGCCTCGATCACATCGCCGGTCTTCACCCGGAGGTCGCCGACAACGCCATCGATCGGAGCCCGCAGCTGCCGGAAGGCCAGGTCGGCCTGGCGCGCCACCAGCTGTTCCCTGGCGGAGATGGCCTCCTGGCGGAACTGATCCCGCTGGAAGGCACTGGCCGCCCCCTGGCCGACCAGCCATTCGTAGCGCTGGTAGTGGAGCCGGCTGGTGGCAGCAAGGGCCCGAAGTCGGGCCACATCGGCTCGGATCTGGGCCTGATCCAGCACCAGCAGCAACTGGCCCTGGCGGACCCGATCGCCCTGGCGTACCAGCAGGCGCTGAATCCGGCCGCCGGCCTGGGCCGCCAGTTCCACTTCGTCGCGGGCCTCCAGGGTGCTGACCGTGTCGATGGTGTCCAGGAAGCGGCTCTCCAGCACCGGCTGGCTGCGCACCGGCGTCGGCCGCTGGGCCGCGGGCCGCGGTCTGGCCTGGCAGCCCACGAGGCCCGCGGCCAACAGCAGCAGGGCAACGCCCGGCACGGCCCCGCGAGCCTGCAGCCGATCCGGCCGGTCGAGAGGCATGGCCTGGTCTCCGGAGCAGGGGTGGTGGGTGGGGCCGATGATGGCATCCATCGAGCGGACGGGACGGCGGCCGCACCGCCCATCCATCGCTGCCGGCCAGGCCGCTGACGCCCCGGAGAAAGGCTGCCTTGATTGTCCGTGAGTGACCGTGACTGACCTTGAGTGATCTGTTCAGCCATCGGCGCGAACAAACCCTGCGCCGCATCGCCCCCCTCGCCGACCGGCTGCGCCCCCGCAGCCTCGACGATTTCGTGGGCCAGGAGGCGATTCTCGGCCCCGGCAGGCTGCTGCGCCGAGCCATCGCCGCCGACCGGGTGGGCAACCTGATCCTGCACGGTCCCCCCGGGGTGGGCAAGACGACCCTGGCCCGGATCATCGCCGGCAGCACCAGGGCCCACTTCAGCAGCCTCAACGCGGTGCTGGCCGGGGTCAAGGAGCTCCGGGCCGAAGTGGAGGCCGCCAACCGGCGGCTGGAACAGCACGGCCTGCGCACAATCCTGTTCATCGATGAGGTGCACCGCTTCAACAGTGCCCAGCAGGACGCCCTGCTGCCATGGGTGGAGAACGGCACCCTGAGCCTGATCGGCGCCACCACCGAAAACCCCTTCTTCGAGGTGAACAAGGCCCTGGTCAGTCGTGCCCGGCTGTTCCGGCTGCAGCCCCTGGAGGCCGCCCACCTGCGCCAGCTGCTGGAGCGGGCCCTGGTCGATGCCGAGGGCGGCTATGGCGGCCGGGCGATCCGGCTGGATCCGGCAGCGGCGGCCCACCTGGTGGATGTGGCCGGCGGCGATGCCCGCAGCCTGCTCAATGCCCTCGAACTGGCGGTGGAAACCACCGAACCCAATGCCGACGGAGAGATCCACATCGATCTGGCCATCGCCGAGGAATCCATCCAGCAACGGGCCGTGCTCTACGACAAGCAGGGCGACGCCCACTTCGACACGATCAGCGCCTTCATCAAATCGCTGCGCGGCTCCGACCCCGACGCCGCCCTGTTCTGGCTGGCGCGGATGGTGGAAGCGGGGGAGAACCCTCGCTTCATCTTCCGCCGGATGCTGATCGCCGCCGGAGAAGACGTCGGGCTGGCCGATCCCCAGGCCATTGTGGTGGTGGAATCCTGCGCCTCCGCCTTCGACCGGGTAGGGCTGCCGGAGGGCCTCTATCACCTGACGATCGCCAGCCTCTACCTGGCCGGCACCGAGAAAAGCAACAGCAGCCTGGGGGTGTTCGATGCCCTCAAGGTGGTCCGCAGCGCCAACCGGCAGCAGGTGCCCCCCCACCTGCGCGATGCCCATCGCGACGGCGACGCCTTCGGCGATGGGGCCGGCTACCGCTACCCCCATGCCTACGCCGAGCACTGGGTGGCCCAGCAGTACCTGCCCAGCTCTCTCCAGGGCCAGGTGTTCTGGCAACCGGGCCCCCTCGGCTGGGAAGGGGCACTGCAGCTGCGCCTTCAGCAACGCCGGGCGGCCCAGCTGGCCTGTGCGGCCGAAACCGGCGTCGAGCAACCGGAGCTGCTCAGCCACGCACCGGATGATCCGCTGCTGGAAAGCTGGCTGCAGCGCCAGGCCAGCGCCGAGGGGGAACGGCTCGATCGGCTGCGTCAGCGCTTCTGGCAGGGGAGCGCCATCGGCCGCCTCGACCGGGTGCTGGTGCTCGAAGCCCATTCCTTGCTCTGGGCGCTCGATCCCCTGCAGCAGGCCAGCGAAGGGGAGGTGGTCATCAGCGTGGCCGATGGGGCTGCCTTGGAACGATTGCAGGCCCAGTTGCAGGTGCTCGATCAGCTGCGCCGCCCGCTGCTGCTGCCCCCCGCCAGCGGCGATGGGCAGGACCAGGGTCTGGATCTGAGCCAGGGCCCGGCCGGTGCCCGCTGCTTCGAGTGGGTGGCGGCGCGGCAGCCCTGCCGCGGCCTTGAGGCCGAAGGTCTGGCTGGCTGGCTTGATCGGCTGGACCGGCTGACGGCGCCCGGCAGCAAGCTGCGACTGCTGTTCAGCCAGCCGCTGCTCGCCCCGGCCGCCGCCCTGATGGCCCGTGCGGGGAAAGGCGAGGCGGCGCGACAGGAGCTGGCGGAGGTGCTGGAACTCGAAACCGGCTGGCTGGGGCAGGTGGGCATCGCCCCGGAGCTGGTGGCCAGGGGCCTAGAGCAGCGGGGCTGGCAGCTGCGGCTGGAGGCTTGGCAGGAGGAACTTGAACTGCCCCTGGGGGAAGGCCTGATCGAGCGCTGGTTCGGCCCGCAGGCAGGCTATCGCAGGCACCTGGCGGCTGGGCTGGGCGCCGCGGCCCTGAAACGGCTGGAGGCCCGCTTCCGCGCCCAGCTGGGCCAGCGCCTGCCCAATCCCCTGCGCCACACACTGTTGCTGGGCCGCCGGGGCCCAGGCGGGCCAGCGGCCGGCGATGGGCCAGCAAAAAGCCCCGGCAAGGCCGGGGCTTGATCATCAGCGCAACGACGGAATCACCAGAGACCGCGGACGGGGGCTTCAGGGGCTGCTTTCTGGGCCACCGGTTCCTGCTGCTGATTGGCCTGGATGCAGGCCGGCAGGAACACATACCAGGAGAGCAGGGAGGTGCACTGGTTGGAGCCTTCCTTGCAACGACCTTCGGCGCAGATGTTCTGGGCACCGCTGTAGGTGTTGCAGAAATCAGCCAGGCGGAAGTCCGTGGGCAGGGCACTCATGATGCCCCGGGAGGAGATGCTGCCATCGGCGGCATCGGCGATGATCGCCGAACGCAGCGCCTGAACGGCATAGGTGTTCAGGCTCCAATAGGGGAAATAGCTGGCGGTGGCGTTCTTGAGGAACTTCACCCCGGCATCCGAATAAAGAAAGCGTGAGACACCCACCAGGCTGACGCTGTAGGGCTTGGTCATGCCGGTGCGCACCTCCTCGGAGGTCCAGCCGGAGCGGTTGAGGCCGCCTTCGAGACCACGATCGGTGATCTCTCCGGTGTCAAAAAAGGTATTGAAAGCATCCTGATTGGTGGACCACACGGCGGCACCGGTGTTCCAGCGAACAGGCAGGTTGTTCTTGACCGCAGCCGTAGCCGGGAGGGCGACAGCGGAGAGGGCCGTTCCCACGAGGAGACCGGCAAACAGACGCTTAAGCACGGGAAGGCAGACGTGACTTCATTGGCAAACTAGCCATGGCGGCCGGCACTGCCCACGGACGTTTATTTCTGTGATTTCCATTCCTGAATCAGTCTTGCCGGGCTCCCCGCTCCGCCAGCAGGCTCACCCCCCTGCCGACGGCAGCCCACAGCCAGGGGCCCGCCTTAGCACCGAGGCATTCCGGACGCAGGTCCTCTGCGGTGTGCAACAGGGCGCCGCTGATGTGATCGAATCGCCAGAATCGCAGCTCAGTGGCCAGCTGCCGGCGACGCCACTTGATGGCCGCCTCCTTATGGACCCAGCTGCGCAGGACGGCCTGCCGCAGGGCCTCATCCCCGAGCCCGCCAAGCTGGCGCTGCTCGTCCGGCGGGAAAAAACGGCGCAGCAGGGACGCGGCAGCCAGGGGCCGTCGCCCATCCTCAAGATCGACGCCGATCGGCCAGGGGGACCAGGCCAGCAGCAGGCCCGAGCCGCTGTGACTCAGGCTCAGGAAGCCATGGTCCCCCCACAACCGCGGGGCCTCTCCAGGGGGGCTGTGCAGGGGCAGGGCCTCGACGGCAAGACCGAGCAGGCCGGCCAGCCGCTGGCGCAACAGGGATCGGCTGCGGCGATAGCGCCAGCGGATGCCGGGATCCAGGGGCTCACTCCAGGCGATCTCCCGCTCTGACAGCCAGCCGGCAGAGGAGGCGGCAGAACCGAGGCCAGCCGCCTGCCCCCCCCCCGAT
>Ga0208376_1000022_pt1 | contig 40377 bp, 22 predicted proteins | sample CryBogmetaGMA25M_FD_184548 | JGI IMG/M metagenome (GOLD analysis project Ga0208376, IMG submission 184548) | Freshwater microbial communities from Crystal Bog, Wisconsin, USA - MA2.5M (SPAdes) | ecosystem: Environmental > Aquatic > Freshwater > Lake | place: Crystal Bog, Wisconsin, USA...
GGCAGTCACCCAGCCGCACCTGCACGTCCAGCGTCGCTTCGTAGTCCGCCGTTTTGAAGCTGCGTTTCATACCGACCAGTGTAGCACCAGCCTTCCGGTTTCAGGCTTCTCTCCGACAAACTGCTAGGGGGGGTGATCGGCGAGAGCCTTTCTGCGAAGATATTTACAACTGTAGTACTATCGGCTATCGGCTATCGGCTATCGGCCAGCAACCCTCGATGCGCTGCCACTTCCAGAAAGCACTGCCGCGCCGCCGGGTCGGTGATCTGCGCCGCACGGGCTAGTAGCTCGGCGCGGGCGCGGGCCAGCAGCGCCGGGGCGCGGGAGTCGGCGTTGGCGCACAGGGCCTGGTAGCACGTCAGGTACACCACCATCGGCTCCTCGGCCCCATCGAGCGTCTCGCTCTCCAGGTGCGCCAGGATCTCTTCAACCGAGGCCAGGGCACCCGGCGCATCGCCCTGCGCCAAGGCCACCTGTGCCAGTCCGGCCAGAGCCTCGGCCACCATTGCGGGCGAGCCGACCTCGCGCAAGATGATGGCGGACTCCTGAAAGGCGTGGGCCGCCGCTGCGAGATCGCCGTGTACCAGGGCTACATTGCCCCGTCCGCGCTGCGCCAGGCCCGCCAGGAAGCGATCACCCAGCGACTCAGCCAGAGCCAGGCTTTGCGAAACATACGCGCCCGCACTGGCGCTATCGCCCTGCCCCAGAGCGGCCAGACCAAGATTCTCGTAGGTGTACGCCATTTGCAGTCGGTCGCCGGTTACCTCGGTAAGCGCAAGACTCTGCGCGTAGTAGGTGCGGGCGTCGGTGTAGTTTCCCAGCATCAACTGCGCGGAGCCCAGGTTGCCGAGTACCCGCCCCTCAAACCAGCGGTCGCCGATCAATCGCGCCACCGCCAGACACTCCGTCAGCGCAACCACAGCTGTCGTCAGATGTCCCTGCTGAGCGGCAATCCCACCCAGATCGTTGAGGGCATAGCCCTCCGCCCGTCGGTTCCCCGTCGCACGGGCGATGCGGGAGCTTCGTTCGAGATACGCACGTGCCACGGTGTAGCGGCCCTCGTCAGCGGCCACACTACTGAGCGTATTGAGTGTTGCACAGATTTGATACGTGTCGCCCACCGCTTCGGCCAGCGCCAGACTCCGCTCCAGGTTCATATGTGCCGCCGCATAGTCGCGCTGGGAATACAACGCTGAACCCATGCGCTGAAGCGCCGTGGCCTCCATCTGCGGGATGTTGGCGGTCTGCGCCAGTGTCGCCGCGTGTTGGGCCGCACGGGCAGCAACTACGAAGTCGCTCATGCTGTAGGTGTAGCGAGCGTGGCGCAAGGCCACCTCGGCGCGAGTCGCCGGGTCGTCCCGTAGGTCGGCGAGGGTCGCCAGGGCGTCCAGGTCGGCCCGCTGCGCATTGCGAGCAGCTTGGAGCGCGTACACCTGCTCACGAGCCAACAGCAGCGCGTACCGCTCACTCAGATCGTCAGGCGGGGCCAGTTCCAGCGCCCGGCTCAGATAATTGATCGCGGCGGCGTTGGCGTAGCGCGCCGCCGCCGCTTCGCCCGCCCGTCGCAAATATTCGCGCTTCTTCGCCAGATCGTCGCTCTGCTCGTAGTGGTAAGCCAGTACGTCGAGCAACCCGGCAACGTCGATCCCCGCCACCTGCTCCAAATAGGCCGCCAATTGCCCGTGCAGCGTCGCACGGGTGGCCGACCCCAGACTCTCGTAGGCTACCTCTCGCGTAACAATATGCTTGAAGAGGTAGGCCAGTTCGGGTTCAGGCGTGTCCAGCGGGGTCAGTTCAAGCTCCGAGAGGTGGGCCAGGTCGTCCGCCAGTCCCTCGGGCGGGGCCAGCGTTGGGAAGGCTCCCCGCAGCCACGCCACCAGGAAGCGTCGCCCGATCACGCTCGACGCCTTCAGAATTACCTGCTGTTGGGCGCTCAGTTGGTCGAGCCGACTCAAGATCAGGCGGTGGAGACTGTCAGGAAGGGCCAACGCGTCCAGGGCACCCTCTTCACGCGGGTCAATCCCCCGGTCGTGCAGGTAGCTCAGCACCTCTTCCAGATAGAAGGGATTGCCCTGCGTCCGCACCATCAACTGCGTGACCAGTGCGAGAGGCACCGCGCCGCTTCGGGCGGGGAAGAGTTGGAGCAACTTCGCCCGGATTAACTGGGCAGCGGCGGGAGGCGTAAGCCCTTCTAGGCTCAGTTGGATGAAGTTCGGCAGTTCGGCATGCGGCAGCACCGCCGGTTGGGGCGGATCGGGCGGACGATAGGCCAACACCACCAGCACCGGCAGTTCGGCAATCCCTTGGGTAAGTTCGCCCAGCAAGGCGATTGAGGCGGCATCAAGCCAGTGACTATCCTCCAGAATAAGCAGGAGGCCGCCCCCATTCGCGTGGGCCTCGTGGGCCACGGCGCCCAGACAGTCGCGGAGGAGTGCGTGCAAGGCACTCTGGCGATCCTTTGGTGCAAGGCTGTGCGTAAAGTCGTTTTCGGGCAGCGCTATTCCCAAGAGTGGCCCGAGCAGCGGCGTGGCTGCGACCCGTTCCGGAGCCCAGTCTTCCACCAGTCCTTCCAGTGCCCGGAGTTGCCGCCGCAGCGGAGCCGCCGGGTCAAGGTCGAAGATTGCCCGCCAAATCGGCTGCCAGACCACGTACGGACTGCGTGTGTCCATCGCGTGGCCCGCCCCGCCATAGCCGATCATCCCCCGCTGGTGCGCCAACCGAACAAGCTCGGCGACTAGGCGCGACTTGCCTAGCCCCGCCTCAGCGGTGATGCCGAGTACGGAGCCACGCCCACCCAGGACGTGATCGAGTACGTGGCTGATCGTCGCGATCTCGTCTGTGCGCCCGACCATCGGCAGGGCGTAGGTTGGCTCTGGAAGGCGTACCGCTCGTTCGTGACGCAGGCCGCTTACGGCGAAGATGGGCAGTGGTTCGGCGGTGCCTTTGAGTTCTACCGGCGGGCGGGGCTCCAGAGTCATGCGGGCGGCAACCGCCGCCCGAACACCTCCGCAGACGATGGTCTCGCCCGGTGCCGCCACGCTCATCAGCCGTGCCGCGAGGTTGACGTGGTCGCCGAGAATCCCGTAGGTACGGCGGCGCGGACTCCCATAGGCTCCGCAGCGCATCACGCCTTGGCTGATGCCGATCTGGAGGGGCGGCAGCGTGGCGGCGCTCGCGGCCTCGTGCGGGAGCGCCAGAGCAGCCAGCACGGCGCGGCGAGCATCATCTTCGTGGGCGACCGGGGCACCAAAGGCGCAGCAGAGGTAACTACCCTTATCGCCGATAATCACTTGGAGCAGCGCACCGCCGAAGCGAGCCAACACGCTCTGCACGCTACGAATGAAAGTGTCGAGGCGCAGATGAGCGTTTGGGTCGGTGTCATAGTCAATCCCACTAAAGCGCAGGAAGAGGGCGACGGCAGGGCGCAACTCGGTGAGAAAGGCTCCATACCCCGCCATCTCACGCGCATAGGCCGCTGGCAAGAGCCAGGGACGCAGCACCTCGGGTGTGAGGGCGTCCGCCGACAGTTCAGACCACGGCGAGGTCGGCGGGATGTCGGTGAGATCATGCAACGGGGCAAACTGCTCACCCGTCTCGGCGTCCTCGCGCCACGCACCGATAGATACCGCCGCACCCAACTCCACCACACACGCGGCATCCAGCACGATCTCGCCCGCCACCGTGTGGTGTTCGGCGGTCGCCACCCGTGCTACCGTCGCCCCCGCCAGCAGATCCAGCATCTGGATTGCCGGGTCACCTGCCACCATGCGGCGAGCGGGGCCATATGCTACGGCAACCTTCAGGGCGAGGCTGCTATGGATGTCCCCCGGCAGGACGATCTGCGCGAAGACGGCCATCGCCCGCTGCATCCCCACGGCGCAGGCGACGGCACGCCGGGCAGCCGGGCCGTCGGCATCATCAAACCAGCAGGTAATTGCGTCACCGGCAAAGCCGATCACACTGCCGTGAAAGGCATCAACCTGGGCGATGAGGGCGTCGTAGGTGGTATTAATCTGGTCGGTGAGGGCTTCGCTGCCGTGGCGCGGGCCAAGGGCGAGGCTCAGCGCCTCGGTGAGCGGAGTAAAGCCGGAGATGTCGGCAAAGAGGGCGGCACCCCTCGTGCGGTCGGGAAGTGGGGCACCGCACGCCAGGGCGTGGCCGCGATCCTGGGGGATGTAGGCGGCGAGGGGGTTCATACGACACTCGCTGTTCATCGTCGAGGTGACGGTGATGCGAGCGCATGACGCATGAGCAGGAATGAGCAGGAACGAGTGGGGGAATGTCGGAGGAACGTCGGAGGAATGAAGATGACAGCGATAGCATCACCAGACCTGAATGACGGCACAATTATAACACATTATCTGATATAAATAGTGAAATACACATTACTTATAAAGACGAAGTACGCAACAAAATAGGGATCTGGGGGTGATTCCGTCACCCAGCGGCGCGAATTGTAGCGAGAAACTATACCGAAAAGATAACTTATCGGCATAGTTTCTCGCTACACAGGCGTGTTATCGGTCGAGTTCGGCCCAATAACGCCCGAATAACTCGTCCGATAAGTAAATTCATCCGAAAAGATCGGCCTTCACCATATCCTCGCCTAAACTATGCCCGAATGACCGTGATGATCCGCCCGCTTGCCGTGCCCGCTTCCTCTGTCCGGGTGCGCTCCGCGATGGGTGGCTGACCATGGCGCTGGTCGAAGATGATCAGCCAGCCTTCAGTATAGGACGTTTATCGCGTCAGAAAGGGTAAAACGCAGTAGAGCAGAAGTCACGCTGTAAAAAAATCACACCTTCACAAAAATGTGAAGTTCGTGCTATAATCGTCGCCACACCGTTCTGACAAATGTGGAGCTACTGCGTGAATGATCGCATGCCCCTCAAGGACGCCGCCCAGCACTTCGGCGTCAAGCTGGATCGGCTCCGTCGTGCCGCATGGGACGGTCGGCTGGCCGCACGACTTGTCGGCAACCAGTGGTTCGTCGAGCCCTCTGAGGTCACACGCTTTCTCCGTGACGGGGGGAGGCGCCCCGAGCAATCCACGCCCACCACTGAGCAGCGAGGAGGAGCTATGGCCAGAATCATCGCCGTCGCGGTGCCCAAAGGTGGCACCGGAAAGACCACCACCACGATCAACTTGGGTGCCGCCCTGGCGGAGCAGGGACAGAGAGTGCTGTTGGTGGACTTCGACCCGCAGGGTAACCTCACTCAGGCGCTGGGCCTGCGCCCGAGCGAGCTAGAACATACTTCCTACAGCGCGATCAAGTACTTCCTCTCCTGCTTTGAGCCAAGACTCGATCTGGCGATCCGCAGCACCACGATGGGCGTCGATCTGGTACCAACGAGCGCACGCCTGAACCTCGCTAACGACGAACTTGCGGTGGCCATCCAGCGCGAGTTTATCTTACAGAAGCTGCTCGCGCCGCTCGCCCCGCGCTACGACATCATCTTAATTGATACGCTACCCTACCTCGGCGTCCTCGTCGTGAATGCGTTGGTGGCCGCACAGGAGGTGCTGGTGCCGCTTCAGGCTGAGTACCTAGCGACCGAGTCGGTGTCGCTGATGATGGATCAGGTGCAACTGATGCGGCGCTCCGGCCTAAACCCCAGCCTGCGCGTCCTGGGCATCCTTCTAACAATGGTAGATCAGCGCACAGTCATTCACCGTGAGGCCGTGGAGTATGCCCGTAAGGTGTTCGGCGGGCAGGTGCCGGTCTTCCCAACCATGGTCAAGCGATCAGTGCGCTTCCCCGAGTCGCAGGCGAGCCACCAATCAATCCTGGCCTACGACCCCGAGGGCGATGGCGCACGAGCCTACCGCGAACTGGCCAAGGAGGTATTACGTGGGGCGTCGTAGGGGTTTCTTTACTGCGGAGGCGCGACCAGAGGATGACCAAGCCCGCGAACGTGACCTCGCTGCGCTGGTACAGGCACGGCGCACGGTCGTGCAGGATATTGGCGTGGGTCGCATTCAGCCGAACCCATTCCAGGCCCGCCAGTCGTTCACTGGACTAGAGGAACTGGCCGACTCCATCCGCGCCCACGGATTCACCACCCGGCTGCGGGTCAGGCCGCATCCCGACCTGCCCAACACCTTCCAGCTCGTCTATGGCGAGCGGCGGCTGCGGGCGGCGAGGATTGCTGGACAAGACAGTGTGCCCTGCGAAATCGCCGACCACAGCGACGACGACATGGTCGAGATCGGGCTGGCTGAGAATATTCAGCGCCGTGACCTCGACGCGATGGAGGAGGCACAGGCGTTCGCAACCCTCATCGCACAGCGCGGCTACAGCGTGCGGCGGCTGGCCGAGCGGATCGGCAAAGATAAAAGCTATATCGAGAGCAGGCTCGCGCTGCTCCATATGCCAACTGACGTGCAGAAGATGGTCGCCCAACGACCGGACTCGCTCCGCTCAGCCCGCGAGATCGCCAAAATTGACGCACCGGAGGCCCGCCAGCCGCTGATCAGCGGCGTCGTCGCGGGTTCGCTCTCGACGGTTGATGTGCGCGAGGTGGTTCGCGAACTTACTGCACCAGATGTCGAGCAAGACCCTGCGGTAACGACGCGCCCATTAGGCGCGGCGCGGGAGCGAGCAGCACCCGACCCGCTGATCACCGTACGGCGTGGTGTCGCCCGAGATCTCCAGACCATGCGATCAATCCTGGGGCGCTGGGAGCAACTCATCAGACAAGGGCAGGATGAGCGCACAACCATAACAGACGCGATGGGAACATTGACGACAGAAGTAGAACGAGTTGCCCATGTACTGCTCACAGAGTCCGGGGCTTCCTGAGTCCGAGTGTCTGTACGTACAGACAGTTGTGATATTCGTCACAGGTGTCTGTACATACAGACAGTTGTGATATTCGTCACAGGTGTCTGTACATACAGACAGTTGTGATATTCGTCACAGGTGTCTGTACATACAGACAGTTGTGATATTCGTCACAGGTGTCTGTATGTACAGACAGTTGTGATATTCGTCACAGGTGTCTGTATGTACAGACAGTTGTGATATTCGTCACAGGTGTCTGTACAATCAACAACCGCAGGGGCTAAAGCCAATACTTTCCGAGTAACGATTCCGCCGCCGATCCGCCCTCACCCCCCAGCCCCCTCTCCCAGAACGGGAGAGGGGGAGCCGAACCCACTCTGGTGCAGAATCTCCCCTCTCCCCTGGTGGGAGAGGGGCAGGGGGTGAGGGGCAAAGGTCGGCTGAGATCTGCTTATTCGAAAAGTATTGCATTCATGCCCCTGGGTCATCGGAGAATGACGGGTATAAAGATCCGTGTCACCTGGTTTGGCAGATTCACGGTGCTATCAATGGTGCCGTCACCGTTCGTGTCCGTACTGAGCGCCACGGTGTCCGCACCATTGGCAAGGTTGGTGAAGTTGAGGGTCTGGATTGAGCCAGGGGTGAAGGTGATGTTATTGTTCTGGAAGATCCCTTCGCCCGTCGGGGTCACCACGGTGATCGTGAGGTTGTAGCTGCCTGTAGTGGTGCCTGTGTTGCTCAGCGTGACGGTGTTCGACACCGTCTGTGCCTGCACCGTAAGCAGCTTCCCTGCGCCAACATCGAACCCATTCAGTTCTATCCCCGAGCTTGTGCTGGCGCCGTTGTACGACAAGTTCAGATCAACGCTCCGAGACTGGTTGGCGGTGTAAGAGACTTGGGTACCGTCCTTCGCGATCTTCAGCGAGTCACTCGAAGTAGCGTCCAGGGAGAGGTTCGCCACGCCCACTGAGAAGTTCGGTCCAACCTGAGAGAATCCAATGTTCGATGTTGTCTGCGCCAGGTTCAGGCTCTTCCCATCAAAGTCAATCTGGTAGTCATCACTCGGCAGGTAGTATATCGGCTCATTGTACGTATCGAGACCACCGGCAGGAGGAGCGGCAAAGCCGTCCGTGATTTCGTTCACGAAGGATTTGTTGGCATAGCCGATACGCTTACCACTCTTGTTGGTGATTAGCAGGTGCCCGTGGCCACGCAGCCAGAACTGGAAGAGATCCGACTTGCCGGGTCTGCCGTTGCTGGCACACCAGGGGCAGCTCGGGGTCTGCGCATAGACTGAGATCGGAACCGCGCCTAACGACTGGCTTGTCGCCGTGCCGGACCACAACCGACCGCCGCCCAGATCATAGCTCCAGGTATTGGTGGCCTTATTTACCTCGACAAAGCGGGCCGAGTCATTGGGCCAGTTGCTGTCATAGACGTAGATCTTGAAAAGATCGCCGATCTTATCAACTGCATAGGGCAGAACTGAGTGGCCGGAAGTGCGATCAGCGTTGTAGATGAGCAGCGTGGTCGGATCTGCTGCGCTCTTGATTGCAGCAATGATCTGATCGACGACGACGCTCGGCGTGTTCTGGAGCGCATCGGCGCGGGCTGCCGCGCCTTGAACCGGCAGTTGCAACGCCTCGTATTTGGTGATATTGCGGCGTGCACTGGCGAAGAGCAGATCGTGCGTGTTGGTCGTACCCGTCTGGAAGGTGGCTGGGGTATCAATACTCTTGAAGAACCGCAGCGCCGTGATGGTAAACCCATCACCGTGGCCGCCCTGGAGGAGATACCCGTTCACCTGAGCGAGCCACGCGAGGGCAGTACTCCGGACTCTACAGGGAATGGTCGCGGTCGGGGTCGTTCGGCAGACAGCGCTATCGCCAAACAGTGCGCGTAGATCAGCCACGGTTAAGTCGTTGCTGCTCTGTGAGTCAATCCCCCAGTTCGTAAACTGGTAGTTGTCCTTGTTAAACTGGAAGGAGAGATCCGCCACCCGAGTCGCCGCAGGATCTGGTGTGGGCATAACCGGGGTAGCAGTGGCAGGCTTGGCCGTGGCCGTCGGTGCGACCGAGGTAGCCGTAGCGGTGGCGGGCTTGGCCGTGGCCGTCGGTGCGACTGAGGTAGCCGTAGCAGTGGCAGGCTTCGCTGTGGCCGTCGGTGCGACCGAGGTAGCCGTAGCGGTGGCGGGCTTGGCCGTGGCCGTCGGTGCGACTGAGGTAGCCGTAGCGGTAGCGGGCTTGGCCGTGGCCGTCGGTGCGGCTGAGGTAGCCGTAGCGGTAGCGGGCTTGGCCGTGGCCGTCGGTGCGACTGAGGTAGCCGTAGCGGTGGCGGGCTTGGCCGTGGCCGTCGGTGCGACTGAGGTAGCCGTAGCGGTGGCGGGCTTGGCCGTGGCCGTCGGTGCGACCGAGGTAGCCGTAGCGGTGGCGGGCTTGGCCGTGGCCGTTGGTGCAACTGGCGTAGCAGTTGGCGACGTACTGCCCGCCGGGATGTTGACTTCGGCAGCGTTGGCGGTGGTGAAGGTCTTCAGCGCAGCGGAGGTATCAGCCCAGGTGCCGGCTCCGTCCACACCCTCGTAACTCCAGGCCCACGACCCACCATAGCAGTTGGTGTGCAATTGATCAAGCATCCCCCCCGCTGTATAGCCCGTGCCTGTCGGGTTGGCCGGTAGCTCACCGATCACAGTCGGCTTGTCGAAGCTTGCCACTGCCCAGCTACTTGCCAGGGGTGAGTAGTTCCAGGTCACGCCGTCACCATTCATCCAGGTGTAGTAGTGAACCTGATAGAAATCCAAGTTGCCCTGTGCGTCGTAGGGAGTCAGCGCCGCGTCCGTCCAGATATTACCTGTGGCACCAAGAACCGTCGCGCTGCTCCACTTGAGCGCGGCGCTGCCCACTGTCACCAGTTGGTTCGAGTTACGGTGGATGGTGCCGGCGGTCTCGGCCACAAACTGGCGCATCTGGGCCAACGTCACTGGATTAATCCCAGCATTGACCGCGCCGAGGTCGGAGATGGCGAACTCAGGCTCGTTGAAGATGTCCCAGCCCAGCACGTTCGGGTGATTGCCAATCGTATAACTGGTGCCCGGTACGGGGTAGGCGAGCATCGGCTGAAGAGCCTTGGTGAGAAAAGAGCTACGCTTGGTGGCGTCAGTGATCAGGTCGGTGTGTCCTCCGGCGTGTTCACCCTTAGCAGTGGCGGTGGAGTCCGGCATCAGCATGTCGAAGCTCCAGAGGTTGAAGACGATTCGAATGTTATGCTGTGCCGCCAGTGTGATGGCATCGGCCATGCTGGGGAGGGTGTTGGCGTCGAGACCGGAGACGGCACCGCCAGAGGTGGCGGTAAACTCGGGAGCGCCACGGCCATCGGCGAAGACCCACCAGCGCACGGTGTTGACACCGCTGGCCTGGAGCGCGGCGAACATCGCATCAGTGGCGGCGTGGGTGTAGGTATGTTGGCCCCATTCCTCGACCGTCGCGAAGTCGGCACCAAAGCCGCCATTCTGCCAGGGGACGTTGACGCCCGCGAGGAACCAGCGGCCACCTTGCACGGGCACCAAGTGGCTCTTGGTGACGGGGCATGCGGTGGCAGCTGCAGCGGATACGGACGCGGATGGAATACTGGATGTTGGCGGGAGGGCGAAGATCAAGCCCAGGATAAGTGCGCCAAGCATTGAAATGAAAAGCGTGCGCGTGTTGTGCCTAGAACGACGCATTGGTGTCTCCTTGTGATCAAATCGATCTGCGATACCGTGTGCTATCGTACCAGAGATGTGACACTCTGCAGCCACGAAAGTGGCGCGGCTTCTTGGCCCAACCTACCTCCTGGCGAGCATAACGACCAACGGATCTGTCCGGCCCGGTTCCCGAAGGAACGTGTTGCACCATACGTGGCAACCTACTGTTCAGGTGCGGCTCCCGAAGGAGCGACTGTACAGCCCGAAGGCCCACAGTGCGGGCATTGTCGCACAGATAATCAATGACGGCAATGTCTGGCTCAAGCCAGCGAGAAACCCGCCGCACCGCTCGGCTCACGCATGGTGGACAAAGGATCAGCCCAGGCGATCATAAGCACTCCGTGATCTATGCATATACAAAGTGGCGTATGCTGTGGCATAGTGTAGCAGCATACGCTACGTACGGTCATCTCGCAGAAAAGTTCAGATCGCAAACCTATGTCAGTAGACCCGTGCTACCGCACCACATTCGAGCAGGCTCCCGCCGGTATCGCCCACGTCGCCCCCGACGGGCGTTTTCTGCGGGTCAACCAGCGTTTTTGTGCGATTGTTGGTCATACGCCCGAACAGCTTGTGGGGCGGAGCTTCCACGATATTACCCATCCTGACGATATTGATCTCAGTGTCGAATATGTACGTCAGATTGGTGAGGGCCAGCGCTCCTACACGATTGACAAACGCTATGTACGCTCCGATGGCCGCGTCATCTGGGTCAGCCTACGGTTATCGCCCGCTCACGACCCTAGCGCCGAGATCCCCTACAACATCGGGGTGGTCGAGGAAATTACGGATCGTCGGCAGATGGAGGACGACCTGCGGCGTATCAATCGGGCGCTGCGCACCCTGAGCGCCTGCAATCAGGCGCTGGTTCGCGCCCCCGACGAAGACACGTTGCTCCACACGATCTGCGATGTGCTGGTGCGTATTGGGGGTTACTACCTGGCATGGATTGGCTTCCCCGATGACGCCCCGCCCTGGCGCGTGCGCCCGGTCGCCCAGTCCGGCGACGCTACCGGCTACCTGCCGACGATCATGGTTTCCTGGGCCGATGACGAGCATGGCCGTGGGCCAACTGGCACGGCTATTCGCACCCGCACGGTGTGCGTGGTGCGCAGCACCCGCGACGACCCGCAGTATGAGCCTTGGCGGCAGCAGGCGCTGTCGCGGGGATTCGCCGCGAGTATCGCGCTCCCTCTGATCTACGAGGGCACGCTGTTCGGGGCGCTCTCGCTCTACGCCGCCGAACCCGATGCCTTCGACACGAACGAGGAGGCGCTGCTGCATGAACTGGCCGACGACCTTGCCTACGGCATCGCCTCCCACCGCACCCGAGCCGCTCATGCCCGCGCCGAGCAGGATCTCGCCCGGCACCAGGCTCATCTTGAGGAGATTGTTCGTGAGCGAACGGATACCCTTGAGCAGACGCCCGACGAACTACGCCAGGCCAAGGAAGTCGCTGAGATGGCCGACCATATCAAGTCGGCCTTCCTGGCGTCAATGTCCCACGAGCTGCGGACGCCGCTCAACTCGATCATCGGATTCACCGGGATCATCCTCCAGGGTTTCGCCGGACCGCTCAACCCAGAGCAGACCAAGCAACTCGGTATGGTGCAGAGCAGCGCCCGGCACCTGCTGGCCTTGATCAACGACCTGCTCGACATCTCGAAGATCGAGGCCGGACAGCTTCGGCTCGCCAATGAGTACTTCGACCTGCGGGCCGCGATCAATCGCAATGTTCAGATGATCCGGCTGGGGGCCGAAAAGAAAGGGCTAACCCTGATCGTCGTGATCGGAACGGAGATCGGATCGTTCGTCGGCGACCAGCGCCGGGTCGAGCAGATTCTGCTCAACCTGCTCTCAAATGCCATCAAGTTTACCGAGCGTGGGTCAGTTACTCTCATCGCAGAGGCTGTGGGCAGCAGCGTCAAGCTGACCGTGCGCGACACGGGGATTGGGATCTTGCCCGAGGATCTGGTGACGATCTTCACGCCCTTCCGCCAGGTTGATACGGGGCTCGCCCGGCGCTACGAGGGCACGGGCCTTGGACTCTCGATCACGCAACGGCTCGCCGAGATGATGGGCGGGGACATCCGCGTCGAGAGCCGCTGGGGGGTCGGGAGCACGTTCCAGGTGATGTTGCCGTACAGACAGGAGTAAAGAACATGGCTGAGACGGTGCTGATCATTGAGGATAACGAGCAGAACCTCTATATGATGCGATTTCTGCTGGAGCGCCACGGCTTTGTTGTCGAGTCGTCCCGCGATGGGCGGGCCGGGATTGAGGATGCGTTGCGCCTCCAGCCCACCGCCATCCTGCTCGATTTGCAACTCCCTGAGATGGACGGCTACACCGTGGCCGCCAGGCTTCGCACATACCCGCACCTGGCCACAACTCCTGTGATTGCCGTCACATCATATGCGATGGTCGGCGACCGTGAGCGCATTCTGGCAGCGGGGGCCACCGGCTACATTGAGAAGCCGATTGACCCTGAGCGCTTTGTTGAGCAGATCCGCGCTTATATGCTGGGTGAGGCGTAAGATCGCCTTTAATCTCGCGCTGACACGCCACAACAATGCCTCACCCGTTCCGCCGTAGAGGAGCCGACTGATGCCCACCGTACTCATTGTTGATGACCAATCGGAGAATCTCTATCTGCTGCGGGCGTTGTTGATTGGCCACGGCTACGAGGTCTGCATGGCTGAGCAGGGTCAGGCCGCCTTAGAGCTTGCGCTGCTCCAGCCCCCCGATCTGATCGTGTCGGATATGCTGATGCCGGTGATGGACGGCTTCCGCCTCTGCCGGGCATGGAAGCAGCACCCGCTGCTCCAGCAGATCCCGTTTGTCTTCTACACCGCAACCTACACCGACCCTCAGGATGAACAGCTTGCCCTCAGCCTGGGGGCCGATGCCTTTATCATCAAGCCGATCGAGCCTGATGCGTTTATGGCCCAGATTAATGCGGTGCTGGCGCGCTATCACACCGGCGATCTGGTCGCCAGCACATCAGATCTGGCCGACGGTGCCTATATCCACGCCTACAACTCGTCGCTGATCCACAAGCTGGAGCAGAAGATGACCGAGTTAGAGGCGACCAACCAGCGCCTCCATGCCAGTGAGTCTCGTCTGCGGGCGATTGCCTGTGCCTCGCCGGATCTGATCTGCGTTCTCGCCGCAGATAGCACGGTCTTGGAACTGCTAACGCCCGATACGGCGCTGCTTCCTGCTGACTGTATTGCCATCGGCAGGGGGAGATTCACCGATCTGCTCTCCCCAGCGGAGGATGCCCAGCACCTGCACGATCTGCTCCAGCAGACCTTGGCAACCGGCGTCGCTCAGGAGATCACCCACACGCTTGACCTGCCCCTGGGCGAGCGCTGGTTCGAGGGGCGCATGGCACCACTCAGCGCTGCGATTATGGGCGTACCGGCGGTAGTGCTGGCCGCCCGCGACATCACCCTGCGTAAACAAACCGAGAAGCAGCTCCAGCACGCCCAAAAGATCGAGGTCATTGGTCGGCTTACCGCCGGGATCGCCCACGACTTTAACAACCTGCTCACGGTGATCAACGGGTACACCGACCTGCTGCTGGAAAAAACCTCGCCCGACATTCAGGAAATCCTGGAACAGATCAGACAGGCGGGCGAGCGCGCTTCGACCCTCACGCGACAGCTTCTGGCCTTCTCGCGTAAGCAAGTCTTCCAGCCCGCAGTAACCGACATCAACTGGGTTGTGCGCGGCGTGGAGAAGCTGCTGCGCCGGGTGATCGGCGAGGATGTCGAGCTATGTGTCGATCTGGCACCCAACCTCTGGATGGTGCTGGTTGATCCCATCCAAGCCGAGCAGGTGCTGCTCAACCTTGCCATCAATGCCCGCGATGCGATGCCGGACGGTGGCCGTCTGGTGATCCGTACCGCCAATCTCGTGTTCGACGCCGACGATTTGCGCACCAGGGATCCAGCCGTGCCACACGGTGATTATGTGCTGCTTGCGGTGAGCGACACCGGTTCCGGCATGTCCGCTGCGGTACGGGCGCAGATCTTTGAGCCGTTTTTTACCACCAAGGAACCTGGAACCGGAACCGGCCTGGGACTCTCCGTCGTCTACGGGATCGTCATCCAGAGCGGTGGCCATATTACCGTCACCAGCGCCCCAGACCTCGGCACAACCATGTCGGTCTATCTCCCGCGCTTTGGTACAAGCTAATCTTCCTCACCCTCATGGCCTCATCAATGTGGCACCTAGCCTTGATGTTCAACAACCATTTCGAGCTGTGCAAGGAACCTGTTTGTTTCAGCTTGCCGCTCATATCCGGCGGAGTCTCGGACACACTCTGGGCACCAGTGACCAGCAGTGAGAATGAGGCGCGGGCTTCCGGTAAACACATGGCCGAACGCACATCTCCAGATCAAGGGGGTTGTCCTGTCCCCCGTCGTTACGGAGTCGGAGAGGAGCTTTCCTCCCCGAAAGGTTGCTACCTCAACCATATCGTGCCGCGTCCAGTCGCTCGGCGGCTTCGCTTCGTCATAGCCGTGCTCAAGGTAACGCGGGGTATGGTCAGGATGCGGCTCCGTGAAGGTGGACCAGTCACCGATCTGGTTCCATTCCTCGCGGGAGCCAAAGAATGCGCGGATGCGCGGTTCATTGTTGTCCCTGATCCACGCCATGCCCCCACGGGGCTGGAGCGTTAGCGACCTCATCACGACGTGCTTAACCAGCCACGGCGGGATCATCCCCGCGAGACGAACGGAGCGAGGAGCTGTAGCAACTATCCGCTGGAGTGCGTGATCGAAGGTATCTCGCCGAAACGGCACCAGGTCTTCCAGTTGGTCGGAGTCGGTATACCACTGGCCATGAAAGTTATGTGTGGCGAACCAATGACGGTCGTAGCGCGTGCGAATGTCTCTGATGCCGAGTGCGCGGGCCACTCGGATCTGTAGTTCCCAGTTCGTCAGGCGCCAGGTGTCCCCGCCGCCGATATTGTAGATGCCGCCCCAGAACTCGTCCGGCACGTGATCTTCGCAGATATTCGCCATCAGCCGTGCGGCGTCCTCGACGGAGACCCACTCCATCACCCCGGCGAGGGGCACGTGGGTCATGATCGGGTCGCGGATCTTGAGGATGCCCGGATGGAAGATGCCGGTCTGCCGGAGCCACACCCAGCGCGGCAGGCCAGACTCGATAAGTTCCCGCTCGGCGATAATTTTGCTCTGACCATACTCATCGTACTGAGATACCCGGAGTGGATCGCCGACACGTCCCCAATGGTGCGGCGGGTTTCGATCACCCGTCTCGGCAACGGAACCGATCATCACGACGCTGATCGCCTCCGGGTGGCGCTGAGCTTTGACGGCTCGGATGATATTCCGTGCGCTCCCTACGTTGACCCGGTGCGTGAGCTCGGGATAATCGTCGGCGAGCGGCGATACGACAGCACCAACATGGAGGATGTAGTCCGCACCACGAACGCAGCGCTCGACGGTGTCATAGTCCGTGAGGTCGCCATAGACGACCGTAAGGTTCGGCATATCCGCGAACTGCCGAATACTCTCCCGATCCTTCTTATTGGGCAGCACCAGCGCGACGATATTAAACCGGTCAGCGCGCTCAGAGAATTCCCGCAGGATGTAGCGCCCCCAGTTGCCCGTCGCTCCGGTCAGAAACACGTTCTTTTTGCGGCTGCCGCTCAACGAATGCTCCTTCCACCCTTGTCGTGACGGGCCTGTGGCCTGCGCCACACCAATAAACTCGCCAAAATCGAATGCGCCGTGTCAGTCATTCCCTGACATTGTCAGGAATTTCCTCACACCCACGTCACATCTTCCCTGCTAGATAGTTCGTACCTGCGGCGACTACACTAGTGAGGAGACGTCCTTGCTCGCCAAGGACGATCTGCGCGAATGCCTACGGGAAATTCGCGCATAGGAGACCATGCGAGCGGATGAAGAACGAAGAGCGAAGGAGTCCCTTTCATGGTAATGAACGGAACTGAGGCAATGAACGAAACCAAGGCAATAAGTGAGATCGAGGCAACGAGCATGACTGAGGAGGTAAATGCGATTGGGGCAATGTCATCCATCGAGATTGCTGCACGCGCAAAGAGCCAACTGTCGGCGCTCACCGGGCTGAATGCCAGCACCATATCGCGCCTCAGCCATGATGCAGATGGCTGGCATATTGTAGCTGATATGATCGAACTGAAGCGAATCCCAGAGTCCTCCGATGTGCTGGCCACCTACGAGGTTCAGCTTGACGAGACAGGCAACCTGCTCAGCTACCGACGCACACAGCGCTATACCCGTGGCCAGATCAGCGATTAGCAACTCGAACTGGCCCACATCCTGGACGCTACGACGCTCCCTTAGGCTTCCGCCGCACAGTTAGGAAAAGTCGCGTATGTCTACGTCTGCCCACCTCCAGCACTCGGTTCAATCAACAAACCTCGCCGACATTCTTGAGCGAGTCCTCGACAAAGGTGTCGTCATCGCTGGCGACATCAGCATCTCACTGGTTGGCATCGAACTCGTCTCGATCAAAATTCGCCTGCTGATTGCCTCGGTTGATAAGGCCATGGAGATGGGCATCAATTGGTGGGAGAACGATCCCTACCTGACGACTCGCGCCCATACACTCACTGATGAGAATCGCGATCTGCACGAGCGGCTTGCACGGCTCGAAGCGCAAATGAATCCTAATGCTCTGCCCATTCCTGTGAGTACGACGCCTGCATAGCAGGGCCTATCCCGCTGGTGGGGCACACAAAAACCAGACGAGCGCGGGTGGTGCGCTCGTCCGGTTGGTGTTGGCGACAAACTAACGGTATCGTTGACCCGCTACCGCATAGCCAGCGGGAGATAGACCTTGGACGTGCTGGACAAACCCACCTGAGGGACGCTGCCCGTGCGCTCGTCGGGCATGCCGACGACGGGGATTATCGGCGCACTCGGTGCCGCCTTGGTCGCAGCAAAACCGCTGCTCGCCAGCGATGCAGGGTTCGTCGAAGCCACTTTGGTTGCGGTGGTTAGGCGGTATTCGGCAGCGGTATACCCGTAGATCTCCACTTGGTAGACTCCGGGTGTTACCTCGCTGGCCGGTATAATCACCTGCTCATTGACACTCCCCGTTTGGTTGCTCACCCGCGCCGATTGGGCGGTGTTCGATGACCAGACGTACAGGTCGGCGTCACCACTCACCACCTCCAGATTGACACCAAATTGCTGTCCTGCCGCGACCGTATAGCGATAGATTCGCGTCTGGCCTCGGCTAATCTGGTCGGAGGCGACTTCGTAGTTGATCAACTGGCGAGCGTTGCCCACCGAGATGTTGTTGGCCACGTCGCGGGCACGCACCTGCACGTAGTGCATCCCTGGCAATGGGAGCAGTGACCAACGATAGCTCGCAGGAGTCTGGGTATAGGGCAGCCAGCCCGACCGCGCTACCGGCACCCAGCGTTGCGCACTGTCGTTATAGACATATTCGATCAGATGCACCGATTGCACCCCACTGGCGTTGGGTGGCGGGTCAAGCGCCTGAATATCCACCGTAATGTCTGATGCGGTTACGGTCGTATTACTCCCCCCGTTAACGCCGATTGACTGCACCGCCGGAGGGGTTTGGTCGGTTCCCGCTGCGGCAATGACGACGGTACGACTGATGACATTGTTGGTCGTATTGCTTTCGATCAGCGTGCCTTGCGGATCAATGCGAGCGTAGATGGTGACCGCTCCAGCACTCGGGAAGGTCACATCGAGCGCGGTGGTACTCTCGCTGCTGGTGCGTGGATCAAGGAAGGGTACGGCGGAGGTTCCCAGCAACGGGCCATCCACGGTATCGCGGTGAAACGCAACGGGCACTTGCTCCAGCACGGCCTTGCCGCCGCTGCGTTGCACAAAGAGGCCAATCTGCACTGGTGTGTTCGCCCGTGGCGTCACAGGACTCAGCCAAAGCTGGTCGCTGGCACTGAACAGATCATCGTTCACTGTCCCCGCCGCATCCAGGACGGTGTAGGCTGATGCGAGTTGGGCAGACCCACGATCCGGGTTGGTCACCGTGAGCGTGTAGGTATTCGGGGTTAAGTTGGCGGGTACGAGTGCCAGCAGAGTAGTGCCGTTAATGCGCGTAGTAGTGATAGGAGTGCCGCCCAGCGTCACAACGGCACCAGCGGCAAAGTTCAAGCCCTGCACGAGCAGATCCGTGGTACGGTCGTTAAAGCCAACAGTGGGTACAATCTGCGTGATCTGCGGGTTGGCCGCAAGCACGGTGAAGGCATTTGGCAGGGTGCCGGTATGCCCGTTGGTCGTAACGACGAGGTCGTAGAGACCGGGCAACAGGCCGAGGGGTACCGTGGCACTAAAGCTCGTGGTACTCTGCGGCGTCACGTCGGTCAGGGCGATATTACTGGCTCCGCCGCTCAGGTAAACTGTCGGTGCGGGTGAGGTGGCAAAGCCATTGCCCTTCACGACGATGTGTGTTACTTGAGTACTGATTCCCTCTTTCGGACTGACCGACTGAACCAGTTCGGTGCCGCTGGGGTTAGTCGCCGTGGCCGCAAAATCCTGCCCGCTGACATTCGCACTCACGCTAACGGTGCGTGTCGTTGGGGTAAAGCTATAGCCATTCTTCGTCGGAGTGAGTGTGTAGCTGCCCAGCAGCACCGCAGTGAGCGTGTAGGTGCCGGTACTGTCGGTTGTCGCGGTCTGCATTACCTGGGTTCCCTGGCCGAGCGTGAGGGTTACGTCGGCAATAGGGTTATTTTGTCCATCTTTGACCTGGCCGGAGACTGTGGCGACCAGTTCTACGATATCCACCGGGGTCAGGCGGTTCGTACTCGTGCTGCCCCCATCACCAATCTGTCCACTGCTATTCGTGCCCCAGCATTTGATGCCACCACTGCTCATCAGCGCACAGGTGTGACTGCCACCAGAGGTGATAGCGGTCACGCCACTACTCAAGCCACTGACATCCACTGCGCTCAAGCGGGTCGTGGTGCTGCCATCACCAAGCTCGCCATAGTCGTTGAGGCCCCAGCATTTAACACCACCGCCACTCATCAAGGCACAGGTGTGAGCGAAACCAGTGCTGATCGCGGCCACGCCACTGCTCAAACCCGTGACATCCACCGGAGCCAGGCGGGTGGTGGTGCTGCTATCGCCAATCTCGCCATTATTATTGAATCCCCAGCACTTGGCGCCTCCACCATTCGTCAGCGCACAAGTGTTATTCTGGTCAGCAGTGATTGTGGTCACGCCACTAGTCAAGCCAGCAACATCCACCGGGGTCAGGCGGGAGGGGGTACTGCCATCGCCAAGCTGTCCAAAGTCATTGCGTCCCCAGCACTTGACACCACCACCACTCGTTAGCGCACACGTGTGGTAGACACCAGCGGTGATCGCAGTCACGCCACTGCTCAGGCCACTGACATCCACCGGAGTCAGTTGATCCGTGCTGCTGCCATCGCCAAGCTGCCCATATCCACCCATGCCCCAGCACTTAACTCCACCGCCACTCGTCAACGCACAGGTATGCACGCCGCCTGCGGTGATCGCGGTCACGCCACTGCTTAGGCCGCTCACATCTACCGGGGTCAGGCGATCAATGGTACTCCCATCGCCAAGCATTCCAACGTTATTATGGCCCCAACACTTGACGCCACCTCCACTTGTCAGCGCACACGAGATCCAGAACCCGACAGCAATCGCGGTCACGCCACTACTTAAACCTGTGACATTCACCGGATTTAGGCGATTTGTGGCGCTTCCATCGCCAAGCTGTCCAGTGCCGTTAAGTCCCCAGCACTTGACACCACCAGCACTCGTCAACGCACAGGTGTGACCGTATTTGGTCTCAATTTTGACAAAGGATGTCGCTGCCGCCAGCACCGGGGTGTCGCCTGCGGCACCCACGGGGGGCGCAGCCTGAATGGCAGGATACGGCACCGTGGTGAATAGGAGCAACATGACGCTAAACAGGAGCAGTGGGCGTAACGGGAGGGAGGCACGCGACCGAGGGTGGGAATCCAGTGTGGACATGACGACCTCCTTGTCGTAGATAAAACCTCGACGATTGTGGTGTGGATCGCGTCGGTACACCATCATGGTGGACGTAGCAAACGGGCGCGGGGTCAAACTTAGGAGTCATTTTATCACGAGGGTGAAACCAAAATTTGTATTCGCGACCTCGCGGCGTGTGGTGAGGTCAATAAATTGGCGATATCCAAGGCTATAATGTCCTCACCCATTATTTATTGGTTGGTGTCACCATCGGCGAGAGCGCAGATCGCATGATGACGTTACTATGACAGCCTAATGCGGTAACACATATATGCGCTTACTCCTGGGTCGGTATAATCCGCTCCTCTTTCTGGCACTGGCCATCGCCCTTGCCTATCACGGCGCTCTTCTCCTCAGCGGCACCTACACCCATACCTACGACGCCTACGTCCATATTTTCTTTGCCGACCACTATGCTCGTACCTGGTTCGATCATTGGGAGCCGCGCTGGTATACCGGATTCCCAATGACCAGTTACCCGCCGGGATCTCAGCAGTCAATTGCTTTGCTCTCGTATGCGGTGGGCCTGAAGACCGGATTCGTGATTGTGGCGCTTTTAGCGGTACTCAATGTCACTCTGGGGGTCTACCGCTCCGCAAAGATCTGGGCGAGCGAGGAGGCTGCTGGCTACGCCGCGCTCCTGCTTGTCTTCGCCTCGTGTACCGCCGAGACGGTGCATGTTTTTGGGCAATTGCCCACGATGTTTTCCCTCGGATTTTTGCTCAACGCCCTGCCCTTTGTGCAGCGCTGGCTAGATGAAGGGCGTATACGCTGGCTGATCACGGCCTGGTTGCTGAACGCTGCGACCACGGCGGGTCATCATGTCACCACCCTGTTTGGCGCGGTCTTCTTCGTGGCCCCCGTGATTGCCTCGTCAATTGTGATTGCCTTCCATCAGCCATTGCCTGACGAGCCGCCCCAGCATCCCGGACGAGTAACATGGGCCAACCTGCGTCCGCTGATCATGCGCCGGGTGCGCCGTATTTTGCCGGTGACGATTCGTGCAGCTATTTATGGCCCAGGTCTGATCGCCGCTCTTATCTTGGTCGTTCTCCCGTACTGGCTCTGGAGCAAGGCCGATCCGATCACTCAGGTTTCGATCCCCCACGCCTCGCGTGACTCGTTCATTGTCAATACCAGCGCCGGTTTGGTTTTTTGGCTCATTCCCTATGGCCTGACGCTCCTCACCCTGCCCTATGTCTTCTATAAGGGAATGACCACACGCGCATGGCCGATGACTCTTTCGCTGGCGATGCTGGTTTTCCTCGGCACCGGCGGCACGACGCCCTTCCCTAAAATGCTCCTGGGAGGTGCCTTTGATGTGTTGACCCTCGACCGCTTTACCTTTTGGGCGACGATTACCATGCTGCCGCTTGTCGGTGAGTTCGTCGTCAGCCTCCAGCACGGCGGTCTCGCTACGTATCTACGCGAGCAGTTTGGCGATATTACCTGGCGTCTCAGTCAGATTTTGCTCATTTTTATCTACTTGGTGATTTCGTTCTTTGTCTCCAACCTGACCCAGTTTCGCCGTTTTCAGCCCGACCCGATTGACTTCCAGCCAATTGTCACGTTTCTGACCAAAGATGAACATTGGCGCTGGCGCTACCTAACCCTCGGTTTCGGCGACCAGATGGCCTGGCTTTCCGCCCAGACGACCGCTAACTCGGTTGATGGAAACTACCACTCGGCCCGGCGTCTGCCTGAAATGACCAGTACGCCGGTGGAACGGCTGGAGGGCGCGAAGTACAGCGGTGTCCCCGGCATTGGCTCGCTCCAGCAGTTTCTGGCCGTGCCGGATAAGTACAACTTGAAGTTTATTTTTTCAAACGATCAGTTCTACGATCCGCTGTTGTTTTTTTCAGGCTGGCACCGGCTGCAGCGCCTAGAGAACGGGATCATGGTGTGGGAGCGCGAGGATATTCCGCCGCTGCCCGAGGTGCTGCCACGCAAGGAGATCCCACTTTATCAGCGGGTGATGTGGGGCACCGTCCCTCTCATGGCAATCGTCCTGGCACTGATTGCCTTCGCCTCGCCGTTCTGGCTGCCCTACCTGCGCTGGCTGCTAAATCTGAATGAAGAGAGCGGTCTCCATACGCCACTGCATATTCGTGGACATATATGGGCAACGATAACCCGGCCCTTCCGCCGGCTGGGACTGTGGATGCATGCGCTGTGGGCGCGGGCCGATGTTGCCGGACGCGGGCAGCGGATCTGGATGTGGATTGACCAGCGTTTGCTGGCATGGTCGGCGATCCCGCCCGGCGATGACTCGCCACCGGTGCCCTGGCAGATCTGGCTAGAGTGGGCTAGTCGGTTGCCCCGCCCGCGTCCAGCTACGCCCACGGCCCAGCACGTGCGTCTGGCCCTGCTCATCGCCATTGGCCTGGCATCGTTGGCCAGCGGCGGAATGTGGTATCTGGGCCAGGCACGCACCCCGACGACGATTGTTCAGCAGTACTACGACGATCTGGACTTCCGCCGCTTCAGTCAGGCATATGCGCGGCTTGATCCGCAAACGCGCCCGCCCTACGATCAGTATTTGCTCGACCTCTCGGTTAAGGGTGGAATGGTCGCATCTTACGGTAAGCTCAATAATGTCCGCGTCCAGATCGTCTCGGCTGAACCCAGCCGGGTCATTATGCGGGTCGAAACCGACTGGGTTACGTCGCTCTCGACCTACCCGACCACACAGCAACTCACGCTGGTGCTACGCGATGATCGCTGGTATATCGAGTCCGACCCGGTTGATGTGACGGTGCCGCCAGAGCCGTTCTTTCGCCGGGGCGAGGTGGGCTGGGTGGCGACCAGCCGACGCCGGGTGATCAATCAGCCCACAGACTTCGCCGATATTCTTGACCGCCCCGATCTCCAGATCCTCTCGGCGCGCCTGGTGCGCCATTCCGGGCGCTACAGTGTTGTCGGTGAGGTGATCAACACCAGCTCCGATCCCGCCGACGTGACGGTGACGGCCTTCCTGCACGACGCCGTCGGCGGCGAGCTTTCGCGCTACAACGCCCAGGAGGTGATCATGCATAAGCTCTTCCCGAAGGAGGTAACGCCGTTTCGGGTGGACTTCGAGGGCGTGGCGGGCGCGGTGCTGACCGATACGCTTGATCTGAAGACCTTCAAGCCGGGGGCTTTCACCCCGCCGCTGCTGACCAGGCCCGTAGATTCGTTCGATGTCTACGCCAAAGCGGTGATCACCCAGCACGACCTGAGCCGCAACCTGACCCTCCAAGACCTGGAGATTTTCCGCGCCGATGACGGTACCATGCATCTGCGCGGCCAACTGCTGAATACCGGCACCGCCGAGGCGACGATCCCGCATGTGCTGCTGACCTACTACGATGCGAAAGGCCAGGTGGCCTGGGTTGATCACGCCTACATCCGCGATGCGGTGCGCCCGCAGCGTACCCAGTTGATTGATATTCCCCTGGATAGCTCTGGGAACGTGCCAACAATAAGCCAGCGGAGCGGACTCTTCGGCACCGCGCTGCTCCCCGAAGTTCGCGCTGATACGCCCTGGCGCGAACGTATGCCACTACCGCCAGAGATGGGATTCTCCTCGTTGCGGGTCAGCGTCCACGCCTTTGAGGGAGGCGGATTATGATAGGAGGCAGGAGGCAAGAGGCAGGAGGCAGGAGACAGGTCTCCTGCCTCTTGCCGGAACCCTGTACTAAGACAAGGTCTCAGAGGAGCCGAATGTACTTTACACTCTTGGCATAGTTACCCCCCCTAGCCCCCCCGCGAGCGGGGGGGAACCAATACGTTGTCCCCCCCCGTTGCGGGGGGGTTAGGGGGGGTAGAACCGTGAAGTATCTACGAACCTTGCCTAAAGGGCAAAGATCAGATCGCAGCGTGATTCGTGGAGCAGCATCTGCACCAGCGGCTCAACGAGGCAGAAGGCCCGGATGATCAGCAGCGCATCGTCAATTGAGCCGTCTGACTTGCCGAGGAAGTTCAGGTTTGTGCGGATCTGGTAGCACTCCCAGATGATCACACTGCGGTACTTCTGCGCGCTAAATGGGCTATCGGGATCAATGAGCTGTCCCTGGTCATCAAGCGGGCGCACCACCCAGCTCTCGGTCTCCGCGTGGGACTGCCAGATCGCACCGTTCTGCCGCTCCGTCACCTCAACCACACCCTGGAAGAAGGCGCTCATGTCGGTCAGGCTATACTCGGTGGTGATCCCATAGATCTCGCGCAACTCGCGGCTGCTACGGGTGATCATGCGCTTGATCGCCGTATTTGGCGTCTCGCCATTACGCAAGATTTTCATCCCGTGCAGATCATTGTCGTCGAGCAGCGGTGGATGCAGCACACGTGCGATCCGCGCACGCTCATCATCGAGGGGCGCACGCTCGGGGCCAGAGCGGGCAAACGCGGTATAGTCTGCCGCCGTACAGATCCGCGTGAACGCCTCCCAGAGGATTGAGTAGGCCAGGAAGAGTTGCACGTTGCGGTCACCCAAGATGAAGGGCGCCTTCTGGGCGGAGACCTTCTCAGGCTGGACGCCAATCGTCTCGTAGAGGCTGCGTGCCGCCTTGAGGTACTCCACGGCGGTGAGCCGATACTGGCTACGGATCTCGGCCACCGTCGCCTGCTGCTCTGGGGTCATCCCCACGCCCAGCCAGTGCTTCGCCGCGAGCGCGTGTATGCGCTCGTAGCGGACGCGCCGCTCCAGGCGATCATTTGGCTCCGCAGATGAGGTCATGCCCATGCTCCCCGCTGTATGGCCGCTAGCGGCCATGTAAGATCTGCACTAGCGTGCCCAGAATGAATAGCCCGACCAAGACGGCCACGACCAGCAGCACCACCTGCCAGACCGGCAGGCCAAACTGCGACACCTGCCCGTTGCCAGGGGCCACCTCTTGTTCGAGGCGTTCGGCGCGCAACCCGATTCCGTCCACGTGTTCAGGGGCGCGCAGCGCCTCGGCGAGCGCGGCCATGGTCGGCCAGCGATTAGCCGGGTCGCGCCGGATGGCCTTCATCACCGTCTCTTCGAGGGCCAGCGGCACATCCCGCACAAACTCGCTCAGTGGCGGCGGGCTCATTGTCACGTGCTGGTTCATAATCGCCAGCGCGTTATCGCCATCATAGGGTAGTCGCCCGGCAATACACTCGTAGAGCATCATACCCAGGGCATAAATGTCGGTGCGCTGGTCGCCACGGCTGCCCTTGATCTGCTCAGGGGCCATATAGTCGGGCGTGCCTACCTCGCCGGAGAACCGGCCCCAGGTGACGCGCCGCGCCCCCTCGACAAACGCGATGCCGAAATCCATCACCTTGGCACAGTCGTCGGGCCGAACGATCACATTTTCAGGTTTGAGGTCGCGATGAAACACCCCGTTTGTGTGTGCATAGATCAGCGCATCAGCGATCTGGCTGGCCAGGGCCACCGCCCTGGCGTGCGGCAGTGGCCCCGCCTGGCGCAGGGCGTCGCGCAGCGTCATCCCGTCAACGTACTCCAGCACCAGATAGGTTTTCTCACCCCCATCAGCGAGGTGATAGAGCTTCTGGATGTGCGGATGGCTCAGGATCTGGCCAATTTGGATCTCGCGGCGGAGGCGCTCGTAGGAGGCCGGGTCGCCGGTCATCTCCGCGTGCGGAAATTTAAGGACGACCTCGCGCCCATCCTGTACATCGCGGGCGAGATAGACGTCGCTCATTCCGCCGTGGCCGAGCTTGTTCAGAATGGTGAACTGATCAATCTGCTCGCCGCTCTGCAAATGCATGCTGTTCTACTATTCAGGAAACTGATGTGAACCAGCTTCGGAACGGTAAGCGCTGGAGAAGCCCCTCACGCTTTGTTTCCGGAGCGGTTTTGCTTAATTCTACCACGTGTGCGACTTGTACCGACAGGTTGTCGCTGGTACCGCGCGTGAGGGCAAGATCGATCAGCGCATGGCATGCGTCTTCGGAACTGGCCCCGCTAACGGTCGTCGCGATCTCCTGCTCGGCCAGCGGCTCCCAGAGACCATCGGTACACAGCACAAAATAATCGCCGCGCTCAACCTTGAGGCTGAAGGTATCAATTGGCAGCATCAACTCGCTGCCGACGCTGCGGGTGATGATGTTGCGCCGTGGATGGTGCTGCGCCTCCTCGGGCGTGAGGATCTGCATTCGCACTAACTCGGCGACCTCGGAGTGGTCGCGGGTGATCTGCGCAATGCGCGATCCGCGCAGGTGGTAGATCCGGCTATCACCAACGTGGGCGATGAATGCCTGCATCCCCACCAGCACCAGCGCCGAGAGCGTCGTCTCCATACGCCGGTACTCGGGGCAGGTCATCCCCAAGTCACAGATATGCAGGTTGGTCTGCTGAAAGGCTTCGTGGAGCGCTGCCGGGGGCCGACGATTGGAACTGGCGTAGTAGCGCTCAATCAGGTGCGTGGTTGCCCGACTACTGGCTACCTCGCCGGCCCGGTTGCCGCCCACCCCATCGGCCACCGTCAGCATATGGCCTTTCAGGTCACGCAGTTGCGGATCATCCGGCACATGGCTGGCGATGTAGTCCTCGTTATTATCGCGCACTGGCCCCTGATCACTGAGGCCAGCCCATTCGATCGTCGGCATAGGAAAACAGCTTGACGCGGGGCAGTCATAAGGACACCCCGCGTCAACCCTGCTCATAGGAGGCTAGTACAGGGCTCCAGAAGTTCCGTGAAGGAACTTCCAGTTGTACTAAGCACGTGAGATATTAGGTGCTAGGCGACTCTTCCGCCCCGAATTGATCATCACGTAGATCAGACTGACAACACCCCAGGCCGCAGCCACGCCCAGCGCGATATAGCCGGTCTGCGCGGTGGTGCCGCCCGCAACGAAGGCTAGGTAAAAAATCGTTACAATCATCAACAGGTTAGTGAGCAACCCCAAGGCCGGGATGATCACGTGCAGGAAGATGTTGCGCTCCGGGCGGCTCCAGAAAGCGATGATCGTCCAGATGCAGATCAGCGCGTAGAGGATGAACGTGCCGAGGTTACTGGCGATGCCCATTCCTGTCTGAGTGACGACGCTAAAGACGCCGATTGCGCCAATGAGGGCTGAGACCGCCACCAAGATCCAGGTGGCCGAGACCGGGGTGGCATACTTACCATGCAGTAGGCTCAGGATCTCAGGCATCTCCTCATCCTTCGCCATCGCGTAGCTCACCCGCACCGCCGTATTGATACACGAAAGCGTCGTGCCCAGGATGGCCAGAGCCACCGTGACCGCCATTGTAACCGATAGGCCAAAGCCGATTCCACCGAGCAGGCTATCGCCGAAGATTCGCATCATGTCGCCAAGGGGTGCCTGCGAGAGCGCGGCGGCGGCCATACCGTACACCTGCGTTGTATTCCCGGAGGCATCGGTCACGGTGGCGACCATCTTGTCCGAGACAGCGAAGTTGCTGGCGAAGTAGCCGATCAGGTAGGCGAACAGGCCCTGGATAATCAGCGAGAGCAGCACGCCACGTGGCACGCTATGACGTGGGTTTTTGGCCTCGGCCCCCAAGGCAGTACAGCTCTCGAAGCCGACCAGGATCAGGATGGCGATAGTTGACTGGAACAACACGCCGGTGAGCGAGTGCGGCAGGATGATAGACGCCCAGTTGGCATGCCCAACCTGCGCACCATCGGGCATCACGTTAAAGTGTGCGCCATCGGGGTTCTTCAGCCGGTACCAGAAGGCCAGGGCCGAGAAGATCACCAGCGAAGTGAGCTGGACAATATTGATAATCAGGTTGGTTAAGGTCGAGCCATTGATACCACGCACGGCGATCATACCGACCAGCACGGCGAAGATGATCGCGACCCCAACATTCATATAGATCGGCAGGCCCGGATTGCCATTCCCATCAGTTGCGCCGAACATGCCCGCGATGTAGCTAATCAGCACCGCCATAAATGTGACCATCACCCCAGGGTAGACCCAATAGAACAGGTGGGCAGCCCAGCCGGTGATCAGTTTTGAGATGCGCGCCCAGCGATGGTGCTTGGAGTCTTCTTTATCGAGGAAGGTCTTCTCGGCGAAATAGTAAGCACTGCCATAGCCCGCATCCGGGTAGAGCTTGGCCATTTCCGAGTAAGAGATCGCGGTAAGAAAGGCGATGATCAGGGCGAAGAAGATGCCCTGCCACATATCAAAACCGGTGGTCGATCCGTCCGGGCCAGTCTGCGCTGCCTGAAGCTGGAAGGTAATCCAGAGAAACGCGCCAGGCGCGATCAGTGCCATCGCATTGATGGTGACTCCAGTGAGTCCGAGTGTGCGCTTAGGATCATTCGTTGATCCCGCTGATGGGGGTGTTGGTTGAGCCATGTCCTTAGACTCCATCCTTTACTGAATGACGATGCCTAACCCAGACGCCTGCCACTTCCCGCCGGATCTGCTCAATGCCATCAAGGTGTGCCAGACAGCAAAAAACCACTCTGGCGGCATCGTTGTCGCAGGTGTGGTACAGCGAAACCAGGCTGTGTCTGTGTCTAGATTAAGGATTCTTACGCATCCTTATCATAACAAATAGGCTAAAGCTATGGCAATCGTCTATTGCATACAATCATTTAGCCCTTGCATTTGGTGGTTTTGACTAAATTACTACCACACACTATAGCGATTCGCATTTTTCCTCATCTCACCCTATGATAACCTCGGGTTTTAGTCCATGTCAGAGGAAAAAACAATGGCTATCGTGCAATCGCTGTTCTTCTTTATCCTCGCTGGTCTGTGTGAAATCGGTGGCGGATACATGGTGTGGCTCTGGCTACGTGAGGGACGCAGCCTCTGGCTCGGCATCCTCGGCGGGCTGGTGCTGTTTCTCTACGGCGTGATTCCGACCTTCCAGCCGCCGGCCCCGTTTGGGCGGGTGTATGCCGCCTACGGTGGCGTGTTTATCGTCCTTTCGCTCCTGTGGGGCTGGCAGGTTGATAAGACCGTGCCGGATCGCTATGACATCATCGGCGGGGGCATTGCTATGCTGGGGGTACTTGTGATCATGTACTGGCCACGGGGGTGAGTTCTTGCCGCGTCGAGCCGATCCCCGGCACCATGAGTTATTCCAAAATGTGCCCACTTTTTAACGCGCATAACGGCTAAAATGCAGAAAGCAACATACGAAATGTGGAATGCACCATGCAAAAAGCCGGACGAATGTTCTACAGAGGCTCGATCTCTGCGAGTCTCCTTATCATCGTGCTGCTGTCCCTGATGACGGGGTGTACCCGCACGTTGGCTCAGCCCACGCCGACGCTCTCCGGGACGCTGAACCTGCGTGCGCCCGCTGCTATCGCCGCCGGGCAACCGGTGACGCTGGTAGTTGAGCGATCTGATGCACCTGACGGGATGATCGTGACGCTGGTGACTGAGGGCAGCTACGGGCCGCTGCTCTCCCGTGCGCCGTTCCAGGCGGGGCGAGCCGAGTTTCAGATTCCGGCCACAGATACTCAAGTGGCCGGATTCGTCACGCTCGTAGCGCACGCCGCCGACGCCGAGGGTCGCGCTGAACTGACGATCAGCCCTGGCCAGCCGGTTGATCCAGTTACACCGCTAGTTGGCCCGCACTCAGTCATCGCCGATGGCGCGCATTGGGGCAGCGTTGTTGCCATCCCCTTCGACGCATTTGGCAATCCGGTGGCGGAAGGTACCCCGCTCCAGTTCCGCATCCGGCGACCGGATGGCTCACTTGAGACGTTCAGTGCGTCGGTGACACATCTGCTGGCATGGCGACGTATCTCCAGTTCTACCCACGCCGGTCGCACCACAATTAGCGTGACGGCGGGTAACGCTCACGGCCCGGACGCCAACCAGATCGAGACGCCTGGATGGCCCGGCCCGTTCAGCCTGAGTGCCAGCCCCAGCGATCTGCCCGCCGATGGTCGTCAGTTTGTGACATTGCGCACCGATCCGATTACGGATGTCTATGGAAACCAGATGCTCGACGGCACACTGATCACGTTTGTCGCCGAGACACCGGGCGGACGGCCACGGCTTATCCCGGCCTACACCATTGACGGTGTTGCCGAGGCCCAACTCCAGGCTCCCAGCGAGCCAGGATCTGTTACAGTGCGCGCAACTCTTTACGGGGTCGAAAGCGCCGCACTCCTGATTGTTTTTGTGCCCGGACTCGCGTTGGGGGCCATCCCGGTCACGGTAAGCATTGATCAGACCAGTGGCACAATATCCATTGCTGTCGGGCCGTTGTTAGCCGCACTCGGCCAATTTGTGCCGAATGGCACGCTCGCTCAGATCACCCTTATCGGCCCCGATGGCGCGACGTATCAGCGCGAGGCGGAGACGATAGGCGGGTTGGCGAGGCTGACGCTTCGGCGTAGCGAACTTGTTTCGGGTGATTATCAGATCCGGGTACACATTGGCACCGGGGTTGGACAAACCAACTTCAGTGTGCCATAGCGATGCGAAAAACACACCTTAAACTGATTATCTTGGCGCTGCTACTCGCCCTGACCCTCGCCGGAGCCTGGGTCGTCATCAGCGGAACCGCGAACCTGCTGGCCTCGTTCGAGCGTGGTGCTGAGCCAGCCAGCGCGCTGAACATTGTGCCAAATGTGCCGCCGGATCTGCATGTTGCGATCACATGGGCAGCGGATGATGCCGACAGCGGGCGGCAGATTGATCCGCTTACCCGCAGCCAGATCGAGTCTGTCTACATCCGCGCCTGGCTTCAGATAAACCTCTCTTACCAGAAGGGCGAACCCCACGGATTGACGACCTACTTTACCGGGCCAGCTCTGGCCGAGGTAAGCACCGCTGTGCAGCGGACGCACTCTGACGGATTCTCCATTGAGCAGGCCGATACCGCTCATCACCTTCAGTTACACCTCTCCAGCGCCGAAGGCTCCATTGTCGCCTTCACCGACCACGACGCCACAGTCGCCCACGTGATCCGCGACGCCAAGGGGGCAATTGTCAGCGTGGAGGAGACTCGCGCCGACTACGATGTGGTGATGCTGCTAGAGAATGGGCTGTGGCACGTGCGCCACTGGGTGCGTCGGGCGGCAACCGGGGCGGACAACAGATCACCCACCCCGGCGTGTCCGGGCTGCGCCAGCGTTGATGGGACGGGGTTGCGCGTTGACAGCGCACCCTTTGCCGTCGCCGGGATCAACTACTATCCGCAGGCCACGCCCTGGGATACCTTCTGGCCGCAGTACGATCCGGCGGTGATTGACCGCGACCTGAGCCGGATCAAGGGTCTGGGGCTAAATACGATCCGCATCTTCGTCCCCTACGAGCAGTTTGGTGGCCCGCACGTAGATCCGATCATGCGTGATCGCCTGGGCGACCTGCTTGATCGGGCCGAGACGCAGAATCTCAAGCTGATCGTCACCCTCTTCGACTTTCGCAGCGACTACAGCCTGCTGCACTGGGCCGATGCCGACCGCCAGTTGGAGACGTTGCTGACTCGCTTTGCTGGGCACCCAGCCATTTTGGCCTGGGATCTGAAAAACGAACCCGATCTTGATGATGCACGTGTCGGGGGACAAATTGTTGATGCCTGGCTCAGGCATATCGCGCTCCTGGCCCGCAGCTACGACCCAAATCACATCCTAACTATCGGCTGGTCGAATCCTACCGCTGCGGTACGGCTGGTCGGGCAGGTGGATATGGTGCAGTTCCACTACTACGCCCCGGTAGCAGAACTGGCCACCGGCTACGTCGCGCTGCGCCACGCCGCGCCAGACAAACCGCTGCTGCTGGGCGAGTTTGGCCTGCCAACCTGGAACACGGTCTTTCCCAACGGCCACACCGAAGCAGAGCAAGCGACCTACTACGCCGCGCTGCTCTCCCGGCTGCAACATCTCGATCCTTCCGCCGGACATCTGGCCTGGACACTCTACGATTTTGCCAGTGTGCCGGCAACGGTTGCGGGTCGCTGGCCGTGGCAGACCGGGCCGCAGGCCCGCTTGGGCATCATCCGCGCTGACGGGAGCGAGAAACCGGCGGCGGCACTGCTCGCGCTAGGGGCGAACCTGACGATTGCCCCGCTGCCCATCTGGGCACGTTTGCTCAAACCCTTCTGGCTGCTGATGTTGGGGGCCACGTTTGTGGAGATCGGGGGCTTGGTGTGGGCCTTCCATCGCGAAATACGTAAATGGCGCAGGCGATAGCCGATAGCCTCGTCCCTCCTCACCCCTCTGCCCCTCTCCCACCGGGGGAGAGGGGAGATTCCGCATCAGAGCGCGTTCTGCTCCCCCTCTCCCGTTCTGGGAGAGGGGGCTGGGGGGTGAGGGCTGAGCGACTGTAGATTCGATAGCCGACAGCCGCGTCCCCTATAGATTTCCGGGACGCTGTACCAGTGGCATGAAAATCCTCGTCCCCTGAACAAGCGCAATCTGGTAATACGAAACTGCGACCCCTGCGATCTGGTGCTGGTAGACAAAGGTGACGCCGTCAGCCGTTGCTGAACTGGCGACAGGGCCAAGGGGTATCCCGTCCACACTCACGGCTGAAACTGCGGGTTCGTCTGCGATCTTCCACCCCAGCGGGTTGCGGATCGTCAGTTCGGTATCGTCGCCCATTGGCTGGCGTACGGTGATCGCATCGGCACTGTGCTGTTCAATCAGGTAATGATCGCCGGTGCGGAGCGGGTGGCCGTTATAACTGCTGAACACGCCCGCGATCAGGCTACCATCCTCGCTCGTCACCATTGCGCCCGAGGGCGGGATCTCATACGATCCAACCCCATATGGCGTTGTGCTGCTCCAGTTTGTGATCACGACGACATGCTCGAACACGCTGCGGGTTGCCGCGTCCCCCATGTCGGTATAACTCAGCAGCCGTTCGCTCGCATAACGGGAGAATACCTCCCGCTGGAAGGCCGTCACCACGGCGAGCCAGGGGTCGGCGACCCCGCCGCCAAAATTCGTCCAGCCGAGGTCGTAACTCAGCATAAAGCCAAAGGCCATATTCCAGGCCAGGGTTGCCTTATTGACGGTGAAGCTTTCTGGAGCCAGATTATGCTGGTAGAGCAGGACTTTATCGCGCAGCATAAGCGGCATAAGCGGGTAGGGTTCCCACGTCCCATTGCCCCAGCGTCCCTCGGTCTGGAGCAATCGCTCCGCCAAAAGCACACCCCCGTGAAAGCCAAGCTCCGTCTCCGCGAGGCGATCCATCCCGCCCTCGGTCATCAGCAGGGTGTTGCTGTACGTGCGGGTATGCTCCAGCCAGCCCTGCGCATAGGCCGTTGGATTGGGCGAAAAGGCGCTGTAATCAAAAATCCAGGTGCGTGCGCCGATCTGATCTTCAAAAACCAGATCACTGGAAATGGAGCCGGTTATATCGCTCATGAGCTGACCAATACGCTGGCGCACCAGGGGCGCGTAGGGGGAGACGACATAGCCGGTATGCGGGCCATAGACCTCATATCGGGGGATGCTGAGCGAGTCTAGGGCGGCTACATTGGTGAGTTGACCAGTGCTAATGATCGTCTGGAGCGTGGGCGACTGATCATTCCACCAGGTTGGATTGATGTATGGCATCACCAGAAAGCCCATGGCCTGAGCCTGATGAACCATCTCCGCCATATCGGCGCTGCTGCCCCACGCCGCTGCGGGCGGAAGCATATCGGGGTGATTTTCGTCGAATCCTCCCGGCTGAAAGGCCAGCAGATGCAGGATTCCGGGCGCAGGTACGTGCGAGAGAAGGGCGGCATACTGCGCAAAAGGGATCGCGAGCTGAGTAACATCCGCCTTTAAGAGCGGGGATTGCACGATCTGGGTGTAGCGCGCCCCGGCTTTGGACGCCAGCGAACGAAACTGAGCGATGCCGTTATCGCTGCGATACGCCTGTACGCTCTCGGTGACGGGCTGGCCGATCCGCACCCGCACCCGTGGCGAGATCCATATTCCACCGTCGGGCGATCTGGCACCAAATGAGTGGTAGTAGTAGCTACTATCCTGAAGATAGCCATCATCGTGATTGAACCCCAGCACCAGCGGCCTGATGCCCGCTCCCTCATCGTACAGTGCGTAGATGCTGATCGATCCACTGCCGGATGTCAGGGCCATAAAGTCGGCAAAAAAATCGCCGGGATACGCCGCAACATAGGAGCGATTCTGCGCAAAAAAAGCCGGTTTCAGCACAATTCCTGGCGAAACCGGCAGGTACACCGCCTGAAGATCGGACTCGCGAAATACGAGATCGGAGGGGAAGAGGACGTAGTCGAGCGTTCCACCAAGGTGGTTCTCTAGGCGAAGCTGGAGATCGAACCAACGATCCGGCGAGGCAGTCAACGTAACGAGCGCGGTTGCGTTAGTGGTGCGGGCGGGATCGGGCGCGTAGCGCAGCAATAGGCGCGCATCCGCCGCCGACCATATGTAGCTGAACGCACTCGTCGCGCCGACGGTGTAGCTACATCCACCAACATAATTGGCATGCATCCCGTAGGCACCCCACAAACATCCGTAGCGCGACCCCTCAGAGATGTGTTGTCCGATTGCCTTATCGGTAATGTAGGCAATAGCCCCGTTCGCCTTATGTATGCCAACTTCATAGAAGCTATTCCCCAGGACGATCATCTTCGGATCGGAGTCTACGAAGTAGATAGCCTGTGCAAAGCTGGGTTGGGGCCGGATAAGAGACACTCCCGATGCGATCAGAAGGAGGAGGAGGAGGCATATTCGCCGCATGTGAGGTGGTTTTTTAGGCAAGGTTTCAGGTGTCGGGTGCCAGGTTTATGGGCTCACCTACCCCCTCACTCCCTGCCCCTCTCCCACCGGGGGAGAGGGGAGATTCTGCATCAGAGCGCGTTCGGCTCCCCCTCTCCCGTTCTGGGAGAGGGGGTTGGGGGGTGAGGGTCATCCGGCGGTGGATTTCACTAAAAACGCATTAGCCCGCGCTCGGCCCCTGGCCAAGCAATGGCCGAGGTGGTATCGGTTTACGGCGACGCCACGCTACACGCGGAGCCGCCGCCGCTGCGAAGGCCAGCAAGGTGCCTACGGCCAGAGATAGGGAGAGCAACGAGATTGCGCCGCCCAGACGTGCGCTCAGGGGTCGGTAGATAAATGTTACCTCGTGGGGATGTCCGTCGAGGGCGGGCGGCACGATCACCCCGCGTAGTAACCCGTTGACCCGCAGCGTGGTGGTGGGCAATCCGTCCACATAAGCGTCCCAGCCAGGATAAACGCTCTCGCTGACCGTCAGCAGGCCACGCACGCTATTTTGTACCAGCAGGCTGATCTGGTCAGGTTGGTAGCTTAGCAGACTGCTGGTGAACTGCGCATTCGGTTGAGCCGCCAGCGCCCCCACGCCCACATCGAGGGTCAGTGGCGTTTTGCCAATCTGCTCCAGGGCACTGCCGGTTGCCGCTCCCTTCACCCCTACTAGCGCGTAGGCCGCACCACTCTGCCCACGAAGATCAATCTTTGCCCCCAGGCTGGCAATGGCGGCCCGGCCAGCATCACCGAGACTGACGGTACCCTCATCGTAGGTGGCCAGCGCAACGATTGTACCATTGGTGGCTGAACTGATCAGAGCTGCCATGCGGATACTTTCATCGCTGGATGCGTAGGTATCAAACCCGTCGGCGGCGATCAGTTTACCACTTGTTGGATCAATCATGGCGAGGACAATCCCGCGCTGCCGGGGCGTGACTGTCACACCGTCAACAATTACTGCGCTGTACTGGATCGGCCCGCCCGCCAGGACGCTGATGTCTACCGGGCTCTGCACGCCCGTGGTGCCAATCGCGTAGAGCGGTTTATCCAGCGCCTCGGGCCAGAGCTGGCGCAAGATAGTGTGAAGTTGCCCGCCATCGGCGGAGACCGTCGGTTGCGCGTCGGGGGCCACACCGGGCCGACTCAACAGCCCGTTCAGCGTGATCATAGTTGCGGCGGGGCGCAGGCTGCTGCTGAAATGGGCGTAGCTCGGCTGCTGCGCCCGTTGCCAGAGCTGACCCTGGCTATTCTTGATCAGCAGCTTGGCCCCCAGTTCTGGCGGATCAGCCGCATCGGGCAGAGTTAGCACATACCCCACATTCAGCAGGTCGCGGCGGGTGGCGTCGCTCAGATTCGGCCACTCCGTCAGCATCTGAAAACGCTCGGCGATGTCGAGGATATTGTAGCCGGTCGCGAAGGGGATACCGTAGACCTGGCTATAGTTATCGGGCAGCACCTCAGCGGCATTATCCACGCGCACGCCTGGAGGCAATCGGCGCAGGGCGGTGATCAGCGCATCCTGGTCGGTAATTTTCCAGGGCGCATCCAGCAGGCCCGTCGCATACTTGCGCACCGTAAACCGTGCCGTAGCCGGGTCAGCCGCAACAGTGTCGTGGTAGGGCGCGAATGTGGTGACATCAAGGCACATCAGCAGGGCGGCAGCCAGAGCCATCCCGCGCCCGCTCAACCGCCCCGCACTACGCGCCCAGATGAGGATGACCGCACCGGCCAGCAGGAGCAGGAAAACCCCATAGGCATTGGCCGTCTGGGTCAGCATGGTATAAACGTCAGCGGAGGGCAAGCGGCTGAACAGGCTCTCGGCGAAGAAGAAACCCTCGCCCACCGGGTGGTAATTGCTGATCAGCAGCGCGTATAACCCGATTCCTATCAGCAGCGCTGTGGCCAGTAGCATACTGGCAATTCGGGTTAGTCCGCGCAATCGGCGTAGCTCATCCTCGGCCAACGCGCCGATGAGGTTCTCGGCACCGAGGGCGGCGAGGGCGCATAGGGTTAGGTTAGCGATATAGAAGGCGCGGGCGCTGACTCGGATTGAGGCGAATCCCGGCACAAAGCGGTAGATCATCCCGTGCAGCACGGTGAATCCGCCCAGGGCGGTGATCAGGGCCAGCAGCGCCGCCAGGGTAAAAAATCGTCGCTCGGGGCGCGGGTTTGCTGGCACCACCCAGGCAGCCGCCGCAAGTACCAGAGTCAGCACGCCCGCGTAGATGCGGTACTCGGTCGTCCCCCAGTCCAGAAAATCCGGCACCAGCAGGCCGAGCAGGTTACGCGGCATCAGCGAGTACTGCGCGGCGAAGGTGTACGACAGCTCGCTGCGCCGCGAGCGACCGATGAGTTCAATCGCGGGCAGCAGGGCCACCGCTGCGATGCCTGCCGCCAATACGCCGGTGAGAACAAAAAGCGCCGGTATCCGCAGGCGTGCGGCCCATCCCACCGGCTTCCGGCGCAGGTCGCCCACCCAGCGGTAGCCTGCGTAACCCACGATGGCCAGCGAGCAGTAGAGGACGGCCTGGGGATGTCCGGCCATCACCATTTGGCTGAGGGCCAGCCCAGCCGCCAAAGCCCAGGCGATAGCCGGTACCCTGCGGGTTGCGTACCAGCTTCGGTCGAGTAGCCAGAGGACGCCCGGTAGCCATGCCGCCGCAGCCATCATGTTGTAGTGGCCGCGATGCCCCACAAAGAAGCCGTTAAACTCAAACCCAATTGCCCCTACCAGGGCCGCCGTCGGCCTTACGCCGATACCGCGCATGTAGGCGTAGAAAAAGACTCCCCCCAGGACGTAGTGCGCCGCTACCAGCAACTCAAAACTGATGTACGTAATATCGCGCCCGCGATAGAGCACGTCCAGCAGCAGATTTGGCAGGTAGTAGGGAGCCACCTGCACATCGCCCAGCAGGGGCATTCCGCCGAGTTGGTAGGCATTCCAAAGCGGGGCTGCGCCGCTGTTGAAGAGCTGATGGACAAAAACCCGCGTCGGGTAGGCACCCATCAGGATGTCGCCGCCGAACATCACCCGGTCAGCCGAATTGGTCGCCCAGACCTGCCAAAAAACGAGCAGCGGCAGGATGACCAGCGCCAGGATGGCGAGGGCATCGGGGAGTAGTGGTCGAAGACGGTGGAGTCGCATGATGGATTGTCCCTATGACAAGGTGTCAGGTGTCAGGTGTCAGGTGTCAGGGCGACTTTTGCTCTATATGACAAGGTTCGCAGATACTTTACAGTTCAGGCCAGAATGTGGCATCCTGATGCGCTCGACCTGAAACCTGACACCTGACACCTGACACCTGACACCTTGTCTATTGCGGCATGATCTGCACATCGTCGAAGGCAACCTTGCTGTGGCTGGCGAGCAATCCCACGTAGCCACTGACGTAGGTGAGCGTCACGTCCTTAGCGACCTCATTCCCATCCAGGCTGAAGGTCGCCTTTCCGTCTGCCACACTGATGCCGAAGGTATGCCACGCGCCGTCGTTGCCGTCGGGTACGGGGGCGTTGCCCTCAAAGACAAAATTGCCACCATCATCAAAGTGGCCCCACTGGAGTGCCTTGCCGCCCTGGGTGTAGTTAATCATCTGGCTGCGGCTCTTGCTGTCGCGTTGGGCCATGTTGAAATAGAGCCCCGCTCCGATGTCTCCGTCAAGCCGCTGGAGGCGCACCGTAGCTGTGAAATTGCCGCTCTGGAAAGGCGTCACGCTGCCCAGGTCGGAGCCAGTTAGATCGGTTTGCTGGTACGTACCCTGGATGTTCTGCCACGTGCCGCTCAGCACTTGCCATCCCTTTGTATCGCCGTCGGCGAAGTTGTCGGAGAACATGGTCGCCGTAGTAAGTACGGCAGTGGCGGCTACCGGCGGCGCACCCGTTCCCGCTATGTCTGGCAGAATAATCACCTGGACGCTGTCGAAGTCCACTTTTGTCATTGACGTAAGCAGCCCAACATGACCAGTCTGGCTCACATTTGTGATCGTCGCGATCTCCGTCCCATCAAGCGAGATCACGCTGGAGCCGGCGTGGGTAACGAGGCTGAGATCGTGCCACTGTCCATCGTTAACCGGCTTGGCAACGGCAAGACCGCCTTGGTAGACGTAGGCTCCCTTATCGTCGTAGCGCCCCCAGCGCAGAAATCCGCCCTTCTGGTCGAAATCTACGTTCTGCGCACCGGCCCGGCTGGTCGTACTCGGCGCGTTGTAGACGAATCCGCCGCCCATCTGCCCGTCACCGAGCCGCAGCTTCGCTGCAAAACGGTAGTTCGCCTGCGGATCTAAGTTCAACATGCTGATAAAGTCGTAGCCCGTATTGTCACTCTGGCTATAGATACCGTTGGCAATGCCCCAACTGCCGGAAAGCGGCAACCAGATGCTCGGGGCACCGCCGCTCTCGCCGAAGCTGGTGGACAGGAGTGATTGCCCGTCCGGTGCGGCGGTGCCTGCGGCAACGGGCGCGACGGTGGTTTTGGCGACGGGTGCGGTAGTAGCTCCGGCAGCGGGTACCGCAGTAGCTCCGGCAGCGGGTACCGCAGTGGCATCTGGGGCCGCTGCACCATTACTGGCAAGGAGCCCCGGCACGGCGCTCACGTAGCGGTAGTAGGCCGGGTCGGCGGCGCGACCCACGGGTACCGAAATCGCCTCCTGCGCACCGGGGGCAGCCCCATAATCAATCACCCAGGTTAATGTTTCCCGAGACGACAGCTTCGCCAGACGCTCGGCAAACGGCCCAAGCTGAGCCACGGCCCAGGAGCGGACGCGAACTTGGTCGGCCAAACTGGTGCGGGTGTAGAGCAAAACCCGGTCACCCGGTAGATATGATCCCGAGGCAGTCTGCACATCGCCGGAGCGAGCTACTGCACGGGCAATATCCCAGGCCACTGCCTGACCTGGCAGGATCTGGGCGGGGGCAGCGGGCTGTAATGCACGCAGCGCACTCACCCCGCCAAGGGCGAGAGCGCCGAGCAACACGACGCTCACCAGAAAGCGGGGCAATCGCAGCCCGATGCACCATACCCAGATTTGTCGTAGTGGCCGTCGTATGATCATCATTATCTCCAAACAATTTGCCGTCGAGCGCCCCTCACCCCCTACCCCTCTCCCACCGGGGGAGAGGGGAGATTCTGCATCAGAACTCATTTGTCTCCCCCTCTCCCCT
>Ga0208376_1000023_pt1 | contig 40169 bp, 36 predicted proteins | sample CryBogmetaGMA25M_FD_184548 | JGI IMG/M metagenome (GOLD analysis project Ga0208376, IMG submission 184548) | Freshwater microbial communities from Crystal Bog, Wisconsin, USA - MA2.5M (SPAdes) | ecosystem: Environmental > Aquatic > Freshwater > Lake | place: Crystal Bog, Wisconsin, USA...
CATACTCCTTCATCCTTCCGCCTTCATCCGTCATCCTTCCCAGGAGCGCAGCCATGGGTGGGCCTTCGTCCACAAACACGCGGACGTAGTCCTCTGGCTCTGCCAGCGTCATGGCACGGGAGAGCAGCACAAGGGCAGCCGGGGTGTCGCCCTGCGTCTGATGCGCGAGCGCCTGGAGTACCAGGATTTCAATCACGCTTCCCGCCCGCTCCTCGGCTTTTGCCGCGTGCAGAAGGCGCTCCAGGAGTCCGATAGCCTCACGCATGGAACGGTCTTCATGGTTGCTCGTCGCACGGGCCAAGAGTACTCTGGCCAGGGTGATGTGCGCGAACTCGCGCAGGTAGCTGAGATCATCCTCGCCGGAGAGGCCCTGATCACGCGCCCAGCCGAGGGCTTCGCCCAACTTCCCCTGGGCGACCCACATGCGCGCCTTCAGCGCCGCGACCGGGCGTACATTGGGGGAAAAGGTACGCACGTACCGGCGCTCGGCCTCGTCGAGCAGGTCGAGCGCACCGTCCAGATCGCCCTCGGCCTGCCGGATGCGCGCCATCGCGACGCACCAGCGAGCGCGGTTTGGCGGAAATCCGGTGCGCTCGCCCAGCTCCTGGCTGTGCAGCAGGTGCTGCGTGGCGGCAGGCAGATCGTTCTGCTCACGCTGGATCTCGCTCATGCCCACATACAGATCTGTGGTTCCTCGCAGGATAGGGGCGCTCTGCTCCGCTGCCAGATGCAACGCCCGCTCATAGGTGTGCATGGCTTCGTGCAGACGACCTTGCGCACTCCGTATATCCGCCAGCATGATGGCACCGCCGATGACGTCAGCGATATTCCCGACCATCTGTAAATGCGCCATGCCCTCGGCATACGCACGGTGGGCGACCGCGAGATCTCCACGTGTCCAGGCTGCGAGCCCCAGGAATCCCGCTGCCCCTCCACGGTTGAGATGGTCGTCCGCAGGGACGAGGTTGAGTACCCGCCGGGCATAGGTCACGGTGTCGGCCACATCGCCTCGCACCAGGGCCAGTCCGGCACGAGCAACGGCGATCGCACCCGGAAGACGACGAAATGCCTCGTCGTCCACAACGACCATTGTGGCCGATGGGGCACCTGGCTGCGCACGGTGGTCTGCCGTCGTGTTCAGCCACCATTCGGCATCCCGCAGGCGAGATTCAACGCCATCAATCTCGCCGCCATCCAGTAACAGATGGGCATACGTCACGCTGAGGACGGGCCTGGCGTGGATCACCTCGTCGGGGAGTGACCTGAGCCAGCCTAACAGCGTAGCCCCCTGTCTCCTCCGGCTCATGGCGGGCACGGCCAGTTCGACCAAGTCTGCCGCACGCACGAAATCCTCAGCGGCCAGCGCGTGGCGGATTGCATCGGTCGCCGAGCCATGCTGCGCGTACCAGGCGCTCGCCCGCCGATGCAGAGTTGCCACCTGATCGGGCTCCTCCGCCCGCAGATGCGCGGCGAGTACGTCGGCAAAGAGCTGGTGATAGCGGTACCAGTGGCGCTGGTCATCCAGCGGGACAACAAAGAAGTTGCCGCGCTCCAGAGCCTCCAGCCGCGCACTGCCGCCCTCCTGTCCCGTGACGGCATCGCACAGCGGGCCGTTCAGCCGGTCGAGGATGGCGGTCTGACGTAAGAAGGTGCGGATCAGTTCGGGCTGACGCTGCAGAACCTCCTCGATCAGATAGTCCACAATGTAGCGGTGGTCACCTGCGAAGGATCGGATGAATCCCGGGACATCCTGGTGGCCCTGCATAGAAAGCGCGGCAAGCTGCAAGCCGGCGATCCAGCCCTCGGTGCGGTCTTCCAGGGCAGCGATGTCGGCCACCGAAAGCTGCAGGCCCATCACCGGGTTGAGAAATTCGGCCGCTTCGGCGGGGGTAAAGCGCAAATCGGCGGCGCGCAGTTCGGTCAATTGCCCGCGAGCGCGCAGCCGGGCCAAGGGCAGCGGGGGATCCTCACGGGTGACAATAACCAGATGCAGATGCGGTGGCAGGTGTTCGACCAAAAAGGCGAGCGTGTTGTCAACCCGCGTAGAATCGATGACGTGGTAGTCATCAAGGACGAGGACGACATGGTTTGGGAGCGCCGTGATCTCATTGAGCAGGGCGGTCAGAATCACGTCGGGCGGCGGCAGGTGCGGGGATTGGAGTACCGCTAGCACCCCTTCCCCAATCGTCGCCACAATCGTCTGGAACGCCGCCACGAGGTACGCCAGAAAGCGCGAAGGGTCGTTATCCGCTGCGTCCAGCGACAGCCATGCGCAGGAGGCAGGAGGCAGGGGGCAGGAGGCAGGATCAGGCTGTCCGGCCTGCTTCCTGCCTCCTGCCCCCTGCCTCCTTTCCGCGATCCAGCTTGCGACCAGCGTGGTCTTCCCAAAGCCAGCGGGGGCAGCGACGAGGGTCAGCTTATGGTGCAGGCCCTCGTCCAGACGCGCGATCAGGCGCGGGCGGGGAACCGCGCTCGGGCGAGGCGGGGGGACAAACAGCTTTGTCACGATCACTGGGGTCGGCATAGCGCCATTATAGAACACGCGCCGTGTCCACGGAGCCGGGTTCGCTGTGTCACGTGCTGAGTTATTCTGCGTATCCCTCAGCCCCGTGATACCGGGCGTATGTTCAGGCCATAGGCCAGTGGGACATGACGACTCGACACGCTAATCTCGTGGCGGCTGGTGACAGCGACGTTTGTACCGGCCCTATGCGAAGAATCGGCGTGACTGCTCGTGCAACACCGCTTTACAAAGCCATGCCCTTCCCGCTTTCACCAAAAATGGACAAGACCTATGCGGTCGTGTTTGGCACACGAAACAGCTCGATTGAGACCGGCCTAGGGTAGTCAGTCTCAATCGAGCTGTTTCGTGTATGCCACGATTACTCACTTCTGAACCATACCCTCACGTCACAATGTAGAACTGAATCTCCGGGCCGTCCATGCAGTCGGTCTCTGAACCGGGAAGACCCGTGGCCTTCTGATAGGTTATCGGGGCAATCAGGGCGAAGTTCGATTGGAACGACAGAGCTTCAACACCGCTGGTGAGCGGAACCGCCGGAAAGCGCGGCGCGCTATAGGTGACGGTCACAACCAGTCGGTACGGTTTACGTCCTTCACCCTCGTCGAACGTCACCGTATTGGCCGGGATTTTCACCCACGCGGCGTAGTCAACCGGGCCGTGGCGAGGGGTCAGGGCAATCGTCGTATCGGAGGTTAGCGCAATCTGTTCCTTCGTGCCGGGCTGCAGCGACTCCAGGACGGCACTGACGTGCCACGTCCCCATGTAGAATACCTCACACCGACCGCCTAAGCACACGGCGACGCCCCCGATATTTCGGGGGCGTCGGAGGGACAAAGATATACTATAATTCCCCGCCTACACTGATATAAAGGTAACTCAAGAGTCCTTCCATCGCTCATTTTTCCCCGTCAAGGATCGAAGCGACGAGCGGATCCTTTTGAGTTATAAGCAACGACAGGATCGCATAAACAACGACCACATCGTCATCGAGTCCTACCAGATATGACGCTGATGTCAAGTGCGGCGATCCTGTTCTGCGATGCTCTCGGGGTATAGATGCAGGAGTTATCCATGACTATCTCACCGTAGACGGAGCGGCCAGTGGAGGAGTACGTGTGACCTTTAGCATCGAAGGCGTCGCAATCTATCAGAGGACGTGAGCATGGGCAACGTGTGGGATCCTGCGCAAACATGGGCCTTTATTGTCGGGTTGCCGGAGTGGAAACGCGACGACATCTATGACTCCTTCCCCAAGGAGGAGCGGCGAGACGCCCAGTTGGTGGATCTTCGGTCGCCAGGTGGCAGTGAAATCTGAGGGTGCCTGGTATGCCGCCCAGGTGGTGGGAATGGGGGACTGCGTCCTGAGAATGATTTGAAATGTCGAGGAGGCGCGATGAATAAGGGACGGGTGGAAGCCTTCAGCGACGGAGTCATTGCGATCATCATCACGATTATGGTGCTCGAATTGAAGGTACCCCAGGCCGCCGATCTGGCGGCGTTGCTGCCGCTGGTACCTGTCTTCCTCAGCTACGCGCTGAGTTTCATTTACTGTGGCATCTACTGGAACAACCACCACCACCTGCTCCAGGCAGTCAAGCACGTTGATGGGCGGGTGCTGTGGGCTAACCTGCACCTGCTCTTCTGGCTCTCGCTCGTCCCCTTCGCCACCGCCTGGATGGGCGAGAACGCCTTTAGCGCCGGGCCAGTCGTGCTCTACGGCATCGTCCTGCTGCTAGCGGCGGTGGCCTACTTTATCCTCACCCGCGCTCTGATCGCGCTTCACGGCAAGGAATCGGTACTCGCCATCGCGATAGGCCGCGACCGCAAGGGGGTGCTGTCGCTGGTGATCTACCTCGTGGCGCTCTGTCTGGCCTTTGTGAACGCGTGGATCGCGTGCGGGCTCTACATGTTGGTGGCGATCATCTGGCTCATCCCCGACCAGCGGATCGAGCGCACCCTGTCCCGGTAGGAGAGAGGATGCCCTGCGCCTGTTGCTGCGATATGCCAGAAGAGTCGCCTCGCCGCTTAGACAAGGTTTCAGGTGCGAGGTTTCAGGTTTCACGCTGAGCGCATCAGGATGCCACATTATCATCACGCAGCGTGCGATCGCGCTGAAGAGGGAGACATACGCCTGCATGCCGGTGGTCTGATGACGCTTAACAATAAGGAATGCACAGAAACGGGGTGGCACACGCCACCTCGTTTGTGTTGTCCTATGTAGTTGGCACAGGCTATTCCGCCCGCAGGTAGTTGTTGTCGTGATGTAACCACTAAAATAGGACAAATCACTCCTGTTCACCGCAATATCACCTATAATATTAGGTGTTACCGCTGAAGCTGGTACAACGGGAGGATCATCGCAATGGCAAAGACGACGGCTCCGGCCTCCGGTGCAGACGCACGGCACACGCCGGTGGCGCGTGGCGATGTGGATGTCGGCGGACGGCTGCGCTCCCTGCGCGAAGCGCGGCAGATCTCGATCCGGGCGCTGGCCGAGGCGAGCGGTCTGGCCGTCAACACGCTCAGCCTGATCGAGAATGGGCGCACCTCGCCGAGCGTCAGCACGCTCCAGCAGATCGCTGTGGCCCTCAGTCTGCCCATTACCGCCTTCTTTACGCCGGAGACCCCCCGCAGCCGTCTGGTCTTCCTCAAAGCGGATCAGCATCAACCGACGACATTCCCCCACGGTGCGCTGGCCGACCTGGGTGTCGGCATGGCCCAGCGCCATATCGAGCCACTGCTGCTCAGCCTCGTCCCTGGAGCCGGGAGCGGGCCACAGCCGATCATCCACCCCGGCCAGGAGTTCGTCTTTTGCCTGGAGGGGCACATCAGCTATACCGTGGATGGACAGCACTACCTGCTGGGGCTGGGCGACAGCCTGCTCTTCGAGTCAGTCCTACCGCATAGCTGGGAGAATAGCGACTCCTCCCCGGCGCGCGCATTGCTTGTACTCTGCGCCTCCGAACCCGCAGGCAGCGCGGCAATACGCCACGGCCTGCCTCGCGTGATGCGTGACCCGTGATCAGTCACGGTCACACATCACGGAAAGGATGTTCCGATGTACACTCACCATACCGAACCGATGGCCCGACTCCTCGGCCTTGTGGTGCTACTCCTCACCTTGCTCGGTGCAAGCTCAGCACATGCCGCCGACCCGGTCGTCCATGCAGTGCTGTTCTTCTTGCCCACCTGCCCGCACTGCCACATTGTGATGGAGCAGGTGCTGCCGCCGCTCCAGGAACACTACGGGGCCAAGCTGCGCATTCTCACCGTTGATGCGAGCCAGCCCAATGGGCAAGCCCTCTACCAGACCGCGCTCACCACCTTCGCCGTCCCCGAGGATCGGGTCGGCGTGCCGGCCCTGTTCATTGGAAAAGACATGATGGTCGGCAGCGACGAGATCCCCGCCCGGCTCCCCGCGCTGATCGTCTCCACGCTCGCCGCCGGTGGCAACGACTGGCCAGCTATCGCGGGCCTGGAGCCCTGGCTCAGCGCGGATGCGCCAGCGGTCGCAGCGACGAGTGCCCCCGCCCTCAGCCCCTTCCAACGCGACCCGCTGGCGAACGGGCTGGCCGTCGGCCTGCTACTGGTGATGGTCGGCTCGGCGCTGGTGCTCCTGCTTCGGCTCCGCCCGCCCTTCGACTGGGCGATGCCAGCGTGGCGGATCCGCATGATCCCCATCCTGGCTATCGTCGGCATGGGCGTGGCGATCTACCTGGCGTTTATCGAAATGAGCGGCGCGTCGGCAGTGTGTGGGCCGGTGGGCGACTGCAACACCGTGCAGCAGAGCCCCTACGCCCGCCTGTTTGGTGTGCTGCCGATCGGGGTGCTGGGGGTTATGGGCTATAGCGCGATCCTGGCGGCCTGGGGGCTGCGTCGCACGGGCGGGAACAGCACCGGCCTCGCCACGAACGCTCTCCCGATGTTGGCCTTCCTCGGCACGCTCTTCTCGATCTACCTGACCTTCCTGGAACCCTTCGTGATCGGGGCGACCTGCATGTGGTGCCTCAGCTCGGCGGCGCTGATGCTCGCGCTGCTCTGGCTCACCGCACCCAAACACGCGCCTGAGGTACGGCGAGGTAAAGCACTGAGGCACTGAGGCACTGAGGCACTGAGTTACCTCACTGCATGCGGCAAGGCGACAGCCACGTAACGGATGGCGCGACGCAACATGCAATCATATGTGCCGCCACGAGTAAGGAGTACGCGAATGACCACCCCGGAGCCGACCCGCTTCACCCGCTTCCAGCAGCGCTACCGTGACGGCGATCTGCCGTGGGATCATGATCTGCCGCCACCCGAGATCATCGCCATGGCCGAGCGCCTGCCCTCTGGGCGCATCCTTGATCTGGGATGTGGCACCGCACGCGCCAGCGTTTTCCTCGCGGCACGCGGGTGGGAGGCCGACGGTGTTGACTTTGTCCCTGAGGCGATCGCGCTGGCTGAGGAGCGCGTGCGTACGGCAGGAATGGCGGCGCAGGTGCGGCTGCACGTCGGATCTGTGACCGACCTGAGCTTCCTCGTGGGACCATACGACCTCGCTATTGATGTCGGCTGTATGCACGGGTTTGAAGGTGCGGATCTGCATGCCTACGCGGCGGAGGTGGTGCGGCTGGTGCGGCCAGCCGGATGCTTCCTGCTCTTTGCCCACCTGCGCGATCCGGATCAGGAGGGGTCAACCGGTATCCCGGACGCGACGATCATGAACCTCTTCGCGGACACATTCGCGTTCGAGACGGTCGAGTACGGCACTACCGTGGTCGGTGATCGGCAGATGGACTCAGCGTGGTACACCCTGCGCCGGCGCGGGTAGGCCGTGTCATCCATCACACTCAGGATCGTGAGCCATCGTGGCGTAACTCCCTGGTTGTGCCGTACCGCATTCACCTCAGGCACCCATGCGCAGGGCGCGCACACCATCGCGATGAAAATGGATCGTAGGGGCGCGTCGCGACGCGCCCCTACCCGACACCCGCTCATTTTCACGTCAGACTGATACTCGGACTCGTGGCACGACAGAGACGTTGACCGTGATGCCCGCCATACGTACACGTGTACCATTTTCATCGGGTGTTGTGCGCAGAATTCGGATGGACAACTGATACAAAAAGCGATAGAAGTGGTCGCACACCTCTATGAGCATGGCTATTGCCATGCTACAGTGAGACCAGTACCCGTACATGCGCGAGGTAAGGTATGGTTGCCGAACCGCACTTCGGGCGTCTGGTGCGCGAGCGCCGCCGCGCCCTTGACCTCACCCAAGACGAGCTCGCCCGCCGGGTTGCCTGTGCGCCGATCACGGTGCGTAAGATTGAGTACGGCGCCCTGCGCCCCTCGCGCCAGATCGCCGAGCGACTCGCCGCTGCCCTTGCCCTCCCCCTTGAGGAGCGCTCGGCCTTTGTCCGTCAGGCCCGCAGTGTGATCCCCGAGGGCAAGAATCCACCGACACCGCCCAAGACCTCACTCCTCGCCCCTGAGGAGATCGGTGCCCCCGACCTGAGCGGTCGGGCCATCCGTGGCTATCAACTCGGCGTTCGTCTCGGCGAAGGTGGCTTTGGCGCTGTTTATCGTGCCGTGCAGCCCCTCGTCGAGCGCGAGGTGGCCGTGAAGATCATCCTTCCCCAGTACGCCGACCACCCCGACTTCATCCGCCGCTTTGAGGCGGAGGCGCAGATGGTCGCCCGTCTGGAACACCCGCATATCGTGCCGCTCTACGACTACTGGCGTGAGCCGGGCGTCGCCTATTTGGTGATGCGCTACCTCCGTGGCGGATCGCTCCTCGGCCTGCTCCAACAAGGCCCGCCGCCTCTGCCCGTCACCCTGCGCCTTGTCGAGCAGGTGGGGATGGCCCTGGCCACCGCGCACCACGCAGCCATCGTCCATCGTGACCTCAAGCCGGCCAATATCCTGCTTGACGACACGGGCAACGCCTACCTAGCCGACTTCGGGATTGCCAAAAATCTGGCTCACCCACCCGCCGATGCCTCCTTCGCCGGAGCCTACCTTGGCTCGCCCGCCTACTCCGCACCGGAGCAAATTCGCGCCGAGCCCGTGACCCCCCAGACCGATATCTATGCTCTGGGCGTACTTCTCTATGAGTTGCTCATTGGCCAGCGTCCCTTCGCGGGGCCAACGCCCGCCGCCTACATTCAGCAACACCTCAGCGCCACTGTGCCACACCTGGATCGGCACCGCCCGGATCTGCCCAATGCCCTTGACCACGTCATCCAGCGGGCAACTGCCAAGGTGCCCGCCGCGCGATTCACGTGCGTCGAGGAGGTGATCGCGGCGCTCCAGGCGGCGATCACGGTCGGTGCCCCACCAACAGCTCGTGTGCTGAGTCCTCCGGCCCCCGCCGCGCCCCCGACCGTCGTGCTCGACCTCACCGACGCCGACAACCCCTACCAAGGGTTGCGCCCATTCAGTGAGGCCAACGCCCCGAGATTCTTCGGGCGCGAGAGCCTCATCCAGGAGTTGCTCAGCCAGCTCGGCGAAACCGGCGATCTGGCCCGCTTCCTAGCCGTGATCGGGCCAAGCGGCAGCGGCAAATCGTCAGTCGTGCGGGCGGGCCTGGTGCCCGCCCTGCGGACTGGTGGGCTCCCCGGCTCTGAGCAATGGTTCATTGTCGATCTCCAGCCCGGCAGCCAGCCCATAGCCGCACTGGCGGAGGCACTGCGTCGGGTGGCCCCCGCCGGGGTCGAGACAGAGGATCTCACTGCGCTCCTCGGCGCGGACAACCAAGGGCTGCTGCGTGCGGCCCGCCTGGTTCTCCCCGCCGACCCGGCCAGCGAACTGCTGCTTGTCATCGATCAGTTTGAGGAACTGTTTACGCTGACGGCGGATGAGGGCGTGCGAACCCACCTGCTCGACAGTCTGGTCGCTGCTGTACTTGATGAGCGTTCGCGTCTACGCGTAGTGGTGACACTGCGCGCCGACATGCTCGACCGACCGCTCCGCTATGTTGACGTGGGCGAGCTGTTCCACCAGCGCGCTGCACTGGTGCGGCCCTTGACTCCCGACGAGTTGGAACAGGCCATTATCGGCCCGGCCCGGCGGGCCGGGCTGACTCTGGAGGAGGGGCTGGAGGCGACGCTGCTTGAGGCGGTGACCGCGCAGCCAGGGGCACTGCCGCTGCTCCAGCACGCCCTGAGCGAGCTGTTCCTCCGGCGCCAGGGCCGGCTACTCACCCTCGCGGCATACCACGCGATCGGGGGCGTCGCCGGATCCCTGGCTCAGAGCGCTGAGACGATCTACGCGGGGCTAGACGCACCAGGCCAGGCAATGGCGCGCCAGATGCTGCTGCGCCTGACCACGCCCGGCGAGGGCAGCGACGACACTCGGCGGCGCGTCCGACGCAGCGAGGTACTCTTGCGAGACAGCGGTGCGGAGCAGGCGCTTGCCGCCTTCGGTACCGGACGCCTGCTCACCTTCGACCACGACCCGGCCACGCGCGAGCCGACGGTGGAGGTCGCCCACGAGGCGTTGCTGCGCGCCTGGCCACGGCTGCGCGGATGGCTGGAGGCGGGCCGTACCGACCTGCTGGTGCAGCGGCGGCTGGCAGCGGCGGCGCACGAGTGGCATCAGATACAGCGCGACCCGAGCTTTCTGGCGACTGGCGCACGGCTAACCCAGTTCGCCGCCCTTACCACTGCGACTGACCTGACGCTGAACGACGAGGAGACCACCTACATCCACGACAGCCTCGCCGCGCACGACCAACAGGTGAGCGCAGAGTCTGCGCGCCAGGAGCGCGAGCTGACCTTGCAGAAGCGGGCGGCGAGCCGGCTGCGCTATCTGGTGGGCGCACTGGCCATCTTTCTGGTTGTGGCCCTCGGGCTGAGCGCGTTTGCCTTCAACCGGCAGGCCGCTGCGGATGCAAACGCAGCGCAGGCCGCCGCCAACCTGACCCGCTCGGAGGCCCAGCGCCTCGCCGCCGAGGCGAATCTGATCTTCCAACGCGGCGGCGACCCCGAGCGTGTAACCCTGCTCAGCATCCGTGCGATCCAGGTGGCCGACACTCCCCAGGCCGACGCGGCACTGGCTCTCGCTACCCACGCGACCTTCGCCCGCCGTGTCCTGCTTGGCCATACGGGCGGGGTGACGAGCGTGGCCTTCGCTCCGGACGGGCGCACGATGCTGACCGGCAGCGCCGACAAAACCGCCCGCCTCTGGGATGTCCAGAGTGGGCAGACCATCCAGACCTTTGTCGGCCACGCCGACGGGGTGACGAGTGTGGCCTTCGCCCCTGATGGGCGCACGATGCTGACCGGCAGCGCCGACAAAACCGCCCGCCTCTGGGATGTTCAGAGTGGGCAGACCATCCAGACCTTTGTCGGCCACGCCGACGGGGTGACGAGTGTGGCCTTCGCCCCTGATGGGCGTACGATGCTGACCGGCAGCGCCGACAAAACCGCCCGCCTCTGGGATGTCCAGAGCGGGCAGACCATCCAGACCTTTATCGGCCACACCGATGGCATTATGAGCGTGGCCCTCTCCCCTGACGGCACCCAGGTGCTGACGGGGAGCGGGAAATTGCTCCCTGGCAGTAATGACAAAACTGCTCGACTGTGGGACAGCAAGACAGGCCGGCAGCTTCAGATCTTCATCGGGCACACCGACGGGATCGTCCACGTCGCCTTTGCCCCCGACGGCAGGCGGGTGGTGACAAGCAGCAACGATAAGACGGCACGGCTGTGGGATACGCAAACCGGGCAGCAAGTCAGTCAGTTCGATCAGACCGATGCGGTATGGGTGGCCGCGTTCGCCGCAGACGGGCGGACGATTCTGACGGGCGGCGACGATAAGACGGCGCGTATCTGGGATGTCCAGACCGGCAAGGAGCGTCAGCGCGCCGTCCAGTCCGGCAATGTCCATGCGGGCACCTTCGCGCCGGACGGGCGCAGCTTCATGATCGGAAGCACCGATGGCTCGGTGCGCATCGTTGATGTGCCGCCCCCCACCGATACGCGCCTCCTGCGCGGCCACACCAACTGGGTGAGCGGTGTGCGCTTCGCACCAGATGGGCGGACACTGGCGTCGATTAGCTTCGACACCACTGCACGTCTGTGGGATGCGCAGACCGGCCAAGAGCTACGCCAGTTTGTGGGCCACACCGATCTGTCATTTGGGGCCATCGCCTTCTCGCCCGATGGGCGCATGCTGGCGACGGGGAGCCAGGACAAGACGATCCGCCTGTGGGACGTGCAGACCGGCCAGGAGTTGCGGCAGATCACCGGCCATACGGACGGCGTGACGCAGGTGGCGTTTTCACCTGATGGGCAACATCTGGCCAGTAGTAGCCTGGACAAGACCGCACGGGAGTGGGATGTGCAGACCGGCCGGGAGTTGCTGGTGCTGCGTGGTCATAGCGACGGTCTCCTCGGAGTCGCCTTCGCGCCGGACGGGAAGACGATCGCGACAGGCAGTATTGATACGACCGCACGACTGTGGGATGCGACAACCGGCGCGCTACGGCAGACGCTGACCGGCCACACCGACGTCGTCAATATCGCATTCTCTCCCGACGGGGAGGTTCTGGCGACCGCCAGTTGGGATACGACGACGCGCCTGTGGGACGCTCACACAGGTGCGCTGCTCCACATCTTGAAGGGGCATACCGATGGTGTGAATATCGTCGCCTTCTCTCCTGATGGGCGTACAGTGCTAACCGGCAGCGCAGATCGGACGGCCCGGCTGTGGGATCGGACGACGGGCGCGCAACTCCGCGTCCTCGCCGGTCATACGGACTGGGTAACCGATGTCGCGTTCACCCCCGATGGGCGGCGTATCGCAACCGCGAGTCAGGACAACTCGATCCGCTTGTGGGACACCGATGTCCATGACACGATCCGCTGGCTGTGCGGGCGCGTCCAACGTGATATGAGCGCCGACGAGCGCGCGCAATACGGGATTGCGGACACTGAGTCGACGTGCCCAGGTCAGTAAGTAGGGCGGCTGTGATGCTCACAGGCGCGACCTTCCAGGGGCACGCGGCACTTCATGGGAGTCGTCGTATAGCAATCCTCTTGGGGTTATTGCGTGGAGTCGAGGCTTTAGCCGGATAAGGCCGCCTAAAGGCTCGACTCCTTTTCATAACCAGTTTAGGATTGCTCTATGCCGCTGCCGCAGGGCGTGCGTCGCTGGTCGCGCACGCAAAAGTGTCATCGTGATCACGGTGACACCCGTGATGCTGCCATCTCCGCCGCAACCCGCTGGAGCTGCCCGGGTGCGTCGTCCTGCACCACGCCGCCGTGATAGCAGACGATGGTCGCGACATCGAGGGCCGCCAGCGTTTGAACGGACTGCCCGGCCTGCGCGATGTCCGGCGTCGCGGCAGGGTTCGGCCCCTGGAGGCGACCGTCAGTGGCGGTCAGGGCATCCCCGGCCAGCAGCGTGCGCGTCCGCTCCAGGTAGAGACACATGTGGCCCGGCGTGTGCCCCGGCGTGAAGATGACGCGCACACCGCCGGCTAGGTCGAGCCGCATGCCATCCTGAAGTGGTTCATCGACCAGCGTCGGCTGGAACTGTGCCGCGATGAGCCGCATCTCTGGGCGCTGGGCCAGCATCTCGGGCCGTGCGAAGCGGGCGGGCTCGGTTCCGTCAATAAACGGCGTCTCCGTAGCATGGGCCAACACGCGCGCCCCGCTGATCTGTACGAGGTCGTGCAACGAGCCGACGTGGTCAATGTCCTGGTGGGTGAGGATGATCCGCCGCAGATCGGTGATGTGCAGGCCCACCTCAGCCAGGGCACTGGCAATCGCGGCGGTCTGACCGGGCAGGCCCGTATCAACCAGCGTGGGGCCGTGATCCGCATCCAGGATGAGGCTCGGGTTGAACCAGGCGGTCTGTCCATCACGGATGATCGGCAGGGGCAGCACCGCGACATCGTCGTTGAGTTTCATCGTTCTCTCCACCTGAGAAGCTGTCTGAAAAGGAATTGTGATGGCGGTCACGAGGAAGGTTCAGGTACACGTGGGGTATGAAGAACCAAACCTATCCGACCGATCTCACGAACCGCCCGTGGAATTGTATCAAAGATCGCAATACCGCATACATCACCCTGTCGAGGCGGATGCCGGCAGGGCGAACCATTGCTGTTCGCAGCGGGCTGTTATGGGTCAGCATGAGAATGACGGTCTTCCCCCGCTCGACCACGGATGTGGGTCGGCCTATCACGGTCACTTTCACGGTGTATGTACTCTCTTGATCATCTCGGATCGTGCCTATACACTCAGGATCGCGAGCCATCGTCGTGCGATGACAGATCTGAACTGAAGGTTCACGAGTGCTGAGACATTGGAATGCCTCAGTGCTGGTGGGTTCTTCATTCAATTCTACCGATATGATCACGTGGCGCAAATCCCTGCTACGGCACTCCCCACAGCGTCACTTGTCCCTGGCTCATGATCGCGAGCACGCGTTGCCTCGGGCCGAGGGCCAATTCCTTCGCCGCGATCTCGATGCGGCGCACTTCACGACCGCTGGCCGGATCGTAGAAGGCGACGCCATGCGATCCACCGGTGATCCGTCAACCGGCCGGGTGTCCACCCACAACCAGAAGCCATTACCAAATGGCTGTAGGGACTTCTGCCCCTCGCTGATCACCCGTGCGCCATCAGGGCTAAAGCTGAGCTGAAGAAGAACTGGCTACAGGAGGAGCCTTCTATGAGTGATTTACCGTCGCTGCCACGGTAGATTGTCATACTGCCGCACCCATCTCCCGCACTGCCAAACACCTCTATCGTCGTGCCATGTGGACTCATGCTGACCGCATCGCCGCCGTGCTCCGCCCGCGCCAGCTCGCGCCGTTCGGCGAGGCTCCATGTGACGAATAGGCCACTGGCTGCGCTGTCGCCACCCCGCATAATGATCCGCTGTCCATCGGCGCTGAAGACCGGCCCTTCATAGATGGTCTCTGTGCTCAGGTGTTGGGCCTGGCCCATGCCGTTGGCAGTGATCGGATAGATCGTGAGCCCACTCGCACTCGCGCCGGCGAGCCATCTCCCGTCGGGGCTGAAGGCGACACGATCATCGGTCAGATACGCGATAGTTGCCCCATCGGTTGCGTTTGAGAGCAGCGTGCCGGCGATGGCGTTATGCGTTGCCGCCAGCCGCCCGTCGGGGCTGAAGAGAGGCGCAGCGCCCTTCACCTGTGAGACGGTACCGCCATCGGCGCTTCGCCAGAGCAGTGTGAGCGTCTGCTCGGGATGATCACCACAATTTCCCTGGCTATCCAGGCTCTGGCAGGTGGCGACGAGCCGCCCGTCGGGGCTGAAGACGGGCGCAGTGCCCTTCACTTGAGCAACTCTCAGCCAACTGGTGGTATCCCAGAGCAGCGTTGCCGCCTGATCAACCGGATCTTGTGTAACCAACCGCTTCCCATCCGGGCTGAAGATAGGCAACGTACCATACCAGGGGGAAGCGACGCATTGGCTTTCTACCTCCAATCGAATCGTCCAACCTGATCGGCGGCGAGGCGGCCCAACAGCACCGTGTAGGGGTCGGGTTTGTCCGGGTGGTACTCGATGCGGCACGAGGAAGCCCTATGGCGAAGCTACAGCTAAAGCCGCTAAAGCGGATGAAGCCCTTATATCCCAGGGCTGAAGCTCCTGGGCTTTACGGGCTATTTCTGTAAGGCTAGTTGGGTCAACATCAATCCATGCCAGCCAGCGCCCATCGGTGACAAGCCCGAAGGCCGAGGCGGGCAAGGTACGATCAGTCTGAGCTGCACGAGCGGCTACGTGGGGCAAGATGCCCATAGAGCCAAGGATGACGAGGGCTAGGGCCAGGTAGCGTCGGACACCTGTGGTGTACATAGAGCCTCCTGGTTATGTCCATTCACGGGGAGTCGCACCACGCGATTATACCGCCCGATCTGCATGGTGTCCCTGTTGCCATTGAGGTAGTGGTACGCCCTCGTGATACTGGTGATAAGCGCGCCCACATCGTGCGGCGGACAGCACGCGGCTGGGAGGTGGAACGGGTTGCCCGCACCAGCCTGGCATAGCTTCAGGCCGTGTGGGCTGAGGCCATCGGTCAGGAAGCCTTTGCCCAACTGTACCAGACACTGGAGAAGCTGAGCGGGCTTTTCCGTAGCAGATAGAGACGAGAGCGATGATCGGTCATTCTGTCCTCTATCTGGTCACCGCCCCGGTGGAACCACCATATCCTGGACGATGACATCGGTGGTGCCGTGTCGGATAGCATGACATCGGGTTTGCCGGAGCCGCCCTTCAAGCGTGCGTTCTCATCACGCAGATGCTGCACCTCGGCACGCAGGGCCGTGTTCTCGGCCACCAGCGCCTCGATCAGGTTCATGAGTTGCCCCACGAGTTGGCGCGTCGCGGGGTCAGGGATGGCATCCAGGCTGATGTCCGGGAGTTGCATATGGCAGACCTCGGCGGTGCTGTCATCAGGCACCCCAGGAATTATGGAGAGGATACGTTCTGACGAGCAATCCGTATTCTCACCGTCGCCGCAGGGCAGCGCGAGCCTTACGAACGAGCATGATCACAAAGAGACCCCAACCGAGCCAGGCGAGGAAGCCACCGCTAAAGCGCGAGATCAGCAGAGCGAACAGGATCATGGCGCGAACCGCGCCAACAACCAGCCGCTTCCAGCGAATCGTATGCGGCTCCAGATTCCAATTCATCTGCGTGATATGCGGCAGCAGTCCGCGCTCGACGCACCCCTCAAGAGAGAAGACGTAGATCAGATCGGTATGGCGGGAAGCGAGAAGCAGGTCACGCTCAAGTGATTCGCCCGAGAGGGGCGGGAGATCGTCGAACGCGCTATCGGCGGCAGAACCACTCACAGCACCCACGCCAATGCTATCGGCAGCGGGGCCATAGCTCACAATCAGCGCGCCGCCAATATCGTTGCCCAGGGTGTCAATCGGCAGGCTGCTGTAGCACATCAGCACCTCGACATCGGCGGGCAGACCAACGATATCGAAAGCACGCTGAATAATGGTCGTCCCGGCGCGCCGGTCGTCGGCCAAAATAGGCAACTGGTAGGCGTGAACCTCGTAGCCGTCGTGGTGAATCTCGCCGACGAGATCGGCATACGCGGCGCGGGCGGCGCTAAAAAGGACGTTCTTGTGAGCGAGCCAAACGCGGCGGACAAGGTCGCGCAGACCCCAGCGCTGAATGCGATCAATCTCGCTGGAGGGCGGCTCAATATCAATACCAATCGCATGAAAGAGCAGCCCGTGGTCGGACGACCATGCGCGAAGGTTGCGATAGCGCTCGACCGCCTGCGGATAATTCTGGAGATGAAACCAGCCGCCCTCGCGCTCGGGGATCTGGAGCCAGGCGACCACCTGAACTCCGCGAGCATTAAGCATACGGACAGCGGAGATGAGAACGGGGGTATGATCACGGATCGCGATAGCGACACCATATCCGTGGATGGCCAGATCATCAACGAGGCCGGGGCGTTCGATCAGATCGAGCAGCGCCCGCCCATCGAGATCGCAGAAGAAGATCAGATGTGGGTGCCCGTAGCTTGGTAGGGCTATGAGTGCTGTCTCGCTCGATGCCTGCACAATTGGCGACCCGCTGTAGCGATACGACCTACCCTCTTCCGAACGCAGTGACCCTGATCTCGCTCGGACAGGGTGCGAGAAGCATTATAGCACCCCGTGAGCGCAACAGAGCAAAAGTCACCCTGTCTTCGTTTTCTTTGCGTCTTTGCGTCAGACCACACATGTGTTTGACGCAAAGGCGCAAAGAAATAAGACGTGTTGTGATCTTTAAACAGGGGTAGCGGTAGGCGAGGATGTCGGGGACGGTGAAGACGTCGGGGACGGTGAAGACGTCGGGGACGGTGAAGACGTCGGGGACGGTGAAGATGTCGCTGTCGGGATGGACATCGGGGACGGCGTTGCGGTGAGCGTCAGCGTCACCGTTGGCGTAGATGTCGTCGTTGCCGTCAGAATGCCGGTAGGTGTCGCTGTTGGCGTCGCCGTATTGATGAGGGTCGGTGTCACCGTCGGCGTCACCGTTACGCTGACAGTGTGCGTCACCGTCACACTGACGGTGGGCGTTACCGTCACAGTTGTGGTGAGGGTCGCTGTTGCGATGGGCGTCACGGTTGTGGTGAGGGTCGCTGTTGTAATGGGCGTTACCGTTGCGGTGAGGGTCGCCGTTGCGATGGGCGTTACCGTTGCAGTCGGCGTGCCCGACGCTGATGCCGTCGCGGTCGCCAAAGATTGTGGGTCGTTCGGCGCAGAAATTGGTGTCAAGAGATAAAGGGTAGGAGCTAGTGTCCGAGTAGGCAGAAGAGTAGGCGGCAGAGCGTCATCCGCTGTCGCAGATGGCACGTGGGGTGTTGACTGAGTGGACAGACCGAGATTCGTAGTTGACGCACTGGTCGGCGCGATGCTGGGAGTGAAGGGAATATGCTCGTTTGCCGCATCACCAGCGCGGGGGACAGTGACGATCAGAAGAGTCGGCGTAGCGGTAGGGGACGATACAGGCGTCGCCGAAGGCAGCGACTCACGAGTCGGCACGAATAGCAGCGTTGCCTGCGCGGGCGACGGTATCGGGGCCGTAGTTGAAAGGAGAGAGACCGAAGGAGCAGCGACAGCGGCGGGGATGTTGGCTTGCACACGACGGATATCTGTCGCAGCAAGGGCAAGCGTGCCTGGGGCGGCACTCAGGGGGTCGGGTGCGTGCTGGAGATCACGAGCGGCGCGGTCGAGCAGATCGTCGAGTCGTCCAAGAGAAACATCACGCATCGCGGGGCTTGCCATCTGGAGGGCATCAACAGCCAGGGGAATCTGCGCATAAACCCCATCAATGCTCTGCTGGTACTGGTTCAGATGAGCAATTGGCAGATCAACAAGAGCGTCTATCTCACCAACCCGATGCTCAATGATCGAGATCAGGATCTCGGCACGGGTATCAGGGTCACGCACAAAACGTAGGCGGGCCTCCTCAGAAAGAAGCTTCCAGGAATAGAGCGAATCATCGGGGAGGCTGTGGGCGGCAGTCGCATCAACGCCAAAAAACATCATCCCACAGGTCAGGATCATGGTGATGGCAAATGTTGCGAAACGGGGGAAGCCACGCCGGACGAACGTGGCACCGAACATGGAGACAGCGCGACTAATACGGGTGGTAAGCGGATCGGGGTGAGCGTAGGCATCCCGAGCGATCTGCTCGATCTCGACGCTGCTGCTGACGAGCCATCGCTCAAGCGAAGGGGACAGCGGTGTGGTCGCCTGACGACGAATCGTGGCGGCGATACGCAGCATCGGCTCAAGCTCGGCGGCGTAAGCAGAATAACGCCGCAGACACTCGTCAATGCTCGCGCCCGCCCGCATATCCGCAAGGGCGTTATCGAGCACAGATGTAATATCGGTGCGGGCCACTTAATCTCCTGTCGGGGATTCGCGGAGCGTCGGTGGGAGATCAATACGTGTCGAAGATCGCGAACCTGACGCAGATGGAAGGGCCATATCGTCAGAGTCGCTACTCAGGATGCGCTGGAGGCTCTGGATCGCCCGGTGCTGAAGAGCTTTGATCGCGCCCTCGGTGCGTCGAAGAAGAGACGCAATCTCGCTATTACTCATATCGGCAAAGAAGCGAAGTGTCAACACCTGCTGCTGATCTTTGGTAAGCTGCTTAATCGCCTGCTGGAGCGCCACCCGATCGGTGATCGTGCGTGCGTTATCCTGGCTATGCTGATCAATAAGATCGTTCTGGAGTTCAAAAGACGTAAAGACAAACCGCCGCCGACGCTGGTGGCTACACAGGACGTTTGCGGCAATCGTGTAGAGCCAGCCAAGGAAGGATTTGTCGTCGCGATACTCAAAACGGGCGATCCCGTGGATGACCTTGATGAAAACCTCTTGGGTTAAATCCTGAGCCAGTTCGTGTTCACCAACCCGCACATAGATATAACGCAAGATCAAACGAGCGTAGCAATTGTAGAGCTCGCTGATGGCGATAGGGTCTCGTGATTGTGCGCGACCGATAAGGTCGCGGAGTTCCGCTGGATGGGGCATACGGGATGGCACGAGCTACGGTTCTTGACACGGATGCGGCATCTATCTGCGTGGAACCTGAAACGCGGCAGCAACCCGAAACATTCCGTAAGCTCGTGTAGTGAAGAGCAATCACGGCGACCAGATCTGGTCGGCCTAAGCATCGGCACATAGGTGTGTAGCTATTATAGCGGAAGTGGCGCACTATGCTAGGGAAGAAACGGTTAAGAGCAGCTTAAGATACGGGTTGCGTGGGGAACAGGCACAAGGTATACTTGCGCCCGGATCGCAGACGGAAGCATTGTTTGGGGATTTGGAAAAGAGACACATTATGAAACTTGCAATTATAGGGCTGGCGAATAGCGGAAAAACGACGGTGTTTAACGCGCTGACTCGCGGCACGGCGGAGACGGCAGCGTACTCGTCGGGGCAGATGGAGCCGAACCTGGCGATGGTGAAGGTGCCTGACCGGCGGTTGGAGGTGCTGGCGCAGATGTTTAAGCCGCGCAAGATCACCTACGCCGATGTGCAGTATGTTGATGTGGCCGGGATCAGCGGCGGGGGCAACGAGGGCGGCGGGCTTCCCCCGGCCCTGCTGAACTACCTTGGCACTGCTGATGCCCTGGTGCATGTGGTGCGCGCCTTTGAGGATTCGACGGTGCCGCACCCGAATGGCTCGGTCGATCTCGTCCGCGACATCGCGGCGGTCGATCTGGAACTCATTTTCTCAGATCTTGCGATTATTGAGAAGCGACTGACCCGACTGAACGCCGAGATCACCAAGATGGCGACGAAGGACAAGGAGCTGCGGGTTGCGGAGCGCGATCTGCTGCTGCGGCTCCAGGCGGCCCTGGAGGGTGAGACGCCTATCCGCACCGTGGAGATGAGTGAGGAGGAGGAGCGCATGATTCGTGGCTACCAGTTCCTCACCGCCAAACCCATGCTGCTGGCGCTAAATGTGGGCGAGGCCGCGATCAGTGCGCCACCCACGGTAAGCTACTCCTTTCGCAACAGCGCAGTGGTGGCCCTCTGCGGGAAGATCGAGGCCGAACTATCTCAGCTCGATGACGCCGACACGGCCTCGTTTATGGCCGATCTCGGCATCAGCGCGCCCGCCCGCGATGTGGTGATCCAGCGCTCCTACGACCTGCTGGGCCTGGTGAGCTTCCTCACCGCTGGCGAGGACGAGGTGCGGGCCTGGCCGATCCGCCGCAATACGCCCGCCGTCGAGGCTGCCGGGACGATCCACTCCGATATTCAGAAGGGTTTCATCCGCGCCGAGACCGTGGCCTACAACGACCTGATCAGCGCCGGGGGTATGAACGAGGCGAAGAAGGCGGGTACGGTGCGGCTGGAGGGGAAGACCTATATCGTCCAGGACGGCGATATTTGCCATTTTCGGTTCAACAAATAGGGACGCAGCAGCGTCGCGTTGTCATAGTGTCACGTTGAGCGCGGCGAAGCGTCCCGACCGTGATATGGGCTGCCGGGACGCTTCGCTGCGCTCAGCGTGACACTATGACAGGGCTGTTTCTGCGGTGTTGCCCTAAATCTCCCCCATCAAGATCGCTCGCACAAGCCAGTCCTCTAGCTCCCCGTCATCACCGGGAAGCAGGGGCAAGGCAGCCACGCCGCTCGGGTAGATCTCGCCTTCACCCCGGCCAGGGTAGAGCAGGGCCACGCACAGTACCGCTCGCGCCCCATCTGCCGCGCCGATGCTGCCCAGGTAACTGTAGGCATCAGCCAGAGCATCCTGCGGCACGCCGCCTGATGCGTCCAGGCGATACTTGGCGTCCAGCACGATCACTCTCGTCGGCCCGCTGGTTGGTGCAATCTCCAGGGCCAAGTCAGGCACGCGGGTATGGCGGTCGAGTGAACGTAGCTCGGCACCGCTAGGCGTGTAGCGAGCCTGGTAGCGCAGAGTCAGCCGCTCACCTGCTGGGCTGACCAGGGCCAGCAGAACCCCGCCCTCGGCCAGACGCAGCACCCAGTCTCGTTCGTCCTGGCGTGCGACCTCCTGAGTTTCCAGGCGCAGGCCGGGTAGCTGTAGCAGAGTCACGCATACCCTGGCCGCACACCAGCGCTCGTAGAGCCGAGGCAAATCCTGGATGGGAATCTGCATTGTCGCCGCGTCCCACTGGATGAGCGGGCGTCGGCGCAGGTGCTGCCACATCCGGTAGACCGCTCGGTAATCCGGGTCGCGCTGAAGGCGGGCGGTGGGGCCGACGAACTGGCTGAGGGCGGCAACTTCGGCGAAAAGCGGTGTAGCCCGCAGGCTGCGCAATCGTGTTCCTGCGACGGCAACACGCCGTCGGGCCGCATCTGGCAGACGAGGCAGTTCCTGAAGATGCGTGACCCGCCGGACGAGCAGGGCCAGGGTACGTTTCAGCAGACGATTCTCGTAGGAGTCATAGCTGGCGGCAGGCAGCTGCTCGGGGATGGCGCGGAGCCGTCGGGCCAGGGACTCAGGATCGTCCTCGTCACTGGCAGGTGCAGGCGCATCGAGACGCGCCCGATCGAGAGCCGAGAGATCGCGGGCCTGTCCAGGATCAACCAGAGAGACTCCTGGCCGCAGGCGATCTGGCGGGCGACAGGTGATCCGCTCGGCGGCAGACAGGAAATGGTCGAGGTCGGGGCCAAGCAACCCCGCCAGATCCTCGGCGGGTGATGGCGATCCCCCGCCCGCCTCTGTTGGCCAAGCCCCGGACTCAGCCCCGCCACCCAAAGCAAAGACCAACTCGCGCCCGAGGCGCTGCATATCATCAAGCAGCGCGTAGTAGCGTTCCGCATCAAGTTTACGCGGGCGCACCCGCAGGCTGGCCTGCAGTTCCTCAGCCCGACCATCGGGCCATGTGGCGCGCAACAACAGCACAAACAAACCCACCCCACCCTGAGCAATCCAGCGCCAGCGCCACGCCGGGTTGCCTGGTCGTAGGAATGGCTCCAGCGCCAGATCACCCACCCACAGGCTCAGAGTGGCACCCTCAGGCGGCAGACACGACAACTCCGCCGCCTGCCACTCATCGAGGGTGACGGCATCGCTCAGGGCGATCCCGTTGAGCAGAAGTTCCATCATTGCCGATTGCCGATTGCCGATTGCAGACCCAATCCACAATCCACAATCCACAATCCACAATTACAGGCCCAGCTTCGCCCGGTAATCAGCACTGATCTCCGCAAGCAGCGCGTCGCGCCGGTCGTAGAGCCGCTTGAGCGGGCGGGGCTCTGCACAGGCCAGGACGTAGCTCGTCAGGATTGGCAGAGCCACCGTGCTATCCAGGTAACAGACCACCGTACCGGGGAGCTGATCGGGATCAATCTTGCCCCAGGTCATCGCCTCAGAGGGCGTGGCCCCAGAGAGACCGCCCGTATCGGGACGAGCGTCCGTGAACTGGATAAAGTAGTCGTGGCCCGCTTCATCCAGGCCCAGAACCTCCTGGATCTGCGGCTCGGTCTGGAGAATAAAATTCTTGGGCGAGCCACCGCCGACAATGACCACCGCGCTCTGTCCACCGCTCTTCTTGGCGTTGTAGACAATGGCCGTAGACTCATTCACATCGCGCTCGACATCAAAGCGACATTTATTGCCCTCCATAGCCAGGGCGGCCACATTCATACCCAGGGTACTATCGCCGGGGCTAGAGGTATAGATCGGCACGCCACACTCATAGGCCGCCGTAAGCACGCTTACATAACCCCCAATGCCCAGGGCTTCCTCACGGGCCTTGGTGTACCTACCGAGCTTATAGTGCAGTTCCGCCGTTCCCATCGTCATCTGGAACTCCTCGCCGCGCAGACACTCGCGCACAAACGCATCGCTCTCCAGCAGCACATCCTGGTGGAAGAGAATATCGTAGATGCGGATGATCTTACTCTCGCGCAGCTCGATGTCGTTGGTAAAGGGAGTGCTACCAAACAGCTCAAAGCCCAGCGAGCGGTGCATGTCGTGGTAGAGATTTGCCCCTGTACTCACCACCCAATCAATCAGGCCAGCGCGAATCAGCGGCACAATCGTTGCCGTCCCCAGGCCCGTAGGCGTCAGGGCACCGCTCAGAGTCACACCAATCGTCACATCAGGTTGGGCAATCGTGCGAGCAAAGAGCTGACACGCTTCGCGCAAGCGGGCCGCGTTATAGGCAAACAGATAATTATCCACCAGTTCGCGCACCCCGATGTCGCCAGTCAGCGGGCGCGGATCGAGTTTCACTCCGTAGGACATTAGGAATCTCCTTTGTGCATGCGACTTCATCTTAGGCATGGTTCGCAGATACTTTACCGTTCAGGCCAGAATGTGACATCTTGATGCGCTTGACCTGAAACCTGAAACCACGCACCTGAAACCTTGTCTTAGATAAGGTTCGCAGATACTTTACCGTTCAGGCCAGAATGTGGCATCTTGATGCGCTTGACCTGAAACCTGAAACCACGCACCTGAAACCTTGTCTTAGATAAGGTTCGCAGATACTTTACCGTTCAGGCCAGAATGTGACATCTTGATGCGCTTGACCTGAAACCTGAAACCACGCACCTGAAACCTTGTCTTACACAAAAAACACGCGGGGGCGGCATTGCCACCCCCGCGCTCTCACCGGAAGGAGAGATCTACTCGTACACCGGCACATTCTGAACCTTAAATTTACCGACAGCGATGTTGATGGCTTCCACGCCATCACCAATCTGTATGATTTCCGCGATGACCTCAGTAGCTAAACCCAGCAAGACTCCCATATCATCAAAAGTAATGCTTCCTATGTAACTCTCTTGTATGGAATTTTCACGAAGCAATTCGAATATAATAATCAACACAATACCTACTGACAGTTGCAAAGTAAACGAAGTTACTGCACCTGTACCCGGCCCCGCCATAGGAAGGGGGATAAAAGAAGCTATTTCGCTTGCCAATTTTACACCACCTGTTGCCCCTACTATTTTTGCTGTAAAAATAGTTAGTCCTCTGAGCGATCTGAGTCCATATACAGATGCCAATTGATCAGACATCATCTTTACAATCACGGTTTGAGGGAGAGCATCCACGACTGGAATGGGAAGCGGTATGAACGCCTTCATGCTAAAAGATGTTCCAGCTCCCGCTGTCGCGTAAGCGAGCGCGTAATCGAGGGCCTTTTTTACTTCCTGAGAAGACATGTCCGCTCCTTTGTATGCACGTTAGCGTGATGATAATACGATAGAACCTTGTCAGCATAAGAGAAAACAAAACCTACAGTTGAGATTAAAAAACTTGGAGTTAACGGTAGTTCATTGTATACCTGCGACCATCACCACCACTTGCGACTCTTAAAGAACAGACTAAGCCCAATGCCAATGCTGAGCATCAAGCCGAGGGCGAATGGGTAGCCCAGGGGCCATGTCAGTTCTGGCATCTGCGCAAAGTTCATACCATAGATGCCAGAGACCAGCGCACAGGCCATCAGGATGATCGAGGCTAGAGTCAGAGCCTTGACCAACTGATTGAGCTGGTTTGACTGGAGCGAGAGGTAGCTGTCAAGGGCGCTGGAGAGCAGGTCGCGATACGTGTCAATGCTATCTGTCACCCGCACCAGGTGATCGTAGACATCCTGAATATAGGCGATCTCCGGGCCTTGGAAAAGCGTCATCTCCTGGCGCAGCAGCACATTAAGCACATCGCGCTCGGGGGAAACCGCCCGACGCAGCAGCAGCAGATCTTTCTTCAGCCGGAAAATATCCCGGATCGAGTCCTCGCGGAAGCGGCTGAAGATCGTATCCTCCAACTCCTCAACTCGGTCAACAACGCGATCCATCAGCGTGAAGTAGTTGTCCACAATCGAATCGAGCAGGGCGTGCAGCAGGCGCGTGGCACTTTGGCCAATCGGCGCGTTTGGCGCGTGCCAGCGAGTCATCGTCTCATCAATCTCCCTGATTGGGCCATGTCGGATGCTCACGAGGTAGTTTTTGCCCACAAAAAGGTTCACACTCTGGAGGACAATCTGGTCGTTCTCATTATAGCGTGCGGCATAGAAGATCAGCAGATAATAGCCCTCGTAGGTATCCACCTTTGGTCGTTCGTGATCGCGTACCGCATCCTCAATTGCCAGGAGGTGAAAGCCAAACTCGTCACGCAGCAGATTAACCTCAGCCTCATCAGGCGACTCCAGATTGAGCCAGACCATAGCCTGCGGATCGGCCAGGTAGTCACTGATCGTGCTCAGGTCGTCAATATCACGGAAGGCTCCGGCATGACAGACGTGGAGGGTGTGCATACGTTCTGGTACTTATGCCAATAGTCGGTCTAAGATCGTCACCATATGCCGGTCTATCGCTGCCAACTCTTCGTGCGGGTGATGGCTATCACTCCCTCCCGAGACCAGCAACCCGTGGCGTTGTGCCTGATCGAGCAGGAATGTCTGCGTCTCCTTGCTGTGGCTGGGGTAATAGACCTCGATTCCGTCCAGCCCTGCGGCGGCCAGGGCCGCGATGTCATTGGCGCTGGCGGGTACGGCGTAGATGCCCTTGCTGCGCCCAGGGTGAGCCAGTACCGCCAGGGCGTCTAGGTTATGGGCCACGGCGATTACCTCATCCACCCCCAGCGGGCGATAGGCTCCCGGCATGTCGGTGAGCAGGTAGCGCATCCCGGCTTCCTCGTCTCGTTCGTTAGCCACCCGGTTAGGCAGATCATTCTGGGCAGCCAGTGCCGTCGCCACATCGGCGACATTTGGTGTACGTCCGAGTGCCTCCAGCCCCGTCACATGAAACCCGCGCCCCGGCAGATCCGTCATCAGCCGTTGAGCATCCTTGGCGTTTCGATCAAACACTGCTGCGCATAGCTCACGCAGTGCCGGAGCCTCTGGGTCTGCCCCATAGACCAAAGTGTGCCAGAGCTTACCGCCATAGATGCTATCAATCTCGACACCGGAGATCACCCGTAGGCCGTGGTGTGCGCCCGCCACCTGGAGCGCACGCACGCTGGTGGTCGTGTTATGGTCAGCGGCGGCAATCACTGTCAGACCCCGCGCCGCTGCCGCTGCGGCCAGTTCTTCGGGTGCCCACGAGGAGTGATGCGGCGTTGCCGTCGTATGGATGTGGAGGTCAATCATACCTCACTTTTCCACCGGGTTCCCCGCCTTCTCCCAGTCCTGAAATCCGCCCTCCAAAGCGATCATTTTTGGGTAGCCCAGATCCATAAAAATCTGTGCGCCGCGCTGTCCAGAGTCGGGGCGGGCCGAATCTCCGTAGGCGATGATCACCGATCCAGGGGCCAGGGCGTTGAGCTGTGTATCAATGTCCTTAGCAGTAATTGTGATCGCGCCGGGGATATGCCCCGCCGCGTAGTCACTTCCTGATCGCACATCAACGAAAAGCGCTGTCCCGGCATCGAGGCGGGATCGGGCGCTGGCCAGATTGATCAACTCGACCTTCGGGCCATTTGGATCAAGGCTGCCGTGAGCTACGGGCAGACTCGTACTCATCGTCGCTGGTGTTGTCTCTGTCGCGGGGTGGCCGGTTGGTCGTTCGACAGCGGCAGCGGGGACGGGACGGGGCACATCTCGCATCGTCAGGGCCACCGTTACGAGGGTAGCCACGAGGGCAACGGCGCCAAAAATGACCGCTGGCAGCAGCCACGGCGGAACCTTGCGCCGCGTCTCGGGCGGCGTATTGGGAGGGTTGGTCATGAAATCCTTCCGTGAAAATAGCCGATAGCCGATAGCCGATAGTCGGACACTAACAGCCATTTTTATCGCGATGGTGCGTGCGCCCCGCGCATGCATATCCTTCCGTGAAATTAAGATACGGTGCGGAGCAATTGGCCAGCATCGCTGGCTATTGCCCCGCACCGTATCTTATTGAGCAAACCGGCAGTGCTACGGCGTTGGGCTGGGGTTATCGCGCACGGGGAGACCACGCTCCACGATCAGCCTCTTGGCCTCATCAATCGGGATGTGAACCTTGCCCTCAAGCGTGTTTCCATATGTGGTGAGGAGTATCGTATCCTTCGCCACATAGTCCTTGTAGGTCACGCCCGTGTTGGCCAGCGGTGTTGGAACGAAGGGCACGCGGCCAGCGAGGAAAATCAGCAGGCTGATCATCACAAAGGCCGTCAGCAGGGCCGTCATAATACGCAACGCGCTCGGCGGCTGCGCCTGAACCTGCGCCTGATCATAGCTGCGTGAACGGTAGCTCATTAGTGATGTCCTCCAACATGCAGCCATTCCATGTTCGGGTCATTGAGCGGCAGGAGTGCGGCGCGCTGTAGATTGCTGGCAAACAAGGTTAGCCAGATGCCCACCAAACCCACCGGCGCCGCCAGATTCATCCAGTTCACCTCAGCGATGTTGGCGTGAAAGGCGGGCAGGACGATCCATGACACATCAATGAAACGCATCACGATGATCAGCGTGGCGATGCTGGCAAGTGATCCTAGTCTGCGCTTGTTCTTCCGCGAGATCAGCAGGAAGAAGGGCAGGAAGAACTGACCCACCATGAGCATTGGTACGATGGCGATCCAGCCGCCCTGCGTGCGGTGGACATACCAGGGCGTCGACTCTGCCACATCACCCGCCCAGATAATCACATACTGAGCGTACGACATATACGTCCACAGCACCGTGAAGGCGGTCATCAGTTTACCGATGTCGTGGATGGGCTTGGTTGACACATGCTCCTCAAAGATCTCGGTCTGCCGCACCTGGGTGATGATAATGCTCAGGAAGGACAATGTCATCAGACCTGAGCTGATCATATAGTGGGCACCATAGATTGACGAGAACCAGTGAGGGTCAAGCGACATTGTCCAGTCGAAAGCGGCGAATGTCACACTAATCACAAAGAGCGCGATGCCGATGCCGCTGAGCATACGCATACGCTTAGCAGACGCCTGGTTGCCGGTACGATCCTGATCCAGCGACCATGAGCGCAGCATCAGGGCCAAGCTCGTCCAGATCACAAAGTAGATCACCGCTCGGGCGACATAGAAGGTCGGCGTGAGCCAGGGTGCCTTATGAGCGATGCCTGGATCGAACAGCGGGCTGCTCGGGTCAATCACTCCCGGGGTTGCCCACTCATAGAGCGGCTGTGCTAGGCCAAGTGACTGGTACGTGGTGGGGTACGTGGCGAGGGCGATGGGGATAAAGAGCAGGCCCATCACCGGAAGCGCCAGCGCGCCAGCCTCCAGCATACGCCGCACCGTAACGCCCCATGCGCCGCCAGTGAGGTGCTGAAGCATCAGGAAGCCCAGACATGCCAAGGGCAGGCTCATGGTGAAGTAGAAGCCGAACAGATACGAGCGGAAGAACTGTTCGGGGCCGACGATAAAGTAGCCGGCCACCAGCAGCACAAGGCCAATCGCTGCCGCGACAAGGCCGATCGTCTGCAGCCGGCCGAGCTGCGGAACCCGAGTTGGTGCAAGAGAAGTCGTTGCCATGCGGAGAGCCTTCTAGTACGCCGGACACAGCCGACGCCGAGCGATCTACCTGTTATCTACCGAGCTGCGCACGCTCTGCCGGCGGTACATCGTCCACTGTCGCATTCTGGCTGAGCTGCAGGGCGCGGATATAGGCCGCAATTGCCCAGCGATCTTGGGGCGTGATACGCGAAGCGTAGCTAAACATTGACTGGTAACCACCCTTGACCGGGTCGCTGCGGTAAACCCCATTGGTGATAATGTTGAAGAAGTGGGCAATCGGCGCATCGCGCAGACGCTGCTGGTGGAAGTTGGCCGGTACGATTGATGCGCGCTCAGCAACGGCACTCTGCCCAAATCCAGCGACACCGTGGCAGACCGAGCAGTAGATCGTGAACTGCTGCTGGCCGCGAGCGAGCAGATCGGCTGTCACGGGGAAGGGCATCACCGTACCCAACTGCCCATTTACCAACCCGGTATACAGGTAGGTGTCGGTCTGCACCTGCCCAGCCGCCACGGCACCAGGAACATTTGGCCGTGACGAACGCCCATCGGCGAAAAAGCTGCTGGGTTCGTAGGTCTTGAACTTCGGCTGGCTATACATGTCCGTGTGACATGCGGCCAGGAGCATCGCCATGAGTCCGATCCACCCGTAGCGGGAGAGTCGAGCGAATGTGGCTAAGCGGCGCGAGCGTAGCGTCTGCATCGGAGCATCCTCAGTGCGCAACTTCAGAGACCTGGAGTGGGCTCAGCCCACGCAGGAACTGCGATGTTCGCCCACGGTCGAAGAGCGGATCAACCGACTCAATACACAGAAAAAAGGCGTCCTGCGAGGCGCGCTCGAAGCGTGGGACGTTGAATACCGGGTGGTAGGGCATAGGCAGGCCATTGAGGGCCAGCATACCAAACACGGCACCAAACGCGGCGCAGAGAATGCCACACTCGAAGGTGATCGGGATCATTGCCGGCCAGTTGGTAATCGCAATTGGCCGACCACCAATGTTGAACGGGTAGTCGAGGAACTCACCGATGGCCTGAAAGATGAACCCGCTTGATGCGCCGAGCAACCCGCAGATCAGGACAATCCGTGGCACCCCGGTGTCTTCGGGCATAATCTCCTCGCACACTTCCTCAATTGGAAAGGGCGAGTAAGCGTCCATCTTGCGGTAGCCTGCCGCCCTGGCCTTCTTCGCGGCTTCGAGCAGCGAGTTCGGACTGTCGAACTCAGCCATGACGCCATAGATCTCGTTGGATGCTTGCATATCTCTCACCGGTATGAGGGTCAGCCGATCAGCCGACCCTCGCGCAGTTCGTGGCTAGTCCGCCGCCGCTGGATTGGGCGTATGGCCATGGTCGTGCCCGTGGCCATGGTCGTGTCCGTGGCCGTGCGCCGCTTCATTGCGATGCGCCCGCTCTGTCTCCTGATGCAGGAGCAGACGGATCTCGAAGATGTTAATCATCGGGAGTACACGGATGAAGATGAACGTCAGGGTGAAGAAGAGACCGAACGTCCCCAGGTAGAGTGACCAGTCCCAGACCGTGGGTATGTACATCGCCCACGACGAGGGCAGAAAGTCGCGCTGGAGTGAAATCACGATGATCACATAGCGCTCAAGCCACATACCCACACTCACAATCGCCGAGATGACCATCAGGGCCGGGATATTCTGACGCACCCGCCTGAACCAGAGGGGCTGGATGGCGACGGCATTGCAGAAGAGCAGACCATAGTAGGCCCACGCACTCGGGCCACTCAGCCGGTTGTAGAGCAGGTACTGCTCGTACTTGCTGCTGCTGTAGAGTGAGGCGAATACTTCCATGAAGTAGCCGTAGACCACGAGCATGCCGGTGGCTAGCATCACCTTCGCCATCACATCGAGGTGGCGGATGGTGATATAGCTCTGGAAGCCGTAGAACGCACGCACCGGGATCATCAGCAGCAGCACCATCGCGAAACCCGCGAACACCGCGCCAGCCACGAAGTAGGGCGGGAAGACCGTCACCTGCCAGCCAGGAACCTGGGCAACGGCGAAGTCGAGGGAGATGATCGAGTGAACCGAGACGACCAGGGGTGTTGAGATACCGGCGAGCAGCAGCGAGGCCATCTCGTAGCGGTGCCAGTGACGTGCCGAGCCACGCCAACCCACCGCCGCAAAGCCGTAAATGCGCTTCACCAGCGGGTTCGACGACCTATCGCGCAGGGTGGCGAAGTCGGGTACAAGACCCACCAGCCAGAAGAGCAGCGACACCGTCGCATAGGTCGAGATTGCGAATACGTCCCAGTCGAGGGGGCTGCGAAAGTTCGGCCACATGCCGTGAGTGTTCGGGAAGGGGAAGAGCCAGTAAAAGAGCCAGGGCCGTCCGAGGTGAAGGATCGGATACTGGCCGGCACACGCCACGGCGAAGAGCGTCATCGCCTCGGCGAAGCGGTTGATCGAATTACGCCACCCCTGGTTGAGCAGCAACAGAATGGCCGAGATCAGGGTTCCGGCGTGACCGATACCGATCCACCAGACGAAGTTGATAATATCCATGCCCCAGCCGACCGGGATATTAATACCCCAGATGCCGACGCCCCTGATGAAGAGCCAGGAGACTGATACCAGGAAGACCATGAGCAGTGCGAAGGCAACGCCGAAGCCAAGGAACCACGCCCTTGGGGTCTTGAGCGGGGCGGTCAGCGGGACATCACCAATCACGCTACTGATTGACGTGTAGGTTTCACCCGGCAGCAGGTACGTTTCGCCTGTGTCGGGCTGTGGTGCGGTGCGGATGGGCTGCGCCTGTGCCATCTGCTATCCTTCCTGCTTCTTCACCGTATCGGCGGCGCTGAGCGCCTCGAACGGGTTCCGAATACGGGCGAGGTACGTTGTCCGGGGGATGGTATTGAGCTCTTGGAGCAGGCTGTAGTTATGCGGCTCACTCTTCCAGGAAACGACACGGCTGGCCTTGTCATTGGTGTCGCCAAAGGTAATCGCCTGGGTGGGGCAGGCTGCCTCACATGCGGTAACAATGACGTCATCGCTGATAGTGAAGGTCTCACGTCCCGCCGCAACCGCTGCCTTCTTCGCCTCGATCCGTGCGGCGCTGATGCGCTGGACGCAGTAGGTACACTTCTCCATCACACCACGATTACGCACCGTGACTTGAGGGTTGCGCGCCAGTTGGAGTGTGACGGTGCTAATGTCGGTGTACTGGAGGAAGTTGAAGCGTCGCACCTTATATGGGCAGTTATTCGAGCAATACTTGGTGCCAACGCAGCGATTATACACCATATTGTTGAGCCCCTCTATGTCATGCACGGTGGCGGCCACCGGGCAGACAAGCTCGCATGGTGCCCGTTCACACTGCATACACGCGATAGGCATCAGGTAGGTGTCTGGGTTATCCAGATCGTCGCCGGCGAAGTAGCGGTCAATACGCAGCCACTGCATCTCGCGGCCTACTGCGACCTGATCCTTGCCGACCACCGGAATATTATTCTCCGCTTGGCAGGCAATGACGCAGGCGTTGCAGCCAACACACGCACTCAGGTTGAAGGTCATCCCCCAGGCGTTGCGCCCGGTGTAATCAGGAGCTGGCAGCAGCGTCTCGAACTCGTGATGCTCGGTGCCAAACTCCTCTTTATGAATCTCTTTCTGGATGTACTCGGGATCGAGCTTGAATTCCTCAAACTTGCCGACCCGGTAGATGTCGCGCCCCTCCATCGTCCAGTGATCCTGGGTTGAGACAAGGCGATAGGTGCCGCCGGTATCAGTCACCGATTCGAGGGTACCGAACCACGGTGCGCCACTCGTGCGTACCGTGTAGGCATTCACGCCGATGCCGTCACCAACACTGCCCGCCTTGCTGCGCCCATAGCCGAGGTTCACCGTGATCGAGTCTTCGGCGTGGCCGGGGAGTAGCCAGATCGGCAGGTCAATGCTGCCGCCGTTGTAGGTCAGGCGCACCACTTTGCCATTAATCGTGCTGATCTGCTCCAGGTAGTGCTGGCTCTCGATGCTGCCACCTTTGAGCAGGTCGGCGTTGATGGATGTCAGGTTGAGAATCTTGATTGCGGTGCGTGGGCTCATCAGGGCGGCGTTGTCCCAGACCAGCTTCGTTAGCGGGCGGGGCAGTTCCATCAGCCAGCCATTGTTCGCGTAGCTGCCATCCCAGATTGACGGGTCGGGCCGAAAGACCAGTTCAAGTGTACCGGGGGTGGGGATGCTGCCGGCCAAGCCCCCCTCCTTCAAGGTGGGCGTGCGTACTGCCGCAGCAGTGCCGCTGATCAACCCGTTAGAGAGGATGCCTTGCCACGCGGCGGCAAAATCGCCACTGATCTTATCCTTCCAATAGCCCTGCACAATCGTCAGCGGATCGAGGGTAGGCTGACCAAGCAGGATGGCAAGCATTTCGTGGCTGGTCTTACCGCCGAAGAGCGGTTGGATCAGGGGTTGGATAATACCAGCGGTGCCATCGTAGGCCCGCGCATCACTCCAACTCTCCAGGCTATGGACGGCGGGGATGTGCCATGTGGCACCCGACGACGTCTCATCGTTGAAGAGGCTGAGGTGGACGCTGAGCGGTACCTTTGCGGCCAGCCGTTCGGCAAAACGCAGGTCGCCGGGGGCGTTATAGGCCGGGTTGCCACCGATCATCACCAGCATCTGAACCGTGCCAGCTTCCATCTCATTGACGAGACTGACGAGTTCATTGGTCTGATTGGTGGGCCGAGCCTCCACCGGGTCGGTGTAGATCACCGTGCTGCCGACATTCCCCAACTCGACGTTGATCGCGTGGGCGAGAGCGTGGACAATAGGTGGCTGCTGATCGCCCGCGATGACCAGAGAGCGACCCTTGTGCGCCTCAAGATCCTCGGCTAGAGCGGTCAAGAACTTCGTCACCGGCTCACTGGTCGGCTCCTCTCCCGCGCTAACACCAGGCAGTTTAAGCATGGCGGCGAGAGTTCGGGTAAATCCGGCCACGCGCCCAGCCTGGAGAGGCAGGCGATGATCAGCGGTGGCACCAGTGGAGGATGGACTGGCCTCAACGACATAGAGCCGGTTCATCTCGCCGGTACCCTTACGCACCCGCCGACCATCCGCAAAAGCGCGGGCATAGGAGGCGAAGCCAGGGCCAGGAGAGAGGAAGTCGGCGTCGAGGCTCAGCACCACCTGGGCTTTCGTGAAGTCGTAGCGGGTAGTGACATCCTCGCCAAAGGCGAGGCGGGTACCCTCATAGACATTATCGCGATTGATCGGGTCGTACTGATACCAGCGCGCCTGAGGGTACTGAGTCAGCAATTGGCCAATCTGGCTAGCCAGGGTTGGCGAGGTAACGGTTGTTGTCAGCAGGCGCACGCCCGCACCACCCGTAGCACTCTGGGCCTGAAGCGCACTCGTGATAGCACCGATGCACGCATCCCAGGAACTCGTGGCACCGTGGTTGAGTACCTCCGTCGAGCGATCCGGGTCGTACATCGTCAGGATCTCAGCCTGGACAAAAAGATCGGTGCCGCCGGCGCTGCCAGGATGCTGGGGGTTGGGCTCGATCTTGGTAGGGCGACCATCGTTAGATCGTACCAGCACACCGGTGGCGAAACCGTTTAGCAGAACCGACGATGCATAGTAGAGCGGTACGCCGGGCACGCGACCGAGGGGCTGATTGACGAAGGGGGCAATCTTCTCGCGCGGCATGTACGTACAGCCGCTGATTCCGGCAAGAGCCAGGGAAGCACCCATCAGCTTCAGGAAGCTGCGGCGGGTCACTGGATCATTCAGTTCGGACGCGCCCTGAGGGAACTCGCGCTCCACCAGATCGCGGAAGGCCGGCGTATCGGCCAACTGATCGAGCGAGCGCCAGAGCTGTGGACCGCGAGCGTTGTGGAGCTGCGCGCGAACGGCGTCGAGGTCGGATGTCAGCTTAGAATTTGTCATAACGTTGATGATGCCTGATGCCCAATGCCTGATGCGACGGCGTGAGGGCTCACGCATCAGGCACCACATCTCAACACACTAGCGGTGGCAGATAGAACAATTGGTGAGCTGGGCCTTGTTCACGCCATACTGCTTGACCAGATCAGCACCGACCTGAAGCTGATTGGCAGGCTGAACATAGTCCATATTGAAAACCTGATCGCGCGGCCGGATGTACTTCTCCGGGTTGCGGTGACAGTTCAAGCACCAGCCCATGTAGAGGGGCTGTGTCTGCCAGACGACGGCCATGGTGTTGATTTGGCCATGACAGTTTGAGCAGCCGATGCCCTTGTTAATGTGGATCGAATGGTTAAAGTAAACAAAGTCGGGCACCCTGTGGACGCGCAACCATTCGATGGGCTTACCAGTCGCGTAGCTTTCACGAACAACGGCCAGTTTCGGACTGTTCGACTTGATTTGTGAGTGGCAGGTCATGCAAACTTCGGTAGCCGGGACGTTCGCGAACGACGATTTGTCCACCGAGATATGACAGTACCGACAGTCGATTCCTAACACGCCCGCGTGAAGTTGATGGCTGTACGGAACCGGCTGCTCGATCGCCACGTTGATCTGGCGAAAGTAGTTTGAGCGGAAGTAGACGCCGAGGATCAGCGTCAGCTCAACGGCGAGGAGCAGCCCGGCGAAGATGCTCAGGCGCATAAGCAAATTCGCGTTGCGTGGGAAGATCTGACCCATCCTCGTGACTTTCTTGTCGTTGCCTGTGCAAGGTGGAAACTTGGGCTATTATAGAACTGCTTGACTTTTGTGTCAACCAAATGCGGGTTTGCTGTCGTCTCTGGGTCGTTAAAGCGCAATGTAACGCATCACAGACCCGATCTTCAAAAATGTACTCTTGACATATTATGCACAGCGTTTAAGGCAGGCTCTGATCTCATATGGTATAAAATTGTGCGAAATGATTGCAATGCCTGGTCAGAATATGGAGCTTACTTGTTCTTTATGGTACAAGAAATAGGGTATTGACTTTGTGAAAATAAACACATAAAATAAAGATCTCATATACTGCCACTCTTGAACTGGCGGTTCGGTGCGCTGCCTCTCGCGGCGACTCGTAACGACCCAGGAAAATCATCACCATAATGACAATGTATCAGCCTGATACGATAAGCCACCCGGCTGACGCCGCGCCCCAGATAGCGACAGCCTATAGCCGTAACGGCGCTCGCCCCTGGCCATCGGCCCGCCCGCGTGTCGTGATCATCGGGGCCGGATTTGGCGGGATTAACGCCGCCCGCACCTTGGCAGGGAAGAATGTTGATGTGCTCATAATTGACCGTAACAACTACCACGGATTCTGGCCCCTGCTCTACCAGGTTGCCACCGCCGGCCTTGAGCCTGAGTCGGTGGCCTACCCTGTGCGGGCTATTGTGCGCTCCTTCAACAATGTCAGCTTTATGATGGCTGAGGTGACCAGCATCAACTTCTCTGCCAAAATCATTCACACCAGCACAATTCCTTTGCCTTACGACTACCTGATTATCGCCGCTGGGAGCGCTAATAACTATTTCGGCAATGATGCCCTCGCTGCGCACACCTACAGCCTGAAGGACATCAATGACGCCGAGCGCCTGCGCAACCAGGTACTCTCGAACTTTGAGTATGCGGTCAGCGAACAGAACCCGGACATCCGCCGCCGACTCCTGACGCTGGTGATCGTCGGCGGTGGCCCAACGGGTGTTGAACTGGCCGGTGCCTTCATTGAGTTGATCCGCCACGTCCTGGTGCGCGACTACCCGATGCTCGACATCTCGGAGGCGCGGGTGGTGTTAGTGGAGGCCAGCGACCGCGTTCTCGCCGTCTTCCCCGAGGGGCTTCGTCAGAGCGCCCTGCGCCGCCTCCAGGAGATGGGCGTTGAGGTGCGCTTGAAGACACAGGTGGCTGCCGTGAGTGCGGCCAGCGTGACCTTTGCTGATGGCAGCACGCTGGAGACGGACACGGTGGTCTGGGCGGCAGGTGTGCGCTCGGCGCACCTGGCAGATGGCATTGGTCTGACGTTGGCTCGCGGCGCACGGGTGCCGGTCGAACCGACGCTGAATCTGGCTGAGTACCCGGATGTCTTTGTGGTGGGCGATATGGCCTACCTCGAAGGCTACAGGCCCGGCGTGGCTTACCCTATGGTGGCTCCGGTAGCTATCCAGATGGCTGAGCGTGCAGCGAAGAATATTGTGGCCACTACGCGGCGTCGCCCTATGCAACCCTTCCGATACTTCGATAAGGGCAATATGGCCACAATTGGTCGACGTGGCGCGGTACTCGACTCCTTCGGCATTCGGCTGACTGGATACCTGGCCTGGTTCGGCTGGCTGGTAGTTCACCTGCTCTCTCTGGTGGGCTTCCGCAACCGGGTGATCGTGCTGCTCAACTGGGCCTATGGCTATTTCACCTATGATCGCGGTGTGCGCCTGATTACTGGATTGAAAACGGATGCTTATAAAGATCGCTTTTAAGATGAAATTTTAAGGCTTATTTCAGATTGCAGATGTGCCGCAACAGGACACGGTGCATGTACCCAAGCTGTCAAGCTGGTTTGAAACATGCCTTAGTAGGGATGGCTCTCTACATCGAATTCTACCTAGCGGGTGCGTACCAGATTGATCGGATTGGCCTGTCTGAGGAGAGGGGCATCGCGCAGTGCGATGCCCCTCCTCTACAGCGCACTTGGCGGCAGGATGTACCAGAGAACTCGATCTGCCCAGGCAACTGCGCCCGACCAGAAAAGAAATGTCAGCAGGGCGATGCAGATCACGTGTCCGGCCCATCCCCGCCGCCAGAGCCAGGCAAGGCCGATCCCCGCGAGCAGTGCCACGCCAGGGGCGGCAAAGTACATGTGCTTGTTCCACAGCCCAAACACCAGTTCAGCCAGCGAAGTGACGGCGACAAATAGCCCGTAGGCAAGGCCAAGGTGAGCGGCCCACGTTCGTTGGCGGGTGATCAGCAGCCCCGCGAGGGCGATGCCGCCTAGCAGCATTGGCCAGACTCGAAAGTGGGCGCTGAGATGCTGCCAGAAACTGTTGATCGGCGTACCAAAGAAGCGGTCGGTGTTGTGCCCGACTGAGCCCTGTGTCGCAATCAGCCCCAGGTAGGCCGGGATCGTGCGTGTGAGGAGTGTCACCGTATAGCTGGCGTAGACCAGCAGCCATGCCGCTGTCAGTCCAACCACCAGCAGTCCGGCTAAACGCCAACCTGCCTGCCGCTGCCCTGGCCCGTCACCGATCAGGATCAAGCTCGCCGCCAGCGCCCCCATCAGAAAGGGCACAAAGGCAACCTGCGTGACGTAGGCCGTAATCGAGAGCGTGAGCAGTGCTGCGCAGAGCAGCCAGCGCAGGGTTGTACCCAGCATCCGCCGATCCGTTTTCCGATCATCGGCGAACAGCATGATGTACGCTGCCAGCGCCACCTGCGTCACCCACACCCCAAGCGTCGTCGGGAAGCTGCCATCGTGAAAGAAGAGGTAGCCGATAGGCAGGGCCGCGTAGGTTAACCCAGCCCACGCCGCCGTCTCGCCACCGTGCGGATCACGCCGCAGCATGGCCCAAAATAGCAGGGGCATACTGGCGTCGGCCAGCACCGTCACCAGCTTTATTGAGGTGACAAGATCGCTCGGGTTGCCGGTGAGCCACACCAGCGGCATGAGCATGTAGTACGTGAGCAACGAATACGGGACAGCCTCACGGGTGCCCCACTCGTACTGCTGCTCAAGCATTGGGCGCACCTCGTCAATCCGACCCTGGCTAATCAGGATCAATTGGTGGGCACGGAGTCCCTGGTCAATAGGGATGAACTGACGATGCATAACCCCGGAAAGGCGCAGGGTGAAGATCAGCAGCACCGTGACTCGCAGCGGGGCGGCCCAGCGCGCTCGTGCCCAACCGATTGTGGCGAGGCGCAGAACCGCCGCCAGGATGAGGGTAAGTGTCAGGATGCGTGTGAGCAGGTCAAGGGCGAGGGCTGCCTGAAACCGGGGAGCATACAGGTCGCCTGCGGGCAGCGCCAGGGCGCAGCCGAGGGTCAGAGTGATCAGGCAGGCGATACCCGCCGCTGATCGCGTGCGCAGACCAGCACAGCGCAGCGCCCACAGAGTCAGAACAGAGACAAGGCCAAGCTGGAGCGCCCGGCCCAGGGGCAGCGTCCGCGATCCAGGCGCAGACCACAGCTCTAGGTAGGTGAGCGAGACCCCAAGCCAGCGCCGGTCGCCGGGGGCACGGAACGCATCAACCTGCAACTCCAGCGTAAGATCGCCGCTATGCTGATCAAATGCGGCGGCTGGCACATTCAAGAATACCGTCTGCCACGCGGGCCGCAGGCGAACCGGGGCCAGATCGCTGCCGCCAGCGCGGATCTGGAGGATACGGCCCGCGCCCGCAGCATTGCCCCCAAAGAAACTCAGGCGCATAACGGTACCGCCGATGCCCACACCGGGGACGGTAATAAACGCCTGCGACGTCGTCCAGATCTGTGCGGTATTATCGCGTGTCGGCTCCGGGGGGTAGACTCCGTCCAGGATCACCGGCGAGGGCTGAGAGGTAAGGTCAATGCGGCTCTGGAAGGGTACCTGGTAGGCGAGCAGCACCACGAGGATGGCGATGATAATCAGTGCCAGAGGCGTACCGCGTGACCAGACGAGATCCCACACAAACCTCAGCAGATAGGCGTCGTGCTTGTGATGGTGGTTGGTGTGACCTTGGCGGCGGGATCGAGATATATGCATGAGATCAACAAATCACGGACACAGATTTACGCGCCGCCACTATAGCAGGCACCTCAGAAGAGCGCAATCTACAGAGTGAGCCTTGACGCACCATCCCCTATCGGCTACAATCGAAGCCCCGGAAGCCACCACCACCCTGGATGCGCCATGCCCCATTTTCTTGTCACCGTTGCCCCATACGAGTTGCTCGCTGAGGGCGAGCTTGTTCACACGCTGTATCTGCTCTCTGGATCCCAGCTCTCTCCCGCCGATGTGGCACGCATGGCGACAGAACTGCTCCACGACCCGGTGGTGCAGCGGGTGAGCTGGTGCGAGCTTTCGCCGGACTCGCTGGCCGCAGAGGATCTGGGCACACGCGTCGCCGGCGTGGTCGAGGTCGCCTATCGTCCTGGTGTCACCGATAACGCGGGCGAGAGCGCCGCTGAGGGTGCCCGTCGCCTGGGTGTGACGACGGTTGAACAGGCCCGCGCCCTCAGTCGCTACCTGCTGCCCGCATCAACGGATCCCCATGCCCGCGCCAAAGAACTGGCCGTTGACCTCGTACAGACTACGCTCGTCTACCATCCCGACGATGGCCCGCAGGCCCGCATAGC
>Ga0208376_1000024_pt1 | contig 40117 bp, 41 predicted proteins | sample CryBogmetaGMA25M_FD_184548 | JGI IMG/M metagenome (GOLD analysis project Ga0208376, IMG submission 184548) | Freshwater microbial communities from Crystal Bog, Wisconsin, USA - MA2.5M (SPAdes) | ecosystem: Environmental > Aquatic > Freshwater > Lake | place: Crystal Bog, Wisconsin, USA...
ACACATAATGACTCCTCTATATCGCACCCTCATCGCCCTTATATTGATTGGTCTAGGTCTCAATCAACCAGCTTCCGCTCAATTCTCTTCCATGTTTGGGCCCAGCAAGACGATTGCTCAGCAACGGGATGACATCCTAAGAAAGAATGATGAAATTCTAAAGAATCTCTATAAAGTGGCGCCACAAGCCAGGGAACTCATTGAAAAGTCAGCGGGTTATGCAACCTTTAGCAACTTTGGAATGAAGATTCTGATTGCTGGTGGTGGTACCGGTACCGGCGTGGTGTTTAGTAAATCGTCATCAAAACCGATTTATATGAACATGGCCGAAGTCCAAGCTGGTCTTGGAGTGGGTATTAAATCAACCCAAACCATTTTTGTATTTCAAAAAGAAACGGCTCTCAATGATTTCGTTAATTCTGGTTGGACTTTCGGCGGCCAAGTAACGGCAGCTGCAAAATATGAAAAAAATGGGGATGCCTACCATGACGCCAACATCGTCGCCGACGGAATACTGATGTACCAATTAACAGACTCGGGCCTTGCCGCTGAAATCACTGGCAAGGGCTCTAAGTACTATAAAAATACTGACCTCAATAAATAATCAGATTGGATGACGCCTAAAGTCTTAAGGCGTCATCTGTGCATTGAGTTTTGCTTGACTAGGATCATGCAATTTATTCAAAGCAGATAAGTAAGCCTTAGCTGAGGCTGCGATGATATCGGGATCAGTTCCAACGCCATTCACAATGCGACCGCCCTTAGCTAAACGAACTGTAACCTCGCCTTGCGATTGCGTTCCTGAAGTAATTGCATTAACTGAGTACAGTAACTGCTCTGCCCCGCTCTTAGCAATTTCTTCAATCGCATTCAAGCTAGCATCTACTGGACCATTCCCTTCAGATTCAGAGCTCACCTCTTTATCACCCATACGGAAAGTAACGCGTGACTTAGGGCGCTCACCCGTTTCAGAATGTTGGCTTAAAGAAATAAAGTGATAATGGTCATCGGCTTCTGCAGCAGCAGAATCAGACATGATGGCAATGATGTCTTCATCAAAAATTTCTGACTTTTGATCAGCCAAAGCTTTAAAACGCACAAAGGCCTCGTTTAAATCTGCCTCAGCTTGGATTGCAATGCCCAAATCTTGCAAGCGCTGTTTAAAAGCATTACGTCCTGATAATTTACCCAACACGATCTTGTTAGCAGACCAGCCCACATCTTCCGCGCGCATGATTTCATAAGTCTCACGGTTTTTCAAAATACCATCTTGGTGAATACCAGAAGCGTGTGCAAATGCATTCGCGCCAACCACTGCTTTATTGGGTTGCACCACAAATCCAGTGATATGGGAAACCAATTTAGAGGCAGGAACAATTTGGGTCGCATCAATGCCACAAACCATATCAAAGTAATCTTTACGCGTACGCAAAGCCATCACAATCTCTTCTAATGCCGTATTACCAGCGCGCTCACCCAAACCATTGATCGTGCACTCGATCTGACGGGCGCCGCCAATCTTGACGCCTGCCAAGGAATTGGCAACTGCCATACCCAAGTCATTATGGCAATGCACGGACCATACCGCTTTATCGGAGTTCGGTACGCGGCTACGCAAAGTCTTGATAAATTCGCCATACAACTCGGGAGTTGCATAGCCAACGGTATCGGGAATATTGATCGTAGTCGCCCCTTCATTGATGACACCCTCGACCACTCTGCACAAGAAATCCATCTCAGAGCGATAGCCGTCTTCAGCTGAAAACTCAATATCGTCAGCCAAGTTTCTAGCAAAACGAATTGAGCGTTTTGCCTGCTCCAATACTTCTTCAGGAGACATGCGCAACTTCACAGCCATATGCAAAGGGCTGGTAGCTAAGAATGCATGAATACGCTTGGCTTTGGCAGCCTTTAATGCATCTGATGCACGTGTAATGTCTTTATCATTTGCTCTAGCCAAAGAGCACACAATGGAATCTTTAATGGCAGCAGCAACCGCAGAAATTGCCTGAAAATCGCCTTCAGAACTAGCAGCAAAACCCGCTTCAATCACATCTACTTTGAGTCGCTCTAATTGACGGGCAATGCGGACTTTTTCATCCTTAGTCATCGAAGCGCCTGGGGATTGCTCACCATCACGCAAGGTGGTATCGAAAATGATTACTTTATCGCTCATCACTACTCTCCGGTTTTAAATACTTCATTTGCTTATTACTGAATTTCAATCTTAAAAACAAAAAACCCCAGCAAATTGCTGGGGCTGGTATGTGGTGGTTAATGAACTCTTTTTGGTCTCATCAACTCAGGCCTTACCCGCCCCAAGCTTTAGGCTTAGTGCTAGTAGAAGGAGACCGGTTAAAGGCGAGAAATTCATCAACATGGAATTAATATACCCGAAAATTCTAAAATTAGCTAAAACGCTTCCCGCTGAGGCGCTCCCAAGCCCAAATGACATATCCCGAGATGGAATACACCACGAATACACCAAATAAGGTCAAAGGCGGATTAGAAGAAATCAATACAAAGGTCAGGATCATGAGAACCATGACGCCAAAAGGAACGCGATAGCGGACGTCCAAGGCTTTGCCGCTATAAAACCGTGCATTAGAGACCATGGTTAATCCTGCATAAACGGCAATGAAGAAGGTTATCCATGGAATTGCTGTATCCCGCACTGGAATTTTGTTGTCATCAGCTAACCAGATAAAGCCAGCCATTAAAGCGCCGGCTGCTGGGCTAGGTAAGCCTTGAAAAAATTTCTTATCAACGACGCTTGTATTGACGTTAAAACGTGCCAAGCGCAAAGCGGCACCAGCACAGTAAGTAAAGGCTGCCAACCAACCCCACTTACCCAAATCTTTTAAAGCCCACTCATAAGCAACTAAAGCCGGAGCTACCCCAAAGGAGACCATGTCAGCAAGTGAGTCATATTGTTCACCAAAGGCGCTTTGCGTATTAGTCATGCGAGCTACGCGTCCATCCATACCATCCAGAACTAGCGAAGCAAAGATTGCAATAGCAGCAACTTCAAACTGATGATTCATCGCATTAACGATTGCAAAGAAGCCACAGAACAATGCAGCGGTAGTAAATGCGTTCGGCAGTAAATAAATACCTTTGCCACGTGGGCGAGGTTTTACATGGACTTCTTCTACTTCGTAATCAATCCCATCCCCAAGCTCATCAGCCCATTCGTCATGAGTTGACTCGGCACGAATGCGTGAGAGGCGACTGCGATCAATACGGCCACGACGGCGAAATGTAGTCAAAGATTTTCCCAGTGATGAGTGTGAATCAGTCTAGGCCTGGTAAGCGGGCCAAGGCTGTATTGGTAGCAAATACTTTATCACCAACACTTACCAATGGTTCAGCGGTAAGTGGTAAATAAACATCAACCCGAGAACCAAAACGAATAAAGCCATAGCGCTCGCCCGCTTTGAGACGATCACCCACATGGATATAACAAAGGATACGGCGTGCAATTAAGCCGGCAACCTGAACCAGGGTCACGATTTGTCCGTTAGCATCAATCACAACGGCATTACGCTCGTTCTCTGTAGAAGCTTTATCCAGATCGGCATTAACAAACTTGCCGGGGAAATACTGAATCTCTTTCACTAAACCATTTACAGCACTACGATTCGAGTGCACATTAAATACATTCATGAAGACGCTGATTTTGAGTGCTTCGCGACCAGCATAGGGATCATTGGTTTTTTCAACCACCACAATCCGTCCATCAGCTGGAGATAAAACCAAATCGCGACCCAGCGCAGGAATGCGCTGTGGATCACGGAAAAACTGCAGAACAAAGATAAAGATAATCCAAAGCGGCCAGGACCAGGCGGAACCGCCAAGGTATTGAACTAGCAAAGTAAAGAACCCCACCAGTGCCAAATACGGCCAGCCTTCTCTTGCAATAATGGGGTGGGGATACATCATCTTCGTTCTGAGCCTTATTAATTAAAACTAATTGTTTGTTGCTTAGTTCTTCGTTTGATCTACTAACTTGTTCTTAGCAATCCAAGGCATCATGGCGCGCAATTTTGCACCAACCACTTCGATGTCATGCTCTGCATTCAAACGACGACGTGAGATTAATGTTGGAGCACCAGCCTTGTTCTCCAGAATGAAGCTCTTAGCGTATTCACCAGTCTGAATATCTTTTAGGCACTGACGCATAGCGTTCTTCGTATCTTCGGTAACAATCCGTGGGCCAGTGACATACTCACCATACTCAGCGTTATTAGAAATGGAGTAGTTCATGTTAGCGATACCGCCTTCATAGATTAAGTCAACAATCAACTTGAGCTCATGCAAGCACTCAAAGTAAGCCATTTCAGGGGCATAACCAGCTTCAACCAAGGTTTCAAAACCGGCCTTGATCAATTCAACTGCACCACCACAAAGAACAGCTTGCTCACCGAATAAGTCCGTTTCAGTTTCTTCGCGGAAGTTCGTTTCGATAATTCCAGCACGACCACCACCGTTTGCTGTTGCGTAAGACAAGGCTAGGTCACGAGCAGAGCCCGATTTATCTTGGTAAACCGCGATCAAATGGGGAACACCACCACCTTGGGCATATGTTCCGCGAACAGTATGGCCAGGCGCCTTAGGTGCAATCATGATGACGTCTAAGTCAGCACGTGGCTGAACTTGACCGTAATGCACGTTAAAGCCATGTGCAAAAGCAAGAGCTGCGCCCTGCTTAATATTGCCGTGCACTTCTTTGTTATACACATCCGCAATTTGCTCATCTGGCAACAACATCATCACGATGTCAGCGTCTTTAACAGCTTCAGAAACTTCTTTTACTGTCAGACCTGCATTTGCAGCCTTGCTCCAGGAAGCGCCATCTTTACGTAAACCAACAGTTACGTTAACGCCAGAGTCGTTTAGGTTCAATGCATGCGCGTGGCCTTGTGAACCATAACCAATGATGGTGACTTTCTTGCCCTTAACGAGGGACAAATCTGCGTCTTTATCGTAAAAAACTTTCATGCTCTTTCCTTGTATTGAAATAAGTTTTGCTGCGTAATAAATCAGTTATAAAAAATTAAACTTTTAAGATACGTTCACCACGTCCAATGCCAGAACCGCCAGAACGCACGGTTTCCAGAATTGATGCTCGATCAATCGAATCAATAAATGCATCCAATTTAGCGCCATCTCCTGTTAATTCGATGGTGTAACTCTTGTCTGTCACATCAATGATGCGTCCGCGGAAAATATCGGTAGTACGCTTCAATTCTTCACGCTCTTTACCAACTGCGCGAACCTTGATCATCATTAACTCACGTTCAATGTGAGGGCCTTCACTCAAATCAAACACCTTAACCACCTCCACTAGGCGATTTAAGTGCTTAGTGATTTGCTCAATCACATCATCTGAACCCATGGTGACAATAGTCATACGTGACAAAGAAGAATCTTCAGTAGGGGCAACGCTCAAGGTTTCAATGTTGTAACCACGGGCAGAGAAAAGACCCACTACGCGCGACAAAGCGCCTGGTTCATTTTCAATTAATACAGAAATAATGTGTCGCATTACAGATCCTCGCTACCTAAGAGCATTTCAGTAATACCCTTACCGGCTTGAACCATCGGCCACACATTCTCTTCTGGGTCGGTCTGGAAATCCATGAACACAGTGCGATCCTTTAAGCGAATAGCTTCCTTCAGAGCGCCCTCAACATCAGACTTTTTCTCAATAAGCATACCAACGTGACCATAAGCCTCTGCCAACTTCACAAAGTCAGGCAAAGAATCCATATAGGAACTCGAATAACGCTTGTTATAGGTCAGTTCTTGCCATTGGCGAACCATTCCTAAGTAACGGTTATTTAGGGAGACAATTTTCACCGGCGTGTTGTATTGCTTGCAGGTGGAAAGTTCCTGAATGCACATCTGGATAGAGCCTTCGCCAGTAATAGCAAAAACATCCTTGTCAGGAAATGCCTTCTTGATCCCCATGGCATATGGCAAGCCTACGCCCATGGTACCGAGTCCACCAGAGTTAATCCAACGACGTGGCTGATCAAACTTGTAGAACTGGGCTGCCCACATTTGATGTTGACCTACATCAGAAGTAATAAAGGCATCACCACCTGTGAGTTCCCACAATTTTTGAACAACGTACTGAGGCTTCACAATTTGTGAAGCTTCGTCGTACTTCAAGCAATCTTTTTTACGCCATTCATTAATCTGCTCCCACCACGCGGCAACTTTCTCACCATTTTTACGTGGGCCAGCAGCCTTCAGTTGCGCAGTCATTTCCTGCAACACTTCTTTGAGGTTGCCAACAATCGGAACATCCACCTTCACACGTTTTGAGATTACGGAAGGATCGATATCGATGTGAATAATTTTGCGGGGATGACTTGCAAAGTGTTGGGTGTTGCCAATCACGCGGTCATCAAAACGTGCACCAATAGCAATCAACACATCACTATGTTGCATCGCCATATTCGCTTCGTATGTTCCGTGCATACCCAGCATGCCCAAGAACTGCGGACTGGTTCCAGGAAATCCGCCCAAGCCCATCAAGGTATTGGTAACGGGATAGCCCAATAAGTCAGCGAACTCTTTTAACTCAGGCGCTGCGTCAGCAAGAATGACGCCACCACCGGTATAGATGTATGGGCGCTCTGCTTCTTGCAACAAGGCTACTGCTTTGCGGATTTGACCGCTATGCCCCTTTACTACTGGGTTATAGGAACGCATTTCCAATGTTTCCGGATAGACAAAGGGTCCTTTGGCAGCAGATACATCCTTAGGGATGTCGATCAATACTGGACCAGGACGACCGGTCTGCGCAATGTGAAATGCTTTTTTCAAAACCAAAGGCAAGTCTTTAACATCCTTAACAAGGAAGTTATGTTTAACCACGGGTCGTGTAATACCGACGGTATCTGCTTCTTGGAAAGCATCTTCGCCAATAGCGTACGTTGGCACGTTACCACTAATGATCACCATTGGGATTGAATCGGTATACGCAGTTGCAATTCCGGTAACCGCATTGGTTACCCCTGGCCCGGAGGTGACTAAAGCCACGCCAACCTTACCAGTTGCACGCGCATAGCCATCGGCCGCATGAACTGCTGCTTGCTCATGTCGAACTAGGATATGTTCAAACTTATTCTGCTTAAAAATTTCGTCGTAGATAAAGAGAACGGATCCCCCTGGGTAACCCCAAACGAATTCAACTCCTTCTTTGTGCAGTGCATGCACAAGCATTTCAGCACCAATCATTTCTGGAGGCGCATCTACGGTATTTGGGTTTGCTGAGTCTTTGTTAGCTTTAGTAGCTAAAAATTCGGCGCTGCTTGTATTCATTTTCTTTCGTCCTTTGCAATTTTCGGCAAAAAATTGTTTGGTCTGTTCTATCTCCTGCTTATGGCCTGAGTTCGAACGGCGCTGCTACCGGAAAAACCACTTCTTGAATGAGAATCTAGGTAGTAAGCCTAATATTCTATAGCAATCCCTTAAAATTACCCAATTCTTACAGATTCAGGTCTAATCCTTTGCATGGCATCAGCCCAAGAACTATCTGATTTTCTGCGTAGTGTCGAGCAGCGCGCGTTTAAGCAAGCGGTCTACGCTGTGCGTGATGATGATGCTGCACTGGATATTGTTCAGGACGCCATGATTAAGTTAGCTGAAAAATACGGAGATCGTCCAGCTGCTGAATTGCCGCTGGTGTTTACGAGAATCCTGCAAAACCGGATACATGACTGGTTTCGGCGCCAGAAGGTTAGAAATACCTGGGTCACCCTCTTTTCCAATATGGGCAAGAAAAATGATGAAAATGACGATTTTGACCCCCTAGAGTCACTTTCAGCCCCAGATGACAGTGAAATTCACCAAGATGGGGCCCAAACCCTAGAGAGAAGTCAGCTTTTACAGTCTCTGGAGTCAGAAATATCAAAATTACCTGTACGTCAACGAGAAGCCTTCCTGATGCGTTATTGGGATGAGCTAAGCATTACTGAGACCGCAAAAGCCATGGGTTGTAGCGAAGGTAGCGTTAAAACGCATTGTTCTAGAGCCACTCAATCATTAGCTAAAGCATTGAAATTAAAAGGAATTACGCTGTGAAACACCTTAATGAGCAACTGACCGAGAGTCAAGCAGACCAATTTGGTCGAGCCAGTGCCGCCCTCCTAAACGAAGGCGCTCAAGTCTTGCCTAAAAATATTAAAGAGCGTCTTTACGCAGCCCGTATGAAGGCGATTTCTGTCAGAAAACCAGAAAAAGTACTTGTTCAAAAGCCCGTTTTAGCAGGTATTACTGGCAATTGGAGTTTCGGATCCAATGCCCGCTGGGATAGTGTTAGCTGGATAGCTCCATTGGTAGTCCTCGTATTTGGGCTGATTGCTATTGCGCAATGGCAGGATGATTCACGTATTAACGACATTGCTGAAGTAGATGCTGCCTTATTAAGTGATGATGTTCCACCTGACGCTTATGCTGATAGTGGCTTTATGGCATTCCTCAAGAATGGTCCTCTTTCAGATTCAAGCGACTCTGCTGATTTAGTACAAAGCAAATAAGCACCTGCTCTCTGATGCTGCCTAAACTGAAGTTGAACTTTGCTAGTGCTTTTGTAGCACTAGTCATTACTATGTTCTGCCTGAATATTTCTGCAGTACAAGCGCAATCTGCTCCGAACGCTGCGCATGGCAAAACAACTGCCATTCCCGAAAAGAAACCTGATGGCACTTGGGAAGGACTAAAACCAGCGCAACAACAAATTCTCGCCCCTTTAGAGAGCGACTGGGATTACATGTTGCCAGATAGCCGCAAGAAATGGATTCAGGTTGCGAATATTTACCCGAAGATGAGTACGCAAGATCAAGAACGCTTGCAGTCACGAATGACTGGATGGTCAAATCTTTCGCAAAAGGAACGCCGCCTCGCTCGTGAAAACTATTTAAGCAGTCTTAAGTTCCCAGCCGAGAAAAAAGCTGAAGCTTGGAGTGCCTATCAAAAGTTAAGCGATGATCAAAAGAAGAAGTTGGCTGAATCTGAGGTAAAGAAAAAACCAACTGCAGCTAACGCACCTACACTGCAACTGCACCCTATTGCCCCTAAGGTAAGCTTACCGGCAACCATTACGGCTCCAAGCAGCCCTGCTCCAGCCGAAAGCTCTGGATCTAGTGCTGAGAGTAGCGCTTCTAATAACTAATTTCATTGTTCATTAAGCAGTTTTATGACGCCTGCTGAACTCAGCGCATTATCTTCCCCACAATTTTGGCGACGTGTTTTCTGTTGTTTATATGAGCAACTCGTACTGTTGGGTGTGATTGCCCTTATCTTCCTAGTTCCTAATCTAGGGTTAGGTATTTTGTTTGGGGTTGCACTGCCGAGTTGGCTGACGTTTATTTACCTCTATACCGTTTTAGGAATCTACTTTGTTTGGTATTGGAGTAAATCGGGTCAAACATTGGCAATGCAGACTTGGCGTATTCGGATAATTGATATGAATGGCTTCACCCTCACTAAACGCAAAGCATTTTGGCGCTATATCTTTGGATCACTTTGGATCATCCCCTGCGTTGTATTGCAATGGGCATTCCATTTGGAAAAATGGCAAATTATCGAGATGCTATTTTCAGTTGCACTCTTCTTTTGGCCTCTGACGCTATATCTTGATCGCAGAAGTCCACTGCAACGCCAAAGCCTGCCAGATCGTTTTGCCGGTACGAGATTAGTAGAGCTACCGAAACACTTAGTAACACTCTCCTAAGGGCTCTAAACCTCTCTTAGGCACTCAATTGCTGTAGTGCTCTGTATCTTTCTCTGAAAACGATAGCCAGCAGCGAGACAGGCAAGCACTCCAAAAATAATTCCCATCGAAAGTGCCTGAGCAAACGCATTAAACTCAATTTCCAATACATAGCGCCCTAAAGCCCAAGCGGCGATACCCGCAGCTATCCCAGCTAAAGCTCCAGCGACAAAGCCAATGATGATTAATTCAACTCTGGCAATGCTGGCTAAAGTTGCGCGCGAGGCGCCAATCGCTTTTAAGATCGCGGCATTTCTGAAGCGGTCATCTTGAGTAGCTGAAATCGCAGCCATCAATACTAAGATTGCTGCAGCGATCGTAAAGGCAAACAACAAACCTAAGGCGACAGATAATTTATTGAGCACTTCTTGGATTTGTTGGAGTGAAGCTGATACATCCACCACTGTGAGGTTGGGATACTTCTGGCTCATTTGAAAATCGAGCGCTTCAAGATGGGGATCCTGGTAGTAGGATGTAATCCAAGATTGCGGCAAAGTATTTAGTTGTGCGGGAGGCATGATGACAAAGAAATTCACCCGCATGGACCCCCAGTCTAATTTACGAATAGAGGTAATTGGGGCAGTAAGCCTTTCGCCGGCGACTTCATAAGTCAGTTGATCGCCCATCTTGAGCCTGAGGGTTTTAGCAATACCAGTCTCTATGGAGATTTGAGGAGTCTCATCGCTTATCCACTTACCCTCAGTAATACGATTGCCTGGTGGCAATTGATCGGTATACGATAAATTAAACTCGCGATCGATTAAGCGACGCGCGTTATCGTCAGAAAAATTATTCGGGGAAATATCGCGTCCATTGATTGCAATTAAACGGCCTCGCACCATGGGGTAAAAATCAGGTTTTTCTATACCAGACTCGACCAGAGTGTTGGTGATATCCCCTTTTTGATCACCCTGTACATTGATCATGAAACGATTAGGTGCATTTTCTGGAATATTGCCTTGCCAGGTGCTCAATAAATCCTGTCTCAATAACAAGATCATTAGCAAGGACATCAAGGCGATCCCTAAAGCAGTGATTTGCATTACAGCAAACCCTGGCTTTCTGCCTTGTGCAGTAATCGCAAAGCGAATCGCAAAGCGTTGAGTACGGATGCGTCCCAGTAATCGCAAAATCAACCAAGCCGAACCAGCAAATAGCACGATCGCACCACCAAAGCTCAGGCCAGCCCAAAATGCCAACTTCCAATCACGGGCAGCCATCGCAATTAGGACTACGCTAGTACCAATCCCAAAAGTAGCTACCCAAATAGCTGAACGGTTAATGCCTTCAAACTCTTTTCGGATCAGACGGATTGGAGATACCTTCACCAAAGAAAATATGGGGGGCCCTGCAAATCCAATAAGTAAAAACCACGAAAAGAGCGCACTCCAAACTACTGGCCATAAAGAAACGCCCGGAAGATTGGTGAGGATTAAATTACCTAAAATCCAAGTCAAGATAAGCTGCACCAAATAACCGAGTATTGCCCCAACTATGGCAGAGCTTATTCCGAGGCTGAGCAATGTGCCAATTTGCCTTTTGATAATCATGGGGCTAGTAGCACCAAAACATTTCAAAACAGCACAAGCATCTGCCTGCTTTAATGCATAACGACGTGCAGATAATGCGATTGCGACTGCCGCAACCAACGCTGTTAATACTGAAATCAAGGATAAGAAACGCTCAGCTCGTTCCAGAGTCTTACGCATGATGGGTTGCACATTTTCCAGAGTCTCAATTCGCAGACCGCGCAGACCCTCTTTTTCAATATAGTCCTTTGCCCAAGACTCATACGCCTGTATTTGAGGGTCAGAACCTGCTAACAGTAATCGATACGTGACCCTACTGCCCAACCCAATAAGTCCTGTGCCTGGTAGGTCATCCATCGACATCATCACTCGAGGTGCGAAATTCATAAAACCAGCACCGCGATCCAATTCACGTTCAAGGACGCCAGCAATGATTAGCTGCTTCTTGCCAATTCCAATCTGATCGCCTAACTTGGCTTGTAGACTGGATAGCATTACAGAGTCAATCCAGACTGAGCCTGTGGGTGGACCTACCGCAATGACTTTATTACTTGAGGTTTGAACTTGCAGCGCACCTCGCAGGGGGTATTGAGAGTCAACGGCTTTCAAGGATGCCAGCTTACTCCGGGTACCCACAGTTGCCATACTGGGGAAAACAATTGTTTGAGCAATCTGGAGTTGGCGGCTTTGCGCTTCTAGAATAAATCGCTCAGTTATAGGTTGGTCTGCGGCGATCAGGAGATCCGATGCCAGCAACTGACGAGCATCGAATTGAAAAGCCCTTTGCATCCGATCAGCCAAAAAGCTCACACTAGATAAAGCAGCGACCGATAGAGTTAAGGCTACAAATAACCAAGCTAGCTCACGAGAGCGTAGCTCTTGTTTTAAACCACTAAACAGGCTTTGGAAATACTTCAAATTGCTTGAATCTGTCCGCCATCTACACGCATGACAGTTCCCGTAATGAAAGAGGCGTTTTGGCTCGCTAAAAAGGCAGCCGCATCACCATATTCTTTTGGATCTCCATAGCGCCCCATTGGAATCTGCCTCAGACTGGCTTTTACTACCTCTTCGTAGCTAGCGCCCTCACGCTTTGCTCTTGCTTCATCAAGCTGACGCAGTCTATCGGTTGCTATACGACCTGGCATGATGACATTCACCGTAATGCCTTCATTAGCAACTTCTGCCGCTAATGTTTTGGACCACGCAAGTAATGCTGCACGCAGAGTGTTGGAGATCGCCAAATTTTTAATTGGGGCAATTGCTCCTGACGTGGTACTTGTAATAATGCGACCCCATTTACGCTGACGCATACCGGGCAGCACGCGATCGGTGATGGCAATCAGCGAGAGCACCATATCGTTAAAACTTTTTTGCCAGAGCGCAGGATCTTGCCCCGCAGCCGGGGTTGGAGGCGGACCGCCAGTGTTGTTAATCAGGATGTCAATTGGGCCAAGTGAATTTTCAACTTGACTAATCAAGGCATCTATTACTGAAGCATCGGAGAGATCCCAGCTAAGCGCAAGCGCCACACCACCAGCAGCCTCAATCAATTCAACTGACTGCCTTAAACCGTCTGGGTTACGTCCTGTGACAGCAACCTTTACGCCTTCACGTGCTAAAGACACCGCCATTGCTTGACCTAACCCACGACTAGAGGCCAAAACCAAGGCTACTTTTCCATTAATCCCCAAATCCATGTCAACCCCCAAACCTCTATTTATATTTTTTAATCTAGCTGTAACTTTTGTTTAGCTACCACTTCTTTGTACACAGTGAACTCCGCTTTAATCTCTTTTGTAAATGCTTCTGGGCCATTTACATTAATGAGAGAGCCTGTATCTTCAATACGTTTCTTTACAGCAGGTTCTGTAACGGCCTTTTGTAGAGCGGCATAGTATTTATCTACAATCTCTTTTGGCATACCTGCTGGACCCAATAATCCGTAATAAGCCATCCGATTGACTGGTGCCAAGCCAACCTCAGTAAACGTTGGTACGTTAGGTAACTGGGCTAAGCGCTTAGGCGCGGCAACTACAATTGGCACGAGTTTGCCGTCTTTAATGAACGGTAGTGACGATGGGAGATTATCAAAAATCATCGACACTTGGCCGCCCACCGTATCAGCCAATGCGGGACCAGCACCGCGGTAAGGAATGTGAACAATAAATACGCCAGTCAAGCTTTTGAATAATTCTGTTTGCAGGTGACCAATACCACCAGTACCGGAACTTGAATAAGAATACTTCCCAGGATTTGCCTTAAGCACTTCCATAAATGTCTTGAAGTCTTTTGCTGGGAACGAAGGATTGACCGCGATGATATTTGGGGTAGCAGCAATATTGCTAATGGCTGTGAAATCGGTAATCGGGTCATAACCAATCTTCGGATTGATTGCCGGATTTGCGGCGGTAGTAGAAACCGTTGCCATACCGATCGTATAGCCATCCTTTGGGGCACGCATCACTTCAAGGGCACCTACGGATCCCCCGCCACCCGCTTTGTTTTCGACAATCACAGGTTGACCTAACTGCCTACCCAATGCATCGCCTACCGAGCGAGCAATGATGTCAGTACTTCCACCAGGAGCAAAGGGAACAATCAGGCGAATAGGCCTATTGGGGAAATTTTGAGCTTGCGCAACATGACTTAGGCTAATGCCAATCAACAAGATAGTGATAGCGCCAGTAATTATGGCGCGACATGAGACAAATTTCATCGATTTACTGTCCTAACGGTTTCGGCAAATTGGCAGCATATTTAGATAGCTGCTCTTCATAAAGTGTGAAGATCTCAGCGAGTGCCTGCTGCTGTCCCAATACAAGCGCTTCAGGACTATTGTCTTTCAGGGGAATTCTCTTGGTATAGCGGTTTGCACCAATCATGGGCTTAGGTGATCCACCGCTTTGCGCAGTTAAAAAGAACTCCACGCTAACCACCGCCTCAGGGCGTACTCGATAGTCGCCATAGAATTCATTCACGGTAGCCTGCAGAGTGTAATAAGGGAAAAAGCTATTACTCTGACCTACGGTAGCAGAAAAAATATTGGCCTTATTGAGCCACTGTCGCTCAGAATCTGCAATCATTTCTGCAGGAATCGTGGTGTAAACGTTATAGAAATCTTTTTCGTAACGCTGGTCACTAATGCGATAGACGAGCGATCTACCATCAAACGGTGGCGCGACCGATACCGACCCTACCTTAAGCCAGAGATCAGAGCGAGTTTTAAGTGGTTCACCAGTCCGCTCTGGAGCAACCATCCAACTACTTGGTGTTACTGGCGCACGGGTTGGTAAGCTGCAAGAAACAAGTCCCATCAGCGCCAAAGTAAATAAAATTCGCTTCATCATTTTTGTACTCCTGACTGCGACGGTGTGCCGTTCAATGGCGGTGTGATCTTTGGTGGAGGTTCCCCCCAAATCAAACTAGAAGGCGATTGGCTTGCAATGCGACTAAATTCATTTAAGTTCTCGCTAGTTTGCTTTAGATTTTCCATAGTCATGGCTGTATCACCCTGCATACTGGTGACAGTTTGACGCAAGGCTACAGTTGCACCAATCAACTCACGCATCAATACACTCAATTCTTCCTTATCTGTCACCTTAGCAATACGCGCCAAAATTACATTCATATCTTTAACGGTACGAATAACTCCTTCGTTTCCTTTGCCATCGCCAGCCATCATGACATTGAGATTATCTAACAGCGCATCCAGTTTTTTCTGAACGGCATCTACCTTCATCTCATTCAAGGACCCAATCAGTTTTTGAATACCAGAGATGATTTCGTCAGCTTGATTCGGCATTGAAGGTATTACGGGGTAATCAGGTGTCCACCCAAATTCCAGCGAAGGCGTTACAGCACCTTTTGCTACGAAATCAAATTCAACGTAGCTAACACCAGTAATACCCATCGATTTCACTCGTGCACGTAAATTGTTTTCCACAAATTCAGCAATCTGCTCTTCGCTGACCCTATCACCGAAAATTTGCATCCGTACCACCACATACTGACGACGTTTATCGAAAGTAACATCCCTCTCATAGATATCACCTGATAAGCCAATCAACTTTACTTGGCCAATCTTGACACCTCGAAAGCGAACATCGGCGCCCGTATCCAGACCTGTAACTGACTGCTTAATATAGGTCTCCACCATGAATGATCTTTTGAAAAACTGTCCTGATCCAAAGATGAGTATCAAGGCTATGAGCACGCCGATTGCGGCAAGCACAAAAACACCTAAACGGAAGTAGTTGGGATTTGAGTTATTGCTCATGCTGCGTCCTTACTCATAATGCGATTAAAGAATTGATGCACTCTAGGATCTTTACTGGTATCTCTTAAAACTTTAGGGTCACCTTCTGCAATGATCCCTTTAGCGCCCTTATCCAGCATAATGACCTTGTCAGCAATCGCGTAGATACTTGCCAATTCATGTGAAACGATCACAAAGGTAATGCCTAAATTTTTAGACAAATCTAAAATCGTGCTGTCAAGATCAGCGGAAGTGATTGGATCAAGGCCTGCTGAAGGCTCATCGAGAAACAAAATCTTGGGATCTAGTGCCATTGCACGTGCTATTGCAGCCCGCTTTTGCATGCCTCCGCTAATCTCACTTGGCATATATGACTCATAGGGCAATAAACCAACTAAATCTAATTTGCAACGGGCTAAGAGATCCATTTGGGCTTGAGACAACTCTGTGTACTCTTCCATAAATAGGGTTACGTTATCAAGCAAGTTCATGGAACCAAACAATGCACCTTGCTGATACATCACCCCAAAACTAGTCATAATTTTTTGACGATCGGCTCCTAGAGCGGTAGTGATATTTTGCCCCTCAATGAGTACGTCGCCGCCTAAGGGCTGATAAAGACCAAACAGATTCTTAAGAAGGCTTGACTTCCCACATCCTGACCCACCCAAGATGACAAAGATCTCGCCATTATTCACAGTGAAATTGAGATTTTGCATCAATACGTTAGAGCCATAACCTACCGTGAGGTTTTGGACATCAACTGCATACGTAGAGTTAGTAAGGTCGGTCATTAGAAGCCAGTCTTATAGGAGATAAACGCAAAAATACCGTCAACCACCACAATCATCACAATGCTGCTGACTACAGCCCGGGTCGCAGAGATACCTACTGCTGCTGCACCTGTACCAGTTTGCATGCCACGCAGGCATCCCATAGCTGAAACAACAACCCCAAATAAAGTGGCTTTAATTAAGCCTGAGAGAATATCTTCCACATCAACGGCGGCTAACATGCCATTGTAAAAATTGATAAATGGAATGCCATAAATCAGCATCGTCAACATTGAAGCAACCACGCTCACAATATCTGCGAATAGAGTCAAAATAGGTGCCACTAAAATCCCAGCTAGTACCCTAGGTACGACCAAAAATCTCATCGGACTTAAGCCGCCAGAGACTAATGCATCTACCTCGCTATTGACTGTCATCGTGCCAATTTCAGCAGCAAAAGCTGCTGATGACCTACCCGCCAGCAAGATAGCAGTAATGAGCGGACCCATTTCGCGGACAATCCCAAGCGCTGCCAATGGCCCCACAAAGGAGACGGCGCCAAACTGCGCCATACCAATTGCAGCCTGAAAAGACAAAATTACGCCAATCAAGAAGGACACCAAACCCACGATAGGCAATGCGGCAATACCTGCCTCTACTGCTGTATTTACAAAATCGCCCCACCGTACTTGACCTGGATTACGTAAAGACCAATATAAGTCTGCAGACAACTGCCCAGTAAATGAAACCAGTCCCTTCGTATCATTAATTAAGTTTTGTGCGGCCATTCCGGTGCTCACGACAAAACTGCGTTTTGGTTTTACGGCTGGAACTGGAAAAAGATTATTGATTGGATCAAATTCCTTGAGTAGCGGTTGATAGCGTGGATCCAAACCTACCAACTCAAACTTACCACCGGCTTTTTGTTGAGCCTCTTCGATGGCAATCAAAAAAGCTACGCCCGCTCCATCAAAAAATGACACTCGAGATGCATCGAATGTCAGCGTCTGATTGGTATTTTGTTGAAGCCATGCATTTTGAGACGCTTGAATTTGAGTCCAAATACCACCCAAGGAATATACGTTCACCACGCCATTCAGGGCTACTTTTGCATTGGATGCATCAATCTGTGTCCAAACCACCACTGGGGGCTTGGATTCAACAGAATTAGATGAAATAGGGTCTGCAACGCTCATAACCCAACTATAAGGGATCTTGATGAAAGGTTCGAGAAAGTGAAAAGGGCCCAGTTTCTCAACTAGGCCCTGTATGGGATGGTGCGGCTGGCAGGAATTGAACCCACGACCCCTTGGTTCGTAGCCAAGTACTCTATCCAACTGAGCTACAGCCGCAACATCCATAATTATGCCATGGAAGAGAAAAACTACATCACCCCCACCGGTCACGAGCGGATCAAAACCGAGCTCCTGCAACTCTTAAACCTTGATCGGCCTGAGGTTGTGAAGGTGGTTCATTGGGCTGCCTCCAATGGCGATCGCTCTGAAAACGGCGACTATATTTATGGAAAAAAGCGTCTTAGAGAGATTGATCGAAGGATTCGCTTTCTTAATAAGCGCCTCGAATTTGCCGTGGTGGTTGACAATTCAGCTCGAAAATCTGGTGATGCCGATGCTGAGCAAGTTTTTTTTGGTGCAACTGTGACCTACTCCACCCTTCAGGGCGAAGATGCTGGAAAAGAGATCAACATCACCATTGTTGGAGTAGATGAAGTGGATTTAGATAAGGGCCATGTCAGCTGGGTATCCCCCATTGCTAAAGCACTTATTAAGGCGAGATTGGGAGATTGTGTTTCGATCCGAACACCCACCGGGCCATGCGAAATTGAAATCTTAGAGGTTCAATATCTCTAAGAAAAATTCATCAAGAATCAAAGTGCCCGCGTACGAGTGACTCGCATGACATCGTGGTTGGTTCGCAAACTACGCATGACTTTCGAGAGGTGTAGGCGGTCATAAACTTGAATGGTGAAACGGATGGTAACTGAATCTTCCTTGTAACGATCTTCCATCGACACATTCATGATGTTTGAATCTGCAACAGTTACACTGCTTGCAACACGGGCTAAAACACCTTTACCTTGGCGGGTATCAATCGCCAGATCTACCTCAAACTCCCGATTAAGATCTTTACCCCACTCTACTTCTACCCATTTATCGCTATCTTTAGAAAGCATTCGCAATGCAATTGGGCAGTCGTTGGTATGGACTTGTAAGCCTTCGCCCTTACCAAGGTATCCAATAATGTTATCGCCCGGTATTGGATGGCAACAGGTTTGAAAATGAATCGAGTTACCTTCACGCCCATCGACTAAGATTGCCTGGCGTTGGTGATGATTAATTTCTTGATGGGGTGATACCCAGTCTGCAGCGCCTAAGCGCATTTGCTCACCACCACCCTCATCGTCAATCAATATCTTCAAGCGAATCGCCAACTCTTGAGGTGAGCGACGCCCTAAGGCAATATTGACGCAGGCCTCTTCACGAGTCTTGTCACCCGTCCAATGCATGAGCTTGTCCCAAATCTCAGGCGTCAGCAATGCGGCATCAACCCCTTGTTGACGCAAACCATTGGCTAAAAGACGCTCACCGAGCTGCAGTGACTCTGAATAATGTTTGGTTTTTAAAGAGTGGCGTATGGAAGCACGCGCTTTACCGGTACGAACAAAAGCCAACCAACCCGGATTTGGCTGAGAATTTGCAGAGGTAACTACTTCAATAATGTCACCATTTTTAAGCTCACTACGCAAAGGTAATTGCAAACCATTAATCTTCACTGCAACGCAGTTATTACCCAGATCACTATGAATGGAATAGGCAAAGTCGAGTGCAGTGGCACCTCTTGGTAATGCTCGAATTTGTCCTGCAGGTGTAAATACGTATACAGCATCAGGGAACAAATCGATCTTGACATGCTCTAAGAATTCTTGTGAATCACCACTACTGTCCTGAATATCAATCAACGATTGCAACCATTGATGGGCACGGTTCTGAACCTCACTCATATCTGGCGAACCGTCTTTATAAGCCCAGTGCGCCGCAACTCCTGCCTCTGCTACAGCGTGCATCTCGGTTGTACGAATCTGAAACTCTACCGGAACACCGGAAGGACCTAATAAGGTAGTATGCAGCGACTGATAGCCATTTAACTTTGGAATCGCGATGTAATCCTTAAACTTACCAGGCATTGGCTTGTATAAAGAATGTAGGATACCAAGGGCGCGATAGCACTCATCAATACTGCGGACAGTCACACGGAAAGCATAAACATCCAAGACTTGAGAAAAGCTCAAGTGCTTCATACGCATCTTTTTATAAATACTAAAGAGTGTTTTTTCTCGGCCACGGAGATCAACCTCTAGATTTGCTTTAGCAAAGGCCATACGTGAAGTTTGCAAAATCTTCTCAATCATTTCCTTACGGTTGCCACGAGCGCGCTTGACAGCGCCTTCAATGACTCGGAAACGCATTGGCATTGAGTAACGGAAACTGAGATCCTGTAGATCCCGATAAATAATATTCAGGCCCAAGCGATGTGCAATCGGTGCGTAGATCTCAATGGTTTCAGCCGCTACCCGACGACGCTTCTCCATCGGCACTGCATCTAGGGTGCGCATATTATGTGTACGGTCAGCCAATTTGACTAAGATGACTCGTACATCACGTGCCATTGCCATAAACATCTTACGAAAGCTTTCAGCTTGCGCTTCTGCATGACTCTGAAATTCTAATTTATCGAGCTTAGTTAAACCCTCAACCAGTTCTGCTACTTTTGCGCCAAACTTTTCAACTAGATCAGCCTTGGTGCAACCCGTATCTTCAATCACATCATGTAACAGGGCTGCCATAATTGATGGGGCATCTAAACGCCAGGTAGCACAGAGTTCAGCAACAGCAACTGGATGGGTTATGTACGGCTCGCCACTATGTCGATATTGACCCAAGTGGGCTGTATCTGAAAACTGAAATGCTTTTCGAACTAGCGCGATTTCATCCGCTTTGAGATAGGTTAGCTTTGCGAGTAATCCCTCAATAGAAACAACTTGATGCTTTAAGGGTAAATTGGGTGCAGAGGTAGGACCAAACAAATGGCGACTCGATTGCGCCAACAAGCTTGCAAGAATAGACTTTTTACCGCTTTGAGTTGGTGTATCCGAAGGCATAGCCAACAGATCTGCTTGCTTAATTCCAAGCGAGGTCTCATTGGGCGAGACCCCTCCTATTAATTCCGATGTTTTGGGCGTACCTAAAGGGAGCTCCACACCGGAACTCCTAAATTACAAAGGTACTTTGGTCAACATGTCACGGTCAGTTACACCAGCAGCAACTTCGCGCAATGCAACTACTGTCGCTTTATCTCTGGACTCAACACGTGGGGAGTGACCTTGAACTAATTGACGAGCGCGATAAGTCGCAGCCAACACAAGTTCAAAACGATTTGGGATAGTTTTAAGGCAATCTTCTACAGTAATACGGGCCATGCTGGACTCACTTAAATTTAGCTTCAACACCCATAGGATAACTGATTAGACCCCAAGGCGCTTTAAAAGCACTGGATTTCTGGCCATACTAGGTCCAGAACGGAGGCGACTAGAGGCCAAAATGTGCTTTAGATCCACTAGAGCCTGATCAAAGGCATCGTTGACCACGATGTAATCCGCCTCATGTGCATGTAATAGTTCTACATGCGCAGCCGCTAAACGCCTCTGAATCGTTGCTTCATCATCCTGCCCCCGCTTACGCAAACGCTCTTCTAGAGCATCGATCGAAGGCGGGAAAATAAAGATCCATTGTACTGAGGGGATCAGTTTGCGAATTTGTTGCGCACCCTGCCAATCTATCTCCAGCATGACATCATTACCAGCTTGCATTTGAGATTCAATCCAAGGCTTTGAAGTGCCATAGAAATGGCCATGTACTTCTGCCCACTCTAAAAATTGACCTTGATCTCTTTCGCGAATGAATTCTTCTTTTGATACAAAGCGATAATTTTTTCCGTCAACTTCGCCTGGTCTTGGGGCTCGAGTAGTAGTGGAGAGCGATAACTTCAAACCGACTTCCTCTTGCAGTAGGGCATTGACCAGAGAAGACTTACCTGCGCCTGACGGAGCAACAATCATCAGCATGCTGCCTTGATACGATGGGGTTGGCTTTGAGATCGTCATAGGTTTATTGTAAAGATTACTCTAGGTTTTGAACTTGTTCACGCATCTGCTCAATGAAAAGCTTGAGCTCTAAGGCGGCTTGAGTGCACTCTTCAGAAACTGACTTTGAGCTTAGCGTATTCGCTTCACGATTTAACTCCTGCATTAGGAAATCCAAACGCTTGCCAACGGGTCCCTTACCTGCTAATGCGGAATCAACCGCCTGTAAGTGGGTCTTGAGGCGCGCAAATTCTTCCGCTATATCAATTCGAACCGCATAAAGCACCACCTCTTGGCGAATACGCTCCATCAGTTCAGCGCCAGCCTTAGCTTGCTCTTGCGCAGCCAATGCTTCTGATAAACGCTCGGTGAGTTTTTCTTGGTACTGCGCAACATATTGAGGAACCTTTGGTTCAATGGTCTTAACGATGTCCCGCATTTTTCCGGTAATGCTAGTAAGAACATCGACTAATGCTTTACCTTCAGCTTGGCGGCTTTCCATCAACACAGCCAAAGCTGCCTTCCCCGCCTCAACAGTCGCAGCAATCCAACCTTCTTCCTCGCCACGCGGCTCAGAAACTACACCGGGCCAACGCAGAATTTCAGCAATACTCAATTCCTGAGCTTTCGGAAAAGCATCTTGGGCTCTTTCTTGAAGGGTATAGAGTGCATCGAGACGATCTTTATTGATTGCCCCAAGTGAATGCGGGTTGGCTTTAGCGGCCCCGGCGGCAGCATTATTAATACGCCATGCAGCCCTAAACTCGACTTTTCCCCGAGAAAGGCTTTGAGTAACTAATTCTCGTAAAGCAGGCTCAGCCCCTCGACATTCGTCTGGAAGACGAAATCCGAGATCCAGAAAGCGGCTATTAACAGCCCTACATTCCACCTGCAGATCAGCAACTACGCCCGCTCCTAGGGAGACTTGACGAGAAGCGCTGCCATAACCAGTCATGCTCGATATCATATGAACATTGTAGATTGATCCTAAACCCTTAAGACTATATTTCAAGGCTAAATTCCATGAGTACCGCAAACCCAGGCAACATCACCCGCCCTAGTGGCCGCAATCCTAAACAATTGCGCCCTGTCACAATCTCTAGGGCCTTTACTAAGCATGCCGAAGGTTCCGTCTTGATCGCCTTTGGTGACACCAAGGTGCTGTGTACTGCGAGCATTCTGGATAAGGTGCCGCCCCATAAAAGAGGGTCTGGTGAAGGATGGGTTACTGCTGAGTACGGTATGCTCCCCCGCTCCACTCATACCCGTAGTGATCGTGAAGCTGCCCGTGGCAAACAATCTGGTCGTACCCAAGAAATTCAACGTCTGATTGGACGGGCAATGCGTAGCGTCTTCAATTTAGAAACATTGGGTGAACGCACCATTCATCTTGACTGCGACGTACTCCAAGCGGATGGTGGAACTCGCACCGCGTCAATTACGGGCGCCTATGTTGCCGCCAGAGATGCAGTGAATCAATTACTCCAGAGTGGCGTATTAACTCAGGATCCGATCATTGATAGCGTAGCTGCCATCTCTGTTGGTATTTATCAAGGTGTTCCAGTCCTAGATTTGGATTACCCCGAAGATTCTTCCTGTGACACGGATATGAACGTCGTCATGACTGGCAAAGGCGGCATGATTGAAGTTCAGGGCACTGCTGAAGGTGCAGCATTCTCAAGATCAGAACTGAATGCACTTCTTGATCTAGCTGAACAAGGCATTCAAGAGCTGACTCAATTACAAATCGACGCATTGCAGTAAAGCGTCAGTAGGCTATGCAAAAACTCGTTCTCGCATCCAATAATGCTGGCAAGGTAAAAGAATTTAAGGCGCTTCTTGCACCCCTCAACTTTGAAGTGATCCCCCAGGGGGAATTGGGGATTCCTGCTGCAGAAGAACCGCATTACACCTTCGTAGAGAATGCGCTTGCAAAGGCTCGACATGCGAGCGCAGCAAGTGGTCTTCCAGCACTAGCAGATGACTCTGGTATTTGTGCACATGCATTGAATGGTGAGCCGGGTGTTTTGTCTGCTCGTTATGCAGGAGAGCCAGCAGATGATGTCGCCAATAATCAAAAGTTGATTCAAAACTTACTTGCTCACACAGATCGTGGCGCGCATTATGTTTGTGCACTTGTCATGGTTAACAGCGCCAATGACCCTGAACCGTTGGTCGTGCAAACGCGTTGGTACGGTCAGATTGTGGACCAGGCAAAGGGGAGTAATGGTTTTGGCTATGACCCCTACTTCTTCTTGCCTGAATTAGGCCTTACGGCTGCAGAGTTAGAGCCTGCCAAGAAAAATTTAATTAGCCATCGTGGCTTAGCCTTGCGCGAACTCATTAGCCAATTGCAGTCCCGTGCTTAATCAACCCACCTTAACTGCTTTGCCTCCCTTGGCTTTGTATATTCACTTTCCTTGGTGTGAAAAGAAATGTCCTTATTGTGATTTCAACTCTCATCAAATTAAGGATGCTTCCGCCGGCCTAGCTAGCGGCTTTGATGAAAAACGCTACATCAAAGCACTGATTGCGGATCTTGAAACTGAAGTAGCCAATACTTGGGGTCGTCAAGTTCATAGCATCTTTATTGGTGGTGGCACACCCAGCCTACTCTCCGCCGAAGGAATGGATGAGTTACTTTCAGCTGTCCGCGCACGGATAAACCTAGAGCCCAATGCAGAAATCACCATGGAAGCCAATCCGGGTTCCGTTGAGACAGAAAAATTTGCTGGCTTTGCTAAGGCAGGAATTAACCGGGTGTCATTAGGCATTCAGAGCTTTCAAGATGAACAGCTCAAAGCGCTGGGACGTATTCATAATGGTGCAGAAGCAAACCGCGCAGTAGAAATTGCCACTAAATACTTTAAGTCGGTCAACTTAGATCTGATGTATGGCTTACCAAACCAAAGTCTTGAGGCTGCCAAACTAGATACTGAGATCGCACTGTCTTTCAAAACGCCGCACCTCTCTTTTTACAACCTGACACTTGAGCCCAATACTTACTTCGCAAACTTTCCCCCGAAATTACCAAGCGATGATGAAATCGATGCCATCTTCGAGCAAAATTTAGAGCTACTGACGCAGGCTGGCTATAAACGCTATGAAATTTCGGCATATGCTAAAAAAGATCAGGAATGCAAACACAATCTGAACTACTGGCGCTTTGGTGACTATATTGGTATTGGCGCAGGAGCTCATGGAAAGATTTCATATCCAGGAAAGATTACGCGCCAGGTTCGCGAACGTCACCCTGAGACGTATATGTCAGCGATGGAAAACAAAGGCAATGCTGTGATTGAGTCAAAAGAGGTAGATAGCAAAGATCTACCTTTTGAATTTATGCTCAATGCCCTACGCCTAACGGCTGGTGTTGATACCAATACCTTTAGCGAACGTACAGGTCTGCCTTTAAGCGTGATTAGCAAAGGCTTAGGGGAGGCCAGCAAAAAGGGATTGTTAGATGAGAATCCCAGCAAGCTTAAAGCAACCGATTTAGGACTACGCTACTTAAATAATCTACAAGAAATGTTTTTGGATTGAGCTGTGGTGAAAGCTTGGAATTATTTACCAGTCCAAACTGGTGGCTCGCCTTTTAAGAAAGAAGCAACGCCGTTTTTAAAATCCTCACTACCGTAAGTTTCACGAATGAGGTCTTGGCAATCAGGTAATTGATTCTCAATGATTCTCGCCATTGCCAGTTTGCTCGCTTTTTGGGTAATGGGAGCAAGCTTTGCTAACCGTTCAGCCAAGGCTTCTGCCTCTTTGCCGAGTTGATCGGCCTCGTATAACGCCAATAAGTAACCCTGTATACGTAACTCACTTGCTGGAATCATTTCGGCAAGCAGTAACATGCGTCTAACAATATTCATTCCCAGATGCGCTGCTAACCAAGCGATATTGCCTGGATACAAGCAATTTCCAAGTGTTCGCGCAATTGGCACACCAAATTTTGCATCGGGTGTTGCAATTCGAAAATCACAACAGCTTGCAATGGCAAGGCCGCCGCCGACTGCCATGCCATCAATGACAGCAATCGTGGGCATAGGTAGTGTTGCCAAGGGATTGAGATAATCGTGTATTGCCTCTTCATAGCGCACGCCATCATCACCATTCATAAAGCTAGTGAACTGTGCAATATCACTTCCAGAGACAAAGGACTTTCCACCAGCACCACGGAAAATAGCAACCCGAATATCGGGATTCTGAGCCAGATCTTGGCAAATTGACCTCAGGCTTTCATACATCCCTACCGTCATTGCATTGCGTGCTGCCACGTGGTCAAAGGTAATGTGGGCTATCTTGCCATGCAGCGCTAGGCTTACTTGCGCAACATTACCCTCTTGATCTTTTTGCGTCATAAACAAAACTTATTCAGATTTAATATTCAAGCTCTTTACCAAGCGCTGATATTTAGCTAACTCGCCTGCCAAGAATAGATTAAATGCTGCCGGCGTTGTTGGGCCTTCAGGTTGCAAACCTTGAGAATCCAAGGTCTTTTTAATCTGTGGATCAGCCATAGCCGCTTTTACTGCCTGGTCAATCTTATTCACCACCGCAGGGTCCATGTTTTTTGGACCCATGATGGAATACCAGTTAGTCACATCAAAACCAACAATCCCGACTTCATTGAATGTAGGTACGTTTGGCAGAATGGATAAGCGTTTTGGTGTCGAGATGGCAAGGGCTTTTAATCCGCCTTCTTTGATCTGTTGCAAGTTAGGAGGCAAAGTATCAAAGTTCATGGTAATTTGACCGCCAAGCAAATCAATAATCGCCTGACCGCTACCCTTATAAGGCACATGATTTAGCTGAATACCGGCAATCTTGGCAAATAAAGCGCCAGCCAAATGTTGAGTGCTACCAATGCCTGAAGATCCATAGGTCATTTGATCTGGATTGGCCTTAGCAAGTGAAATTAACTGTGCCACTGTATTTACTGGCAAGGAAGACTTGACCACCAATACATTGGGAACGTAACCCAAATAGGTAATCGGTGTGAAATCGGTTGCGGGGTTATAAGGAACATTTGTTAATACAAATGGCGCTATCGCATTGGAGTTCGAGTGTCCAACCAGCAAGGTGTATCCGTCCGGATTCGACTTGGCAACTTGATCAGCGCCAATAGTCCCCGCAGCACCAGACTTGTTTTCAATAATGACACTTTGCCCCAAAATCTCGCTCATCTTTGGAGCAAGTGCGCGAGCAACGATATCGGTGCCTCCACCAGGAGCAAAGCCAACAATTAAACGAATGGGCTTAGTCGGATATGCCTGTTGAGCAAAAGCAAATATAGATGCCGAACTTAGTACGATGGCAGCAAGGCCACGAAGTACCAACTTGGGTGATTTAAGCAGCATACAGTCTCCAAATATTGTTTTAATTGTGTTTGATACTATTAGACATTCATTCTATACAGATAAAAAAATCGAGACAATGACGAAAACACCTATTAATGGCTCTATTAGGCCTTTGCCCCTGTCTGGCGTGCGGGTTCTAGATGTAAGCCAGGTCATGGCTGGCCCCTATTGCTGCATGCTTCTGGCCGACTTAGGCGCAGACGTGATCAAGATTGAGCCTCCAGGAACGGGTGATCAGACTCGTGGAGCCATGGGATTCAAGATGAAAGGCTCAGACAGCATGGGCTTTTTGAATATGAACCGCAATAAACGGAGTCTGACGCTAAACCTAAAGACCGATGCCGGCAAGAAAGTCTTTTTTGAATTGGTGAAGACGGCTGACATCCTCGTTGAAAACTATCGCCCAGGAGTCATGAAAAAACTGGGCATTGATTACCCCTCTTTACAGGCACTGAACCCTGGCTTGGTTTACGCCAGTATCTCTGGCTTTGGACAAACAGGTCCTTGGGCTGATCGCCCTGGTTTTGATCTGATGGCACAAGCCATGTCCGGAGTAATGAGTGTGACTGGCTATCCGGATGGCCCTCCAGTGAAAGCAGGCGTCCCTGTAGCCGATATTGGTTGTGCTCTCTTTGCTGTTTACGGAATTTTATCTGCTTACATTGGTAAAACCAAAACGGGTGAAGGCCAATTTATTGATGCTTCACTCTTTGACTCGGCCCTAGCATTTTCTATTTGGGATACAGCGCAGTATTGGGGGACTGGTGTTGAACCCTACAAATTAGGCACTGCCAATCATATGAGTGCCCCCTATCAGGCCATGAAAGCCTCTGATGGTTATTTTGTCATGGGTGCTACCAATCAAAAACTATGGAAACTGCTTTGCGACAAGATTGGTCGCCCAGAATTATTTGAGGATGCGCGCTTTAAAACTAATCCGCTACGTCTAGCCAATCGCTTAGAGCTTGCTGCTGAATTAGAAAAAACCTTTGTCACTAAATCTAGCCATGATTGGGTTGATGATCTGTTGGCCTCCGGCATTCCAGCGGGTCCAATCAATACTTATCCAGAAGCCTTCGATAGCGAGCATGGCCGTCACCGTCAAATGCGTATGGAAATTGATCATCCAATTGAGGGCACTGTTCCAAATATCGGCTTTGCTGTGAAGATGATGGGTACGCCGCAACAGGTACGCAAACACCCTCCTCTATTAGGTGAACATACCGGAGAGTTATTAGCAGAACTCGGGATTGCGGGTGATGAACTGAAAGCGCTTGAGGCTGGCGGTGCATTCGCGCCTTAATTTATTAATTTTTGAAAAATTATCAATTAATTAGTATTCTAAGATATCTAACTAAACAAATAAGCGAAATCGATATGAATCAATCTAAAGCAAAACAAGCTTTGATAGATCTTTTATGTAATATTGAAAACCCACAAGAGATGCGTTTTTTTCTTGAGCAGATATTAACTGTTGCTGAGATTAACGATCTCCTAGACCGAATTCGGATCTATCAAAGTCTTGCCTGTACCGATGCCACACAAAGGGAGTCCGCCAAAACTCTCAATGTCAGCATTTCAAAAGTTACTAGAGGAGCTTCAAACTTACGAAATCCTAAGTCAAAGGATTTCTGGAGATCGAAATTTTCATAAAGTGAGCTGAGTTTGAAACCTAGTTTTAGCTTTATCAGGATTACAAAATCTCATATGCACATCGTGCATTCTCTCCACTGTTTGCCCCACAGCCTCAAGCGCTTCAACATCATCAGCAGCCCCACCTAGCATCCCAAAAAATAAGGGCGGAAAACCTGATCCCGCCATAATCATTTTATTGAGCATGATATTCAGCATAATTTGCGAATAAACGGCGGTATGACCATATCTTCGGCCCACAACAATAATTGCGGCAATCTTGTCTGCAAGTGGTCGATCGAGGGGGCGCAAATAACCATAGCCGACACGCTCTAAAAATGCTTGAAATTTACTATTGGTGCCAAAAGCATGCATTACTGGCATATAAATAATTCCGTCAGCCTCTTGCATGTCAGCCAAAATACTCGGCATATCATCAGCCACCTTGCATGGAGCGAATTGACAATGATTATCTGCATCACAGTATTCAATATGCTTATCTGCTAAGTGGACAAAATTACTAGAAGACCCTTTGGCATTAAATTGATCCTGCAATACGGCACAAATATTACTACTTAGCCCATTTTTACGTGATGACCCTACTAATACGCATACCTTCACAGTGACTACCTCCATTAGCAAAATACTCTGAATAAAATCAACATCTGTCGATCAAAGCCATCGATCTGACTTGAAAACCATTCAATGAATTTGCTAACTACAAGGGTATGCGTCTATAAAATTCTGAAGAATTTGAACTCCACCCTGTGTACCTATACTCTCAGGATGAAATTGAATACCCTCAATTTTTAAAGCTTTATTTCTAATGCCCATTACATAATGATCATCAGCAGAGCGCGCGGAGACTTCCATCCCGCTAGGTAGATTGGAATTGGAAACCACAATTGAGTGATAGCGCATTGCCGAAAATGGGCGAGTCAAAAATGTTTTGAAACAGCCTTTACCATCATGGTTAATAAGGCTTGTTTTCCCATGCATTAGATTTTTAGCGTATTCAACTTGGCAACCGTAATAAAGGCCAATAGCCTGATGACCTAAACAAACGCCCAAAACCGGCATGCGCCCCTGATTTAGGGCAAGCAACTGTCCATAACCTGAATCTGCAGGATGACCGGGGCCAGGACCAAGTAATAACATATCCGCAGTCGAGTGACGCACTGCGTTCACTAGCCTCACATCATCTTTCCGATACAAGCTCACTCTACAACCAATAACTTGCAAATAACTGACGAGGATATGTACAAAGCTGTCATATGCATCCACAACAATTACATGACGTGACATGAAATCTCCTCATTAGTAATAGCTTTGAAGATTGAGCCCATTTTATGTAGGGTTTCGGCATACTCATCCTCAACCTTAGAGTCAGACACTATTCCAGCAGAAGCTCTTAATGAATATGTCCCATTACGTTCAACAGCAGTTCTAATGCATAAGGCTGTATTGACAAAATTAGTACCTAATCCAATTATTCCCAAGGCTCCTGCATAAACACCGCGAGCACTATCCTCAAGCTCAGAAATGAGTTCAATTGCTCTAATTTTTGGAGCACCCGTCATAGTGCCAGCCGGAAACGAAGCTTTAATCACATCATATTTATCAAGGCCCTTACTAATGCAGGCCTTAACAGTGGTAACCATGTGATACACATGTGAATATTCCTCGATTAACATCAAACCAGAAACTTCAAGACTTTCTGGTGATGCCACCCTGCACAAATCGTTTCGACATAAATCTACTAACATCATATGTTCAGCCTTCTCCTTAGGATTGGAGCGGAATTCTTTTATCGCTTCATCTTTAGTGGCAATTTTTGATTTAGCCAAGGTTCCAGCAATTGGCCTCATGGTTATCTCATCACCCTCAATACAAATATAGGACTCAGGACTAGCCCCAATCAGTTCATTCCCCCCGCAATTAAATAAATACATATAAGGCGAGGGATTCATAAGCCTTAGCCTTGCATACACTTCAAGAGGCGAAATATCTGACTCGACTAAAATTTTCTGACCAACTTGAATTTGGTATACATTCCCTTTTGCAACATGATTCAGGGCTGTACGTGCTTTTTGTATATATTCATTTTTACTGGTTTCCCTTTTAACTACAAATGAATGACTAGGAGCAAACTCATACGGCCGCGTTGTAATAGTGAAATGTGGCGTAATTTGAGAAATATTGATGGCTTCAGCCCCAATAAACTCATATTGATGAAGGGTCACCTGCCCCTCCCCAAACTCGATATACGTTGAATAACAAGTAAGAGTGATATCTGGCATATCCCCTTGAACATAGCCAGCAATATTTTCTATATAGTAAATGGTGTTATACCCAAATGTTGCAAAAGCCAACACTCCACCATCACTGGTTTTAAAGTGAGCATCCAAAAAGCGCAAATACTCCCAAACTTCACTTCGCTCAAGCAATTGATATCGTAAGAAGCTTATGGTCGTTTCAATCAATTTCTGCTCTACGAATAAAGTCTTGCACCGACCTAATAGAGCGGTATTTCCAGTGATTGTAATGACGCAATCTGTTACTTCAATTTTCAAAATTGGCAGTATTCCAATCATGGACTTTTTTGAGTCAACAGATTTTGGCCCCAAAGACTCAAGCAGAAATAATTCTTTGCTCTCAAAGGAATTTAATAAATTCAAATAGACATCAAATGCTGCTGTACGGTAGTTATCACTGTAGTCATTACTACAGTCGTCACTGCTTTGCCTATCTGAATAAATATTGATATTGTTAATTTTCTTAGATTTGATCATTTTATATATCGTATTGATGTATCATTACAACAATACAATAGGTATACAAAATAATCAACCCCACAAATTTTGATTTCAATATACGAACAAATATAAAAGAAAGTAGGAGACGTACTAAGACGCCTCCTTAAGTAATGCTCGTCTTATGCAATGACTAAAAGCATGTCCGGGTAAATTAGTTATTCACCCGCTGTAATGGCAATTTCTTGTGCTGCAAATGGATCTTTTACAGCATTCGCAGTAGGTTTTGGTACTGCCTTTGACTTGGTTCCCGGCATGAGCTCAAAGTCAGGTACAAAGACAGTTAAGGTGCTTCTGAGTTGATCAAATACCTTACGATCGCCAACAAACTTCACCTTGCCTGCTGCTTGCAACTTGTCAAAAGTAGTTTGACCACCCATCACTTTCTCTAGATCACTGCGATTTAGCGTCACCGTGAGATTTGGGGTTTTTGCTTGTTGACCTTTAATATTAGTCAATGCAGAGTTGCTCATTTCAATCACGAACTTTTCGCCATTATCTGGGGTAGAAAGATTGATCACAAAATTCATACCCGCTGCTTTTTTACTATCCATACTGATTGCTAAGGAGTTGAGCCACAATTCTGTAGTCATTGCTTTGATCATGTCTGGGCCATTGGATTTTGGTGAAGCTCCAGTCGGTATGCCATGACGAAGTTCATAGGCAGCCCCCAGGAAGCTATTACGCATACTTGGACTTTCTTTCTGATAGCCGATCTGCTCAAAAATATTAGCAAGCAGATCTTTAGCAGCCGTGTTGTTCGGTTGCGCATAAACCAATTTATTCACAATTTCCATGGCTTCACGATACTTACCTTGCGCATAGAGTGCTTTGCCCTTTGCCATAATCTTGGCAGAGCCACCCATCATTTCGACATAAAGTGGTGCAGAATCTCTTGGTGATAATGGTGCAAGCGTTGCAGGATTTGCATCCCAATAGCCTAGATAGCGATTAATAACAGCACGGCTGTTGTGCTCTTCGGAACCATGATAGCTATGAGCGGCCCATTGTTTCTTTAGGCTTTCTGGTTGCTTATAGACATTCTGAATTTCATTAATGGTGACACCATTATTTGCTAAGTGAAGTACTTCATTATGCAAGTGGGCATAACTATCACGCTGTGTGCGCATCACCTCTTGAATACGCTCATTTCCCCAGCGTGGCCAAGTATGCGAAGCAAACATCACTTCGGATTCATTGCCGTAGCGATATAAGGAATTGTTGATGTTTTTTGACCAAGCTAAAGCATCGCGTACTAAAGCGCCACGTAAGGTATAGATGTTATGAATAGTGCCCGTAATATTTTCTGCAGCCCAGAATGCTTTGAATTGTGGGAAGTAGGTATTCATCTCCGCTGGAGCTTCAGTGCCCGGTGTATTTTGAAACTCCATCTCAACGCCATCGACTGTCATTTTTTCAAATGGCTGATTGATGTACACATTAGGCTCAATTAAACCTAAATTACCGGCCGCAGTATTTTTACCAATCGATTGATCTACGTGCCCAAATGGGCTACGCGGCAGCAAAACACCATATTGGAAGTACATCCGGCGTGTCATCGCATTACCTGCATAGACGTTCTCAGCAACTGCATGCTCCATAAAACCAGCAGGGGCAATCACTTTTACCTTGCCGCTTTTAACATCAACCTCATCAACAACGCCTCGTACACCACCGAAGTGATCGCCATGGGAATGGGAATAAACTACTGCCACTACTGGGCGTTTGCCCAGCTTTTCGTTGACAAGTTCTAAGGCTGCCCTTGCAGTTTCTTTTGCAGTAAGTGGATCAAACACAATCCAACCAGTATTGGTCTTTATAAAACTAATATTTGCTAAGTCAAAACCACGGACTTGATATATTTTTCCTGGTACGACTTCATATAGCCCATATCCCATATTGAGAATCGCTTGACGCTGCAATGATGGATGGACGCTATCAAAGTCTTTACCTTGTAATAAAAACTCATAACTACCCATATCCCAAGCAACATTTCCTGCATCGGCCATGATGGTTTTATAGGCTGGCGCAGCGATAAATCCCCGCTGAGATTCCTCAAAGTCACGCTGATCTTCAAAAGGCAAGGTCTTCCTTAAACCATTCTGGATCTCGACTGTGTAGCTAGAAGGCATTTTTCCCTTGGAATCAAAATGCTTTCCTTGCATTGCGCCAGCATCAGCAACAACCCCTCCACCACCAGCGGCAATTGCAGTCCCTGATGACAGCATTACAAAAGATAAAAAGATTTGTGTGAGCCTGGCGTTCATCCACATAGCCTCATAAAAGATGTAAATATTCTATTAGATAATATGGTTTAGCTCATTCAAGGCAATTAGCCTTAGAGCTAATATAGGAAAATAATTTTAGTGCACTAGGTTGGGTTTGATGGGAAGCTGCAACAGGAATTTTGCACCACTGCCTGGATGAGGCTCAAACCAAATCAACCCGCCATGGCGAGTCACGATGTGACGACAAAGCCAAAGCCCCAGACCCATGCCTTTATTTTTACTATCACTCAATAGCTCAAATAAGTGACTTTGCGACTCTGCCGAGATACCCTCCCCATTGTCCGCAAATGTAATTTCAATGTTTTGATCGACATGTTGAGCTTGGATGGTAATCTCTTTGTGTTCTCGATCGATCCTAGATAACGCTTGAATCGCATTATTTAGTAAGTTTAGTAAAACTTGCTGTAACTCATTACGATTGGTTTGCAAAATGAGATTGGGCTCGAGGTGTTTTTCAATGCGGATACGTTTAGAGATAATTTCTGGGTTTGCAATCTTCAAAATAGAGGAAATTAAATCAGCAAGGTCTACCTGAACTAAATCAATTTTTTCGTCAGCAAATACTGATCTCAAGGATCGAATGATGCTGGCCGCCCTTTGGTTATCCGCAAGTAAAGAATCCAAGACTTCTTTTTGGAGTCCCACATGAAGATCGCCATCCGCCAATTTCTTTTGTAGAAACTGAATATTCAAACTCGATGCCCCCAAAGGTTGATTGAGCTCATGCGCAATAGAAGCCGCTAAAGCGCCAGTAGCACTGGTTTTATTGGCCCTTAAGAGAGAGTTAATAAGCTGCTCTCGTTCTAGCAAAAGCGCCTTAATTTCTTGGTTCTCTGTATGGGATTTCACATTGGCTACAGCAATCTGCTCCGCCCAGTACCCGCCAATAGCAATATAAGAGAGGGTATTCATCACCAATTGCGAAACCGTAAATAGAATCAACAGCTGCGGGAGCTGATTTACCTGAACAATTGTGAATCCTATTGAAGAAAGAATCGCAATTCGGCCTAAAGCAAAAAACATTTCAGCGGAGCTTGCATATTGCAAATAAAGCAATTGTTTTGAAGGCGCTTGTTTTCTCTTCTGACCCAAAATGTAAATTTGCAATGCATAGAGAATGCTAGCTAGGCTTCCCATAAAAATAGTGCGCAATTCAAAATTGGCATGCAAGCGCATGTATTCAAACACAACAAAAAATACTATCAAAGATATCCCAAAGACAATCTTTGTACGCTTAGAAATCTTTTGATTCAGCGATTGGCAAAATAGCACCTGAAATACAGCTGAAACATAAAATAAAGCATTCGCTACTGTGAAATTAAATTCTGGGTTTTTGATGTCTGTAAGCGTGATGATGCCGGCACCAAACGTGAGTAACCCAACGATACTGGTCAATAGCGAAGCCATCCAATAGGGGCTTGGCTTAACTAAGGTTTGAGATCTTTTGTAGTGATAAACGCCAAATAGCAGGCCCATCTGAATGATGGCCAAAATGAAGAAATAGATAGAAATCAGCAGCTTCATGGCTTCTATCGTACATCGAGCCCAGCGGGCCCTGCAATTCCAGTGATTACTGGGTCAAATTAGGCAATGCCCCATTCAATATCAATATGAATACATAGAATGCTGCCGCTAATAAAAGAATGCCAATGACATACTGAGGATAGCGAATGCTCTGATCGGGCAATCCTAGCTTTCTACCTGTAATCATGGATCGCACGAGATTTTGTTTTTGCACAACGCTCATGAAGAGTGCTGCTGCCACATGAAGTATCACTAAGCCCAAAGCAATATTGGAAACAGCCTCATGAAGTTTGGACGTGACATCTCCAAAAGTTTCTTTTACTGTGAGATAACCAGTGAAGCCAATAAGCAGCATTAATAACATGAGCGCAATCATCACTAGGCCGCCTGCTGGGTTATGGCCAAGTTCCTCATGGGTTCGTCCAAGCAACATGTCCTTAAAGTGTTCCGCTATGGCTTTTGGGCCTTTGAGGAACTGACTAAAGCGCGCGTACTTTGTTCCAATAAGTCCCCAGACCAAACGCACTATCACTAATAAGCAGGCGGTATAACCAAAGGCATAGTGAATCATCTGCAATCGTTCACTCTCAGAGGTCAACCAGGCGCCCGCAAAACACAGCACCAATAGCCAATGAAATACCCTCACCGGAATATCCCACACCAAAATTGATTGGTACTTGGATTGCTGCTTTGATTTATCTACTGGGTTATTCATTTGGCAGGAATCTTAATATTGCTTTCACTAAAACTCCCCTTGGCCGCATCAGTGTGACAGGCACCACAGTTCGCTGGACTTTTCACGCTAGCGCGTTTCCAGACCTCTGCGCGCACTTCATCATGCTTACGAATAAACCAAGATGTTTTGGTAATTCGATTTTCAGGGGCCACTTCTGCATACTTTTGACGAGTGGCAGCATTCTTGATGAGCCATTGAGTAATTTCGGTTTGCATTTTAGGATCTACGCTGGCATCTGTCCCAAAATGCTTCCCCAGATTACCCATGAGATTTTCCCAGCTCTTAGCACTCAAAAGACCTGGGGGATAAGCCATATGACAACTTGCGCACTCAGCGTCATAAGAGGCTGGAGCATCTGCTGGGATCGCCATCTTTGCACCAAAGCTTTGGCCAGCGGATAGTAGAGAGAGAACAAGGACAATCAGTTGGTTTAATTTCATTGGATCTATTTCACCGTCATGAGCCAAGATAGCACATCGGCTTTTTCTTGGGCAGTACATTCTCTTCCAAGCACATCATTACAATTGCGCTTGAACCATTTTTCAACTTTGGCATCATCCGTAAATCTGGTTGGATTAGCTACGGGAGCGAGAGGCTTGATTACTTTGCCAGTCACGATGTGCTTTGTATCATGATTGGGGGGATTCTCGTGACAAGAAGCACAACTCCACTCTTTTCCATGCTTGCTATTAAAGAACTGCTCTCCTCGCACTGAGGATGCTTTACCTGACTGAGCCTCATAGGTCTTCAATAATTCTGGTGGAGTAGCTGCACCTACAACGCCTGTAGTAGTAAAGGCTAAAATTACTAGTACTGTTTTAATCAAACCGAATCCTTTTTAGTCCACATACATTCAGTATGCACCTTTAAGATGCAATAAATGTGACCAGACTCCGTTATCAATGCCTTTTTAGTGATCTAAATCAAGTACTAGAGCCATTACAATTGTCATAACAAAATTATTCTGAAATTATGCGCCCTCTTAAAATTGTCACTTGTCTTGTCGTAACGCTTGCTATAGCGGGTTGCTCTTCTTTAGAGCGTAAATCTGCTGTACCAGCACAAGCCTTGAGTAAAGCACAAATCGCTGGCTTACCTAGCGTGCGCTATGCCATCTCTACTCAAGCTGGAGTTGATGCAATGGTTGATGATCTTGCCAAGCTAGAAGCAGCGAGAGGGAAAAAAGCGTTTGACGGAGATGCCAATTACTTAGCACTTTCTGGTGGTGGCGATGATGGTGCCTTTGGTGCAGGTCTCTTGGTTGGTTGGTCCAAGCAAGGATCTAGACCGAATTTCAATCTCGTCACCGGAATAAGTACTGGTGCATTGATTGCTCCTTTTGCTTACCTTGGCAAAGAGTACGATCCAACCTTGCAGCAGGTCTACACCAACATTCAGCCGAAAGATATCTTCATTGAGCGTGGCATCTTGTCTGGAATTCTGAGTGATGGCCTAGCTGACTCCACCCCGCTTTATCAATTAATCTCTAAATACGTTGACGATGCTTTTCTAAAAAAAATTGCCTATGAATACAACACCAATGGGCGTTGGCTTCTGATAGGAACAACCAATATTGATGCTGGACTACCAGTGATTTGGAACATGGGTCGCATTGCAACCATAGGTACCCCCGAGGCACTTGAATTGTTTCGTCGCATCATGTTAGCCTCTGCATCCATTCCCGGCGCCTTCTCTCCAGTCATGTTTGATTTTTTAATTGACGGTCAAGCATTCCAAGAAATGCACGTAGATGGGGGTGCTAGCACTCAAGTGTTCTTATACCCCTCATCCGCAGTAAGTAAAGCAAATGCATTGGGTCTTAATCGACGAGTCAATCGACAAGCCTACATCATTCGCAACTCTCGCCTTGACCCACGCTGGAGTCAGACGGAGCGACGGACACTGAGCGTTGCCGGCAGAGCAATTTCACAATTGATTCAGACTCAAGGCATTGGTGACCTCTATCGTATTTATGCCTTGGCTAAATTGGATAACGTGGGCTTTAACTTAGCGTATATTGGCTCAGACTTTAATGAACCTCACAACGAAGAGTTCGATACTAAGTATATGAATGCCCTGTTTCAATATGGCTATCAGCATGCCATTAATGGCTACCCCTGGAGCAAACACCCTCCAGGGTTCCAGGGTGCGTTCGATGTAGATGGTGAAAAAATGAGAATTCAGAAGAGCACGAAGTAATCCCGCTAGATCTTTAATCTCAACAAAGCAAATAGTAGTATCAAATCTTTAATAAAGTGCTCAAGTTATGGAGCAACCCATTGCTTCTTGAGTATTCGTCTTACCATAGGCTCAAAGGTAGATAAAGGCTCGCTCTTGTAATTGGGATCAAAAGAGATTTCATCATACTTGGCACAAAATTCAACTGTTTGCTCATATGCAGGATCTGATTTGTATTGGTCACGTGCATTAGGATCTAGACCAAGCTTATCGCCATAAAAATAGGTCTGAAATAATCCGTGCTGGACCAACATCCAATAATTATTTCGAGAGATAAAAGGATGCAGGATAGAGGCGATCACTTCGCCATGATTAAAGGGGGCTAAAGGTTCGGCAATGTCATGGAATAAAGTCACTACAACATATTCTTCATCGCGGTTATCACGTAAGGCTCTAGTAGCCGCCTGTAAACAGTGATCTTTACGTGTAATGTTATAGGCTGTGTCTTTGGCTAGGTCGTTTAATAGACCAAATAGCTTGTCAGGGAGGTTTGCCAAGGTACGATCATGAACTTCTTTCATCACCTCAAAATCAGCAACGGTGCCCTGATCCATTCTTTCAAAATGCATTTTTTCCATCAGAAACCTTTTAATAATAGATTTAATGACTAAATACTGAGCTCATGCTCTAGTTGTTCAAGTTACGATGCGTTCGCCTTGAATGAAACTACTTCACCTGGCGTCAAGATAATATAGGCACGTCGCCATGGCTCAGGACCGATTAATTTCCAGGAATGGCCTGTACCAGTAGAGTCTTCAGCCAACAAAATATCACCAGGATTAATGATAAAGTGTTCATTATTACGAGTGACAAAATCAAGGGTACCTGATAAGGTGATCACCAACTGCCTAACAGGGTCGTTATGCCAGTCGTATTTACCCCCAGAGCCAGTTTCTTGAAATGAAATAGTTTGAGCAGCAAATTTTGAGGATAAAACATCGCCCCGATCATTTTTTAAATTAAGATCGATGACGCCCTCTTCAAAATACGAATTATTGTCTTTGCCTGTCCAAAGTCGTACGCATCGAATCATTTATTTAGCTCCTTACTCATATTTATATTTTTAACCCAATAAAGCCAGCTGTCTGCCACTTAAATACAGAGGATATCGCACTATGACACTACTCACCTTAGCCCAGGCCAATCTGATTGCTGATAAAGCTTTAGACAAAGCACAGTCCTCTGGTTTTCAACCTCAAACCGTGGTCGTTCTAGATTCTGGTGGACATATTAAAGTCATTAAACGCTCTGATGGGGCAAGCCTTCTTCGACCTGAAATTGCTTTTGGTAAGGCTTGGGGAGTCTTGGGAATGGGGTTTGGTGGCCGTGACCTAGCAAAACGCTGTGAAGCAGCCCCTGCTTTTTTTACCGCCTTAACTGCAGTATCTAATGGACGAATGGTGCCTGTAGCAGGTGGGGTTTTAATTAAAAATGCTCAGAATGAAATTATTGGCTCTATTGGTATCAGTGGCGATGACTCTGATAATGATGAAATTTGTGCAGTAGCCGGTGTATTGGCTTCCGGTTTAATTGCCGATACTGGTGCATAAGAGGCAATAAAAACCACTTTAAGTTTTCACCTAAATTGGTGAATCCCTGAACTAAAACTTACTTGAATAATAATTATTTTTTTCTTAAAAATGCTGGGATATAGAGATCGTCGTCTTTGCTATTGATTTTTTCAATCCCAGAATGTTGCACCCCCATACCTTGCAACTCAATATTCAACACTCTCGCATACATATCTGCATGGCTTAATGTATCTTCAGGTGCTTGTTTGAACCCCAATAATTCTCCACTCTCAATTCGAACCAGCTCTTGAATTCGCAAACCACATGAGGCTGAAAGCGCAGCCAAAGTAAGACCACGCCTCTCACGTGCATTACGAAGTCGCCTGCCAACCATTCTGAAGGATTGAATATCTGCTGAGTTCATAAAACCTTGAACGAAAATAGGTCTCTATGCTCTGCCCCAATAGGAGTCTAGTCAATTAGCTTTATAGCTAATTGGTCCCAGAT
>Ga0208376_1000025_pt1 | contig 39777 bp, 23 predicted proteins | sample CryBogmetaGMA25M_FD_184548 | JGI IMG/M metagenome (GOLD analysis project Ga0208376, IMG submission 184548) | Freshwater microbial communities from Crystal Bog, Wisconsin, USA - MA2.5M (SPAdes) | ecosystem: Environmental > Aquatic > Freshwater > Lake | place: Crystal Bog, Wisconsin, USA...
CGGCAATCTCGGCGTCGGTAAAGCTGATCTGGATCATGGCAGTCGTCCTTCCTTGCCTCTCTGTCCCACCATGGGGAGTATACATGGAAGGCTGTCCGATGTCCACTTTCTACCCGTGCAGAGTATAACCAGTCGCGCTCTTTTTGCACTTCTAACTCGCGGCGATCAGCATCGATCTGGGCTTGTCGCTGTGCCGCTTCCGCATCGGCCTTGCGGCGCTCGTTCTCAATCAGCGCCTGCTGCTGTTGTGCTTCCGTTTCAGCCTTACGCCTCGCGGCTTCGATCTGAGCCTGTCGCTGCCGGGCCTCCGCATCGGCCTTGCGACGATCAGCATCAATTTGGGCCTGTCGTTGTGCCGCTTCCTTATCCCTGCGGCGATCAGCATCGATCTGGGCTTGTCGCTGTGTCGCTTCCTCGGCCTTGCGGCGCGCTGCCTCGATACGATCCTGCTCCTGTTGTGCTTCTGCAGTGACTCTCGTGGGAAGTTGCTGGAGTTCGCCGGCAAATGCCTGTGCATCGGGACGCTGATCAACACGTTCGCTCAACGCTTTTGTGAGCACGTGGCCAAGGAGACCGAGTTGACTGAGGTGCGGAAATGAAAAAGGATGCGCACGTGGGTCATCGTCCGTCACCAAGTGGTAGATGGTTGCCGCCAGCGCATAGATATCACTTCGTGGCTCGGTCTGCCCCTGGTACTGCTCGCGCGGAGCGTAGCCAGGCGTGCCATAGGCGGTGGTCTGGCCAGCGCCTCGTGCGTTCCCTTTCACTGCTGTCTGTGGTCTGGCCGTCCCAAAATCAACGAGGCGGATAATCCCGGTTGGGTCGAGGAGTAGATTTGCCGGCTTGATGTCTTGGTGTACGACTGGCCCGCTTTCAATGGCGGCGAGGTATTGTAGGACGCGGGCAATCTCCAGCCCGTAGCGTATCCCAACCTCGGTCGGGTAGGGATGTCCAGGCACGCGCCGCTGCGCCATATCGGCATGGGTGAGATGCGCCTCAAGGTTATCGCCAGCGATATGCTCCATGACAATAAAGGCATCCGCCTTGATTTGAAAGAAGTCGTGAATCTTTGGGATGGCGGGATGGCTGAGCGCAGCGAGGGTTTGGGCCTCGCGCTCAAACATCTGCTGGGCTGCCTGCGCCTCGACGACATCCCCAGCGTCGAAGTAGTCCAGCATAACTTTGATGACAACGTGCCGACCGAATACATTGCCATCGACGGCAAGATAAATCTCGCCCATGCCGCCCCGCGAGATCGCTCGCTTAACCGTATAGCGACGGTTAAGCAGTTCACCAGGACGGAGTCTTGTCAACGGGTAGCGGGGTGAGCCACATTGGCTACATATCTTGGCCTCAGCGCGCACAGGCTGGGCACAATACGAACAAATCGGCGGAGCAGCTGGGCTGGTGACAGCCGAGGAGAGGATGGTAGTGGTATCAGTTGTTACCGGATGCGCAGGGATGGGAGGGGATACTACAGCGGTGACCGGCGGCGGTGCGGACGTGGCCGGCACCTGCTGAGTAGACACCGATGGATGCGCGGGGACGGGAGGTGATACGGCAATATCTGGCGGCGGCGCGAGCGTAGCCGGGCTTGGCTGAGCAGCAGCTATAGCTGAGCGCCACCACTGCTCAGCCTCTGCCTCACTATGAAAGAGCGTGATTCGTTCAGGTCGATCCGGGGCAATCTGGGGTGGATTCGCACCCTGTGAACCCTGATAAATTTCAAGAATCCCTCGGGCACTTAGCCACACTCCCATGAGCGATTGTGGGTCGAGGCCGCCTTGGGCAAAACTATCGAGTGCTTCAGACCAGAGAACGACGCGGAAGCAACCCTTCTTCCAGTCACCAAAGTTGATGAACACATAGGGCTTTCCATCCTTGGTGCGCCGTCTTGCAATGTCGACTGCTTTACCGATAACCTCGACATATGACCCTCGGTGTTGGCTCAAAGCGGCGAGGTCGTGTGCCCATAGTACTGGCACACGGATGGCACCTACCCGAGCGGCGTTGTGACTGACAGGCTGGCCTGCGGATTGGGCAACGTAGCGGGATGTGTGCGAAGTTTGATGTGCCACGAGCGTGTCCTCTGCGCGGAGCCGAAGCGAGGTGTACAGTGATGTACTCTGTATAACTCTCAGATCGTAACAAAAGGACATTACCAGATGCTCTGCTCGTCGCGCCACAGACGAACCATACCATCGCCGCTACCCACGGCTAGGATCCGGCCGTCCGGGCTGAAAGCGATGCCATAGACGATTCCCGGCACAGACAGGCGTCGACGCTCGTGGCCGGTCTTGATGTCATATACCCGCACGATATGGTCACTGCCGGCGGAGGCGAGCAGTGTGCCATCGGGGTGAAAAGCGACCGTGCGCACAGTTCCGGCGTGGCCGCGTAGAGCGAGCATTTCTTCGCCTGTCGTCACATTCAGTATTCGTACCGTGCGGTCGTAGCATCCGATAGCCAAATGGTGCCCATCGGGATGAAAGGCCACGCTGCGGATCTTGTCAGTCTTCAGATTGAAGCGGGTGATCTTGTGCAGACTCTTGCTTCTCCAGCAACAGACCGTCCCATCCAGACTTCCCGAGGCAATCGATTCTCCTCCAGGGCTCCAGGCCACAGTCCAGACCCAGCCGCTGTGTGCGGTGATCTGATGAATCATGTGCCCGTCGATTGCTTGCCAGAGGCAGAGGGTGCCATCTTTGGCACCGGTGATGATTGATTGTCCATCGGGAGCGATACTCAGCCCGAAGACAACCCCGCTATGCTTGTGTACCGACCAGAGGGACTGTCCAGTGCGAGTATCCCACCCTGCCACCGCCCCATCGACACCGCCGGAGAACAGCCGGTGATCGTTGCCCCAAAGTGCAATGGTTCTGACACCACCCTCGTGAGCGGCAATCATGAGGCGCTGCGTCCCATCACGGATATTCCAGAGGCGTATCGTTCCATCCTTGCCGCCGGATGCCAGCGATTGAGAGTCCACGCTCCACGCCACGCACCAAACTGGCCCATCGTGGCCTGCCAAAGGGCGGATCTCGTCTCTTACTGGGGAGGTGTGTGGCTTTCTGGGCGCACGGTATGCACGGTAGGTAGTCTGCCCTGCTTGGGTTGGTGGTCTTCCGCCGCTAGATCTAGGTTGCGTCTTCTGCTCTGGGGCTGATGATCCTGAGATTACTTCAATAGGCTCGTCCAAGGTTTGAATATATCCACACCAGCGACAGGTCACCCTGTTATGGAGCCCATCCCAGCAGCAGATCCGGTAGCAGTCACCACATTGAAAGATCCCCTTGTTTGCGCAGTGTGGGCAGCCAGGGTAGGTTTCGTGAATATCGAAGGTGCCGCGCAACTCAAGAGACTCCAGTCCGGCTTTGCTCCCTGCGCCGCCGCCAATAGTTGTGGTGCCAATCAGATACCACAAACCTGACCGTTCCTCTTCGAGGACGATATCAAAGTCGAGATGTTGGAGGCTGGTCTGGCCGCAGCGGGCCGGGACGATGGCAATGTTTGGGTCATTGCTCATGTGCGCTACCTCCCTGCATCTGCCCCTCGATCATCGCGATGATCCCGCGCACCCGCCCTACCCTATCTGCTGCGGTCGGATCGAGTTGCTCGAAGTTGCGCAGTGCTGCCTGTGCGAACAGCAGCGCGAGGTCAAGGCGTCCGGTATTTGCGTAGGTGATTGCAACGTTCTCGCGGGTGTTCGCTGCGCGATAGAGGTCATCCGCCTGCTCCCAATAGCGGATCGACTCGCAGTAGTGTGCAAAGGCATGATCGGTCTGCCCAGCATCGTTGTCAATGTTGCCAAGTGCGTTATGGGCATCTGCAAGACTATCTATTGCATCCGGCGGTGTTAGATCAAGCTGCTGCTGATAGAATTGCCGTGCGGCGTTCAGATGTTCCAACAGCACAGCTTCGGGCTTCTCGGCCTGTCTCGCCTCCTTGAATCGCTCGTATGCTACAAGTCCGATCTGGCCTAGCCCTTTGCCCCGCACCAAGCTATCACTCTCAGGAGTCAACTCCAGGCCGCGCCGGCACCACACTTCTCCTTGTGCCAGGTCACGCAGCGCGGGCACACTGACAGTGTAGACGCGCCCCAGGTTGAAGGCGTCGATGGCAGCGCCAAGCTTATCGCCAAGCATCAGCGATAGATGGTAATCTTCCTCATAAGCTGCCACACATATTGGATCGCCCTGCTCACGCTGGATCTCGCCTAGCTCGTGCAGCGATACCCCTAACGAGCGCAGGGTGTTGCGCTGGCTGGTGTTTAGCTGCCTCGACAGCAGGAGCAGCAGCGGCGCGGCTCGTTGGCGCTGATAATCAACTTGCAGCGCTTGCAGCCGGGCGGCTGTGGACAATTGCCGATCCTCCCGTAGCAGCCGCACTCGGTATCCAATCACTGTGCTCCACTGCGCCTCACGCCCCGCTAGCGGGCCATCGCTCACCGGGTTCGTAAAGGTCGACACTATGTCTCTGACCAAGGTGCGCCACTCGGCCCGCCGCCCGGTGTGCGCGTAGAGCCCGCGCAGCCCTTGCATAACACTGGTGATGCGATGGTACCATCCGTGCCTCAACGCCAACCGCTGCGCATGCAGTAGGTTGGCCTCCTCGGCCTGTAGCAGCGTGATGATTCCTCGCTTGCCACCTTCGTATTGTGCAGCGTAATAGTTACTTAGCTCGCCCATCGCCTCGACATAGGCGCGGGTGGGGTTGGAGTCTGAAACCTCACCCTTGTCGCTGGCACGACTCCCGCGCTCCGTTGTAGAAAGGGAAGCAAAGGGTGATGTTACGTAATGCTCTTCATACAGCCGTCGGAGGAACCACGGCAACGCCGGATGGATAGTGTAAGAGCCGCTGTCGTGTGCCATCAGCAGCCCGACCTCGACCGCCCTGTTGAGCAGAACTATGCCCGTCTTGTGGGTCAGCCCAGCGACGGCGGAGGTATGCCATTCCTCACTGGTGGCACCCATTAACTGGAGTGCCCTTACATCCACAAATCCCTGAAAATGGTACAGCAGGGCAAGGATAGCTCGCTCCTGCTCGCTGAACGCCGTGTCGAAGCCGTAGCTGAGCGAGGCACCCAACGACTTGCTACGGCCCTCGTTCTCGTCGTCATCGAAGACAGCCTCGCCGGCACGCAGCCGCTCGACATAGGCACGAATCTGCGGTGCGGTGTGCAGTCCGTCCCGGAGCGCCTGCCGCATGACAATGGTCAAGGTCATGGGGTTGCCCTGACTGTAGACCAGCAGCGGTCGCCATTCGCTTTGTGGGAGCACGGCACCGTAGCGAGCTGCCAGCGCCTCAGCGAGCTGCCATCGCTCGTGCAGCGGCATCGGCGGCAGGGTCACGCGCATGGGTAGATCGCCCAGCCATGCGTGCTCGTCGCGCCGCGAGGTCAGCAGGAACTTAGCCTTGGTGCCGCGTGTGTCACGCAGGAAGTCGGCCAGTTCGCGCTGCTCGTCCGTTGTCCAGACTGAGGGCGTGCCCGCCGGGAAGCCCGCCACCGGCTCGACGTTGTCCCACACCCACAGCACCGGCACTTGTCGCAGGATGTGCAGCGCTAGATCGCGCTTTTGCGCCAGGTCGGTGATCGCGGCCCAGTGGATGCCCTGCTGCTGAAGATCCGCATCAAATCGCTGGCCGAGCTGATCAAGGAGCTGGGTGAGGGTTCTGTGGTGCGTGAACGAACTGAAAAGCACCGGACCGTCGCCGACCCCGCCGGTCAGGCGGTACCAGTGGGCAAACTCGGCGGCGACGGAGGTTTTGCCGCTGCCGGCGTAGGCGTGCAGGAGCACGACGTGCTGTTGGTCGAAGCCACGATCCAGGGCCAGCAGCGTCTCGTCCCGCCCAAAGAAGCCCACATCCGGCTCATGCGGCAGGCTTGGGTCACGGTCGCTGCGCCAACGGGTCGTGCCCATTGGATTGATGGTGATCGTCAGCCCGGTATCGGCAGGATGCGGCGCGAAGAGCTGCACGGCTTCGGCCTCATAGACCACTGGCACCATCCAGTCCTGCAATGCGATTGGGCCTCGGATCTGCCGCAGCGGGTTCGTCGCCAGTTGCTTGCGGCTGAAGGTCACCGCCTCGCCCAGCGTGCAACCGCGTGCCAGGGCCGCGTAGAGGTCGGCCACAAATTGCGCCGCCGTGACCACATAGACGTTGTAGCGCATCGCCACCACGCCGGTCACCCCTTGCAGCATGACCTGCTGGGCCAGGGAGCCGAATGCCCGCACCTTGTCGTAGGGGTTCTCGCTGTCGGCTGGCTGCGCCTCTTCGGCGTCTTCCGGTGCCGCTGGCTCGGTGTGCGCCGAGCGGCAGGCGTTCAGCACCAGCAGCGGCACCTGGGTCTCGTGCAGCAGGTTGCCCAGGTCGAGGCCATGCACCAGCCGTTGAGCGGGATCGTCATGCTCGAACAGCAGGAAGCCCTGCGGCCCACCAGCCGTAAACGCCAGCGGGCTGAGACTCAGCCGCTGGCGCAGCAGGGCGGGGTCGCCATACACCCCGTGGCCATCGAAATGGACAACGTGATAGGGTTCGCCGCGCCGCTGGGCGTTCCGCAGCACGTCGCTTAACCGCGCAAAGGTCGGCGGGCGCAACACATCGAGCTGGAAGACTGCGCGGTTCTCGTCACTCAGCCCCTTGATCAGGCGGCTGGCGACCGAGCGGAAGGGCACGTCATCACTCCCGCCGGGGCGACAGATGACCAGCAAGATGCGGATGGGCGCGTGCGCCTGTACCGAGCGGGCCTGGCGCACCGCCTCGGGGTGGGCGCGCACAAACGCCCCCGCGCTCAGGGCAACCGGCGTGTCGGTGATGGGGTCGCGCAGCAATTCCCAGGGCAGCACGGCGGCCTCGTGGGGCGTGCTGATGATCTCGATGCGTAGTGCGCTGAGCGTTTCGCATACCTTTGCCCAGAGACGCTGCTGGCTCTCGTGCGCGAAGAGGCAGCGAAAGAGGCGTATCCCGATGGCGCGCATCTGCTGCTCAATGCGTGCGGCGCGCTCGGGGTGCGGCGCAAAGGGGTGCTCGGCGTACTCCTCGATATACCAGCGGATGTCCTGGCGCTCTCCCTCCGACAGCTCGAAGCGAAAGCGTGAAGACGGCGCGATGCGCGGGCCGACGCCAGTCAGCTCCATCGCGATATGGAACGTGCCCTCATGCTCGATGGTCTGGGTGAGGCGCAAGGTGGGGGCGGTGGACATACACGCGACTCCTGGATGCTCCGGCTGGTTGGTTAACGGCATGCAGACAACGAATGGGAGCGAAGAAGCGAATGCGGCGCTCCCATTCGCTCATTCGCTCCCTATCCGTTGCCCTTACGCATCAGCCCCTCGATGTGCGCGATGGTTCGCTGCACCCCCGCCGCCTCGTTCACCGCCGCTGGCCCGAACTGCGCGAAGTTGCGCAGCGCCGCCTGCGCGAACAGTAGTGCATCGGCAAGCCGCCCCGCGTTCGCGTAGGTGATCGCGACGTTATAGCGGGTCTGCGCTGCGCCGTAGAGGTTGCCCATCTGCTCATAGTAGCAGATCGATTCTCGGTAGTACGCCACGGCTTGGTCGGTCTGCCCGGCATCCTGGTAGATGTCACCAAGCCGGGCGTGAGCGATTGCCAAATTATCAACCGCATCGGGCGGGAACATGTCCAGACCTTCCTGGCAGGCTCGCAGCGCCGCGTTCAGGTGCTCCACCAATAGCCTCTTCGGCTGCCCGGCCTGTTGCGCTTCCTTGAAGCGTTCGTACGCCACGAGGCCGAGTTGGAATAGTCCTTTGCCCCTGCCGATATGATCTTGTTTAGCGCGTAGCTCCAGACTGCGTCGATACCATGCCTCGGCCTGTGCGAGGTCGCGTAGCGCGGGCAATGTTAGATAGGCGTGTCCTAGATTGAAGACAATCACGGCAGCTTCGTTCTGTGCGCCAATCCACTCGTAGGTTTTTAAGGCTTCTCGGTAGCTATCTACACACGCCGCCATACCCTGCTCGCGCTGAAGTTGACCAAGCAATTCAACCGATATGGCCAGCAATCGCAAAATGTTATGTTGCTCTGTGTCCAACTGTTCTGGCGACAGGAGTTGCAGCGGCACGACCCGTCGGCGGTTATAGTCTACCGTCAATTTTTGTAGCCGAACGGCAGCATTCCACTGTCGTTCCCGCCTTAACAGATGTACTCGATAGGACATCACAATACCATACTGTGCCTCACACCCCGGCAGCGGGCCATCGTTCGTCGGGTCTACGAAGGTCGGCTCGATCTCTTCAACCATCACGCACCACTCAATCCACCGCCCGGTGTGAGCATAGAGACAACGCAATCCCTGCATAGCGTTGATGATTGCACTATGCCATCTGTGCCGTAGCGCCAACCGCCGGGCGTGTAGCAGGTTGGCTTCCTCCGCCTGTAGCATTGCGATCACACCCCGGTTGCCGCCTTCGTATTGGATGTGATAATAGTTGCTTAGCTGGCCGATTACCTCGACATAGGCACGGGCAACGTTGGGAGCCGGAATCTCACCCCCGTCGCTGGCACGACTCCTCCTCTCCGCAACGGAGAGGGGGCCGGGGGGAGGCACGTAGTGTTCTTCGTACAACCGCCGCAGGAACCAGGGCAGCGCGGGGTGAATGCTGTAGTCGTCGTCGCTATGCGCCGTGAGTAGCCCGATTTCGGCGACGCGGTCGAAGAGGGCGATGGTCTGTTCGCGGGTGATGCCAGCGATGGCGGGAATATGCCATTCTTCGTCGGTGTCGCCCATCAACACTAGCGCGGCCCCCTCTACGAAGCCCTGGAAATGATGCAGCAGCGCCAGCGTCGCCTGCTCTTGCGCGGTGAAGGTGTTGGCAAATCCGTAGCTCAGGGAGGCACCAAGGGATTTGCTGCGCCCTTCGTTCGCGTCGTCGTCGAACCCGGCCTCGCCAGCGCGCAATTTGTCGATGTATGCGCTGATCTGGCTGGCTGTGCGTAGCCCGTCACGTAGCGCTTGGCCCAGTGCGACGGTCAGCGTGAGTGGGTTGCCGCCGCTGTAGACCAGCAGCGGGTGCCAGTCATCTTGGTGTAGCGTGACACCGTACTTCGCCGCCAGCGCTTCGGCCAGTTGGCGGCGTTCGGCCAGAGGCATAGGCGGCAACTCGACGCGCAAGGGCAGGTTGCCGAGCCACGCATGTTCGTCGCGCCGCGAGGTCAGCACGAACTTGGCCCGTGTGTCTCGCGCTGCCCGCAGAAAGTCGGCCAGTTCCCGCTGTTCTGCCGCCGACCAGTGCGACTCAGTGCCCGCAGGGAAGCCCGCCACCGGCTCGACGTTGTCCCACACCCACAGCACCGGCACTTGCCGCATGATTTGCAGCGCGAGGTCGCGCTTGTGCGCGGCGTCGGTGATCGCATCCCACTGGATGCCGCTCTTCTGCAACATGGAGCCGAACAACGAACCGAGCTGATCGAGGAGTTGGGCCAGAGTCTTACGCTGCTCAAAACTGCTCCACAGCACCGGCCCGTTGACGCCACCGGTGAGAGCATACCAGCGGGCGAACTCGGCAGCGACGGTGGTTTTGCCGCTGCCCGCAAAGGCGTGCAGAAGCACGGCGTGGTGGCGATCAAAACCCCGGTCGAGCGCCAGCAGCGTTTCATCGCGCCCGAAGAAGCCCACGTCCGGCGTTGGCGGCAGATTCTCGTCAAGATCGCCCCGCGCCGGGGTGGCGTCGGCCCGCTTGATGGTGATCGCCAGCTCAGGCGCCGCAGGTTGCGGGCGAAACACCTGTGTCGCCTGGGCCTCGTAGACCACCGGCACCAGCCAGTCTTGCAGTGTGAGCTTCTTCACTACCTCGCGCACCGGCTGCGCGTGCAGATCTTTGCGCCCCCGGCTCACCGCTTCGCCGAGCGTGCGGCCCTGCACCAGCGCTCGGTACAGCTCGGCGACAAACTGCGCCGCCGTGACCACATAGACGTTGTAGCGCATCGCCACCACGCCGCCGACGCCCGTCAGCATAACCTGTTGCGCCAGCGAGCCGAAGGCGCGCACCTTCGCGTAGGGGTCGTTCTCGTCAACGGTGGGCTGCTCGCTTACAGTTGCCTCAGTCTCGTCCTCGTCGGCGGACTGCGCGGCGTGGGCCGAGCGACAGGCGTTCAGCACCAGCAGCGGCACGTCATTCTGCACCAGCAGATCGCCCAACTGGCTGCCATGCACCAGTTTGTGCGGGTTGGTCGGATCATCGGTTTCAAACAGCACAAAGCCCTGCGGCCCGGCCACGCGATATTTGAGCTTGGCGACATCCACCGGCAGCGTGTCCGGCAGCCCGTAGACGCCGTGGCCGTCAAAGTGGACGACGTGATAGGGCTGCCCATGTGCCTTGGCGTCACTCAGCACCGTCGCAAGCTGGGCGAAGGTCGGTGGGCGCAGCACATCAAGTTGGAAGACCTCGCGGGCCTCGGCGCTCAAGCCTTTGATCAGGCGCGTGGCGACCGAGCGGAAGGGCACATCGTCGCCACCAGCGGGCCGACAGATGACCAGCAGGATGCGAATGACCTGCTGCTGCTCCAACACGAGCGCCTGGCGCGGCACCTCGGGCGCGGCGCGTACGAATGCCTTGGCGTGTAGCGCCAGCACCGTGTCGGTGTCCGGGTCACGCAGCAGCTCCCAGGGCAGCGCGGTCGCGCCCTCGGCGTCGGTGACGATCTCGACGCGCAGATCGTCCAGATGCTCGGCCACCTTTGCCCAGAGCCGCAGGGTGCGGGTGTTGGACGCAAAGAGCGTGTTGAACAGCTCAATGCCCAGCTCGCGCATACGCGCCTCGATGCGGGCGGCGCGCTTTGGATGTGGCTCAAACGGGTACTCGGCGTACTCCTCGACGTACCACGCGATGTCGCGCTGGTCCTGCTCTGTCATAGCTAACTTGACGGTGGCTGTGGCGGTCTGCCGTGGCCCCGCGTCGAGCCACTCTAGCTCGATGGTGTGGCGGTTGTCCTGGCTGGCGGTCTGGGTTAGACGTAAGGTTGCGGTATCAGCCATGACGAGACTCCTGGCTACGCGGGTGGGTTCGTCGTCAGGAGCTGGGTGAGTAGCGCATTATCGACGTCTTCAATGAGTACAGGGGGGCTTCCTGGTACCTCGATGGTGATGTGGACGTTTGTCCCTGCCTGCGCTTTCTCCTGGCGGACGGAGCGTAGGAAGGCCAGGATTCCTGCGACGCCGCCGGCGATCCCGACGCCCTGGCCGACGATCTCCAGCACCAGCTTGACCGTCTCCGGATCGGTGTAGGTCGGGCTCTGGCGGACATCGGCGTACTCCTCGACGCCCTGCTCGATCTCGCGGCGCAGGCCCTTGTCGCCCGCTGGGATGGTGACGATCAGCTGTTTCGGCATCCTGGTGTCTCCTGATGATTGGTGTCAGGCTTTGTCATCGCCCCCTGCTCTTCCCCGGCACCCTGACCCGCATCACCGGCTTTGTCTCCGCCGAGACCTTCTGCGCCAGCGCCGGGTCAGCGGCGAGCAGGCGGCGCAGCAGCACGTCGGCGGTAATCTCCGGCTCGCTGACCTCGACATGAGCATCCTCGTTGCTACTTTCCTCGCTCTCTCACCAGCTAAATTATCGGCCTTATGCTCACCAGGGGGCTTACGCGCGCTGGGCGGTGCAAGCATCCTGACCAGGTAGCGCCTGTAGACGTTCTGCTCGTCAACAATCTCGCCCTCGGCGGTGCCAAACAGGTCTTCGGCTATTCGGTTCATTCTCAAAGGAGGTGGATTTACCAGCTATGAAGTTATGTTGGCGAGTGTTCTTGCCCTTATGGTGTAGCAGAAGTTGTAGGCATTGCAGGAACACTCGTTGGCATTGTGACTATGGCAGTGCCGTCCTCTCCTGAACAAAGTGGCTGGATATTATAGTGTGCACGTGTCTGACATGAAAGCTCTGGTACGTAACGATGATTGCGTACCCATGAGACAAGATCCGCTAGAGATTCGATTGGCCACAGGCGCATAGTTTTATCATCGCTGCCAGAGAGAGCTGTCTTGCCATCCGGGCTAAATGCTACGCTTTCGACTGAAGCAGTGTAACCTGTGAAAGTTCGCAGGATTTGCCCACTTGCTATATCCCAGAGCCGTAGTGTCTGGTCATAACTACCTGAGAGCGCGGTTTTACCATCTGGACTGAAAGCCACACTGTATACCGCTCCGTTATGACCTTCGAAAGTGACATTTTTTCCAGTAGCTATATCCCACAGCCGCAGTGTTCGGTCATCACTACCTGAGAGTGCGGTTTTACCGTCAGGGCTGAATGTTACGCTGTATACAGGGCCGGTATGACCCGTAAATGTCTGTAAGATCTGCCCATTTGCTATATCCCAAAGCCGCAGTGTCTGATCGTCGCTACCCGAGAGTGCGGTTTTACCGTTAGGGCTGAATGCTACGCTGTATACAGGGCCGGTATGACCCGTAAATGTCTGTAGGATCTGCCCATTTGCTATATCCCAGAGCCGCAGCGTCTGGTCGTAGCTCCCCGAGAGCGCGGTCTTACCGTCCGGACTGAACGCTACACTCCATACAAGGTCTTTATGGCCCTTGAAGGTTTGCAGTGTCTGTCCGGTAGCTATATTCCAGAGGCGCAGCGTCCGATCGTAGCTACCTGAGAGCACGGTTTTACCGTCCGGACTGAACGCCACGCTATATACAGGGCCTGTATGGCCCGTGAAGGTTTGTAGGAGTTGCCCACTCGTTATATCCCATAACTGCATGGTCCCGTCTTTGCTGCCAGAAAGAACCATCTTTGCCTGAGCATTCCATTTGACCGCTACGCTCAATACAGCATCAGTATGTCCAGTGAATGTCCTTAATCTTTGATAGCTCTCGATTCCCCATAGTCGCAAATCACCATCCGTACTGCTAGATAGGGCAGTCGTGTTATCCTTAGGATTAAACGATACACTTCGTACATCACCCTGGTGCCCGATAAATGTACGTAAGAGTTGTCCTGTCTCCACATCCCACAGCCGCACAGTCTGATCTTTGCTGCCGGAGAGGATCGTCTTGCCATCCGGGCTAAAGGCCACGCTCCAAACACGATCCTTATGACCATCAAAGGTCTTCAGTGGCTGACCGCTGCTCGCATCCCATAACTGTAGAGTCCAGTCTCCACTACCGGAAAGTACCTGTTTGCCATCCGGGCTGAAGGCTACACTCCATACAGACCCACTATGGCCACTGAAAGTGTGAAGAGATCGCTCGCTCTTTACGTCCCAAAGTTGTAGTGTTTGATCTGCACTACCAGAAAGAATGGTATTGCCGTTCGGGCTGAACGCCACGCTGTACACAAAGCCTGTATGGCCTTTGAAGGCGTGCAGGGTATTCCCGCTATCTACATCCCAGAGCTGTAGAGTCTTATCAGTGCTACCGGAAAGCACCTTCGTGCCGTCGGGGCTGAACGCTACAGCATTCACCGGGCCTGTGTGTCCTGAAAAGGTGCGCAAGATCTGCCCACTCACTATGTCCCAGAGCCGCAGAGTCTGGTCATCACTACCGGAAAGCACTCTCATGCCATCCGGACTGAACGCTACGGCATTCACATGATCTGTGTGGCCTGTAAAAATGCGCAGGGTCAGCCCACTTGATACGTCCCACAGTCGCAGCGTGTGGTCGGCGCTACCTGAGATCGCAGTCTTGCCGTCCGGACTATAGGCTACACTCAAGACTCCACCCGTATGACCCTTATAGCAGTACTGTGCAAATGAATCTGCTGCTTGAAAGAAGATTGGTATCGCCTCTATAGGAGCCTCACCTGTTGTTGGATCTATGGTTGCGAGAGCCAAAGCCAGTGCTTGATCTCTATCATTACCAGCAAGCGCAAAAAGAGCTGCTGAGGTGATTGCACCACGTTCTGCTTTCTGGCGGTTGGCCTCAGCTGCGGACTGTGCAACAACAACAACTGCCTTCTGATTCACTGCCTCCCGGCGATTCGCCTCAGCTGCGGACTGCGCAGCGACAGCGGTGGTTTGCTGATCTACTGCCTCCTGGCGGTTAGCTTCGGCAGTGAACTGCGCAGCTACAGCAGCCGCTTTCTGCTGCTGTGCTGCAAGATACTGGGTAATTGCGATGAGAGCTGTTACTGAGGCAACCAAGAGCACAAATACTAGTCCAAATAGCTGTTGGCGCAAGCGCCGATTCATCGTGGCTTCCAACTCTGCCCGTCGACGTTGCTCCTCCGCCAGGGCCTGAGCCTGAGCTAGCTCGCGCTCACGTAACTCCGCTTGCTTAATGATTTCGTCTTCATAATCTGCGCTGGCTTTGAGAAATTCGCGTTCCTCGTTGCTAAGGACGCGTGGGTGCTCATCAGCATAGCGTTGGGCATCCGCCAGAAGTGCTCCAGATAGTAGCCGTTCAGAGCTGCGATTGGTATCGAGCCATAGACGCATCTGACTCATCCAGGGCTTACTCTGATCCTCGGCCTGCTGCCATGCCTTATTAGCCTGTAGAATTGGCTCCACGAAGCGGTCATGCACCAACTCGTACCAGAGGCCGCCACCACGCTCTTCTTCACGAATTAGAAATTGCCTGCTTAATTCCTGGACTGCTCCGTTGGGTAAGCCGCCAGTAGAGTCTTTGTCCTGATGCACCAGTCCTCGTGTACCTTCGGGTGTGATCAGTTTGGTCGAGAACCAGTCGCGCAGTTCATGTTCGCTGACATCGATCCGGGATGCCTGTAGTACCTTGCGAAGCGTCTGCTCATAGTAATCAGCCAGCGCCGTATCAACATCGCCGGCTCCTTGCAGGTTGTTCCTGGTGATCTGGCCCAGGGGTTGATTGCTCAGGTCTTGCCATAAGCGGCGACAGACAACCTGGAGTTGCATCGGCTCCACGTATTGGCCTGGCTGGGGCTGCCCTTGACCGAAAACGCGCACACGACACAGGTTGTCCACGAGCTCTTCAGCGACACCTGGGGCAAAGGGCCGCTCGAACTTTTCTGCTGGACGGCGAACTGCCTCCAGTGCCGCGTGCGCATCCATTCGCTGCATGGAGAAGCGTGCACTCAGTCTGTCATCCATATACTGGGCATAGGGATCTAGCCCGGCCAAGTAGTCTTCGCGCAGCGTAAGAACCACCCATAGGCTAGGGTCGATTCGGAGCGCCGTGTTCAACTGTCGAAAGAAGTCTTCGCGCTCCGCCCAGCGATCAGTGTGGTTGGTGATAATCTCCTCGAATTGGTCGATAATGAGGGCATACCGCTGGGTCACCGAGCTTTCATCTGTCGTAGACTCTACATCTGGATCATAGCGCCAGGTCTGGCCATCATTGCTGATCAGGTGAGATAGAAAGTCGGTCAGCGTGACATGAGCCAGGCGTTCCGAATGGGTATCGCTGTTATCGAGGCTGGTGAGTAGATTAAAGATGAAGATATTGTCTACGGAGTCCAGGTTGGGTGGGAGTATTCCGCTGACTCGGCCCGTTGGAAGGACAATGAAGTTAGCCTGGGTTCGCAGATGCGGTATGAGGCGAGTGTTGAGGAGGGAACTCTTCCCCGCGCCTGATTGGGCATAGAAGAGGAGATGTCGTGACGATATGACCCGTGCGAGTAGATCACGAGCCTCATGCTCACGACCAAAGAAGAGATCACGTTGTTCATAGGTGAAAGTCCATGGACCAACGTAGGGATTAGTATCTATCGGAACTGGAGGGTCGATCATCACGAAGTCCTCAGATCCATATTCATTGAAAGGGCACCGTTGGCACTACACCTTATAATGGTATTAGGAGATTTTCACTGTGTACAGAATCTAAAAGCCTATTGCTTGTTCATTCGGCCTCGCGCGAATACTTCTTGGGCCACTAATCTCCCGCAACACTTGGCCATATTCGTGGAGGTCACCCCAGAAAACATCGAATTTGGCCTCGCGTTGAATATAGTCTTCAAGATATGCGTTTTCCTCGGCGCAAGGAATCACCTGTAAGTTGCATACGCCGCGTCGCTCCGTGTGCTGCCGGCCCATCGACTTAATGAGCCCGGTGTAGAGAACGCGGAAGGCCCAACTATCAAGGCTGAATCCTAGCACGAGCAGATCTTTGCAAAGTGCATGGCGTACAAGAGCTGGGATGCGATCACGCGCCTGATCACCTTTATTTAGTGAAATTTTGACGAGATAGTCCAAGAAATCATTCTCGGTCAATACCAATGAGCCAGGATATTTATCCAATCCATAGAGGTGATAGACCAATGGCTCGTCCTTGTTTGGGGTGTATCTATCATCAATCGCAGGCTTTATCGGGTCCAGATCATCGCGCCAACGGCAAAGTTCGGTGCGTGGTGCTTTGCCTACAAAGCGTAGTGCATCTTCAATAAAAGTGTAGGGACTGGTGGTGATAAAGGTGTGAAAGTTCAAATTGGCAAGCACAAGAAGCAGATTCTCCTTGTCTGCATCAAACCGAGGAAAGCCGATAATTTGAGCTAGACGAGAGACGTCAACATCGTCAAATTGGTCTTCAGCCTCATCAAGTGCTTCCTGATCGAAAAGACCAGATCTCTTAGCTTCAACATGGACAAACTCTTTAATGTGGTCAAGGTATTCACTCTTAAGATCGTCATCCGTAAAAATTCTCCCCTGATTTCGCTGGATTGCCAGTTTATGATAGTGGGTCAGTCTGGCTAAATTTTTTTCGTCGTTCATCATACTAGGATAATTGATGAATTCTACATAGTGCGCCACAAGTTCATGGTATGCTTCGAGGTTCCCCAGTGCCAGACGCAGCACCGCTTCGTCGCTAATGATTGGTACTGCATCGCCGCTCCTGATATTCCTTATCAGGCTGGATTGAACACCTGTCTCGATGCTTGTGCTGTTGGAAGGAGTATAGCGAGGCATTGTAAACCCTTCATTATAAGTATGATACAGCCACCCTGAAACCACGCCAACTGACCCTGCTGTCGATTGAAGCGATACCGCGTGTACTTACAGATACTTGTTGTGGCCGATCCTTGAATCCACCGCCGCGATGGATATGTAAGATTGGGTAGAAGCCTGGCTTCACTTCTTCACGGCCGTCTTCTGAGCGGTATGGATATGGAAAGTAATTTCTCTCTCGGTCATTACCCCAGAGTGTGCTTGTCCATTCTTGTACATTGCCGATCATATCCAGGCAGCCGTATGGGCTTGCGCCTACGTGATGAACCTGTACTGGCGTTGTGTCATAGCCATTATGATTACAACAGCCATCTTTCCAGGTGTCTCCCCAGGGGTAACGGTAGCCTCTGGTGCCACGGGCTCCTTTTTCCCATTCGGCCTCGCTGGGTAAGCGATACGGCAATTTTGTCTCTGCGCTCAACCAGTTGCAATAGGCGACAGCGTCATGCCAACTCACAGAGGTGACTGGATGATTCTCTTTGCCCGCCGGCGGCTCTCGCAGATACCATCCCTGGGGTTGTGTGACTTTTGGATTGCGCTTGAGGAATTCTGTATACTCCCGACATGTGATTGGATATTTGCTGATGTGGTAAGCAGGAAGAAAGACCGTATGTTGTGGCTGCTCCTGCTGCTCATGACCATCGCTACCCATCAGGAACGTCCCGGCGGGGATGAGTACCATCTCGGGCTCAAACGGCTTGGGCGTAGATCTGATTATACCATCCGTTTCCCAAAGTAGTCCGTTGTACAAGCACATGAACAGCACTGGCATCCAGTGATCTGACTGGCTGCGTACCGCCGTGCGGGCGACGGCCATGGCCTGATCGATCTGGCCATGGCGCTCTAGCTCACGAAAGAAGATCGGCATGAATCCTGCGACCGTGTCCATTAAAATACGGCCCTGCATTGCTATGACCGCAGGAACACCTGCTGCGATCAGACGTGGCCCCAGGCCCGCTAAAGCAGCTGTGTCGTTTGCGGCGGGCCCATTCCCTTCACCAGCGCTCTGACAGGAGGCAAGGACAACGAGGCGTGGGCGCTCGCGCAATTCACTCACCCGCTGGGCCAAATCCTCGCCAGCTACGTGGGCGGTAACGCCATTAGAAGCCTCTAGCCAGAGCCATGGTTCGCTCCGCCGCAGCGTGCCATGGCAGACGAGATAAAGGATATCGTAGCCGTCACGGAGTTGGGCGGCGATGCCATCGAGCGTGGCGGTGCCGGAACTGGCCAGTGTGGTGACTGTAATTTTCTTCAGACTCGCACAGGCGCGGTTTATTTCAGCGTTCGTGTCAATAGGTGCAAGGTTGTACTTCGCTAAGTCGGTGGGGTTGGCGACGACAACAAGCGCTCGCAGAGTGCCCTTTGGGCGCAGATAGATGGGCCGCCAATCGTCACCGCTAAGGTAGCGCGAGAAGAGTAGTTGCTCGCCGAGCAATAGGGCGCTGTTGTCCTCAGGATTACGCAGCGTCTCCCAATGCAGAGCGTGGAGTTCGGGAGCACTGGAACCAATATAGAGGCGTAGGCGGAGGGCTACATTCAGAGCGGCGGCAGTAGTGCGTACCTTTATGAAGGCTTCTCGCAACGCTGGTTCGGCAAAGAGGCTGGCGCTAAGCGCCTGGCCATAAGCGGCAGAGTCATTGACGAGAGTTCCCAAGGCATACAGATCAAACTCGGCGAGGCAACGATCATTGGGGCTAAGGCGAATTTCGGCCTCATCACCAGGTAAGCTACAACGCAGATCAACGACATAGCTTGTAGCGGTGCCACGATGCAGTGCGATCTCTAGATTTGCGTAGTTCATGGTCATTAGGACTTTCCAATTGGAAGCGCCCAAAGGTTGAGATGCGATGATCCTGAGATCAGAACAGTTTGTCCTGTCGCACCTTTGGCTCCTCAGTAACATCAACTCCCCGGCCCTCGGTCTTCTCGCGCCTCTTTGCCTTCGCGCCCCGCGTCTTCCGCCCGCCCTCCGCGGCTTTCGCGATCTCCTCCGCGTGCCGCTCGTGGTTCAGCGCCAGCAGCCGGTCCAGCACCGCCCGCCGGGCCGCCTCGCTGATCGTGTAGCGCAGGCCCTGCTTGGTCTCGTGGAAGCCGTGGCCCAGGTCGAGATCCTGCCAGCCGTAGGCCGCCGCCACCGCCTGGTCCATCGCCACGTGCAGCCGCCGCAGCTCGGCGATGTCGGCGCTCTGCTCGGCGGGGGCGTGGAGCCGGTTGTAGGTCTTCGTCAGACCCTCCTGGCGGGCGAGCATGATCGCCTGGCGGTGGGCGTGGTAGCGCTCGCCGATGGAGTCGAGTTGCTCGCGCAAAGCCGCAGAGGCGCTAAGGCCGGGCAGCCGGGCAGGCTCACGCAAAGCCGCAAAGTCGCTAAGGTTTTCTGAGCCGGGCTGGAGGCAGGCTGGGAAGGGGAAGGTTTCCAAAGACTCGACAGGAAAGTACGTATTTCGAGTTTCGTGCGTTGTAGTACCGGGACGATGAGCCCAAATTTCATGTAGTGTTGAAGATAGGAGAGTGAAATGAGCAAATTTATCTAGAGAAAAGACAACCAAACGATCTGAAAAAATCTGCCCCGGATCGACAAGCGACATAAAATGGTGGGAGCTTACCCTAGAGGTGATCATAATCCGCCGCAACCCACTGATTGCGTTGTAAAGCTCTGATCTTATACGAAAGAATTGCCACCATTTCTCTCGGGCAATCTTGTCTTTCTGCTTTTCTCTCTCTGGTAGAACTCTCTCTCTGACAACTTGCAGGCAATCTGAGTAAACCTCTGCTTGTTCCAGAGGCCAATTCCCGAAGTTAATCACCCATCGACTTGCAGATTGATCTGCTCGTGTATTTAAGTCGTCGCCGTTGATGTAGCGAAACAGAACCTCTGCATTTTTTGGATTTTGTAGACGTAAATCATCAACCTCAAAGTCGTTCAGGACAAATCCAATTCCCATAATAAATGTCCCAATAAACGATAAGCCGTTGTTTTCTGTCAAGACTTGCGGTCTAATGTGAGTTGCTTCCCTAATGGAAAGCACTGGGCTTATACCCTTAACTGCCTGACCATCCAATAAAGTCATCCCATGCCATTTCCCATGGAATAGCCAAAGCTGCGCCACTTCGAGGTTAGCTTTACCTGGCCATCGACTGCTTGCGATAGCTCGGTAGATATCAAGGTTATTACTGACAACCTGTTCTAAACCAACTACGCGAGTGTCGCCCTGAGAGATAGAGTTTGTTGCAATTATACCAATACAAGATCCTCGGCTTACCAGGCTCGAAATTCGCAATAGAAAATACGCACAGAGATCAGCGTTCCCTTTTTGTTCTTTCGCTAGTATATCTACCAAATAATCACGATAGGGCATTCCTAATTCCCCACTTATCCGTTTACCGCCCTGGAACGGCGGGTTGCCCACAATCGCGCTGAAGCCGGGGCTGTCGCTGGCGGCGACGCCGCCCTCGTGGCCGGCGAAGAGCGGGGCCAGCTCGCCGGCGAAGGCGTCGAGCATCAGCTGGGTGCCGGGGGCCTCGCGACGCTCCTCCAGAAAGACCTCGGGCAGCTCCAGAGGCCAATGGAAGGGATGCCGCCCATCGAGCAGCGCGTCAGCCTCGCGGCGCAGGGTCGTGTAGGCATCGCGGTTGGCCTCAGCAGTCGCCCCAGCGCTGGTGAACAGCCCGTCCCGCGTGTCAGCCGCAGCCGTCAGCAGCAGCGAATAGTCCGTCCACCACTGGGTCAGCTTGCTCTGGCGCATGCCCTTGTCGGGGTGCAGCGCGGCGGCCACCAGCAGATCGGCCCCCAGCTTCACCTGGGCCATTGTCTCCTCGGCCTCGCGCAGCCATGTCGCCTTACGCTCGGGGCGCACCTGCTCGCTGCGAATGCGCCGGCGCAGGGCCAGGGCGCGCTCTAGCGCCTGCTCGACCTGCGGGCGGATCAGGTTATGCTGTACTGCCGTGTTGCTGCCCGGCTGACGGCTAATGGCTGATGGCTGATCGCTCCTCAGCGACCAGTTCAGCAGCTGCTCAAGGTCGCTGATGCCCAGCAGCGAGTCGCCACTGCGCAGGGCGTGATCGAGGAAGCTGAAGGGCCGCCGCCGGTCGAGCAGCAGCAGCCAGAGCGAGAGCTTGGCCATCTCCACCGCCAGCGGGTTCTTGTCCACCCCGTAGAGGCAGCGCTCAGCCACCAGACGCCGGGCCAGGGCCTCGCGCTCCTCGCCCTCGGCGCTGCGGATCTCGCGCAGCACCAGCCAGGCGTCGCCGTCCACCCCCGGCGGCGGTGTCTCGCCCGACCCCAGCTGAGCCTCCGCCGCCTCGACCAGCCGTGCGGCCAGGTAGCGGCAGCTCTGCACCAGGAAGGCCCCCGAGCCCATGGCCATATCCAGCACCTTGACCTGAAGCAGCGCGCTGATCGGGATGAGCGCCCACTCGTCGCGGGGCTTCCCCTCGGCGGGGCCACGATAGACCACCGGCTCCAGCGTGTGGCGCACAATCGGCTCGGTGAGGCTGGTGGGCGTGTAGTGGGTGCCGGTCTTGCGCCGCTCGGCCCCCTGGGTCACATAGACCGCCCCGGCGGGGATGACCACCGGGCGACCGAAGCTGTCGTCGCGCACCAGGCCGGCGAAGGGCAGCACGCGCGCCAGCAGGGCCTCGTCGCCGCCGCAGGCCGCCCGCAGCCGCCCCTGGAGCGCCGGGTCGGCACCCTGGGCCAGGGCACGGCGCAGGGCGCTCTCCGAGCGGCCGGTCTGCTCGCGCAGATAGGCCAGCAACTCTGAATTCTCACGCAAAGGCGCAAAGACGCTAAGGTCGCTATTTTTATTTTGGTCGCGGCTTTGCGGCTTTGCGGCTTTGCGTGAGCCATCCGGATCTGCACCCTTGCGTGCGATCTCCTCCAGCGTGATCAGCGGAATCTCCGGTTCCTGCCCCCCCGCACCAGCGAGACCGAGGATTGGCTCAACCGCACGGTGGGCGGTGTGGTCGAGCAGGCCCTCGTAGACGTGGCCGATGTCCTCGACGCCGAGGGCGCGGAAGCTCAGCCGGCGGGCCTCGCCGCCGCGCACGCGCAGCAGATGGAGCGAGCGCAGCATGTGCAGTACCACCCGGTTGCTCACCGGCAGCGGGCGGGCGCGCTCCAGCGGCTCGCCGCATCGGCGACCCTCCAGGAAGGGGAAGCGCTCGGGGTCGAACAGGCCGCCGCCGTAGGCGGGCAGGCTGATCGTCGGCGTGGCCATGCCGCCGTGGACGGCGCGGACGGTGGCCAGCAGGCGCACCCAGGCATCGTGGCGGCGCTCCAGCAGCTCCTCGCCGTGGGTCGCCATCGCCTGAAGCTCAGGCAGCAGGGCGCTCGCCGCATAGTTGCGCACATAGACCTCGTCCTCGGGCAGTAGCACCCCGCGCTCCTCCGCCGAGAGCAGGAAGACCAGGCGCATCATCACCGTCAGGGCGGCCTCGTAGATCACCTCCTCGACCGAACGCCGGGCGAACGCCGGGTCTGCCTGGATGGTCGCCGCAAGCGCGCCACCACGTTCGCGGTCAGCCGCGTCGAGAGCGGAGACCAGCAGCTCAACCGCCTGGCGCACCTGGAGGCCAAGCTGGTCGGTCAGCTCCTGTTGGTCGCTGGCGCTGGCCGTGAGCAGCGCCTCCAGCGACGCGTTCTCGGGCCGCCCGAAGAGCATATGCGCGCCGAGCAGGCTGGCGAAGGCCCGCAGGGTCAGCGGCTCCTCCAGCCAGAGCCGAGCGTGCCAGGTGACAAAGCCGGTGGTCTCGCCCCTGGGCGCGTCCACCAGCATCCACTGCTCGCCGTTGGTGACGAGGCCGAGGCGCACGCCGGTGCCGTGGAGCAGGGCCATCATGCGCGTGGTCAGCGGCTCCTTCCAGCGCGCGCCGGGCGGGGGCCGGTCAAGAGCCTGGCCGGGGGGCGTCACCAGCACCAGCACGCGCGGGCGGCTGCGGCCCGGCTCGACAATCACCAGGTCGGGGGCCAGGGTCTCGCGCTGCTCGGGCACCGCCACGACGAGGCTGGACAGATCGCCCTCGGGGCGGGCGACGGCGGCCTCAGGCATCAGCAGGACGCGGCGCAACACCCAGCGCACCCACGCCTGGTGGATGGCCGGGTCGCGCTGGCTGACGGCCCACTCGCTGTAGGTCAGGCGCAGCTCGCGGCGCACCTCCGCGCCCACGCCGTCGAGACCCTGCGGGAAGGCCCGGTCGAGCACTGGCAGCGAGAGGAACGGGCCGGAGATCTCCAGCAGCGAGAGCCACTCGGCGTGGGTGATGTCGTTAGGCATAGGATCTCGTAGTTCAGGCGTCGGGCGCGCCGGTCGTGAAGAGCGGGCGGAGGTCTTTCTTGCCGTACTCGAACTGCTCGCCACGCTTGATACGGTCGAGGGCGAGAACGCGCAGCGACTCGAACTGCGCGGTGAATCCGAAGAGCTTGAGCGACTGGGCCGCCTTATGCAGGCGGATCGGCCAGTTGGCCCACGCCTGGCCCGGCTGGGGGTTCGGCACATACGCGCGCTGCGCCAGATCCCAGCCCCAGGAGAGCGCAAGCATCTCGACGCCGCGCAGGTAATCGCGGATGAACGCCGGGTCTTGCTTCAGCTCGGCCACGTCCCCGGCATAGACGGTATACACCATCCCTTGGCCCCGGCTGCTCTGATCAATGGGGAACATCCACCAGTCGTAGTGGGCGGCGTGGAAGGCGTGCCAGTCACCCACAGCGGCCCAGCGCTCAAAGGCGGCGAGCTGCTCGCGGTGCTTGCGCTTGACCCCGGCGATGCCCGCAAAGGTCGGGTCGGTGTTACGCCGGAGATTAGGCACATTGGTCATCGCACCCTCGCTTTCTCAGGCCATTATTCAGCGCCGGTTGCCAGGGAGGGCCAGTGCGCTGATCAGATGATCATCACTATCGATGGTCACCAGATGATTGCCAACCGTCGCCCGGCCCTGCTGGGGAATGTGGGTCACTGCGAAACGTGCGGCCTTCCCCTTCTTCGAGAGCAGGATGATCTCGTCCTCGGCAGTGGCGATGAAGGCGCTAATGACCCCACCGACCGATGAGGTATGGACGCCGATGCCGCCGCGTCCCTGCGTGCGGTACTCGCTCAACGGCGTGCGCTTAGCATAGCCATCCGCAGTGATGACGACCAAGTCGCTCCCGGCCTGCTCCGGCTCTACCACCACGAGCGCCACAATGGATTCGCCATCGCCGAGCCGCACCGCATGGACACCAGCCGCATTGTCCTCCTGCATTGGTACATCTTTGGCAGCGAAGCGAATAGCGTAGCCCCAGGCGGTCACAAGCAGCAGATCGGCGGCAGCGGACGCATACTCGATACCAATGATTTCCGCGCCTGTGGCGGTGATCAGATGCCCACGAACCGTGGAAGGGAGTAGTCCATTGAGGAAGCGCCGCTTAATCTGACCCGCGCTCGTCAATACCACGGCGGCAAGGCTGCCGCGATCATCGGGCACCGTACTGAGCAAGCGAATCTGCTCCCCTGATCGAAGGCTCGGCAGATCCGGTGGTACGTTGGCACTTCCGATTGCCAAAATGTAGGCGCGCCCGACATTCGTCACCGCAAGCAGCGGCTGCTCACAAACAATCAGTGCTGCCGCGACATGCTCCTCCATGTGCCGATCCGTTGCGAGCGGACTGAGCCGCTGGCCGGGCTGCGCCAGCGGCAGTGTCGCTGTGGAGACGATCCGCAGCTGTCTAGTCGTCGCGATGACCAGATCCGGCAGGGTAGGTGCCAGCGTCTTCTGCGAAATAGGCGCGGCCGCCGTCACGCTAAGCGCCTCGTGGTCAGGTGCGCTGACGGTGAGTGTTGCGGGCCGGGATGCACCACCCTCGAAGCGCCGGGCCTGGATCTGCTGGAGGAGTATGCCCAGGAACGGTTCGAGCCAGTGCGGGTCATTGCTCGCCCACAGTCGAATGCTCCAGGTCGCCTCCGGCGCATCATCGACCGCAATGTCGGCGACCGCCGCACAGCGGTAGAAGAAGTTCACCGAGCGCCGCAAGAAGCGCCGCCATGCCTCGGGATTGGCTGCAAGCTCAACCGTCGGCGGCTCCAAAGTCGGGAACTGCGCGGGCGGCGCAGGGAGCAGTGTCTCGTTGTGGCGGAAGTTGATCTCGCTGATGCCCTTGTGGTTGTTACAGACCTTGCACAAAGTTTGGAGGTTTGCGAGGCTATTCCCACCACCGAGATAGGAAGGAGCCACATGGTCGATCTGGAGCCACGACCGCGTATCCTCACCGCACGAGAGGCAGCGGTAGCCGTCCCGCTGGCGCACCTGATCCTTCATCTGTTGGGATGGCTCGCGATCAGACAGGGTCTCGGGGGTGTGGTACGACGTTGACGATGGAAGCGAATCACCGAGCAGGAGGCGATTCTCACAGGCGTCATACTGCGACTTGAAGAAGCCAATGTTCGGGTAGAACACCGACCAGTAACGATCGCTTCGGCGGTATTCAGCCTCAAGCGTGGCAAACTTGTCACGTGGCAACAGTGGCTGCTCGATCAGCCGCGCCGCAATCTGGTCAAGGTCATGATGATCCCGCTCATCGAAGACAAAGAACGTTGGGGCCTTGCCCTCGTGCGTGGCCATGTGCCGGGCGATATGGAACAGATTAAGGCTGATCTCATCCCCAAACCCCTCGCCTGTCTCGGCGAAGAACTGTGCACGCCAGTCCTCGATGGTTGCCCACTGATCGGCAAGCTGCACCTGCTCATCGGCAAATGGCTGGAGATCGGCGGTTGCACACGACTCGATCCAGCTGCGGTAGGCCGCCTGCTCGTGATCAAAAACCATCACCATCTGGATGATGGTCTCCAGGTCGTCCGTGCCATCCACGCGCGCCAGGTAGTCCGTGCGATACCAGCCAACCGGCAGCAGCGAGCTATACGGATCTATGTTAATCAGCAGCCCCTGATCCATCTTACGGGCGAGATCGCGCACCAGGGCGATGGAGATCAGGTGAACCGGCGGTCGGCGGACGAACACAGTGGCCACATCCGTGGTCTCTCCATCAGCGAGCGTGTACCCGGCCCAGTTAATCAGGTGCTTCCAGTTATCGACGAACGAGACGATGTATGCCTTCTCTGTCCCACCGAAGCGCTGCCCACGTAGCGCACGCCCGATCATCTGCGTGATCAAGGTATGGCTCGTGGTCTGGCGGGTGAGGAACACGGTCTCGACATCGGGCACATCGGTGCCTTCGGTCAGCATGCGGACATTGATGAGGACATCAAGCTCGCCCTGCTTGAAGCGCTCCAGCACCGCGTGATTGTCATCGCTCGTCCGGCGATTGCGCACCTCCGGCCCACCGCCTTCAATGGTGACATGGCTGTAGACCACATCAGCGCGCACGCCCCGGCTGACCAGCATCTCGCGCAGCATCTCGCACTGATACCAGCGATCAACGAAGATCAGCGTTTTGCCGTAGCGGGCTTTGTGCTGGACATAGGTGCTAGCGATAAGTTGGTTGCGCTCGCGGTTGAGCGCGAGTTGGCTCACCACCTCTTCGGGCACATCGCGGTAGGTGCCCAGCCACTTCTTGTACTCACGCTCATCAAACTGCACCGCAACATTGGTGGCATACTCCTCAAACACCGGCTGGGCCAGCACCCCGGCGGCCATCAGCTTCTGGGCGGTGGTCTGATAGAGGATGCTGCTCGGAAAGAGCTTGAGCAGCCAGCCGTCCTGGCCATCGGTGCCATAGACGGGCGTCGCCGTGAGGCCGAGGAGATAGAGACCCGGCTGGCGTTCGCGGAGCTGGAGCAGCAGGGTGCGGTAGCTGTAGGCCGGCGCATGGTGCGCCTCATCGAAGACGATGACCAAGCGATCACTGGCCGCATCGAGCCAGTCGCTCAGATTCTTGTGCCCAATCTTGTAGGCTCGGGTGATCGTCTGCAACGTGGCGATGATCACATCATCCTGGGGCGTGATGTCGGTGACATCGCTGTGCCCCGGCGTGCCCGAGACCATCCGCACGTGCAGATGCGCTCTCGGCTCGCCGATCTGCCCAACCTCGCGCTCTAGGCTGGCGAACGCTTGCTCAAGCAGATGGTGCGTGTGGGCCAGCCAGAGTACCTTGAAGCCCTGCGAGAGTGGGCCACGGCAGAGGAACCGCAGTGCGGTGAAGGTCTTCCCGCCACCAGTCGGCAGCACGAGCAGCCCACCGCTGAAGGGCGTATCGCGGTAATCGAAGTGCTGGTGCAGCGCCTGGAGGGCCTGGGCCTGATGTGCGTCGGGCGTCCGCCCGTAATTTCCCGTTCGCGCCTGGGCAAGCGGGTACACGCGATATGCCTCATTGACAGGCTGTGCGGTCATCGGCGCCTCCAATCGTCGTATTCTGCTGCGGCCATCATCAGCGCCATACCTTCTACCTCACCATCCGCTCTGGGATACAGAACAGCAGGGCCACCGGGAAAAGTCGTGCCTGCACGCTGCGGAAGCGATCACGGATCGCCGCCGTCTCACGGTCGATCTCAGCGGGGATCTGGGCTAGGCGCATCCGGAGCGCGTCGAGATCGCGGTCGTACTGCTCACGCTCGCCCGCCGAGAAGAGCGTGAGCTGCTCGTAGCGCGGCCCCGCCTCCACCTGGGCGCGGATGGTGCGTTCCAGCTCGCGCAGCACTGCCTCCATGTCGCGGGCCTCACGCTCGCGCCGCCGCTCCAGCTCGCGGGATAACTGGCGCTCACGCACCTCCCGGCGCTCGGCCAGGGCCGTCTCTAGCGGGGCGCGCAGATCGGGCCAGACCTTCTCGCGCAGCCAGGTCTTCGCCGCCTCGGGCACATCGCGACCGCTAAGTGCGCCCAGCAGCTCCGTCACCCGCTCGGCGGAGAGCCGCCGGAAGCGCGAGGGCTCCAGGGAGCGGTCGAGGATCTCGCCACCGGCGGTGACGATCTCCTCGTGCAGGCGGTAGCGGTCGCCGCCGATCACCACCAGCCGCCCGTAGGCGATCACCGCCGGCAGCGGCGCGACGCTATCGGGGACGACCTGCGCGGCGACCCGGTTGAGCTTGCGCCCGTCGCCGGCCCAGATCTCGGCCCGCAGCAGGCGCAGCGCCATCTGCACGAGGCGGTGGTTGAGATGCACCAGCACGATATCATCGCGGCCCTTCGCCACCGCGTGGTCAAACGTGACCGGTCGGACGGCGCGGGTGTGCGGGTGCTCCAGCCCGACCAGGCACTCGGCCCAGCTCCCGCGCAGCGGCGGCATGTGGAAGACCGGACAGACAGCCTGCGTGCCGCTCTGGTCGGGCCAGATGCCGCGCAGATTCGCCTCGCGCAGCGGCGGCTGGCCCGCCAACTCCAGGGCGATCATCACCGCCGCGCGGATGGCCTCAGGGCCGAGCTGTAGCTCGCGGCGGGTCTCGTGGAGGCGCTGGCTCAGCTCCTTCAGGCGGCGGTTCAGATCCTCGGCGAAACGCAGCTGCTCGCGCACGGCGCGACCAGTCTGCTCCGCACCCGCCGTGTCAAGGCGGCGGCGCTTGCCCAATAACACGTCCGTGACCTGCTCAGCGATCACCGGGCCGACCTTGCCCAGATCCTCGCGGATCTGCTCGACCTTGCGCGCGGCCCGCACCAGGAACTCCAGCTCGCCATCGAGGTCGTTGGCGCGCACCTCGTCATCGAAGGCGGTCTCGGCGAACCCACGCGGCACGAAGTGATAGATCAGCGACGCCTGGGCCTGGCCGTGGCGGTCGATGCGCCCGTTGCGCTGCTCCATGCGGTTCGGGTTCCAGGGGATCTCGTAGTGGACCAGCCGGTGGCAGTGGCGCTGGAGGTCGATCCCCTCGGAGGCGGCGTCGGTGGCAAGCAGGATGCGCACCGGGCTCGCGGATGGGCTGGCCTGGAAGGCGGCCTTGATCCGCTCCCGGTCGTCGTCGGGCATCCCGCCGTAGAGGGTCATCAACCGATCTCCGGCGAGGCCCTCGGCGGCCAGCTGGCCATGCAGCCACTTCTGCGTGTCGCGGTACTCGGTGAAGATGATCACCCGCTCGTTCGTCCACTGCCCGTTGGGGCACACCACCTCGCGCAGCCAGGCAATCAGGGCGCGCGCCTTCCCGTCGGTGCGGCGGACAGCCCGCTCGGCCCAGTCCTGCATCGCGTCGAGCAGGCCCGTCTCCTCGGCGGTTGGCGGGCGGAAGAACGGCGTCAGCGCGCGCACCGCCTCGTCCGTCGTTGCCTCGAAGGTGTCGTCGTCGCCGAACTCCTCATCGAGATCATCGGCCATCGCCCGCAGGATTCCGGCACGGCCCTTCGTCAGCGTCGATGCCGCCTCGCCGCGCATCAGGCCGGCCAGGGTCGTGCGATGCTGAGCGATGGTGCGGGCGAAGGCGGCGGGCGAGGAGAGCATGCGCTTCTTGAGCAACTTGACCACAAACTCCGTCGCGGTGCGCTCGGTCGCCTCAGTCGCGTCGGTCAGGCGCAGTCGTGTGTAGGTCGAGAGCGCACGGTGGGCGGCACGGTCATCATCGCTCAGATCGACCGCGAGCGTCTCAATGCTGCGCGGCGGGAACGTCGCCACCTCGAAGGAGTCCTTCATTTCGCTCTTGAGTCGCCGCACCATCACGCGGGCGAGGGTGGCCCGGTCGGGCGGGATGCCACGGGCAAAGCGCTGGTTGTCGAGCAGCTCCAGCAGGGCGGCGAAGCTCTCGGCGTAGCCGTTATGCGGCGTGGCGGTGAGGAAGAGCTTATGCTCAAAGTGCGGGGCCAGCATACGGATCGCACGGGTGCGGTCGGAGTCCACCGCATAGCGCCCGCCGCCGGACGGGGCGATATGGTGGGCCTCGTCGACGATCAGCAGGTCGAAGCGGCGCGGGTAGGGCAGCTCGCCGGGGCCGGGGAGCGCCTCCTGGAAGAAGCGGCGCGGGCCATCGCGCTTGAGATAGTCGATGGAGGTGATCAGACGCGGGAAGTGCGTCCAGGGGTTGGCGCGGACACCGCGCTCACGGCGGAGCTGGCGCATCAGCTCGCCATCCACGATCCGGAACTCCAGGCCGAACTTCTCCCGCATCTGGTCGCGCCACTGGATCTGGAGCGCCGCCGGGCAGACCACCAGCACGCGGCGGGCGCGGTGGCGCAGGATCAGCTCCTGGGCCACCAGACCGGCCTCGATCGTCTTCCCGAGGCCCACGTCATCGGCGATCAGCAGCGAGACGCGCAGCATCGGGAGGGCGCGCACCAGCGGCTCCAGCTGGTAGTCCTCGATGTCAATGCCGCTGTGGAACGGGGCGTGGAGCGTCTCGGCATCGGCGAGCGAGGCCGCGCCCCATCGCACCGCGTTGAGGAAGGCGCGAAGCCGGGCGGGCGGGTCGAAGCCGTCCACCGGCGGGAGGGCGCTCTCCTCGTAGGCACGGGCGCCAGGCTCTACCTCCCAGACTACCTGCAGCTCCTCGCCGAGCGCATCGTCCTCAATCGAGGTGAGGGCGAGCAGATGATGGGTGCGGGCGAGGGTACCGGCCTGGGCTGGCAGCTCCGTGCGGGTAACGCTGTTGACCACAAAGCGCCGACCACGCACATCGACGAGCTGGCCCTGGCTGGGAATGGAGGTTGTTGCGGAAGGAGCGGAGCTTGGCATAGGTGTGTGGAGTACGGCGGCGGCGTTCAATCCGAAGTATAGCATGCAGCGCGCGCATGATCGAAAATCATATCCTTCCGTAAAGGCATTGTACTGAATGGCACAGATACAAATGTAGATACATGGATGGATGAGTGGCAGTATTCCGATACTATGGAACAGGCGCTATGCCACATGCGTGCGATGGTACGGCTGAGTGATGATACAGGTTGTCAAGATGGCAGCGATTGGTGCGCCGTGACCGCTAGACACAATAGTTTCCCGGTTCGTAGGCTGCCCACCACTGCCATCCGTCATCCCTCCCGATGCGGGATCACGCGCATCCCCCTATCGTAGATCCACCGAGCGACGCCTCCAGTAGCCCCCTTCACCCGCTACCTGGCAGGCCGTCCGCCTGCGCGCCGGAGGGAAAGCTGAAATCTGAAAGATGAAAGCTGAAACGGCATTGCGCTCTGTGATGCCATCGATCCTTTCAGCTTTCCGTTTTCTGCTCTCAGCTTTTTCCCGTCGGCCCCTCACGCGCCTCCGGCGCTCACCATGGATGTGCGGCGGCGCGCTGCCCCGCCTGACGTGATCGCCTGGAAGCCTGACCTCGCTCCTCTCACCTCTCGTCGCCCGGTTCCGCAGCCCGACGCCTTCGCGCCGGGCTGTGTTGGTGTTCGCGCCGCGTTTGGAGGAGATCTCCTGGTGCTCCCAACCTTCTACTTTGCGCTGGGCGCCCGACCCCGATCCCGTGATCTCCAGGTCGCGATGCTGGTCGGGCAACGCCACTACCTCGTCCCCGCCGGGTCGCCCGGGGCCGCGCTGCTCCGCCGCACGCCCGGCGTCCACGTCGTGCTCGACTCGTGGGCCTTCCCGCCCGGCAACACCGACCGCCCCTCGCTCGCGCGCTACGCGCACCTCGTCGCCGGCTGGCAGCTTCAGAACCACGTGGCCACCGGCCAACCTACCGCGCCCTGGTTCGATTGGGCGCTGAGCTACGACACGATTGGCGATGCGGTCACCAGCGATCGTGATGACGCCCGGCTGCGAGCGCTATTCATGCGGATCTGCCGCTGCCTGGATCCGCCGATTGTCCCCATCACCCACTACCCCGGCCCCGGCGCCGCCGCGATCATCGGCGATCTGCTGCGCGACCGCGAGGAGTGCTTCGACGACGAGGAGCTCGACCAGCTGCGCCAGCGCGCAGCCTGGGACTTCATGGACGAGCCGGATGGCCCGACCGACTGGCCGGCTGCGGCCATCGGCGGGCTGGTGCCGGCGCGCTACGCCCGTGCGGCGTCGGCCTGGTATGAGCGACTGATCGCCGATCTGGAGGCTGCCACGCTGCTTGACCCGTGCCAGCGGCGGATCCATCTCCTGGGTGTTGGCAAACCATCCTGGGTCTGCTGCTCGCCGCTGGTCATGAGCTTCGATAGCTCTGGCCCGGCCAGGATGGCCATGATTGGCTTCGAGCGCGGGATCTCTCGTGCGTATACCGATGCCTATGGCCTCTCGGTCGCCAAGCTCAGGAAATCCCGCGAGGCCCGCCTGGCCTACCACGTCACCGATTACCGGTCTCGAGTAGGACTTCCCTGGCAGCGTGTCGATGCGGCGGCGCTGCTCGATGATCGTGAGCTGGCCATGCTGCCAATGCTCGACGACGAGGACTGGCGCCAGCCAGAGCTCGCGGCGATGGGATGCTGAATGCCCCTAAAGGAACGGAGGTGATATCCACAGCGTAACGTTCATTCCCCCCCAGCCAATTGAGGATCGCCCTGCGGCGAGCGGCCGTGTGCAGAAGAACCCGCACACGGCCTTTGTGTTGTTCATTGGCCCAACCACAAGGAGACGATCATGACCACGAATTGTGCCCCTCAGGATGCCATCGGACACGACGACGACCTGCAGGCCCTCGCCGACGAGATTGCCACGGATACCGGCGTCTCGGCCGCAACCGCGCTCCAGCTCGCGACTGCGCAGCGGCCCGCGCTCCGGCAGTATGCGGGTCGCTGGAATGCCGCCGCTCGGCGTGCGCGCGCGGCGGTACGGGGCAAGGCACCGTCGGCACCTCGTCGATGAGCAGAACGGGAAACAAAGGGAAGTCAAACCTGCCGAGCGGGTTTTGACTTCCCTTTGTTTCCCACCCGACGATTCCCCAGGAGAACCGTATGCCATCCTGTGTACTCCCGCCTGGCACGCCCCCTCGCCGGCTGCTGATCATCGCCTGCACGGCGACGAAGCGCCCCGATGTGCCGCTCCTGCCAGCGTACCACCGCTATCTGGGTACGTCGTTCCGCATCCTACATCGCTGGATTGACGATCACCCCGGCGCAGCGGCGTTGCTCGATGTCTTCATCCTCTCGGCTGAGTTCGGCCTGATCCCCGCCATCCAGCCCATCCCCGACTACGACCGGCGCATGACGATTGAGCGAGCCTCCGCGTTGCGCGGCCAGGTCTGCGCCGCTCTCCAGCAGCGCTGTGCGCTGCGCTGCTACGCCGAGGTGTTCATCAGCGCCAGCGCGGTCTACCGCCTGGCGCTCACCGATGCCCTGCCGCACTTCGACACCACGCCGGTGCTGACCGCGCCAGCGGGCGCGGGCATCGGTCGCCAGCTGGCCGCGCTGAAACAGTGGCTTTCCAGCACATCCGGCTAGCCATCGCCAGTCCGGTTACGCGCAGACGTGTTACTGGGGAGCCGCTATCCCCAGTGGACAGCGGCGGCCCCCCGCAACCTGGAGGTGGCATCCATGCCTATCGCCACGATTCCCGCTCCCCCGCTTCGCGAACTGCCGCCGCACCCCGGACTTGGCCCACCGCCACTGGGCGAGCCGCCCAGCGTGATCATCGGCAGCAGCAGCGGTGGCAACGACAGCAACGCCGCCGTGCTCTACGCCCGCTGGCGCTGGCCCGAGGTGCCGATCCTCATCTGGCACGCCCTGATCGACGCGATGGACTGGGAGCAGACGCCGGCGGCGCTCGACGCCCTGGCCGATCGCGTCGGTGGCCAGCGGGTGACGGTGCAAGCCGTCTACCGACCCACCGGCACGCTGACCCCTACCGGACACCACGGCGTCACCCTCGCCGCAATCCACGATGTCGATGCCAACGGCCCGGCGACGACCGCGCGCTACCCCGACGGCATCCGCACCCTGCTCGACTTCGCGCTCCAGGCCAGAAACGGCCAGCCACCAACCGCACGCATCCGCTGGTGTACCCACTACTTCAAGATCGCCCTCTTCGACGCCTGGGCGCGCCGGAACCGCCTGCTGCTCGGTGATCGCCCGCTGCTGATCACCGGCGAGCGCTGGCGGGAGTCGCGCAGCCGCGAGCGCCGGCTCACGCCCTGGGAGTGGCGCAATAGCGTCACGCTTCAACCCGGCAACCCCGAGTTCCCCACCGGCTGGCGGCTGTTCTGGCTGCGCCCGGTAATCAGATGGGCCTGGCACCAGGTCAACGCCTTCGTTCACGCCTGCGACGTCCCGTTTCACCCCGGCTACCTCGCGCAGGGCGAGACGCAGGAGGCCATGCTCGACCCACACCGCGACGAGCGGCAGGGCCGGGCGCGCCTCTCGTGTCGCTGCTGCATCTTCACCCATCCCCGCCACCTCACTATGGCCCTTCAGAATGACCCGGCCAGTATGACGCCCGCGATTGAGCGCATCCGGGCGTATGAGCACACCAGCGGCTTTAGCTGGCAGCAGCGCGGCCCAATCGATGCGCTGCTGGAGGCTCCGTCTGTTGTGCCGCGCTACCGGCAGCAGGTGCTGGTGCCGCCCGACTGACCACGCCCAAACATCACAATGACCTTGGAGGACATATGACCACTTTTTCACCGCCGCGTGAGGACGAGATCCATGCCTGGGGCTGGGATATGGGTGTTGCGGCTGGCCGTCGCCTCGCGGACGAGAGCGACGCCTTCATCGGCATCACCATCCACAGCGTGGACACGCCCGAAGCCCTGGCGATCTATGGCCGCGCCTACCTGCGCGCCATGATCCACGGCTACCGGGCTGAGCTCCGTCGGCTCCTGACTGACCGCGCCGACATCGCCGCGAACTTGCGGCGCCGCGCCCCGGTGACTCCACCGAGTTCAGATACCCACGAAGGGACACCACGATGAATACCACGCCGATCACGCTTGATGGCCTGCTCGACGACGACCTTCCCGCGCCGCTGACCGCCCGTGAGCTGGCCGACGCACAGCAGGACGCGCAGCAGGAGCCTGACGAGCCCGACGCGGCCCTGATCGCCCCCGCCGACCCCGGTGACGGCGACACCGTCGCCCCGGCTGCCTCGGCCCACGCCGATGCGTCGCCGGTCATGATGCCTGACCCGAACGCCACCGAGAAGTTGGTGATCGTCGAGGGCCAGACCTTTGTCGTCGATGCCGCCATCGATAACGAGACGATCCGCGCGCACCTGATTCGCCAGGGCTTCGCCAACCTCGCCGGCGCGGAGATCCGCATCGGCACGCGCCAGCACCAGGACCAGACCGTCGCGACGGTTGACTTCATCAAGCGGGCGGGCACCAAGGGCGCGCGCGCCTGACACCACCGTATGCCGCACACGATGGGCCGAGGTCGCACCTCAGCCCATCGTGTGCGGGGGAGCCAATGCGATGACCACGACCGACCAGCGGGACTCGTGCGCCGCGCTGATCACGCTGCTGCGCACGATCCCGGCCCAACCAGGTGATACCCGCAACCCGCTGGCGCTCCTGCGCCCGCTCTTCGACGGCACCATGACCATCGAGACGGCGCTGTCGCCCGCGATCCAGGACGCCATCGCGCAGTGCGAGCAGCTCGCCTACCCGCGTGATGGGAGAGGACGAAATCTATGCGATCGGCTCAGCGGACTGCCCCCCATCCCGACAGCACACCCCGTCAACGGCTGGTGAGACGGGCGGCGATCCGCCGCTCCCGCCGCGAGGCCACCCTCCAGCGTGTCCGCAGCGACCACTGGGACGCGCTGATGATCGGCCTACGCGCGGCGGATATCCTCCAGCAGCGCTTCGCCAGCGTGTACACGACCCACGTTGCCGGCCTATCCACCCACCCACGTCATCTGCTCGGCACCGTACAGGCGCTCTTCTCGCTCGTCGCCGCGTGCGGCGTCGAGCTGCCGGATGTGATGGACATCAGCGCCAATACCCAGGATCCGGTCGCCGCGCTCTCAACCTTCCCGCCATGGGTGCAGAACGATAGCGATGTCCTGGGGGCGCTCGACACCTGCCGCTGGGCACTCGAGTCCTTCCACCCCGTCGTCTACGGACAGCTCCACGAGGTTGAGCCGCTCTTCGACGGCGGGGAGCAGAACCTGCTCGCGCTGCTGCTCTGGGTGCTGGCCGACCAGACCCGCTGGGCGATCACGCCCGATTCGATCCAGGATGTCATCGACGTTGCCATCGGCGAGATTCCCCCAGAGCGCGCGGCGTTTGCCGCCCGGATCGCGCGCCTTGCGGACCAGCGCTGGCCACGCGACCTGCCGATGGATGCGTTTGGCCAGCAGCTTGATCAGCAAACGTACCGCGGGCTCAACCTGGGCAAGGCGGTGCGTTACGTCTTCTCCGCCACAGACCTCCCGTTCGCCGACCTGAGCATGGACGAGCTGGACGAGATGGGCTGGACGGGGATGGATTGGTACGCGGTGGATTTCGCTACCATCGCCGCCGATCAGGCCGAGGCGCGGGACTATCTCCAGCATTACTACGACCTTGATGCGCTGGTATCCACACAGCCCGAGGTCTTCGATGAGGTGCTGGAGGTGCTCACCGAAGCCATCGCAGCAACCATCGCGATACACCTATGTGATAGCCCGTGTGACCAGCCACCCACCGTCAGAGGCGCATCATGAGCACCAGCCATACCGTTCGCCCCATCCGGCGGAGCGCCCTGCGCACGGCGCGTCGGATGCCGCAGGGCGATGACTGGAGCGCCGTCACCACCGGGCTGCTCGCCGCCGGCCACCTGCGCGCCCTGTTCCCGGACTTCTACGCCGCCCACGTCGCCCACCTGCCCACGACGCCCCGCGCGCTGCTGGGGGTCGTCCAGGCCTTCTTCTCGCTCGCCCAGCAGAAGGTGGATCTCCAGATCTCCGACGAGATCACGACCGACCCGCTCCACCCCTACGCCGTCCTTGACCCCGGCGACGACCTGGATGACGCCTGGGCGTGCGACCTGATCGCCCAGAGCGCCGGGCACGATGTCCACGAGATCTGGCCGGTCGTCTACGGTCTCGATCTCGACCACGAGGAGCTGTTCGGCTTCGGCGTCGCCCCACCGCTAGTCGCGGTGCTCTGCTGGGTACTCGTGGCCGAGACGGCGTGGGCGCTGCCCTTCTGCGCGGTCGACGAGCTGATCCCCGCAATCCAGCGCCAGCTATATCAGTGTCGGATCGACCCGGCCATCCTCGCCCGCCTTGACTCCCTGCCCCAGATTCCGCCCGACACGCCGATGGAGGCGCTCTGCGACGCCCTCGACGCGCAGCCACCCGTCCACGGTAGCACGCTGGGGGCGATCATCCGCTACGTGTGCCACGCCACCGGCAACCAGTTCGCCGACCTCTCCCCCGGCGTCGTCGCGCAGATGGATCGCTCAAACCTCGACTGGCGCACCGAAGATCTTGACGCGATCGGCAGGCTCCAGCGCGAGGCGCAGCAGATCGCAGCCCAGTACACGCAGATCAACGACGCCACGCTACGCCATAGTGCCGTCGTCGAGGCCATCGTCGCGCAGGTCGGCACAACCGCCACGACGTTCCTTTCAGGCCCCGTGTCGGCCTGATTCGGCAGCACGGAGCACCTTGCATGCCTGCAAGGTCGGCCGCATACCCGCGCCGCGCGTCCTGACGCGCAAAACACCCCTTTCTGAGCCCACCAAAAACCCCACCGTATCGAGGTGCCATGGCCACTTTTGTCAAGGCATGGTCTGCCGATACGCCCAGTATGGAGGAACGCTCCCATGCTCGCGCGTGAAGACCTCCCCACGGAACTGCGCCGCCGGCCCTGGCTGCGCGCCCGGCCCCGCCCGCTGCGCCAGACGATGATCATCGACCGCCAGCCGCTGGTGCAAATCGGCATCTTCGAAGACGCCGTCTACCTGACCCGCCGGCAGGGCCAGGGCTGGGTCTCCTACCCGGTCAGCCCGGAAGATCTCGCGGCCGCGCTGGGTAAGCTCCCGACCTGCTCAGGGCTGCTGCCGCCGAACACCCTCGGCACCGGGAGGGTCAACGGCCAGCGCTTCTACGTGCTCACCATCCCACCGCGCCCGGTCACGCTACGCATCGCGGGCCAGCAGCGACCTCACCCGATCCAGACCCCGCCGCTGATCTGGGCCGGCTGCGGCCAAGACTACCGCATCTTCGCGCTGAACACCCTGGAGCCACCGCAGCTGCACCGCGCGTTATATCACGCCCCGTTTCCCAACACCTACGACCCCGGCTCGATCTGCTGGGGCAGCGCGGATCGGCGGGGCGACGCCGCGCCCGAGACCATGCTCGTCGCGCTCGAACTCTACCTGGAAGGGTCGTACTTCAATAGCCACATCGCCCAGAACCGCAGCCGCCGGAAGCCGCGCAGCGTGATGGCGCTCTACCGCCGGCTGAGCGCCGAGACCCCCTACCCGCTCGATGATCTCGTCCCCACCGGACACGATCTGGCCTGGCTGCTCTCGGGCCAGGCATGGCGCGAGGGAGGGATGCGATGAGCGCGGATCTCGCGGCCATCTTCGCCCCGCTGGTGCGCCACCACATCGCCACACCGGCGTCGCCGCTGCCCGCGCGGACGGCGGGTATCACCTGGATCTGGACGGCGGACGGCATCGCCAAGCGCGGCGTGAACGACCACCTGGAGGTGCTCATCCCGGTCAGCCGAACGCGGCCTGTGCCCGGGCTCGCCAGCCTCCCGCCCTACGTGCGCTGGCCCGACTACGGGCAGGCGCGTCTCCCCGGCTCCCTGCTGCGCGCTGCCCTCGTCGCCGCCCTGAGCGCGACCGCCCCGCTCGGCGGGCTGGTGGTGCCAATCGAGATCCAGGCGTTCGTCGTCTGGAACGGCGTGGCCCCAGCGCTGCGCATCCCGCCCCAGCACGCCGACCAGATGCGCGTGGCCTACGAACAGCCCCACGATATGCCGGTCATGCTTGATCTCCACTCCCACCACGCGCTGCCGGCCTGCTTCTCGGCGACGGATCACCGCGATGATCGGAGCGCCGGCCTCTCGGTCAGCACGGTGATCGGCAACCTCTTCGTCCAGCCCGAGATCCTCGTCCGCCTCAACGTCTACGGCGATCACGGCATCGTGCCGGCGCGGCTGGTCTTCGACGACCTCGGCCCATTCGTTGATCGCGCGGTGACGCGCGGGTATGTCATGGAGGACGCCGATGCACACTCTGACGGTTGAGCGCCCGGTGCCCTTCGTCCTGCCGCCGGGCCAGCCTATCGCGATCTGCCTCGTGGGCTGCGGCGGCACCGGGTCGCACCTTGCCCAGAGCCTGGCCCGGCTGGCCGCCCACGTGCGCGAGCAGGGCGGCCCCCTGTTGGCCCTGACCTTCATCGACGGCGATATCGTCGAGCGCCGCAACATTGGCCGACAGCTCTTCACCGCCCGCGAGATCGGCAAGCCGAAAGCGCAGGTGCTGGCCGAGCGGCTCAACGCCGCCTTCGGCCTGGGCATCGTCGCGGTGCCGGCGATGGCGACCGCCGGCCTGCTTGCCGAGCTGCACCCAGGCTATCAGACCATCGGCGTCCTCGTCGGCGCGGTCGATACTGCGAGCGGGCGCCGCGCGCTGCACGACGCCCTCGCCCGCTCCGCGTGGCGCATCTGGCTCGACGTGGGCAACGAGCGCGACTGGGGCACCGTCCTGCTCGGCACCGCCACTGAGGCCCGGCAGCTGCGCGGTGCCCTGGCGCTCGGCGGGATCTGCACCGCCCTGCCTGCGCCCACACTGCGCTACCCCCACCTGCTTGACGACGCGCCCATCCAGCCACGGGCCGACTGCGCGAACGCCGCTGCTGACGGCGCGCAGAGCCTGATGGTCAACCAGGCCATGGCCGCAATCGCCGGGCAGTACCTGCACCAGTTGGTCATCGCCCGGCAGATCACCACCTGCGAGACCGCCCTCGACCTGGCGACCCTGACGATGCGCTCGACCACGATCACCGCCGCGACGATTGCCGCCGCCGCCGGACTTACGGTGACCGATGTGACGACTCTGGACAATGACGCACTGAAACGCACAGGAGGCCGCACGTGACGCAGTCATCCCGCGACGAGACCGCCGCCCAGCAGTTCATGCTCTTTGATCTCGGCAGCCCGGAGACAAGCGCGCCCGAACCCGCCCTGCTGCCCCAGCTGCC